>Ga0114931_10000812_pt1 | contig 39058 bp, 36 predicted proteins | sample 2SBtaG_FD_89579 | JGI IMG/M metagenome (GOLD analysis project Ga0114931, IMG submission 89579) | Deep subsurface microbial communities from Kolumbo volcano to uncover new lineages of life (NeLLi) - 2SBTROV14_V59a metaG | ecosystem: Environmental > Aquatic > Marine > Volcanic | place: Kolumbo... | reverse complement strand
GTCGGCACCATCACCAAGCCGCAGGCCGAGAACACCACCGAGCTCCACCTGCTGGGCTGGGCGCCGTCGTTCATGGACGCTTCGCAGCAGATGCAGCAGTTCGACTGCACCCAGAGCCCGCCCAACGGCCTGGCGACGTCGTTCTACTGCAACCAGGCCGTGCAGAAGCTGCTGGACCAGGCGAGCAGCGAGGTCGACCAGACCAAGCGCGAGCAGCTCTATCAGCAGGCCTCCCAGATCATCTGGGCAGACGCCCCCTGGATCTTCCTGTGGGTCCAGAGCTTCCCGATGGCGTACCAGGCCAACCTGACCGGCATCCAGGGCCTGCCCAACGAGAAGTTCTACGCGGTCTACGCGCACCCCGCGAACTAGGGGAGGAGCCTCGGGCCTGCGGCCTCCATGAGCGGATTCCTCGGCTACCTGCTGCAGCGTCTCATCGGTGTGATGGTCACGATCCTGTTCGTGGCCATCACCATCTTCCTGATGGTGCGCATCCTTCCGGGCGACCCGGCCCGGGTCATCGCCGGCGTGCTGGCGAGCGACCAGGACGTGGCGCGCATCCGCACGCAGCTCGGCCTCGACCAGCCGCTGTGGACGCAGGCCGGGATCTTCCTCGACGATCTCGCCCACGGCAACCTCGGGATCAGCGCCCGGACGTCGGACCCCGTCACGCAGGAGATCCTGGCCCGGCTGCCCTACACCGCCCTGCTGGCGGTGGTGAGCCTGGCGGTCGCCATCGCCGTGGGTCTGCCGCTGGGGGCACTGGCGGCGGCGCGGGCCGGAAGCCTCGCGGACCTGGCGGTGTCGGCGCTGGTGCTCTTCGGCATCAGCATGCCGGTGTACTGGCTGGGGTTGATGCTGATCATCCTGTTCTCGATCCAGCTCCGGTGGCTGCCCGCGGCGGGCGCGTCGGGGCCGCTCTCGATCATCCTGCCGGCGTTCACGCTGGCCGCCTTCTCGGTGGCGTTCATCGCCCGCATCACGCGCTCGAGCATGCTCGAGGTGCTCCGGCAGGACTACGTGCGCACCGCGCGGGCCAAGGGAACGCCCGCGCGCGGCGTGCTGTGGCGCCACGCGCTGCGCAACGCGCTGCCGCCGATCGTGACCATCATCGGACTGCAGTTCGGCGAGTTGCTCGGCGGCGCCATCCTCACCGAGACGGTGTTCGGCTGGCCGGGGATGGGCCGGTTGCTGGTCGACTCCATCTTCTCCCGCGACTACCCCATGGTGCAGGGGCTGGTCATCGTCTTCGCGCTGATGTTCGCCCTGGTCAACCTGGCCGTGGATCTCCTGTACGAACGCATCGACCCGCGGGTGCGCTATGGCTAGCCCGGCCCCCGCGGCGCGCTCGGAGGGCGTGCTGCGCCGCGCCTTCGGCGGCGAGACGCTGAAGCGCCTGCGGCGCAACCCGTCGGCCGTCGCGGGCGTCGTCATCCTCCTGCTGCTGGTCCTGGCGGCGATCTTCGCGCCGTGGCTGACGCCTTACGACCCCACCAGGCAGTCGCTCGCAGACGTGCTGCAGCACCCTTCCCGCCAGCACCTGCTGGGCACGGATCAGCTCGGCCGCGACCTGCTGGCCCGCATCCTCTACGGTGGCCGGCTGACGCTCTTCATCGGTGCCTTCGCGGTGGCCGTCGGCATCGTGGCGGGCGTGCCCCTCGGCATCGTCTCCGGCTTCTACCGCGGCGCCACGGACATGATCATCCAGCGCGTGATGGACCTGATGCTGGCGTTCACGAGCTTCCTGCTCGCGCTCACGCTGGTGTCGCTGCTGGGCGTGGGCCTCACCAACGTCATCGTGGCCGTGGGGATCAGCACCATCCCGCGCTTCGCCAGGTTGGTGAGGGCTTCGGTGCTGACCATCCGCGAGATCAGCTACGTCGAGGCCAGCCGCGCGCTGGGCGCGGCCGACCGGCGGGTGCTGTGGCGGCACGTGCTGCCCAACGCCGTGGCGCCCGTCATCGTGCAGGCCACGCTGTCCATGGGGGGAACCATCCTCGCCGCCGCGGGCCTGGGCTTCCTGGGTCTGGGCGTGCAGCCTCCGACCGCGGAGTGGGGCGCCATGCTGGGCCAGGGGCGCAACTACATCTTCTCCAACCCGGCGGTGAGCACCTTCCCCGGCATCGCGATCTTCCTCGCCGTGATGGGCTTCAACCTGCTCGGCGACGGTCTGCGTGACGCGCTCGACCCGCAGCTTCGCGGCTCCCGCTGAGCCCCCGCCGGGCACCGACGCCGGTACCCCCCTCGATCCGCACGGTGATGAGCCGCGCGAGCCGGAGCTGCTCGCCGAGATCGGCCTGCCGCAGGCGGCGGCCGACCTTCGGTTAGCCTGGGAGCACGGGAGCGCTGCCCCGCCCGAGCGGGCGTGCGCCTCCCTGGAGGCATGGATGGACGAAGCGCAGACCCCGCACTACCCCGTCGAGCCCTGGGCGCTCCGCGAGACCGCCTTCGACCCGGCCGGCAGTGCGCGCAGCGAGACCGTGTTCGCCCTCGGCAACGGCTACCTGGGGATGCGGGGCGCCTTCGAGGAGGGCCTCGACCCCGCCGCCGGCAGCTCGGTCCGGGGCACCTACCTCAACGGGTTCTACGAGGCGGGGTCGATCCGCTACCCGGAGGACGCCTACGGGCTGGCCCGCAAGAGCCAGACGCTGCTCAACGTCACCGACGCGCTGGGCGTCGAGCTGCGCGTCGATGGAGAGCGCTTCTCGATGAGCGACGGGCGCCTGGAGGGGTACGAGCGCACGCTCGACTTCCGCCGCGGCGTGCTCGAGCGTTCGCTGACGTGGGTGTCGCCGCGCGGCCAGCGCGTGTCGCTGACGATCGAGCGGCTGGTTTCGCTGGTACGCCGCCCTGTCGCCGCCCTGCGCTACCGCGCGGCGCCGCTCGACGCCGACGTCGAGATCGAGCTGCGCTCGAGCGTGGACGGCCGCGTCGAGAACGCCGTCGACGAGACCGACCTTCGCGTCGGCGGCATGGCCGGCAGGGTCCTGGTCAGCGTCGCGTCGTCGGTCGAGGAGGAGCTCCTTGCGCTGCGTCAGCGCGCGCCCGGGAGCGGCCTGGAGCTCGGGTGCGCCGCCGACCATCGCCTGAGCGGAGGAGAGGGCCTCGAGCGGCGGGTTCTGGAGGAGGACCACCGGTTGACGTTGACCTACCGCGTCCGCGCCGGCCGGGGCGAGACCGTCACGCTCGAGAAGGCGGTGGCCTACGTCGACACCCGCGAGGTCGAGGCCGAGCGGTTGATCGAGCGTTGCGCCGCCGCCGCCCGCGAAGCGGGCACGGCCGGGTTCGAAGCGCTCGAGGCGGAGCAGCGCGAGGCGCTGGCCGCGTTCTGGCGGGCGAGCGACGTGAGGGTCGACGGCGACGACGCGCTGCAGCAGAGCCTGCGCTTCGGCGCGCTGCAGCTGTTGCAGGGTACGGGCAGTGACGGCCGCAGCTCGGTGGCGGCCAAGGGGCTGACCGGCCCCGGCTACGAGGGGCACCTCTTCTGGGACGCCGAGGTGTACGTGCTCCCGTTCTTCCTCTACACCCGCCCTGCGGTGGCGCGGTCCATGCTCGAGCACCGCATCCACGGTCTGGACGCCGCCCGCGCCCGCGCGCGCGAGCTCTCCCACGCCGGCGCGCTCTACCCCTGGCGCACCATCGACGGCGAGGAGGCGTCGGCTTACTTCCCGGCCGGCACCGCGCAGCTCCACATCAACGCCGACATCGCCTACGCCCTGGAGCGCTACCTGGAGGCCACCGACGACGTCGGGCTGCTGTGGCAGGGGGGTGCGGCGATGCTGTTCGAGACCGCCCGCTTCTGGCTGTCGCGCGGCACCTTCGTGGCGCGCCGCGGCGGGAGCTTCTGCCTGCACACCGTCACCGGCCCCGACGAGTACACGGCCCTGGTGGACAACAACCTCTACACCAACCTGATGGCGCAGGGGCATCTGCGCTTCGCGGCGAGCGTCGCCGAGCGTCTGGAGAGCGAGGCGCCGTCGCGCTACGCCGCGCTCGCCAAGACGCTGGCGCTCGACCCCGGCGAGCGCGAGCGCTGGCTCCGCGCCGCCGACCGCATGGAGCTGCCGTTCGACCGCGAGCTCGGCGTGCACCCGCAGGACGACGGCTTCCTCGAAAAGGAGCCCTGGGACCCGGCGACCATCCCGGCCGAGAAGCGCCCGTTGCTGCTGCACTACCATCCGCTCGACATCTACCGGCGGCAGGTGTTGAAGCAGGCCGACGTGGTGCTCGCGCTGTTCCTGCGCGAGGAGCACTTCGGCCGGGCCGAGGCGCGTCGCGACTTCGCGTACTACGAGCCGCTCACCACCCACGACTCGTCGCTGTCGCCCTGCGTGCACGGCATCGTGGCGGCGCGGCTGGGGCAGGTCGACAAGGCCTACGCGTACTTCGGGCGCACCGCCCGCATGGACCTGGACGACATCAACCGCAACGTCAAGGACGGCGTGCACACCGCCGCCATGGGAGGGACCTGGCTCGCCGTGGTGGCCGGCTTCGCGGGGATGCGCGTGTCCGCAGGACGCTTGAGCTTCGAGCCGCGGCTGCCCGCCGCCTGGGAGGGGTTGCGCTTCCGGATCGCCTTCCGAGGCGCCGTCCTGGACGTCGACGTGCGGCGCGAGCGGACACTCTACCACCTCGCCGAGGGCGGTCCGCTGAGCGTCGCGCACCGGGGCGATACCTTCGAGCTCGGGCCCGGCGGTCAGGCGGCGCGCCCCAACGGGCCGCAGCTGCGAGCGGTGCTGTTCGATCTGGACGGGGTCATCACCGATACCGCCGAGTACCACTACCGCGCCTGGCAGGCGCTGGCCGACGAGCTGGGCATCCCGTTCGACCGCGAGGCCAACGAGGAGCTCCGCGGGGTCGGCCGCATGGACTCGCTGGAGCGGATCCTGAAGCGCGGCGCCAGGAGCTTCACGCCCGACGAGAAGGCGCGCCTCGCCGACGAGAAGAACCGCCACTACCGGGAGCTCATCACCGGCATCTCGCCGGCCGACCTGCTGCCCGGCGTGGAGGCGCTGCTCCGCGAGGTCCGCGACGCCGGGCTGAAGCTGGCGGTGGCGTCGGCCAGCCGCAACGCTCCGGCGGTGATCCGCGGCCTCGGCCTCGAGGACGTGTTCGACGCCGTGGTCGACGCCGGGCGGGTCGTGCGGGGCAAGCCCGACCCCGAGGTGTTCCAGCGGGCGGCCGAGGCCCTCGGCCTGCCGGACGAGGACTGCCTGGGCGTCGAGGACGCCGAAGCGGGCGTCGCCGCGATCCTTGGCGCGGGCATGGCGGCGGTGGGGGTGGGCGACGCCACGCGGCTCGGAGCGGCCCACCGGGTGGTCGGGTCCACCGACGCGCTCGACCTGGCGCTGCTGCGCGAGGCCTTCGCGGCCGCCCACGGGAGCGTCGATCGCACGGCCCGAGCGCCGGCCGGCAACGGGCCGACGCCGCCGCGCACTGGCGGGCGCTAGCATACGGAGGTGAGCGTCGGCACCGACACCGGCACGGCCCCCCGCACCGACACCGGCACGGCCCCCCGCGCCGACACCGGCACGGACCCGACGGGCGACGACGCGACCGTGGAGAACGCCTTTCTGGTCTCGATCGGTCCGGGCGCCACGACCCTGAGCCGCAACCGGCGCGAGGTGGTGACCTTCGACCTCGAGGGCCGGCCGCAGAGCTGGATGAGCGCCGGCAGGACCTTCAAGCGCTCACTCGCCTCGGAGGTCTTCGGCCGCCGCACCGTGGACGGCGTGCGGCGCCGGTGGCGCGTGGGCGATGTCGCCGACCACTTCCGGCTGACCGGCGAGGTGGGCGCCGCCGCGCACCGGGCGCTCGCGGGCGGCGGGTTGCGGCGCGCGGACGGGGTCCGGCTGCGGCGCCTCGACGAGGCCGAGAAGGGTGAGCTTACGCGGCGCCTCGCCCGCATCCTCGCCTGGACGCCGGAGCGCCTGCTCGGCGAACGCGCGCGCTTCCTGCGGGCCTACCGGCCCGTCAGCATCCTCCCGCCCGACCAGTACGGCTCGGTGGTGCTGCAGGCCACCTACGGCTGCTCCTGGAACCGCTGCACCTTCTGCACCTTCTACCAGGACCGCCCGTTCCAGGTGCGCGAGGCCGCGGCCTTCGCCGAGCACGTCGAGGCGGTCCGGGCGCTGCTGGGGCGCGCGGTCGACGCCCGGCCCGGCGTCTTCTTCGGCGACGGCAACGCCCTGGTGCTGTCCAACGCCCGCCTCGAGCCGCTCATGGAGATCGTGCGGACGGCCTTCCCGGGCCGGCCGCTTAGCAGCTTCGTCGACGTCTTCGGCGGCGAGCGAAGCCGCCGAGCGCCTGGCGTGACCTAGCGGCACAAGGGCTCGAGCGCGTGGCGATCGGCCTCGAGACCGGTTCCGACGCGCTGCTTCGCTACCTCGGCAAGCCCGGGAGCGCCGACGAGGCCGCGGCGTTCGTCGCCACGCTCAAACAGGTCGGGATCGCCGTCTCGGTGATCGTCATGGTCGGCGCGGGCGGCGCGCGCTTCGCCGACGTGCACGAGCGCGAGACGGCGGCGCTCCTGGAGCGGCTGCCGTTGGAGAGCGGCGATCTGGTCTATCTATCGCCGTTCGTGGTGCAGCCCGGATCGGCCTACGCGGCGCGCGCAGCCGCCGACGGCCTGCGGCCGCTGACGCCGGTCGCGCGGGCAGCGCAGTACGAACGCCTGCGCGACGCCGCGCGCCGTGCCGCGCCGGAGGCGCGGGTGGCGCTCTACCACATCGACGAGTTCGTCTACTGATCCTGCACGCGAGCGGGCCCATGGTGGTGAATCCGACCGGCCCCGCCGAGGGCCGAATCCGACGCCCGGGCCCGCCCTGCGGCGAGACGGGGGTGGCGTCGCGTCGAGCGCGGTACGTCGCGGATCCGGACACGTGCAGCCCGTGAGGGCGGGCTAGACTTACCCATGGACTGGATCGAGACGGCGAGGGCGGCTCTCCGCGAGGCCGGCCTGGACGCCTGGCTGCTCTACGATTTCCGAGGCGGCAACCCCATCGCACGCGCCCGCATCGCGCCCCTGCTGGACGGCGGTGTCGCGTCCAGGCGTGTGTTCCTCCTGGTGCCCGTGGACGGCCCGCCGCTGCTGCTGGTCCACGCCATCGAGCGCGGCTCCATCCCCGAGCTGCCCTTCGAGGTGCGCGCCTACACTAGCCGCGAGAGCCTGGAGCGGGCCCTGCGCGGGTTGCTGGCAGGCCGAGAGCGGGTCGCGATGGAGTACTCCCCGGGCGGCGACAACCCCTACGTCGGGACCGTCGACGCCGGCACCGTGGAGCTGGTGCGCTCGCTCGGGGTCGAGGTCGTGTCCTCGGGTGACGTCGCACAGTCGTCCGAGGTGTGGACGTCGCGCCAGCTCGAGGCCCACCTGGAGGCCGCGGATGCGGTGCTGGCCGCGAAGGATCAGGCCTTCGCCTTCCTGGGCGAGCGCCTTGCGCTCGGCCAGGAGGTGCACGAGACCGAGGTCCAGCGGCTGATCGCGTCGTACTTCGACGCGCGCGGCATGGTGTTCGACCATCCGCCGAACGTGAGCTTCGGCGCACACGCCGGCGACCCGCACTACGTGCCGCGGGTCGGTGAGGACGCCTACGTGCGCGCGGGCGACGTGGTGCTCATCGATCTGTGGGCGCGGCTCGACGAGGACGGCGCGCCCTACGCCGACGTCACCTGGACGGGGGTGTCCGGCGAACCCTCCGAGGAGCTGACGCACGCCTTCGCCGCCGTCATCGAGGCCCGTGACGCGGCCTTCCGCGCCATCGCCGAGGCCTACGCCGCCGGGCGTCCGCCCGAGGGTGGGGCCATCGACCGGGTGGCCCGAGCGCTGCTCGCAGCGCGCGGCTACGGCGACGACGTCTTCGTGCACCGCACCGGGCACAGCCTGGGATGGCGGCGCACGCACGGCGACGCGGCGCACCTCGACGACTTCGAGACCCGCGATCGCCGGCGCTTGATCCCCGGTCTGGGCATCACCATCGAGCCCGGCGTGTACTTCCCGCACTTCGGCGTGCGAAGCGAGATCGACGTCCTGCTCGAGGCCGACGGCCCGCGTGCCACGACCGACCTGCAGGGCGAGCTGGAGCGGTTGCCGGCGCCGCCGAGCTGAGGACCGGCCGGAGGGAGCCGCCACGGGACGTGTGGTCCACTTCGAGATCCCGGCGCGGGCGGGGGAGGTAGAGTGGGGGCGATGTTTGTACCGAGTCCAAGAACCGTGGCGATCGTGGACGGCAGCCGCATCCCCTTCCTGCGCGCCGGCGGCGGCTATGCCCGCCTGATCGCCTACGATCTCGCGCGCATGGCGATCCACGGCATGATGGAGCGCGCCGCGCTCGACGCGACCGCGCTCGACGCCGTCATCCTCGGGTCGGTGGTGCAGAACCCGGCCACCAGCAACGTGGCGCGCGACGCCGCGCTGGCGGCCGGCGTGAGCGAGCGCACGCCCGCGTCCACCGTGACCCTCGCGTGCATCTCGGCCAATCGCGCCATCGCCGACGCCACCGCCCTGATCGCCATGGGGCAGGCCGACACCGTGATGGCGGGCGGCGTGGAGATGCTCGGGGACGTACCGATCGGCTTCACCCGCGAGGTGCGGCGCCGCTTCTTCGAGACCCGCCGCTACCGCAGCGTCCTCGACTGGCGCCGCTTCTTCGCGGGGCTCAAGCTCTCCGAGTTGCTGCCCCGCCCCCCGGCGATCGCCGAGTTCAGCACCGGCGAGACCATGGGGCGCAGCGCCGACCGGCTGGCGGCGGCGTTCGGCGTGACGCGCGAGGAGCAGGACGCCTACGCGTTGCGCTCCCACGAGGGGGCGGCGCGGGCCCGGCGCGAGGGCTGGCTGGGTGCGGAGATCACGCCGGTCGCCGCTCCGCCGCGCTTCGAGGCGACCGTGCACGACGACGGGATCCGCGAGGACACCTCGCTCGAGCGCCTGGCCGCCCTGAAGCCCGCCTTCGTCAAGCCGTACGGCACCGTCACGGCGGGCAACAGCAGCCCGCTCACCGACGGTGCCGCGGTGACGCTCATGATGGACGAGGAGCGCGCCCGGGCCGAGGGGCGCCGCGTGCGCGCCCGCGTGCGGGACTTCATCTTCGTCGCGCAGGACCCCGGGGAGGAGTTGCTCCTCGGCCCGGCCTACGCCGTCCCCCGACTGCTCGACCGCAACCACCTGCGCTGGGCCGACCTGGACGTCATCGAGATGCACGAGGCGTTCGCCGGGCAGGTGCTCGCCGTGCTGGCGGCGCTCGCGTCCGACGCCTTCGCGCGCGACCGGCTCGGCCGCGAGACGCGTGTGGCGGACGTCGAACTGGAGCGCATCAACCCGTGGGGCGGCTCGGTGTCGCTGGGCCACCCCTTCGGCGCCACCGGCGCGCGCCTGGTCAACACCGCCGTGCACCGGCTCGAACGCGAGGGCGGACATCTGGCGCTGGTGACCGCCTGCGCCGCCGGCGGCCAGGGTCACGCGATGCTGCTCGAGCGGGCGGACGCGTGAGGGCGCAGGCGGATCGGGGGCGGCCCGCATGAGCCGGTTGGAGCTGGAACGTCGCGGCGCCGTGGCGATCGTGTGGCTGGAGCCGGACGGCGCGCCCGTGAACACGCTGAGCACCGCGCTGCTCGAGCGCTTCGGGGAGCTGCTCGACGAGGTCGAGCGTGACGACGGGGTGCGGGCGGCGGTGATCGCCAGCCGCGCGCCGCGGTCGTTCCTGGCAGGCGCCGACATCCGGGAGTTCCTGCGCTTCGCGGATCCCGACGAGGTGCGTGCCGTGGTGCAGCGGGGGCACGCCCTGCTCGCACGCCTCGAGGCCGCCCGCATACCGGTGGTCGCGGCGGTCCACGGCGCGTGCATGGGGGGCGTGCTCGAGCTCGCGCTCGCCTGCAGGGCCGTCGTCGCCAGCGATCACGCCGACACGCGCTTCGCGCTGCCGGAGGTGCGCCTGGGGTTGCTGCCCGGGCTGGGGGGCACGCAGCGCCTGCCGCGCCGCGTCGGCCTGCCCGCCGCGCTCGACATGGCGCTCACCGGCCGGAGCGTCTACGCGCGGCGCGCGCGCCGCATGGGTCTGGTCGACGCGACGGTGCCGCGCGAGAGCCTGCTCGCAACTGCGCTCCTGGTCGCCGGAGGGTTGGCCGCCGGCACGTGGTCGCGCCCGGGGCCGCGTCGCGCGCGGCCGTGGAGCCTCGAGCGGCTGCAGCGCACGGCGCTGGCGCGCCCCCTGTTGTGGCGCAGCGCCCAGCGCAGCATGGCGAAGGCTTCCGGCGGTCACTACCCCGCCCCGCCCCGGATCCTGGAAGCGATCCGCACCGGGGTGGAACACGGCCCGGCGGCGGGCCTCGAGGCCGAGGCGCGGGCGTTCGCGGAGCTGCTGTTCACACCCGAGGCGCGCGCGCTCATCCACCTGTTCTTCGCGCAGTCGGCCGCTCGCAAGAACCCCTTCCGGGCATCCGCCCAACCGAGGCCGGTCGAGCGGCTGGCCGTGATCGGCGCCGGCCTGATGGGCGCGGGCATCGCGCAGGTCAGCGTGCAGCGCGGGTTCCGCGTCCTCCTCGAGGACCGCGAGCTGGGCCTGGCGGCGAAGGGGAAGGGCAGCGTCTACCGCGGGTTGTCACGGCGCGTGGGGAAGGGGGTCACGTCCTTCGAGCGCGACCGGGCGGTCGAGAGGGTGACGCTGGTGGACGCCGACGCGGCGTTGGCGGGCGCCGACCTCACGGTCGAGGCGGTGCTGGAGGACGTCGAGCTCAAGCGCACGGTGCTCCGGGCGGTCGAGGCGGTCACCGTCCAGGACGATGCGAAGCCCCCCGTCTACGCCAGCAACACCTCGGCCATCCCCATCGCGACGCTGGCGGAGGCCGCCGCCCACCCCGAGGCCGTGGTGGGGATGCACTACTTCTCGCCCGTGCCGCGCATGCCGCTGCTCGAGGTCGTGGTCACCGAGACCACCGCCGACTGGGCCGCCGCCACCGCCGTACAGGTCGGTCTCGACCAGGGCAAGACGGTCATCACCGTCGGCGACGGGCCCGGTTTCTACACCACCCGGGTCCTGGCCCGCTACATGGCCGAGGCCCTGGCCTGCCTGCGGGAGGGCGCCGACGTCACGTCGATCGACGGCGCCATGCGCCGCTTCGGGTTCCCGATGGGTCCGTTCGAGCTGCTCGACGACCTCGGCATCGACGTGGGCGCCAAGATCCAGGTGGTGCTGCACGACGCCTTCGCCGGACGCGACGTGCCCGACGACGACACCCTGCAACGGCTCGTCGCCGCCGGCCACCAGGGGCGCAAGGTGGGTAAGGGCTTCTACCGCATCCGGGGCGGCAAGCGCACGAAGGAGGTCGATCGCGGCGTGTACGCGGCCGCGGGCCTCGGTGCGCGCCGCGCCATGCCCGAGACCGAGGTGGCCGAGCGGCTGTCGCTGGCGATGCTCGACGAGGCGGTCCGGTGCCTGGACGAGGGTGTGCTCCGCTCGCCGGTCGACGGCGACGTGGGCGCGGTCTTCGGCTTCGCCTACCCGCCGTTCCTGGGGGGCCCGTTCTTCCACGCCGACAGCGTGGGCGCCGGGCCGCTGGTCGAGCGGCTGGCGGCGCTCGAGCGGCGCTACGGCAAGCGTTTCGCGGCGGCCGAGGGGCTCGTGCGTCGCGCACGCAGCGGCGAGCGCTTCCATGCCGACGGAGCCGGAGCGGCGCCGGGGGCGGGCGCCGGCTGAGCCCGCCCCCGCCCGCTCCCGACCCGCTCATGCCGTGCCCTCCCGGTCGTGCCGCGCGCCGTCGCCCCGGGCCCGTTCGCGTTGCGCCTGCTCGCCCCGCGCCTCGGCCAGCAGCTCGCGCACCTCGGCGTCGCTCGTCTGCGGGAAGTCGCGGTACCAGCGGCCCACGGCGACGAAGTCCTCGGGCGTACCCAGACACACGACCTCGTCGGCCTCGCGCCGCAGCATCGCCGCGGCCTCGGGCGCGGCCACCGGCGTCGCGACCACCACGCGCGCGACCGGACCGTTGCCGAGGGCGGCCACCGCCGCCCGCATGGTCGCGCCCGTTGCGATACCGTCGTCGACGAGCACGGCGGTCTTCCCTCGAAGATCGGGGGAGGGGCGCGCGCCGCGGAAGAGCCGCTCGCGCCGCGCGAGCTCGGTGCGCTCGTCGCGCTCGACGCGCTCCACGGCGTCGTCGCCGAGCCCGAGGTCGCGCAAGATCGAGGCGTTCACCACCCGTCCTCCCCCGCTGGCGACGGCGCCCATCGCCAGCTCCTCGTGGCCCGGCACGCCGAGCTTCCGGACCACCAGCACGTCCAGGGGCGCGTGCAGGGCGCGGGCGACTTCGGCGGCCACCGGCACGCCTCCGCGCGGCAGCCCCAGCACCACGACGTCGGCGCGGTCGGCGTAGGGGCCGAGGTACCGGGCCAACGCCCGGCCGGCCTGGCGACGGTTGTCGAACGGCATCATGAGCCACCCTCCGTCCCGGGTGCGACGCTCGGGGCGGGCCTCGTGCCGCGTCGCCCCACGCGAGGCCCGGCCTGGGGACACGGATGTCTCCTCTGGTTCCAGTGAACCACACCGGAGCGCCGGAGCGGGTCCTCGGAAGTCCGACACGGTGCGCCCCCGGCGATCAGTCCGCCAGGTGGCCGAGCTTCGCGATCTTGGTGTTGAGGTAGCGCTCGTTGTAGGGATTGTGCCCCGCGTGCAGCGGCACCCGCTCGACGATCTCCATGCCGTAGCCCTGCAGGGCCGCCACCTTGCGGGGGTTGTTGGTCAGCAGCCGCAGCTTCCGCGCGCCGAGATCGGTGAGGATCTGCGCACCGATCCCGTAGTCGCGCAGGTCGGGAGCGAAGCCGAGGCGTTCGTTGGCCTCCACCGTATCGGCGCCCTCGTCCTGTAGGCGATAGGCGCGGATCTTGTTGAGCAGGCCGATGCCCCGCCCCTCCTGGCGCAGGTACACCAGCACCCCCCGGCCGGCGTCGGCGATGGCCTTGAGCGCCGCGTCGCGCTGTGAGCCGCAGTCGCAACGCAGGCTGTGCAGGGCGTCGCCCGTCAGGCATTCCGAGTGCATCCGCACCAGCACCGGCTCGCCGGCCGCCACGTCGCCCAGCACCAGGGCGACGTGCTCGTTGTCGTTGAGCTCGTCCTTGTAGCCGACCACCGTGAACTCCGCCCAGGGCGTGGGTAGGCGGGCGCTGTCGACGCGCCGCACGAACACCCCCTTGCGCAGCCGGTAGGCGATGAGGTCGGCGATGGCGCCCACCTTGAGGCCGTGTTCGGCGGCGAAATCGCGGATGGCGGGGAGTCGCATCATCGAGCCGTCGTCGTGCATCAGCTCCGAGAGCGCTGCCGCCGGCTTCATCCCGGCCAGCACGCACAGGTCGACGGCGGCCTCGGTGTGGCCCGCGCGCCGGAGCACGCCGCCCGGCCGCGCCCGCAACGGGAACACGTGGCCCGGTCGCGCCAGGTCGTCGGCGACCACGCCGTCCCGGATCGCCGCCTGGATCGTGGTGGCGCGGTCCGTGGCGCTGATCCCGGTGGTGACGCCCTCCCTGGCCTCGATGGAGACGGTGAAGGCCGTCCCCCTGCTGGCCGTGTTGTGGGTCACCATCGGCGGGAGGTCGAGGCGGTCGGCCTGCTGGTCGGTCAGCGCCAGGCACACCACGCCCCCCGTGTAGCGGATCACGAAGGCGAGGTTGTCGCCCGTGACCCGCTCCGCCGCGATGATCAGGTCCCCTTCGTTCTCCCGGTCCTCGTCGTCGACCAGGATCACCGGCCGCCCCGCGCGGAGGTCTTCGACGAGCTCCTGGACGGAGGCCAGTCCGGTCGCGGGTGTGCGGTCCATATCGGCCCTCCCGTTCATATCGGCCCTCCCGTTCATATCGGCCCTCCCGTTCATGTCAGCGCTCCCGTCCCACGGGGGCCGGCCCGGCCGCCCGCTCGGTCGCTGCCCCCGCGACGCCGGCGCTCGCGAGGCCGGCCGGGCCGGCCCCGGCGAACGCCAGCAGCCGCTCGGCGTAGCGCGCCAGCACGTCGGTCTCGAGGTTGACGGGTGCGCCCGGCTCGAGCTCGCCCAGCGTGGTGACGTCGAGGGTGTGCGGGATCAGCCACAGCGTGAAGTCCGTCGGGGCGAGGGCCGCGTCGGTGCCGGTCGGCCCTCCCACGTCCACGAGGGTCAGGCTCACGCCGTCCACGGCGATCGAGCCCTTGGGAACGAGGTAGCGCGCAAGGCGCTCGGGCATGCGCACCGTGAGCACGAACGCGCCCGGCTCGCGGCGCTTCGCCAGCACCTCGCCCACGCCCTCCACGTGCCCGCTCACCACGTGGCCGCCGAAGCGGCCGTCGGACCGCAGCGGCCGCTCCAGGTTGACGCGGCTGCCGGGGCTCCAGCGCGGCGCGGTCTTGGCGACGCTCTCCTTGGAGAGCTCCGCCTCGAAGGCGTGATCCTCGACCCGGACCGCCGTCAGGCAGCACCCGGCGACGGCGATCGAGTCGCCCACGTGGAGGTCCTCCAGGACGCGGTCCGCCTCGACCCGCACGCGCAGGTCGCCCCCGTCGTCGACGGCCGAGCGCACGGTGCCGACCTCCTCGATGATTCCCGTGAACATCTCAGGCCTCCTTCGTTCCGTCCGGCCGGTCGCCGCTGGCGGCGTCCACGGCCACCGGGTCGTTCCCTTCGGCGTGGCCCGCGGCGTCGGGGTAGCGCACCCGCCCCGTCACCAGCAGGTCGCCGTCGAGCGACTCCGTGCTCACGTCGGTGAGCGTCAGCGCGTCCTCCATGCGGGCGACGCCGATGCCCCCCAGTGGGCTGGCCCCGGCGCCGCCCAGCAGCTTGGGGCCGATGAACCACGCCACGCGGTCGACGGCCCGGGCCTCGAAGAACGCCCAGGCCAGGGTTCCGCCCCCTTCGAGCAGCAGGCTGGTGACGCCGCGCTCGAGCAGCGCCGGGAGGGCGGCGCGCACGTCCGCCCTTCCCTGCGTCTCGGCGACCACGACCACCTCCGCCCCGCGAGCGCGCAGCGCCGCGACCCGCTCCGGCGACGCCTTCTCGGTGGCGAACAGCACCACGCGCGCCGGCTCGCCGGCGGCATCGGGCTCGAACAGGTTCGCCGTCACCGGCGTGCGCGCGACCGAATCGAACACGACCTTGACCGGCGTCCGCCCGCCCTCGACGCGGGTCGTGAGCGCCGGATCGTCGAGCAGCACGGTGTTGATTCCGACCGCGACGCCGTCGAGCTCGCTCCGGAAGCGCTGCACGCGTTGGCGCGCGGCCCCCCCCGTGATCCAGCGCGAGCGCCCGGTGCGCGTCGCGATCTTGCCGTCGAGCGTCATCGCCGTCTTGTAGAGCGTGAAGGGGCGCCGCTGGAGCTGGGCGACCCGGAAGATCTCGTTCTGGGCCTCGGCCTCCTCGCGCGCGAGACCGACGTCGACCTCCACGCCCGCGTCTCGCAGCCGGCGCACCCCGGCCCCGTCGGTGACGGGGTTCGGGTCGAGCGCCGCCACCACCACCCTGCGCACGCCTGCGCCGATCAACGCTTCGGTGCACGGCGGGGTGCGCCCCGTGTGGTCGCACGGCTCCAGGGTGACGTAGGCCGTCGCGCCGCGAGCGCGCGCGCCCGCCGCCCGCAGGGCCTCTACCTCGGCATGGGGTGCGCCGGCACGGTGATGCCAGCCCTCGCCCACGACCTCCCCCTCGTGCACGAGCACGCAGCCCACCAGCGGGTTGGGCGAGACCCGGCCGCGCCCGCGCTCGGCCAGCTCCAGCGCGCGCCGCATGTGCCGGGCGTCCTCGCCCTCGGGCCGCACGGCGACGGCCTACTTCGCATCGTTATCGGTGTCGTATGCAACCATTGGAGCCCGCGCCCGGCCGTTGCCGCGACGCAGCTCACCTCCTTCTCCCATCCGGACTGTCACCGTCGGTACCGGAATCGCACCGGTTCGGGCCCGCCGTTCGGCGAAGGCTTCGCGGACTCGGCCGGGCGCAGCGTTGCTGCGCGCCGTCCTCACCGCCGGTCGGGAATCTCACCCTGCCCCGAAGGATGTCGAGTTGTGGAGGCTCTCACCGGCCTCGGACTCCATTGTAGAGGAGTGGCCGGCGTCGGGTGTCGCCGGAGCGTCCGCGTGCGTCGCGACACGGGCACCGCCGCCGCCCTAGAATCGGGGCCATGACGACGTCACCAGCCGGCCGGACGCGCGACGGCGGGCCGCCGAGCGATCGCCTCGCCGGCCGGTCGCAGGAGGACGGCGCGCCGGAGCGCACGGACGTGGTGACCTGCTTCCTGCGGCACCGTGCCGAGGTCCTGCTGGTGCGCCGGAGCTCCCGGGTCGGAAGCTATCGGGGGCGCTGGGGCGGCGTCGCCGGCCACGTCGAGACCGAGGACCCACTGCAGGACGCCCGGCGTGAGATCGAGGAGGAGACGGGCCTGGGCGACGCGGTCACGCTGGCCGGGCGGGGCGAGCCCTTCACCGTGGACGATCCCGACGCGGGGAGGCGCTGGCGGGTGCACCCGTTCTTGTTCGACGTCTCGCGGCGCGACTTCGTCCTGGACTGGGAGGCGGTGGAGGGCGAATGGGTGCCGCCCACCGCGATCCTGGAGCGGAACTGCGTTCCCCGCCTGTGGACCTCCTACGCCCGCGTGGCGCCGACCCTGGAGAGCGTCCGGGCCGACCGGCAGCACGGCGCGGCCTACCTGTCGTTGCGCGCGCTCGAGGTGCTGCGCGACCGGGCGGCCGCCGTCGCGGCCGGCGTCGAGGCTCCCGGCGACGCCACGCCGGGGGGTGCGGGGGCCGTCGTCGGCGGGCGGTCCGGCCCGGTGGCCGGCGGCGAGCCGGCGCGTACCGACGAGGACGCCCTTCGCGTACTCGCCCGGGCGCTTCGGGGGGCGCAACCGGCGATGACCGCCCTGCGCAACCGCCTGGACCGGGCGATGACCGGAGCGCGTGACGCCTGCGGGACCGGCGGCATCGCGGGCGACCGTAGGGCGGCCGTGGCCTGGTCGCGCGCCGTCGCGGCGGCGGCGCAGGACGTCCTCGAGGGGGCCTTGCGGGCCGAGGACGCCGTGCTGGCCTCGGCTGCGGGGCTGGTCGCGGACCGCCGCGTCCTGACGCTCTCCCTGTCGGAGACGCTCGCGCAGGCGCTGCTCGCGGTCCGTCCCGCGCCGGCCTGCGTGGCGGTCGCGGAGTCGCGTCCTGGAGGGGAGGGGCAGGTGCTGGCGGACCGCCTCGCCGCGCGCGGCATCGACGTGGCGCTGGTGCCCGATGCGGCGATGGCATGGGCCCTGGAACGCTTCGACCTCGATCTGGTGGCGGTCGGCGCGGACACCGTCCTGCCCGGCGGCGACGTCGTGAACAAGGTGGGGACGCGGGTGGCGGCGTTGGCCGCGCAGGCGAGTGGGACGCCCTTCCTGGCGGTCGCGGCGTGCGACAAGATCGCCCCCGAGGGATCCGTGTGGGATGCGTCGGCCGCCGGGGAAGGGGACGACGCGGCGTACGGCGGTGCGCCCGACCCTGCTCCGGACCGCGCCGCCGACGGGCGCGCGCTCTGGCGCTCGCCGCTGTTCGAGCGCACGCCCGCCGCGCTGGTGGGGGGTGTCGTGACCGAAACCGGCGTCCTGGACGCCGAGGGTGTGCGGCGTGTTGCGGCGCAGCATGCCAGGGCGGGTGGCTGGGACCGCTGAACCGGGGCGGGGGTCGAGCACCCGGGCCGTAGGCGGCCGATGCCGGCGGGTGGGAGCTGGGCCCCGGCTGTCCGCGGGCAACGCCGGGACGAGCGTCCTGGTAGCATCGACCCACGATGACCGAACTCGATGGTCCGTACGTTCCCGACAGCGCGGCCCTCGAGGCCCGCATGAACAGCTATGCCGACCTGCTCGTGAAGGTGGGGGTCAACCTGCAGGCCGGCCAGGGCCTGCTGGTGCGCGCGCCGACCGAGGCCGCGCCGCTGGTGCGTCGTGTGGTCGAGGTCGCCTACCGGCTCGGCTCACCCTACGTCGAGGTGTCCTGGTCGGACGATGCCGTGACCCGCGCGCGCTTCCTCCACGCTCCCGACGACAGCTTCGAGCGCGTGCCGCAGTGGCGTGCCGACGGCTACCTGGCGATGGCGCACCAGGGGTTCGCCTCGCTCGCCATCGTGGGTGACGACCCCGACCTGCTGGCCGGCATTGATCCGCAGCGCTTCGCGACGTACGCCCGCGCCTGGCAACGCGCCACCCGCGCCTACCAGCAGATCGCGATGAACGACGCCATCGCCTGGACCGTGGCGGCCTACGCCGGGTTGGCCTGGGCCCGCAAGGCATTCCCCGGCGTCGAGGATCGTCAGGCCGTCACCGACCTGTGGGACGCGATCTTCGCCGCGAGCCGGGCGAGCGAGGCCGACCCCGTCGCGGCGTGGGAGCGGCACTCCGGGCGGCTCAAGAGCTGGTGCGAGCGCCTCGACGAACGGCGATACGCGGCCCTGCGCTTCCGCGGGCCCGGCACCGACCTTCGTGTCGGCCTCGCCGACGGCCACGCCTGGGAGGGCGGAAGCTCCGTCACGCCGGCGGGCACCATCTTCATGCCCAACATGCCCACCGAGGAGGTCTTCACCGCGCCTCACCGCGAGCGGGTCGACGGCGTGGTGCGGGCCAGCATGCCGCTGGCCAACGGCGGCTCGGTCATCGACGGCTTCACGCTGCGCTTCGACGGGGGCGTCGTGGTGGAAGCCCACGCCGCCAGCGGCCAGGCCGCGCTGGACCGTATCCTCGACACCGACGAGGGCGCTCGGCGGCTCGGCGAGGTCGCGCTCGTCCCGGCCTCCAGCCCCATCGCGCAGACCGGGGTGCTGTTCTTCGAGACTTTGTTCGACGAGAACGCCGCCAGCCACATCGCGCTGGGCCGCGCCTACCCGACGACCGTCGAGGGGGGCGCCGCGATGAGCGAGGAGCAGGCGCGCGGCGCGGGCCTCAACGACTCGCTCGCCCACGTCGACTTCATGATCGGCTCGGCCGAGATGGACGTCGACGGTGAGACCGCCGACGGCCGGCTCGAGCCCGTCATGCGGGCCGGGGAGTGGGTGGACACATAGGCGGCGTCTCCGACCCCCACCGCGTGCCGGCGCCCGACCTCGAGTCGGCGCGGCGCGTGCTGAGGGAGCGCTTCGGCTTCGAGGCCTTCCGGGGCGCGCAGGAGGCGATCGTAGGGCACGTGCTGGAGGGCGGCGACGCCCTGGTGCTGATGCCCACCGGGGGCGGCAAGTCGCTGTGCTACCAGATCCCGGCGATGCTGCGTCCCGGCGTGGGCGTGGTGGTGTCGCCGCTGATCGCGCTGATGCACGACCAGGTCGGCGCCCTGCGACAGGCGGGCGTGCGCGCGGCGGCGCTCAACTCCAGCCTCGACGCGGCCGAGGCGCTGGCCGTCGAGCGCCATCTCGCCGACGGGCGTCTCGACCTCGTCTACGTGGCCCCCGAGCGCCTGCTCACGGAGCGCTTCCTGGGGCTCCTCGACCGCAGCGAGGTGGCGCTGTTCGCCATCGACGAGGCCCACTGCGTGTCGCAGTGGGGGCACGATTTCCGCCCCGAGTACATCGGGCTGGGCGCGCTCGCCGAGCGCTACCCCGAGGTCCCGCGCATCGCCCTCACCGCGACCGCCGACGACGTGACGCGCCGGGAGATCCTCGACAAGCTCCATCTGGGCCGGGCGCGGCGCTTCGTCTCCAGCTTCGACCGACCCAACATCCGTTACACGGTCGTGGACAAGGAGAACGCGCGCCAGCAGTTCCTCGACTTCTACCGCCAGGCCCACGAGGGTGACGCCGGCATCGTGTACTGCCTGTCGCGCAAGAGCGTCGACGGCACTGCCGCCTGGCTGGCCAAACGTGGGATCGACGCCGTGCCCTACCACGCCGGGCTCGACAGCGAGACCCGCCGCACCCACCAGGAGCGCTTCCTTCGTGAGGACGGGGTGGTGGTGGTCGCGACCATCGCTTTCGGTATGGGGATCGACAAGCCCGATGTGCGCTTCGTGGCCCATCTCGACGTGCCGAAGAGCCTGGAGGGTTACTACCAGGAGACCGGTCGCGCCGGCCGGGACGGGCTACCGGCCGACGCCTTCATGACCTACGGCCTGGGCGATGTCGTGCTGCTGCGCCGGATGCTCGCCGGGTCCGAGGGCGACGAGACCTTCAGGCGCGTCGAAGGCCAACGGCTCGAGGCGCTCTTGGGCTACTGCGAGACCGCGCGGTGCCGGCGCCAGGTGCTGCTGGCGGCCTTCGGCGAGGATCTCGCCGAGCCCTGCGGCAACTGCGACACCTGCCTGGCACCTCCCGACACGTTCGACGGCACCGTGGTCGCGCAGAAGGCGCTGTCTGCCGTGGCGCGCACCGGCCAGCGCTTCGGGGCAGGGCACCTGATCGACGTGCTGCTGGGCAAGGCCACGCCGCGCGTGCGGCGGCTAGGGCACGACGGGCTGCCCACGTTCGGGGTGGGCGGCGAGCTAAGCGAGCGCCAGTGGCGGGCGGTGCTCCGGCAACTCGTGGCGGCGGGTGCGCTCGGGACCGATGCCGAGGGGCACGGCTCGCTCGAGCTCACCGCCCGCAGCGCCCGGCTTCTGAAGGGCGACGAGCCGCTCACGCTGCGGCGCAGCCAGGCCGCCGTCGGCGGCAGGTCGCGCGGGCGTTCCCGTGGTCCAGCACGCGTCGGCGCGGAGCTCTCCGGCGTCGAGCTGGCGTTGTTCGAGGCCCTTCGGGAGCTGCGCAAGCGCCTCGCCAACGAGCAGGGCGTGCCCCCGTACGTCATCTTCCACGACGCCACCTTGCGCCTGATGGCGGAGGCGAAGCCCCGTTCCAGGGTGGCGCTGGCCGGGCTGTCCGGCGTCGGCGCGACGAAGCTCGAGCGCTTCGGCGCGGCGTTCCTGGAGGTGGTGCGGGAGGTCGCCGGGGACCGGCCCGCACCGGACGGCGGCGCCGACCCCTCCGCCCCCGGTGCTGCCGACGCGGATGCGGGAACCGACCCGAACCGGGCCGCGCCGCCGCTCTTCGCCGCACTGGAGCGCGATGCCGGTACGGATGCCGACGGCGGTGACGGCGGTGACGCTGGGCCGACCTTCGACGACGACCTCGACACCGTCGAGCGCACGCGCGAGTTGCTGCTGCAGGGGTACGTGCCGGAGGCCGCCGCGAACATGCGCAACCTCAAGGTCCGCACGGTGGAGGGGCACCTCGCCGAGCTGGTGCGCCGCGGCGACCTCACCGTGGAGGAGGCCACCGGGCTCACGCGCGAGCAGATCGACGAGGTGGAGCGCGCCTACGAGGCGTTGCCCGATGCCGCCCGCTCGCGGCTCAAGCCGCTGTTCGAGGCGCTCGGGGGCCGGTACGCCTACGCGCACCTCAAGTGCGTGCTCGCCGCGCTCGGCTGAGAGCGGTCGGGCGCCATCCGGCCGCCACCTCGGCGCGGCGCGCGCTCAACGTTCCTCGTGCACCCCGAGGTAGAGCCCGCCGATGTCCTCGCGCCGCAGCAGCTCGTGGGCAGGACCCTCGAAGCGCACCCTGCCGTTCTCGAGCACCACCCCCCGGTCGACGTGCTCGAGGGCCTGCCGGGCGTTCTGCTCGACCATCAGCACCGAGGTCCCGGCCCGGGAGATGTCCGTCACGGTTTCGAACACGAAGCGCACCATGCCGGGCGAGAGCCCGGCGGACGGCTCGTCGAGCAGCAGCAGCTCGGGCTCGGGCATCAGCGCGCGGGCCATCGCCAGCACCTGGCGTTGACCGCCCGAGAGCGTGCGCGCCGGCTGCCGCCGCCGCTCGGCCAGCAGCGGGAAGAGCTCGAAGAGCTCGCGGATGCGGCGGCCCACGCGGCGCCCCAGCTGCACCCCGCCCATCTCCAGGTTCTCCTCTACCGTCATCGACCCGAAGACGTTGCTGATCTGCGGGACGTAGCCGATGCCGCGCCGCACGACCTCCTCGGTCGGCACGCGCGTGACCCTGCGTCCTGCGAGCCGGGCTTCGCCTCCGGTCACGTGGGCGAGGCCGACGAGCGCCTTCATCAGCGTGCTCTTGCCGGCTCCGTTGGGGCCGAACACCAGCAGCTGCTCGCCTTGCAGCACCCGGATCGAGACCTCGAACAGGATCTGCAACTGCCCGTAGCCTGCGTCGAGGGCGTCGACCTCCAGCAGCGGCGGGGGGCTCGCGCTCACGCCGCACCCCCCAGGTAGGCCTCGAGCACGCGCGCGTCGCGCTGCACCTCCGCGGGCGTGCCCTCGGCGAGGACGCTCCCTTGATGCATCACGATCACGCGCTCGCACAGTCGCATGATCAGGTCCATGTCGTGCTCGACCACCAGCACGGTCACGCCGCCGGCGTTGACGTCGCCGATGCGTTGCATCAGCGTGCGGGTGAGGGTCTGGTTCACCCCGGCGGCAGGCTCGTCCAGCATCAGCAGGCGCGGCTCGGTCATGAGCGCACGCCCCAGCGAGAGCAGCTTGCGTTGCCCGCCGGAGAGTTCGCGCGCGGCCTGCCCCGCCGCGCGTTCGAGGCCCAGGAACGCGAGCAGTTCCTCGGCGCGCGCCTGGAGCGTGCGTTCGCGGTGGCGTGCCGCGCGGCCCCGCATGAGCCCGCCGAGCAGCGTCTCGCCGGGATGGTGCGCGCCGCCGGCCAGCAGGTTCTCCCAGGCCGACATGTCGGGGAAGACGCGTGGCGTCTGGAAGGTGCGCGCCACGCCGGCGCGCGCGATGGCGTCGGGTGCGCGTCCGGTGAGCCGGTGCCCGGCGAGGTGCACGCTGCCGCGGTCCGCGCGGGTCACGCCGGTCACGAGGTCGAACAGGGTCGACTTACCGGCGCCGTTGGGGCCGATCAGCCCCGTGATGGAGCCCCGCCGGACCGTGAAGCTGGCCCCCGCCACCGCCATCAGGCCGCCGAAGTGCTTCTGGAGGCCCTCGATCGACAGGAGCACGTCGTCGCCTGTGACGTGCGGGCCCGGAGCGGCCGTGGATTCCGGGTCCCGGGCTGGCGCCATCAGCGCGGCTCCCGGTCCGGGGAGCTGTCGAGGGCTCCCGGGTCGGCGGATGCGTCGGCTTCGCTCGAACGACCGTCGTCCGAGGTGCCGTCGTCCGAAGGGGGGCGGTCAGAAGCGGGGCGGTCAGAAGGGCGGTCGTCCGAAACTCCGCCGCCGACAGCGCCGGCGTCGGCTGCGGAACCGAGACGGTTCTCCGATCCGCGGCGCCCGACGTTCCGTGGCGGGCGCCGCGGCCGTTCGGGAAGGATGCCGCGAGGGAAGAAGCGCACCACGCCGATGAGCAGCAGGCCGATGAGGACGAAGCGCAGCGAGGGCACGAAGCTCGGGTTGCGCCGCGTGAGGCCCGACAGCAGGGGCACGTCGCCGAGGAAGCGGGTGCCCTGGGTGATGGCCATCAACGCGAGCGAGCCCAGCAGGGCGCCGTAGGCGTTGCCGGAGCCGCCCATCAGCACTGCCAACCACACCTGGAAGGTCACGATCGGTACGAACTGGCCCACGTGCACCACGCCCAGCGAGTGCGTCCACAGGCTGCCGGCGAAGCCGGCAAGGGCGCCCCCCACCGCGAACGCGCCGAGTTTCAACGCGGGCGTCTGCTTGCCAAGCGAGCGGGCGGCGACCTCGTCGTCGCGCACCGCGCGGAGCGCGCGCCCGTAGGGGGATTCCGTCAGGCGCACCGTCAGCGCCAGCAGCACGGCCACCACCACGGCGGTCGCGGCCAGGTACGCGTACGGGTACACGCCCGCCGGGATGACGGTGTCCTTGAGCGGCTGCGGCACGTTGGAGATGCCGAACTCGCCGCGCGTCAGCCAGTCCGCGTTGGTGAGTACGCTGCGCACGATCTCGGCCATGGCGAAGGTGGCGATCGCCAGGTAGTGCGACGACAGGCGCACGCTGGTCGCCCCGATCAGCAGCGCGACCAGGCCGCCGGCCACGCCGGCGAGCAGGAAGCCCACCGGCACCGGCCATCCCAGGCCGATCTGGTAGTGGGCATCGGCCTGCAGGTAGGCGGCGCTTCCCCTGGGAGGGAGCGTCAGGAGCGCGCTGGTGAACGCCCCCACGGCGAAGAAGGCGACGTGCCCGAAGTTCAGCAGGCCGGTGACCCCGTACTGCAGGTTCAGCCCGAGCGCGAGCAGGCCGTAGATCAGCGCCAGCGTGAGGAGCCCGACCAGGAAGGGCAGGAGCGCCATCAGAATGCACCGCGGAGGATGCCGCGCGGCCGGAGCAGCAGCACCAGCACCAGGATCAGGAAGGCGAAGGCGTGGCCGTAATCGGGGGAGACGTAGGTGGTGCCGAGCTCGATGCCCAGCCCCACGACCAGCGAGCCGAGCATGGCGCCGTAGGGATTGCCGATGCCCCCCAGCAGAACGGCGGCGAACACCACCAGCAGGAAGCTCCACCCCATCACCGGCTGCACCGCGATCTGCGTCATCGCCAGCAGCACCCCTCCCAGGGCGCCGATCGCGGAGCTGAGGAACCAGGTGGCCGCCAGCACCCGCGCCGTGGAGATGCCCGACGCCCGTGCCAACGACGGATTGTCGCTGGTGGCGCGCATCATCTTGCCGACCCGCGTGAGCGTGAGCAGCAGGTGCACGCCGACCATCGCCAGCAACGCCACCACCACCACCAGCACCGGCACCTTCGGAACGAACAGCGCACCGACGTGCCAGGGGCGCATCAGCGGCAACGGGAAGCGGATGGGGTTCGAGCCGGCGAACATCCGGACCACGTTCTGCAACACGAACGCGAGGCCCACGCTGGTGACGAGCAGGGCCAGGAAGCCGCGATCCATGAGGGGGTCGAAGAAGATCCGGGCGAGCACGACGCCGGCGACGCCCACCCCCACCATCGCCAGCACGACGGCCAGGGGGAGCGACAGCCCCAGTGCCACGCCGAGGACCGTGAAGTAGGCGCCGAGCGTGAGGAACTCGCCGTAGGAGAAGTTGATGAAGCGGGTGACGCCGTAGGACAGGGAGAGGCCCACGGCGCTGAGGCTGATGACCGCGCCGGTGGCGACCCCGAAGACGAGCGTCTGCAGGAAGGCGGTCATGGGCGGGGGCTCACGCGGCGAACGGGAGCCCCGGCGATCGCCGGGGCCCCCGTTCGCGTGTGGGGCGCGCTACTGGAGCGCGCTGGCCGGGAGGATGGTGACATCCGTCCAGGCGCCGTCCTTGACCTGCCGGATGGCGAAGGGAGCGGTGATGTTGCCGTAGGCGTCGAAGTCGATCGGCCCCACCAGCCCCTGGTAGTTGATCTCCTGGCCGGCCTCCAGCGCCTTCTTGCCGGAGGCGTAGTCGGTGACGTCGACCTTCCCTGCGCCCGGATCGGCGACTTCGCGGATGTTCCGGGTCACCGAGGCGCGGGTAACCTGGCCGTCCTTGAGCTGGGAGCGCAGCATCGCCAGCGCCAGCACGTTCATGGCGTCGTAGGTGTTGGTGCCGAAGATCTTCACGTCCTTGCCGCTGTACGCCTTGAACTGCTTCTTGAAGGCGTCGTTGCGGGCGGCCGAGGCGGGCGAGGCGACCTCCTCCAGCCCGTAGATGCCGTTGGCGAGCTGGGGTGTAGCAAGCTTGATGAAGTCGGCGTTGGTCTGGTCCTGCGTGACGAACCAGGTGCCCTGGTAGCCGGCCTGGAAGGCCGCCTGCATGATCCGCACGGAGTCCTCCGGCGTGCCCACCAGGACGATCACGTCGGGGTGGTGCGACAGCGCCTCCTGCACCTCGGAGCGGTAGCTCGGCTTGCCCGGCGCGTACTCGAGGGTCGCCTTCAGCGGGGTGCCGTAGGACTGGAACGAGGTTTGCAACGGGCTCTCGAACGACACCATCGCCGGTGACTTGGCGACCATCAACACCGGGGCGGTGAACGCTTGCGAGCGGCCGAGGTACTGCGCGTCGGTGGCGGCCCGAGCGATGGCGCGCCCGCCCAGCGAGTCCGACGGCACGGTGCGGAAGAAGTACTTGGTGCCGGCCTTGTCCAGCTCGGTGGTGCCGGCCGTGGGCGAGATCATGGGCACGCCGACGTCCTGGATGAGCTGCTTCGAGCCCGAGAACGACAGCGACGTCGGTCCCAGCAGCGCCATCACCTCGTCGACGTTCACCAGCTTCTGCGCCGCCGTGAAGCCGGCGTCCACGGTGCCCTCGGTGTCGCCCTGAACGAGGACGATGTCGCGCCCGCCGATGCCGCCCGAGTGGTTGACCTCGTCGGCGATCATCTGGGCGACGGGCTGGACGTTCGCTCCCACCCAGTCGTACTGACCGGTGAAGGGCAGCAGCACCCCCACCTTGATGGCGCCGCTTTGCGCCAGCGCGACGGTGGTGAGCAACGCTGCGAGAAGGACTACTACGCGTCTCATACGACCTCCTAACAGGGGATGGAGAACCTCGGAGCCGAGGCGCTGGGGGCGGAGGGCGCGCCCTCCGCGACGGAAGGGTTTGCGTTGGAGTCTAGCACGCCTGTCCCCCGGTCGCCGCCCGCCGCCCGCTGCGCTCAGCGGACCTCGCTGCCGTCGGGCAGGTCGGCCTCGAGCGTGGCGACGCTCAGGTTCCCTGCTTCGTCCTCCGCGGCCAGGATCATCCCCTCGGAGCGCACGCCGCGCAGTGTGACGGGCTTGAGGTTGGCCACCAGGATGAGCTTCTTGCCCACGAGGTCGCCCGGCGCGTAGTGCTCCCGGATCCCCGATACCACGGTGCGCATCTCCGGGCCCATCCGCACGGTGAGGACCAGGAGCTTGTCGGCGTTGGGGTGCGGCTCCGCCTTCTCCACCGTGACGACGCGGAGCTCGATGCCCCCGAAATCGTGGATCGAGATCTCCGCCTTGTGCTCCAGCGGCTCCGGCTCGGGCTCGGCCATGGCCCGTTCGAGCGCCTCCAGGTCGATGCGCGGGAACAGCGGCTCGCCGGGGGAGGTTTGCGTGCCGGCCGGCACGAGGCCCCACTGCGCGGCGCTGCCGAGGTCGAACGGGGCGCGCTTGATGCCGAGCTGCTTCCGGATCTCGCGGGCCTTGCCCGGGGTCACCGGCTCGAGCAGGATGCTCGCGCAACGCAGCGCCTCGACGCAGGTGTTGAGCACGGTGTCGAGCCGCCCCGCCTGCGCGGGATCCTTGGCAAGCTCCCAGGGCGCGGTCTCGCTGATGTACTTGTTGGCCTTGCGCACCGCCTCCATGACGGCCTCGAGCGCCCGGTCGAACTGGAGGTCGTCGAAGCGCTGGCTCACCAGCGCCGGCAGGGCCGTGAAGCCGGCCCGGAGCCGCTCGTCGATGGCCTCGAGCGCGCCGGCGGCGGGGACCGTCCCGTCCCGGTAGCGCGCCAGCATGCCGAGCGTGCGGTTGAGGAGGTTTCCCAGGTCGTTGGCCAGGTCGGCGTTGATGCGCTCGGCGATGCCCGTCTCGCTGAAGCTGGCGTCGAGGCCGAAGTTCATGTCGCGCAGCAGGTAGTAGCGGAACGCGTCGTTGCCGTACTTCCGCTGCAGGTCGAGCGGGCGGACGACGTTGCCCAGCGACTTGCTCATCTTGCGCTCGTTGACGAGCCAGTAGCCGTGCACGTTGAGGTGGTGGTACAGGGGGATGGCCGCGGCCTTGAGCATGATCGGCCAGAACAGGCCGTGCGGCTTGACGATGTCCTTGGCGATGAAGTGCTCCACGTGCGGCCAGTAGCGGTCCTCGAGCCCCTTGGACGCCAGTGCGGAGTAGTAGTTGATCAGCGCGTCGAACCACACGTAGGTGACGTGCTCCTCGTCCCACGGGAGCGGGATGCCCCACGGCACGCGTTTGCGCGGGCGGCTGATCGACAGGTCGCCGATCGGCTCGCGCAGCATGGCGAGCACTTCGTTGCGGTAGCGCTCGGGGCGGATGAGGTGCGGGTTCTCCTCGAGCGTCTCGCGCAGCCAGGGGCGGTACTTCTCCATGCGGAAGAAGTAGTTCGCTTCGGTGCGGTACTCGGGGGGCTCGTCGGACTCCGGGCACTTGCCGTCGACGATCTCCTTCTCGGTCACGAAGCGCTCCGCGCCCACGCAGTAGAGCCCGGAGTACTCGCCGTAGAAGATGTCGCCGTTGTCGTAGACGCGCTGCAGCACCTCACGCACGACCTTCTGGTGGCGCTCCTCGGTCGTCCGGATGAACTCGTCGTACTGGATGCCCAGCCGGTCCCAGGTGGCGCGGAACTGCGCCGCCACGTCGTCGACGTACTGTTGGGGCGTCTTGCCCGCTTTCTCGGCGGCCTTGGCGACCTTCTCCCCGTGCTCGTCGGTGCCGGTCAGGAAGAAGGTGTCGTCACCCCGCAGCCGGTGGAAGCGGGTCACGACATCGACCAGCGTGGTGGTGTAGGCGTGGCCGATGTGCGGCGCGGCGTTGACGTAGAAGATCGGGGTGGTGGCGTAGAAGCTGCCGCTGCGGCGCTCGCCCTCGGCCTCGTGCTGCCGTTGGGGGCTTGCGTCCGCAGGGGTGTCGACGGTTTCCATGGTCGTCCTCCGAGGTTCGGCCGGGAGTCGCTGGTGCAGCAACGAAGAAGGGCGCCGTCCAGACGGCGCCCACGACCCTACCGAGCGTGGCGCTCAGTCGGATCCGGGGCGGCATCCCGTCATTCGCCGGTTCATGGCAACGAGTCTAGCACCCGGGGCCCCGTCGGCGGCCGGCGCGCGGGCGCGCCAGGGCGCGGCGGCCCGGTCCCGCGCGCCGCGGTGCGTTCGCAGCTGGCCTCGCCGGCGTCGCGCGCGGCGGGGGGGCCGGGCGAAGCGGGTGGCACAATGGAGCCTATGGCCGACAGCCGGGCCGGAGCCGCCTCCGCCGTCACCGACTTCCGTCGCGCGCGGCGCCGCGCCGACCTGCAGGCCGTGCTCACGCTGTTCTCCGGCCATACCCGCGAGCTGTTGCCGTACGACGAGGTGCGTCGGCGCCTCCACGCCGTGGAGAGCGCCGCCCGGCATCTCGAGGACGTGCCGCTCGACGCCATCGTGGGCAGCGTCGACCGCTACCAGGACTTCAGCCGGGGCTTCCTGCCGCGCATGGACAGCGACCGCGACCGCTGGGTCGGGGTGAAGCTCGCCATGACGGGCATGGCGGGGGTCCCCGCCATCGAGGTGTACCGGTTGGGGGACGCCTACTTCGTCAAGGACGGCAACCACCGGGTGTCGGTGGCGCGGGAGCTCGGCGCGCCCACCATCCAGGCGGTGGTGACGCCGGTGCACGCCCGCGTGCCGCTCTCGCCCGACGACGACCCCGAAGACCTGATCATCAAGAGCGAGTACGCGTCCTTCCTCGAGGAGACGCGCCTGGACGAGCTGCGCCCCGATGCCGACCTCACGGTCACCGCTCCCGGCCAGTACGAGGCGCTGATCGAGCATATCCGGGTACACCGCTATTTCATGGGCATCGACCTCGACCGGCCGGTCTCCTTCGAGGAGGCTGTGGGGCACTGGTACGACGCGGTGTACCGGCCGGTGGTGGAGGCGATCCGTGTCCACGGCCTCCTCGAAGGGTTCGAGGGACGCACCGAGACCGACCTCTACCTGTTCCTGGCGGAGCACCGGGCGCACCTCGAGGAAGCGTTCGGCTGGCGACTCCCGTCCACGGCGGTGGCTGCCGGCCTGGCGTCCAGCCGTAGCCTCCACCCCGACGACCGTGTCGACGAGCTCCTGGAGGCGGCGCGCGAGAAGCCGGAGCGGCGCCGGCAGGCTATCTGCCTGGTGCGGGAGATGCTGGTCCTGCAGCAGGGCCGGCCGCTCGACGAGGCTGCCCTGCAGACGGCCCTCGCCGTCGCCCGGTTCGAGGGCGCGACGCTGTACGCCCTGCGGCTGGGTGCGGGCGGGGTGGTCCGGGACGCGCTGGAACGGGAACGCGAGCGCTTCCAGGCAGCGTGCGAGCGTGCCGGCGTCGAGGGACAGTTCGCCGTGACCGACCACGACGCGGTGCGCGAGGTGCGCGAGCGGGCCGCCTACCTCGACCTGGTGGTGGGCGCCATGGTCGACGACATCGACGGGAAGCGGCGCCTGGTCCCTGCACTGAGGCGCCTGCTCCGTCGCTGCCCGCGCCCGCTCCTGGCGGTGCGTCGACGGCCGGGTGGGTTGCAGCGGCCGCTACTCGCCTACGACGCGGGGATCAAGGCCGACGAGGCACTCTTCGCGCTCGCGTACTCGGCGGTGAAGCGCGGCCTGCGCCCCGTGGTGCTGACGGTCGCCGAGCACGGGAGGGGAGGGAGCCCGTTGGACCGTGCGCGCGCCTACCTCGAGCGTTTCGACATCGAGGCAACGTACGTCTCGGGCCACGGACCGGTCGGCGAGGCTATCCGGGACACGTTGCAGGGGCAGGGATGCGACGCCGTCTTCATGGGGAGCTATACCTACAACCGCTGGCTCGAGGACGTGGTGGGCGGCATCCTCGAGCAGGTGCTGGTCGAATGCGACGTGCCCGTGCTGGTGACCTGAGCGCTCGGAGCCGGGCCGCGCGGTGCCGTGGGAGCCGACCCTGGTAAGCTGGGGCGCTATGGCCAAGACACAGGCCCTCACGCCCCAGTCGGAAGACTTCAGCGCCTGGTACAACGACATCGTCTACCGGGCGGATCTCGTCGATCAGAGCCCCGTACGGGGCTGCTTCGTCATCAGGCCGTACGGCTACGCCCTGTGGGAACACGTCCAGAGCGGCCTGGACGCCATGTTCAAGGCTTCGGGGCACGAGAACCTGTACTTCCCGCTGCTCATCCCCGTCAGCTACTTCGAGCGCGAAGCGCAGCACGTCGAGGGCTTCTCCCCGGAGCTCGCGGTGGTGACGCATGCCGGCGGGAAGGAGCTCGAGGAGCCCCTGGCCATCCGGCCCACGTCGGAGACGATCATCGGCGAGCTCTACAGCAAGTGGGTCCAGTCCTACCGGGACCTCCCGCTGCTGTACAACCAGTGGTGCAACGTGGTGCGGTGGGAGATGCGGACCCGACCCTTCCTGCGCACCTCCGAGTTCCTGTGGCAGGAGGGACATACCGCGCACGCCAGCGCCGAGGAAGCGCTGGAGGAGACGCGCCGCATGCTCGATATCTACGCCACCTTCGCCGAGGAGTACGGAGCGGTGCCGGTGGTGCGCGGCGAGAAGACCGAGGGGGAGCGGTTCGCGGGCGCTCGGACGACGCTCACGATCGAGGCCATGATGCGCGACATGCGCGCCCTGCAGACGGGGACCAGCCACTACATGGGGGAGAACTTCTCGCGCGCATTCGACATCACCTTCAACGACGTGAACAACCAGCAGGCCTACGCCCACACCACGTCGTGGGGCTTCAGCACGCGCTTCATCGGGGCGCTCGTCATGACGCACGGCGACGACCGCGGGCTGGTGCTGCCTCCCGGCTCGCCCCGCACCAGGTGGTGGTCACTCCCATCTTCCGCGCCAACGACGCCGACGCGCGCGAGCTGGTCATGGGCGAGGTGCGTCACCTCGCCGACGCCCTGAAGACCCTCGGGGTGCGGGCGAAGGTCGACGACCGGGACGGGATGAGCCCGGGCTGGAAGTTCAACGAGTGGGAGCGGAAGGGCGTGCCGCTGCGGATCGAGCTGGGGCCGCGCGACGTGGGCCAGGGGACGGGCATCCTGGCCGATCGGCTCTCGGGCGAGAAGCGGAGCGTGCGCCTGGAGGCGCTGCCCGACACCGTCGTCGAGGAGCTGCCGAAGTTCCAGGCGGCCTTGTTCGAGCGCGCGCGGGCGTTCCGCGAGGAGCACACCTTCGAGGCGCACAGCTACGACGAGCTCAGGGAGATGGTCGAGCACGGGTTCGTGTACGCCACCCACTTCGGCGATCCCGAGAGCGAGAGGATCATCCAGGAGGAGACGAAGGCCACCGTGCGCTGCATCCCCCTGGAGGGGCCCAGCGCCGAGGGAACGAGCTGCGTGCACACCGGTCGCGAGAGCGGCTACGCCCGCAAGGTGATCTTCGCGCGTGCCTACTAGGGTCGGGCGCCGGCGGCGCGTGCGCGGTGCGCACACGCGTTCGCCGGGCGTGCCCCGTACAATGACGCCATGTCCTGGGATCCCGACGAGCGCGTCCTCCAGGCGCGTGCAGCGGTCCTGCGCGCTGCAGTCCCCGCCGGCGTGCGGGTGAGCTTCGGTGACGGGCGCCGCCGCAGCGACCTGACGCTGGCCCTGCTGCGGGGCGAGCGGCTGTCCGTCCTGACGTTGGCCCCGCGCCTGCTCGAGCAGGTCCCGGCCGACATCGAGATCGTTCGCAGCGCCCATTTCGGGCAGAGTTACGAGTTGATGATGGCCCTCACCGAGAAGCTCGAGCAGCAACCGCTGCGCTCGCCCGAGCGGCGGGCCAAGCTGCGGCAGCTCTCCGAGGTGCCGGTGTCGGACGACGAGACCGCCACGCTCCTCGACGCCGGCGATCCCGCCTAGCGTTCGCTTGGATGGATGGAACGCCGTCGGGAACGTAGGTTCTCGATCCTACGGCCACGAGCCTCCGGGATGCGCATACCCTCTTGCATAACCTGTAACTCCGTGCTAGAATCCCTGGCCGGGGAGGAAGCTCCCCACGCGGCGGCCCTCGGGGCCCCAGCCCATCGGAACAGGGAGGTGAGGTCGATGATCCAGAACTTCCGCGTGCGCGCTCCGGAGCTCGTTCAGGGTTCCGTCGGCCTGCGTCCCGTCGCCGACGATGCCCGCACGGGCACGGAGGCGGCCGGCCGGGCCGGTGCGCGCCGCTCGTTCGAAGAGGGCCCCTCGCGGGCCTCTGGGTCTGCCTAACAGACCCCGACCCGACACCCGATGTCGGCCCTCGGCGAGCCCTTCGCCGAGGCTTTTTTCGGCCCCCGACGACCCTACCCCGGGATGGAATCCAGGAGGTTCCCATGAACAGGTTCACGCTTCTGCATCTCACCCGCCCCCGCTCAACCCGGCCGCGGCGCGAACCGACCGCGGAGCAACTACGGCGCGCCGGGTACGCCGACGGCGAACGCCGGCCCCGCATCCCGCGCCACTGGGCCAACCGCTGAGCCGCCGCACGGCAGTCGAGCGCGTGCTGCGCGGTCCCTGAGAGAGCGTCCCGACGCCCCGAGGAGGGCACCATGGACCGATGGCGCGACGGCACGACCGTCGTCGCACGCGAGCGCAGGAAGGACTTCCGGCGCCAGGTCGAGGATGCCCGCAACGTACGAACCGCGTGGGAGGGCCGCTCTGCCGTGGGCGGGGCGGTTCGTGCCCGCCGGCTGGCCGCAACCGCGTTGCACCGCGTGGCCGACGCGCTGGCGCCCCGGTCGGTCCCCGGCGCCGAGTCGGCCCGCGGGACGCGCGACCTAGGTGGACGGCCGGTGTCCTGACCGGCCCGAGAGGGGTGAGGCCCCGCCGGCCCCGGGGGCCACGAGCCGCCGGACCGAAGACAGGTACGGGCCCGCAGCCAGATCGGGCTGCGGGCCCGTACGCGAGTACGGAGGAGCGGGAGCCTCAGCCGTCGTCGTGCATCAAGCGACCGAGCCAGAACGAGCGCGTCGGGAAGGCTGCGAAGGGGTTCTCGATGCGGGCGGGTTCGCCGTGGTAGCGACGGAGCATCGCCTCCACCCGCGCCACGTCCACCATCGCTGACGTGGTCGCGGCGGCTCCCTTCGCCGAAGAGCTGACGGCGGGTCGACCGTTGCCGCTCCGTTGGCGGGGGCGCGGACGCTCCGGCACGCGCTCGCCCCCGGGGTACGGCATCCCGGACAGCGATCTCAGAACGGAGGGCAAGGACCTCATGGCCGCAGGGTAGGCCCCCGGCGCTTTCGGTTCTCTTACGAGGCGCACGGCCGTCGGCGGTGGGGACCCTTGCCGGTCTCGCGGCCCGGCCGACCTCAGTCGGTGCGGATGCGGTCGAGGATGCGCTGGACGTCGCGCCACCGTAGATCGCGACGGATCGACCCGGTCGTGACGAACGCGAAGGGCTCGTGCCCCCGGAACCGCGCCAGCATCAGGTCCCAGCGCATGCGTCGACGGCTCACCGGCCGGTAGAGCACGGCCGACGCGCCGAGATCGTTGTCGAAGCGGTAGATGCGTTGCCGCCACTCTTCGAAGAGCCGCGCGAGGTCGTCTTCGGCCCGTTGCAGCGCGTCATCGGCCAGCAGGCGGTAGGGACCCTCGTACACCAGGTGGTCGGCATGACGGTCCTCGAACTCGAACAGCAGTTCCGACGCGTCCATGGTCGATTCTAGGCAGGGTCGGTTGGGCGATACCGTGACTTCGTCGACGCTTCGCCGCCTCCGGGGGGTGTGGTGCCGCCCCCGGCCGCCGCCGGGCCGGCGTGCGGGCCGGCGTGCGGCGAGGCGTGCGGCGAGGCGTGCGGGAAGGCGTTCAGGACAGCGCCAGGAGTGTCACGCCCAGGACCATCCCGAGCGCGCCCGCCAGCCTCCGGGACCCCTGCTTCTCGGCCAGCAGGCGCGTCCCCATGAGCGTGCCCACCAGGATGCTGATCTCGCGCGCCGGCGCCACCAGGCTGATGGGCGTGAAGGTCATGGCCGTCAGCACGAGGATGTATGCCGGCGGGCTCAGCACGGCGATCCCCCAGGCCGCTCCCCTGCTGTCGTGCCAGGCCCGGGCCACCGCGCTCCGGCCGCGCCAGCACGATGTAGAGGGCGACGGCCGGGGCCTAGGCTTCCTCCTCCAACCGGCGCCCCAGGTAGCCATCGACGTCGGCGTCGGCGGGGCGCAGAACGGTCTCGACCCAGGCGTCGCGTTCGAACGCCAGCAGACGCAGGTCCCAGACGTCGGCGGAGAGCTCCGAGCCCGACACCGGTTCGAGCAGGAAGCTGCCGCTCGACGGGCGCATGTACGTCTGCGAGCGCAGTTCGGTCTCGTAGGCCCAGTGCGCGACGGTGACGAAGTCGTAGCTCGATCCCCGATGCACGGCGACGAACCCGACACCGTAGCGGTCGGGCGTGACGGCCGGTTGGGGCAGCGACGCCAGGGCGGTGTCGCGGGCCGCCTGCAGGAGCGCCTCGAGCGGCTCCTTGCTGTGGTGCAGGATGTTGTAGACTTTCAGCCGCCACCCCTTCGTCTGTTCGAGCCCGACGAAGCGGATGCGGCGGGGACGGTAGGGAACCTCCATGCCGCCATCTTACGGGGTGGCGCGCCCCCGCCGACTGGCATACTGCGAGGTATGGCTACCATCGTTGCGCTCTACGCCGGTCGCATCGAGACGAGGGTCCTGGGGGACCGGGAGACCGCCACCGCCATCCGCAAGAGCGCCGTGCGGGGCGCGATCCGCGTGGGCGTGCTGGGCCTGGACGGAGATCAGCAGGCCGACACCAGGGTGCACGGCGGGGTCGACCGCGCCGTGTGCGTCTACGCCGACGAGCGCTACGCGTACTGGCAGGAACGCCTGGGGCGGCAGCTGCAGGCGCCCGCGTTCGGTGAGAACGCCCGTGTCACGGGTCGTCTGGAAGAGGACGTCGCGCTGGGCGAGGTGTGGCAGGTGGGCGACGTACGGCTGCAGGTAACCGGACCGCGCGTGCCCTGCTGGGTGCCGGCCGCGCACAACGGCGAGCAGCACCTCACGGCGTGGATGTCCCGCACGGGCTACACCGGCTACCTCCTGCGCGTGCTGGCGGAAGGGACGATGGAGCCGGGTGCCCAGGTCGAGGTGGTCGAACGCCCCGCACGGCCGCTCACGGTCATGGAGCTCAACCGCCTGATCTTCCGCGATCGCGACGACGTCGAGGGGTTGCGCGCCGCTCTGGCGAGCGATGGCGTCCTCCCGGACCGGCGCACCGCGCTCGAGAACCAGCTCCGGCGGGCGGGCGGCTGAACGCCGCCGGCGCCCGCCCGCGCGTCGGGGGCCTCGACGGAGCCACGCCGAGTCCTCGCCCACGAGAACGCCCCGCAGGAGACACCTGCGGGACGGAGCCGTCGACGAGGACGCGACCGCGTCAGTCGACGTACGTGAGCCAGTGGTCGAAGGCCTCGACTCGGCCGTGGACGACGTCGAGGTAGGTCTTGCGCATCGTGAGCGCGAACTCGCCGGCCACGCCGTCGCCGATGGGGCGGCGGTCGATCGAGGCCACCGGCGTGACCTCGGCGGCGGTCCCCACCATGAAGACCTCGTCGGCCGTGTACAGCTCGTCGCGCGTCGCCATGGTGCTCTGCACCCCGGTGCCCATCCACTCGGCGAGCTTGACGACGCTGTCGCGGGTGATGCCGCGAAGGTTGACGGAGTGTGCGATGGGGTAGAGAACGCCGTCACGGACCATGAACAGGTTCTCGCCCGAGCCCTCGGCCACGAAGCCCTGCTTGTCGAGCAACAACGCCTCGTCGTAGCCGTTCGCCCTGGCCTCCTGGTTGGCGAGGACCGAGTTGACGTAGTTGCCGCCGGCTTTCGATTTGGTCGGCATGATGTCGCCGGCGCTGCGGCGCCACGAGCTCGTCATGAGCGCCACGCCCTTCTGCACGCCCTCGTCACCGAGGTAGGTGCCCCACGGCATGGTGGCCACCATGAAGTGCACGCGGTTGCGGCCGGGATTCACGCCCAGCGACTCGGAGCCGTACCAGAGCAACGGCCGGATGTAGCACGACGTCCGGCGGTTGGCCCGGATCGTCTCCAGGATGGCGTGGTTGACCTCGTCGGCCGTCACGGGCGAGGGCATGCCGAGGATCTTGGCGGAGTCGAGGAGGCGCTTGGTGTGCTCCGGAAGCCGGAAGACCGCCGCGCCGCGCTCGGTCTCGTAGGCGCGGATCCCTTCGAACACGCTGGTGCCGTAGTGCAACGCGTGCGTGAGGACCGAAACCTTCGCCTCTTCCGGGGCGACGAGGCTGCCTTCGAACCAGATCTGGCCGGTGTCCACGGCCGAGGTGCTGGAAGGTGCGGGTTTGGATGGAACCGCCATGCGAACCTCCTGGAATGCTGCGCCCATCATACGGCCCGACGCCGCGCGGCCCGCCCACGCCGAACGACACCCCGATGCCCGACGAACCTGTTCTGAACGCGCTAAGCAGGTCGGCGGACGGTCGTACCCGGGCCGGACGCGGGTACACTACCGGCATGAACATCCTGGTGACCGGCGGTGCCGGCTACATCGGCAGCATCACGGCGGAGCGGCTCCTCGAACGCGGCCACCACGTCGTCGTTCTCGACAACCTCTCCACCGGGCATCGCGACGCCGTGCCCGCCGGGGCGACCCTCGTCGAAGGCGACGTGGCCGATGCCGGGCGCGTGGGCGAAGTCCTCGACATGCACGGCGTCGACGCGGTGCTGCACTTCGCGGCCGTCTCGCTGGTAGGCGAGTCGATGGAGCGCCCGGCGCTCTACTTCCGCAACAACACCGCCGGCAGCCTCGGCCTTCTCGAGACCCTCCTGGCCCACGGCGTACGGCGGTTCGTGCTGTCGTCGACGGCCGCCCTGTTCGGCACGCCCGACGCCGTCCCTATCCCCGAGGAGGCGGAGGTGCAACCGGAGAGCGTCTACGGTGAGTCGAAGGCGCTCATCGAGCGCGTGCTCCAGTGGCTGCAACGCACCGCCGGGCTGGGGTATGCCGCGCTGCGCTACTTCAACGCCGCCGGCGCCAGCCGCGCGCTCGGGGAGGACCACCGGCCCGAGACGCACCTCATCCCGCTGGTGCTCCAGGTGGCCGCGGGCCGACGCGAGAGCATCAGGGTGTTCGGCGAGAACTATCCCACGCCCGACGGGACCGCGGTCCGCGACTACGTCCACGTGCTCGACCTGGCGGAGGCGCATGTGCTCGCCGTGGAGGCGCTGGCGCCCGGGGAGGCGCGCGCGTACAACCTCGGGAACGGCAAGGGCTTCTCGGTGCGGGAGGTCATCGAGGTCTGCCGCAAGGTCACGGGTCGCGCCATCGCGGAGCAGGCCGCGCCCCGCCGCGCAGGCGATCCCCCGGTGCTGGTCGCCGACGCCGAGCGCATCCGGGGCGAGCTCGGCTGGCAACCCCGCCATCGCGACCTGGAGGCCATCGTGGCCTCGGCCTGGGCGTGGGCGCAGGCGCACCCGGACGGGTATCCGACCTGAAGGAACACACAAGGGACCGGCCGGGTGTTCTCATGCCCCCGTGTGTTATGAAGGTCCGGTCACGGCAGAGCCCGCCGTTCGCGCCCAGGACGGGCGCCGGCTCGCGCGGGCCGGGGAGCGCGGGCGCCAGCCCAGAAGGCGCCATGCTAAGCTGTGCTGATTTGGAGAATGCCATGAGACGACTCGTGTTCTCGCTCGTGCTGGTGCTGGCGTCGGCGGCGTTCGCCCAACAGAGTGCCGAACTGAGCGGCATCGTGAAGAGTGATCAGACGCTTCCGGACGGCACCAGGGTTGCCATCCATGTGGTCGACAACAACAACGTCTGGGGTCTCGAGGTCGCCAGCGTGGCGCCCGTCGGCGGGACGTTCAAGCTCGTCGCGAAGCCCATCCCCAAGGACCAGCTCCGCCCCTTCCGCAGCGGTTCGGTTCTGTTGCCGGGCCTGCAGAACGAGTACACGGTGGCCCCGGCCGAACCGAGCGCCGGCGACCAGGTCAACTTCGCCGTCGGGCGCATCAACATGTACGTCGACAAGAACGGCAACGGGGTGTTCGACCGCGTCACCGACCCCTGGTTCATCGGGGTGCCCAGCCTGGAGAATCCCGTCGGCTTCTTCAGCCTGCTCTACGTCGATCGCGCTACCGTCCTCACCGGCGGCGGCACCACCTTGCAGCTCCAGCCGGGCTGGAACGTCTTCACCGTGCGCTTCCCCGGCGACAAACCGGTCTACGCGGTGCAGTCGAGCGTCAACGACATCGCACTGGACGTGTTCCTGCCCTGACCTCCCGCGGCCGCGATGCGGTTTGCGCCGACACTTCCCGCCGAGCCCGTCCTGCTACGCTTGTGCCATGAGCGTTTACGAGGGGACCTTCCAGGCTTCCGGCCTGCGCTTCGGCATCGTCGCGAGCCGGTTCAACGATCTCGTCACCCGGAGGCTGCTCGACGGAGCGCGTGACGGCCTGAGGCGTCACGGTGTCGACGACGCCTCGGTCGACGTGGCATGGGTCCCCGGGGCCGCCGAGATCCCCCTGGCCGCCAAGCGCATGGCCCAGACGGGGCGCTACGCCGCGGTGCTCACCGTGGGAGCGGTCATCCGCGGCGCCACGAGCCACTACGACGTGGTGTGCTCCATGGTCTCCGGAGGCGTGTCGCGGGCCGCGCTCGACACGGGCGT
>Ga0114931_10000811_pt1 | contig 39058 bp, 33 predicted proteins | sample 2SBtaG_FD_89579 | JGI IMG/M metagenome (GOLD analysis project Ga0114931, IMG submission 89579) | Deep subsurface microbial communities from Kolumbo volcano to uncover new lineages of life (NeLLi) - 2SBTROV14_V59a metaG | ecosystem: Environmental > Aquatic > Marine > Volcanic | place: Kolumbo... | reverse complement strand
GGGCCGCTCGGCCATGATCTGTAGCACCGGTGGCACACCGCGCCCCGTCCAGGCCACCCGCACCAGCTCGAAGCCCAGGGATTTGGCCGTTGGTTCAATCAGGCGCCGCAGGTGCGCTGTCGCATCGGTCATGGTTCCATCAACAAAAAAGGGGGCCCGAGGGCCACCCTGTACAGATCCCGATCAGCCATCGAGCTATTCAGTGCTTATTCCTAGTTATAGTCATGCACGCCGGGCGCTTCAAGCCCCTTGTTGGCCGCGCGCCCGACGGGTAAAGCGCAAATAGACACTTGATCGGCCCTGGGCGGCGGCCTTGGCCTCGTAACGGGTGGCCGGCCAGTCGTCCGGGCGGGCGCGCCAGTCGGCGGCGCGCTCGGCGGTCCAGACAAAGGCCGGATGCGCGCTCAGGCCGGCCAGAGCGGCGCGGCAATAGCCGCGATGATCGGTGGCGAAGCGCAATTCGGCGCCGTCGGCCATGACCCGGGCCAGCGCCTCCAAGGTGGCGGGCTGAATGAAACGCCGCTTGTGGTGGCGCGCCTTGGGCCAGGGATCGGGAAACAGCACGAACACCCGCGACAGGCAAGCCGCGGGCAAGCGGGCGATCAGCGCGCGGGCGTCATCCACCAGAATGCGCACATTGTCGAGCCGGCGCGCCTCGATCTCGCTCAGCAGGCCGGCGACCCCGGTCAGATAGGGCTCGCAGCCGATGATTCCCACCGCCGGGTTGGCCGCCGCCTGGGCGGCCAGATGTTCGCCCTTGCCAAAGCCGACTTCCAGCCAGATCCCGCCAGACGCTTTTGTGGCGAACAGGGCCGCCGGGTCGATCCGCTCGGACACAAGGCTGACCGCCAGTCGCGGCAGCAAAGTGTCAACCAGCGCCTGGCGGTGTTTGCGTAGCGGCTTGCCGCGCCGGCGGCCATAAAGCCGCTGGGCGGGCGGGGCGCCGTTTAAGTCCGGGTTACTCAAGTCAGGGCGGCGCGCAGCGCCTCCACCAGATCGGTGCGCTCCCATGAAAAGCCACCGTCGGCCTCGGGGGCGCGGCCGAAATGGCCATAGGCGGCGGTGCGGGCGTAGATCGGCCGGTTAAGCCCGAGATGTTCGCGAATGCCGCGCGGACTAAGGTCCATCACCTCCATCAGCACCCCTTCCAGCCGCGCCGGATCGATGCGCCCACCGTCACCAAGATCAACATAGAGCGACAGCGGCTTGGACACCCCGATGGCATAGGCAAGCTGGATCGTGCACCTCTCGGCAAAACCGGCGGCCACCACATTTTTAGCCAGATAGCGCGCCGCATAGGCGGCCGAGCGATCGACCTTGGTCGGATCCTTGCCCGAAAAGGCGCCGCCGCCATGGGGGGCGGCGCCGCCATAGGTGTCAACGATGATCTTGCGGCCGGTCACCCCGGCGTCGCCATCCGGCCCGCCGATCACGAAGCGGCCGGTGGGATTGATGAAAAATTCGGTCTCGTCGGTGATCCAGCCGGCCGGCAGAACCTGGTCGATATAGGGCCGTACGATGGCCGCGACCTGGGCGGTGTCCAGCGCCGCGTCATGCTGGGTGGAGACCACCACCGAGGAGGCGCGTACCGGCTTGCCGTTTTCATAGACCACGCTGACCTGGCTTTTGGCGTCGGGCCCCAGGCCCGGCTCGGCCCCGGAATGGCGAGCCTCGGCCAGGGCGCGCAGAATGCCATGGGAATAATGCAGCGGCGCCGGCATCAGGGCGTCAGTCTCGGTGCAGGCGTAACCGAACATGATGCCCTGGTCGCCCGCACCTTCATCCTTGTTGCCGGCCGCATCCACGCCCATCGCGATATCGCCCGACTGGCCATGGACATAGACATCGACGGCGGCGTTCTTCCAGTGGAACCCGGCCTGTTCATAACCGATGTCGCGCACTGCGGCGCGGGCGATCTCGGTCAGACGCTCGGCGGTGATGTCAGCCGGGCCGCGCACCTCGCCGGCAAGCACGATCCGATTGGTGGTCACCAGGGTTTCGACCGCCACCCGCGCATAGGGGTCACGCTCCAGAAAGGCATCGACAATGGCGTCGGAAATCCGGTCGCACACCTTGTCGGGATGGCCTTCCGAGACCGATTCACTGGTAAATTGATAGGTTTCTCTCACCACCGTTCCGTTCTCCTTTATGCCGCACCGGCCCCCGACAGGACCTTGGAACCCGCCCGCTGTATACCAGCGGCCAGTCTTTCACACAAGCATAAAGGATTCTTTATATTTAGTTTCAGGCGGGTTAACATTGGCCTGAAAATTTGAGGTCCGGGCCCTAATGTTTGCGCCGGCCATTGCCGTCGCGGCCGGACCCTGTCTTTTCGGAATTGGCGACCGCCTTGACCAGTTCGAACAGCCGTTTGCGCACCGTGGGGTCGACAATTCGGTAATAGGCGCGCACCAACTCGAGGGTCTCGCGGCGCGACAATTGGTCGCTCTCGAAGGTCGGCCGCGTACCCTCGGCGACCCCCCCCGCCGGCGCCGCGACATCCTGTTCCATATCATCGAAGAAAAAAGACACCGGCACATCGAGAATCTGGCTGAGACGAAACAGCCGGCTGGAGCCGATCCGGTTGGTGCCGCGCTCATATTTCTGGACTTGCTGAAAGGTAAGCCCCAACGCCGCGCCAAGTTTCTCCTGGCTTAACCCGAGAAGCGTCCGGCGCAGCCGAACACGTTTGCCGACATGAACGTCGACCGGATTGGGTTTGGAGGTCACAACATTTTCCCCTTTTTACAGGTAATCTATACATCCGTGGATCGATGCCGATATCCACTTCTCCCCATCCGAAGTTTTGGCATAATCCATGGGCCCACGGCGCCTCTTATATTAAATAAATTTGATTAAAAGCAAATGTTTCGAACAAAAACGACTGATTTCCCCTTGGAGTTTTTGCCTTTTTAGGACTTTCTGCCTAAAAGCAGACTCCAAGCGCCCAATAACAGCACTAAAACAAGAACGACGCCATCTTTCCACCGACTATAAGGCGGCGCTGACGCCAGGGGGCGGGGCAACGGCGAATCGAGCACCCCGCGCGCGCCCAGGGCCAGTCGCCCGAGGGCGCGACCATAGGGGTCGAACACCGCCGAAATCCCGGTGCCGGCGGCGCGCACCAGCGGCAGGCCTTCCTCGATTGCCCGCAGGCGGGCCATTTCCAGATGCTGGTAGGGCCCGGTGGAGCGCCCGTACCAGGCGTCATTGGTCAGATTGAGCAGCCACGCCGGCCGGTCCGCCGGATAGAGCACGGCGCCGGGAAAAATAACTTCATAGCACACCAGCGGTGAGACCGGCGGCAAGCCTGGCAAATGCAGGGTGCGCCGGCCCGGGCCGGGGGAATAATCGACCTCGCCGGGCACCAGCTTGTCGAGCCCGAGGCGGGTCAGCACCGCCCGCCACGGCACATATTCGCCAAACGGCACCAGATGGCTTTTGTCATAGACGCCGGTCAGAGCGCCGGTCGGCGCGAGGGCGAAAACACTGTTCCAGATCTGCACCCCGCCGGCCTCATCGCGGCGCAGCCGCACCGCGCCGGTGATCACCCCGCCGCCGGGCCGGGCCAGCCGGCCGATCAGCACCCGGCGCGAGGGCTCGTTGCCGATGAAATAGGGCACCGCGGTTTCCGGCCAGATGAAATAGGTGATGGCGCGCTGGCCGCCGCGTTCCGACAGCCGCATATGGGCAATCAGATTGTCCTGGCGGCGCGAGGGCTTCCATTTGTCTTCTTGAGCGATATTGGCCTGCACCAGCCGCAGGCGCACGTCGGGGGTCATGGTCACCCGGGCGTTGTCCAACCGCCACAGGCCGCCCAGCCACACCGCCGCCAGCAGACCGGCGGCGGCCAGCGCCGGCGTCCAGCCGGCCGGGCGCGTCAGATCGCGGCGTGCCAGCATTGCCGGCAGGCTGGCGACCAGCACCGCGAGCAGGCTCAGGCCGTAGGCCCCGGAAAGGGCGGCGAACTGGCTCAGGCCGTTGGAAAATCCCAGGCTGGCGCCGATCAGATTCCACGGAAAACCGGTGAGCACATGGCCGCGCAGCCATTCTCCCGCCACCCAGAAAATAACCAAAGAGAGCGTCAGATCACTACGCGAGGCCCGCGCCCAGCCCCAGGCGGCAAGGCACGACAGGCCGGTGAAAATCGCCAGCGCCGCCGGCAGGCCGGCGGCGGCCAGCGGCACCAGCCACACAAAGGCGTCACCCTCGACCAAGAGGGCGTTGGAGATCCAGTAAAGACCGAGCATGAAATAGCCCAGGCCAAACCACCAGCCGATCCAGAACGCGCCGCGCGCCCGGTCCACCCCGGACAGCAGCCAGATCAGCCCGGGAAAGGCCACCAATAACAGCGGCGCGCCATAAAGCGGCGGCAGGGCGAGCGCGGCCAGAATTCCCAGGCCGAACGCTAGCGCGGCGCGCGCCACGCCGCGGCGGCCGGCCAGCCAGTCGGCGGCGGCATCGGGAAAAGACGTCATGCGCCGACCCGGCTCAGCCGGTGGCGCACCCGCAGGCGTTTGACCCGCCGCGCATCGCCGGCCAGCACCTCGAAATCAAGCCCGGCCGGATGGCTGATCACCTCGCCCGCCGCCGGCACCCGGCCGGCAAGATCGACCACCAGTCCACCGGCGGTATCGATATCCTCGGGCATCTCCCCCGTCAGAAGATCGAGCCCGAAAAGCTGTTCCAGCTCCTCGATCGGCACCCGCGCATCGACGTCAAACGCCCCGTCGGGACAGGCCACCAGCAACGGCGAGCCGGCCACGTCATGTTCATCCTCGATCTCGCCAATAATCTCCTCGACCACATCCTCGATGGTCACCAGGCCGTCGGCGCCGCCATATTCATCGACCACCAGCGCCATATGCAGCCGCTTGGCGCGCATCTTGCGCAGCACGTCAAGCACCGGCATGGACGGTGGAATGAACAGGATCGGCCGCTTTAATTCGCCTACCGGCTGGTCGTCGGCGTGGCGCATCAGGGCGGCAACCGCATCCTTGATGTGAACCATGCCGACGATCTGGTCGAGGCTGTCACGATAGACCGGCAGACGGGAATGGCCGGCCTCGATGAAAACCGCCAGGGCGTCGCGCAAGGGCGTGGTGATGTCGGTGGCGACAATATCGGCGCGCGGCACCATCACGTCATCGGCGGTCAATTCGCCAACCGTGGCGACATTGAGCAGGATCGAGCGTTCCTCTTCGCCGATCGGGCTGGCGCTTTCCTCGTGTTCCTCCAGCACCTCTTCAAGGCTGTCGCGCAGACTGGCCTCCGCATCGCGGCGCAAAAAACCGCCCAGGCGGCTCCACAGGGAGCGCGCATCACGGTCCGGTCCGCCGTTCACGGGCGCCCCGCCGGAAAACGGGCGCCAGGAAGATCGTCATCACCATAGGGATCGGCGATGCCCAGCCGGCGCAAAATAACCCCCTCCAGGGGCTCCATGAGCGCCGCCTCGCCCGGCGTCATATGGTCGTAGCCCAAAAGATGCAGCACCCCGTGCACCACCATATGGGCCAGATGATCGGCCGGGGTGATGGCCCGCGCCGCCGCTTGGCGCAGCACCGTCTGATGGGCGATGGCGATATCGCCCAGATGGCAGGGCTGATCGGGCGCAATCGGCGGCGCGGCGGGAAAGGACAGCACATTGGTGGCCTCGTCACAGCCGCGAAAATCACGGTTGAGACGGCGCAAAAACGCATCGTCACTCAGCGCGATCGCCAGGGAAAGCGCCCCACCCCGCACTGGCGCCCCACCCCGCACTGGCGCCATGGCCAGGGCGGCGCGCGCCGCCCTGCGGGCCAGCGCCGTGGCCTCAGGAATGTCGTTCAGCCATGCCCGGCAATGTATGGATAGCTCTATGTCCACGGTCTTCTCGCCCGTTTTCGCCGTTTGCCGCCGGCGCCACCGGCGGGTAATCGATACGGCTGTGATAAACCCCCAGAGTCAGAACCCGCTGGAAAGCGCCGCGCACGGCGGCAATGTCCTTGAGTGTCAGGTCGCATTCGTCAAGTTGCCGATCATTGATCTTTTCCTCCACCACGGCGTCGATGCGCGCCCGCACTTCAGCGGGTTGCGGATTGTCGAGCGCGCGCGTCGCCGCCTCGACCGCATCGGCAAGCAGCAGAATGCCGGCCTCCCGGTTGCGCGGCCGCGGGCCGGGATAGCGAAAGTCGGCCTCATTGGCCGCCTTGCCGGAGGCCCGGGCGATCTCCTGGGCGCGGGCGAAAAACACCCGCAAGAGGGTGGTGCCCTGATGCTGGGTAATAGCATCGAGAATCGGCCGGCCCAGGCGGTGACGGCGCGCAATGTCGATGCCATCCTTGATATGGGCGAAAATGATCCGCGCCGAAAGCTCGGGCGGCAATCGGTCGTGAATGTTTCCGCCGCGCTGGTTTTCCGCAAAATAGGCGGGGCGCACGGTCTTGCCGATGTCGTGATAAAGCGCCATCACCCGGCATTGCAGGCCATTGGCGCCGATTTCGTCACCCGCCGCCTCAGCCAGATTGGCAATCACCATGGAATGATAATAGGTGCCCGGACATTTGAGCGCCAACTCCTTGAGCAGCGCATTGTCCGCCGAGGCCAGCTCCATGAGCCGCATGTCGGTGGTTTCATCGAACACATATTCGAGCAGGGTCATCAGGCCGGTGGCGCACACCGCGGCCAGCAGCCCCGAGCCGCCGGCAAAGGCCACCATCAGCAAGCCGGCGCGCCAGCCCTCGCCACCGCCGCCAAAACCGCCGGACAAAACCGTGACCAGCGGCGCCATGGCCATTTGCGCCAGCGCGACGGCAATCCCCGCCTTTAGCAGATCAGCCCGCCGCCGGCAGCGCCGGGCGGCCACCCCGGCGACCAGCACGCCGACCAGATAATAGGCCACCTGCCCGACATCGCCGGAAACCCGCAGCGCAATCAGCAGCGACAAAACCACCCCGACAATAAAACTGGTGCGGCCGTCGATCAGATGAACCAGCAGCAGGGTGGCCAGCGCGACCGGCGCCAGATTGGCGGCGATCTGGCGCTCGATCGCCACCCCTTCGGCCAGATTGCGCCCAGCGTAAAACGCCAGCATCGACAAAACCGTGGTGATCAGCACCACCGTCAGCACAATATAGGCCGCCTTGCGCCCGGGCAGGGCGGCGGCGGCGCCGGAGCGGCGGAAAAACAGACCTCCCAGCACCATGAAGGTCGCCAGCAGCGCGCCAAAGGCAGCCACCTCCGACCATGGCGAGCGGCGGTGCGCGCCCTGGTTGAGATAGCGCAGCCGTTCCTGCACCGCGCGGGTCACCCGGTCACCCTCGCGGATCACCACCTCACCGCTGGAAATCTTGACAAACACCGGCTCGACCGCCTCGCTGGCACGCTTGCGCAGCGCATCGGTCAGCAGCGGATTGGCTTTCATGTTCGGCTTGATCAGGCTGAGCGCGCTTTCCAGCACCCAGGTGCGCACGATCCGCGCCGTGCCATAGGGCGCGTCCCCGGCGCGCGCACGCATCATGCGGCGGACCTGCGCCAGATCGAGCACCTCGCGGGTGTCGGGCAAGCCGCGCACCTCGCCGGTCGCCAGATCGCGCACATTGATCCCGCCCTGGCGCGGCAGCGCAGCGCGCTTGTCAATCACCAGGCGGTTGAGCACGGTGTTGAAAAAGAAGGTGATCGCCGCCGCAATATCTTCCGGCCGTTCCAGCTTTTCGATCAACGCAAAGGTCGCCGCCCCCACCGGCGCGCCGAGATCATCCTGAAACGCCTGACGCCGTTTGGCGCGGGGCAGCGCGCCAGCCTCGCGCCGCGCCACCATGGCCGCGATCGCGGCGCGCACCGGCTGGCCGAACTCGAAATAAAGATTGGAATCATAATCGAACGCCGGCCACACCGCAGCCGCCGCCTCATCGCGGCGCAACTGGGAGGCGCGCTGATCCTCGACCAGAACATCGCGTTCCGCCCGGATCGTGCTGGGCGCAATGCTGTCGAGCGGCGGGATCGGCCGCACGCCGCCGGAAAACGGCCCCAGCAGGGCGACCATGATCACCATGAAGCCGACCAGCGCCGGGCCGTCGACCCACCAGCGCAGCCGCGCCCAGCCGTCCTCGGCCAGGGCGCGAATGGCGCTGGCCGACAGCAGATCACGCGAGCGCTGCAGGCTGCTGGGCGCTGGATTATCGCTGCTGGAAATATGCTCGCTCATTCTTCGGCATCATTGTCTTTGCGGTTGGCGGAGCGCAGGGACAGGCCGCGATCGCGCTCATTATAGGCCTGAACGATGCGCGTCACCAGATGGTGACGCACCACATCGCGCTCGCCAAAGCGCACGAAAGCGATCTCGGCGATGCCGCCCAGAGTTTCGATCGCATCGGCCAGCCCCGACCGGGCGCCCATCGGCAGATCGACCTGGCTGGGATCGCCGGTCACCACGATACGTGAATTCTCCCCCAGGCGGGTTAACAACATCTTCATCTGCACCGGGGTGGTGTTCTGGGCCTCGTCGAGAATAACAAAAGCGTTCGACAAGGTGCGCCCGCGCATGAAAGCCAGCGGAGCGACCTCGATCTCACCCTCGGTCAGCTTGCGGGCCACCTGGTCGCCCGGCATCATCTCGAACAGGGCATCATAGAGCGGGCGCAGATAGGGGTCGATTTTCTCGCGCATGTCGCCGGGCAGAAAGCCCAGCCGTTCGCCGGCCTCGACCGCCGGGCGCGACAGCACCAGCCGGTCAACCTCGCCCTTGAGCAGCATGGAAACCGCCGCCGCCACCGCCAGATAGGTCTTGCCGGTGCCGGCCGGGCCAAGGCCGAACACCAGTTCATGGTCGGCGATGGCGCGCAAATAGGCGACCTGGCCGGGCGAGCGCGGGGTGACGATACGCTTTTGGGTGCGAATTGTAATCTGCGCCCCCGCCGGGGCCTCATCGACCATGCGGATAACCCCCTCGACATCGCCAGCCCCCACCTCCAGGCCGCTTTCCAGACGCTGGTAAAGCGCCGTCAGCACCGCCCGGCCCTGGGCGCGGGCGTCTTTCGCGCCGGCAATCACCAGCCGGTTGCCGCGCGGCGTCAGGGTGACATCGAGCCGGGTTTCGATCAGCGCCAGATTGCGGTCGTGATCGCCAAACAGCACCGGCAGCAGCCGGTTGTCAGGAAAATCGAGAACTTCGGTGGCGGCCGGGCTCATGAGCAGGCCGTGGCCACCGGCTCAGAGCGCATCGCCGGTTTTTCGTCCAGCGCGCCGCCCAGGCTGTTGGCCAGTGCGGCGGTAATCCGCACCGGCACAATCCGCCCCAGCAGTTCGGCCGAAACCCGGGCGTGAACCGGCTGCATGAAGGGGCTGCGGCCCACAAGCTGGCCATCGTGGCGGCCGGAGCGCTCGAACAGCACCGGTAGAACCCGCCCGACGCAGGCCTGGTTGAACGCCTTTTGCTGGCGATCCAATTCGTCCTGCAAGGCCGCCAGCCGCTCGGCCTTGACCGTCTCGGGCAGTTGCACCATCTGGGCCGCCGGGGTGCCGGAGCGGGGGCTGTATTTGAACGAAAAGGCCTGAATGAAGCCGATCTCGCGCACCAGTCTCAAGGTCGCCTCGAAATCGGCATCGCTCTCGCCGGGAAAGCCGACAATGAAATCGCTGGACAGCGCCAGATCGGGTCGGGCGGCGCGCAGCCGCTCGACCAGGCGATAATAGTCATCCGCCCGGTGGCGCCGGTTCATCGCCGCCAGAATAGTGTCCGAACCGCTTTGCACCGGCAGATGCAAAAACGGCATCAGCGCCGGCAGGTCGCGATGGGCGGCGATCTGCGCCGCATCGACATCGCCCGGATGTGAGGTGGTATAGCGCAAGCGCTCAATGCCGGGAATGTCGGCCAGACCGCGCAGCAGCCGGCCCAGGCCCCAGGTCTCGCCATCCGGGCCGGCGCCGTGATAGGCATTAACGTTCTGGCCCAGCAGGGTGAGCTCGACCACGCCGCGCGCCGCCAGCCGGCGCGCCTCGGCCAGCACATCGGCCACCGGGCGCGAATATTCAGCGCCGCGGGTATAGGGCACGACGCAGAAAGTGCAAAATTTGTCGCACCCCTCCTGGATGGTGACAAAAGCGCTGGTGGTCAGGGTAACCGGCTCGGCGGGCAGAAAGTCGAATTTCGCCTCGGCGGGAAAATCGGTGTCGATCACCCCGCCCTCATGACGGGCCAGCCGGGCGATCATCTCGGGCAGGCGGTGATAGGTCTGCGGCCCGAACACCAGATCGACCATGGGCGCGCGGCGGCGAATTTCCGCCCCCTCGGCCTGGGCGACGCAGCCGGCCACGCCGATCACCATGCGCTCGCCGCGCGCCGCCCGGGCCTGTTTGACGGCGCGCAGGCGACCCAGTTCGGAATAGATTTTTTCAGCTGCTTTTTCGCGGATATGGCAGGTGTTGAGAATCACCATATCCGCCTCGTCGGGAGCCTCGCAAACCGCATAGCCAAGCGGCGTCAGCAGATCCACCATGCGGGCGGAATCATAGACGTTCATCTGGCAGCCATAGGTCTTGATAAACAGCTTTTTCATCAACAGCTTTTCAGGGGCGAATCGCGTCAGGCCTCGTGAGCGGATTTCATCCCGCAACCTATCACCGGCCCTAGCAGAGTCAAGACGCCGGCGGCAAGCCATGGAGCGCCGCGCCCAGACCACCGGCGATTTCGCGCCGGCAGTGAGCGGCCAGCGTCTTGCGGGTTTTAAAGGCCTGGGCGGTCACCGGCGGATGAAAATGCACCCGCACCGTGATCCGGCCATGGCGCAACACCTGCCAGAAATGCGGCCCCAGTTCCATATCGCCATAAAAAGCAACCAGCGGCCGCCGCCGCCGGCTCAGCGGAACCCCGTCAAGCGCGGTATAGGCCAGCGAGACCGGCTGCACATGCAGCGGCGCGGCGCCATCATGTATCCGGCGCCAGCGTTCGGCCAGCGCGAACAGGCTGGTCTTGAACGCCAGCACCCGGTTGCCGTCGTTGCTGGTGCCTTCGGGAAACAGGATCAGATTGTCGCCCGCCGACAGCCGCGCCAGCATCTGGTCGAAATGGGCGCCGGCGCGGGCGCGCCGCTCGCGGTCGATAAACACCGTGCGCTGCAATCGGGCCAGCATGCCGAACACCCCCCAGCCGGCCAGATCGTCGCGGGCGACAAACGAGGCGCGCACCAGCCCGGCCAGCGCCGGAATATCGAGCCAACTGGCATGATTGGCGACAAACAGCACCGGCGCGACACGGCACGGCTGGCCGCTCACCACCACCTTGAGGCCGACCAGCCGCCGGAACAGCCGGTGATAGAACAGCGGAATATGGTTTTGGACGCGCCAGCCGCGCCAGATCGCCAGCTTCTGGACCGGTCCCAGCACAAGGGTAAGCAGGGCCATGCCGGCCAGCCGGGCCGCCGCCCGTGCCGTTCTCAGCACAAATCACCCCGCAGATTACCTTCCCGCAGACCGCCCCACCGGCCACGCCAGGCGCCGCTTCGTGTGCCGTTCATGGTGGTTGGCGGCCTTATGAATCGGAATCCAGAGGCATAACATACAGCTCGAGGCGGTGGTCAATCAGCCGGTAGCCGAGCTTTTCGGCAATCACTTTTTGCAGCGCCTCGATCTCGTCACTGCGAAATTCCATGACCTCGCCGGATTGCACGTTGATCAGATGATCGTGGTGCCTTTCGGTGACCTCCTCATAGCGCGCCCGGCCATCGCGAAAATCATGGCGCTCGAGAATCCCCGCCTCCTCGAACAGCCGCACTGTGCGGTAAACGGTGGCGATGCTGATACGCGGATCACGCGCCGTCGCGCGGCGATAAACCTCTTCAACATCGGGATGATCGTGCGCTTCGCTTAACACCCGGGCGATGACCCGGCGCTGCTCGGTCATGCGCATGCCTTTTTCCAGGCACAGGCTTTCCAGACGGTTTGGCATCGATGTCCTCACTCACAGACCAGGGGCCGGACCTTAATCAATGTAGGCGGGATGGGCGCACAGTCAATGATAAAGGCGGTCGCGCAAAAGATGGCCCGGCGCTGGCAAGAAAAACCGCTTTGCCCGCGATCATTCCCCCTTGCGGGCGCTGCGCTGGGTGCCCAACCCGATTTTTTTCGCCAGGTGCCGGCGTTGCGCCGCATAATTGGGCGCGACCATGGGATAGTCGGCCGGCAGGCCCCAACGCTCGCGATAATCCTCCGGGGTCATATTATAGGCCGTTTTCAGATGACGTTTGAGCATTTTGAGTTTTTTACCATCTTCCAGGCAGATAATATAATCCGGGGTTATCGATTTCTTGATCGGCACCGCTGGTTGCAGTTTTTCCGGCGCGATCTCACCACCGGCGCCGGCAAGCTTGGTCAGCGTGACATGAACCCGCTCGATCAAGGGGCCCAGATCAGCCATGGCAATGCTGTTGTTGGAGACATGGGCGGCGACAACATCCACCGTCAAGGCAAGAAGCTCTCCCTGGTCCAGTTTCTTTTCACTCATGTAAACCTTCACCCCTAATACTCAAAATGTTATTTTAACTTGGCCAGATCGGGCGCTATACTGAAACAGGCACAATCGACTGTAAAGAAAACAAAGTGGAAAATAACAAAATTACAATAAAACACTTTCTCGATATCACCACTGACCTGTGTCCTATGACTTTTGTAAAGGCGACATTGTTTATGGAGCGTCTTTTACCGGAGGAAATAGCCGAAATCCGCCTGAATTACGGCGAGCCATCGGACAATGTGCCCGGCGCCCTGCGCAGCCATGGCCATGCCGTGGTGTCAATGGCGCCCGAAGACCCCGGCGCGCCCCGGGGGGTGCAGATTCTGCGGGTGCGCAAGGGATAGCTCAAGCGGCTGCCCCGCCAGCGTCCTGATTATCGAGTTTACGGCGCAGGATCAGCGCGTCCACCCGCCCCGCCGGGCGGCGATAATAGTTCTTGCGCCGCCCCGCCACCTTAAAACCGCAGCCCTCATAGAGCCGCCGGGCGGCGCCATTGTCCCGGGCCACTTCGAGCACCATATGGGCCGCACCGGCGGCCTGCGCCCGGGCCAGCGCCGCCCGGATCAGCCGGCGCGCCGCACCGTGGCGGCGTTGCGCGGGATCAACCGCCAGGGTGAGAATTTCGCCATCGCCGCCGGCCAGCGAGCACAGGATAAAGCCGGCTGGCGCGGCATCACCATCCAAGATCGCCAGCAGGGCGAAGGCCCCGGGCAGGGCGAGGCAAGAGCCCAGCGCCGGCGCCCGCCACGCCGCCGGCCCGAAAGCGGCGCCGTGCAGCGCCGCCATGACGTCAAGAAAAGCCGGCCCGGCGAGCCTGATATCGATCTTGCGCCCGCTCACGGTGTGTTGTGCTGTGAGGGTGAGGGCAATTTGGCGTCGGGGGGCCGCAAATAAAGCGGGCGCGGCGGCATGGTGGGGGTCGTGCGCCCGGCGGCCAGCGCGGCGACCACCGCCGCATCGGGCTGGTCGAAGCCGGCGCAGACCTCAAAGCTTTGACCAGTCAAGGCCTCGGCGATCTGGCCAGCGCCGCTACCGGCAATTACCCCGCGCCTGCCCCCAAGCCGGCGCGCGGCCTCGGCCGGCGCCAGCGCGGCGGGCGCGGCGCAGGGACGCAGGCCACCGGCCAGCCCGAGCCATTCGAAGATCTGAAAATAAACCTGGCCGCGCCGGGCATCGAGCGCAGCGGCCACAGCCGTTCCCGCCGGCCGATCCCAACCAGCGGCGCGCACCACCGCCCGGGCAATGGCTTCCAGTGTGGTCACGCCGATCAGCGGCCGGTCCAGCGCCAGCGCCAGCCCGCGCGCTGTCGCCAGGCCAATGCGCAGGCCGGTGAACGCCCCCGGGCCAATGGTGGCCGCCAGCCGGTCCACCGCCGGCCAGGCGATGCCGGCCTCTTGGCGCACCGCCTCGATCATTGGCAAAAGAGCCTCGGCCTGACCGCGCGCGCCAACGGCGAAGCGGCGCGCCCGCAGCACGCCGGCCTCTGGTGCCGCCGCGGTTTGCCACAGCGCCGCCGAACAGGCCCCCAGGGCGCTATCCAGTCCCAGAATGATCATGGCCTCGTTGGCTATAGGATTTTGCCCCTTGCGTCAATTTTGGTGATATTTGTTTTTTGCCGCTTTTGCGGACATACTGGTTGTGGTCAAAGCAGCATGAGGCTGGCCTCCACCATGATTATTCTTCGGCTGTTAGTGATGGCAGCATTGTTCCTGCCACCGTTCGCCGCCCGGGCGGCGGGGGATGCGGTGATCTTGATGTATCACCGCTTTGGCGAGGAAAAATATCCGACCACCAATGTCCGGCTCGACCAGTTCGAGGCTCATCTCGAAGAACTGGCTAGCGGCGCCTACCATGTGCTGCCGCTGGCGGCGATTGTCACGGCGTGGCAAAGCGGCAAGGCGCTGCCCGAGCGCACCGTCGCCATCACCATCGACGACGCCTTCGCCTCGGTGTTCACCGAGGCCGCGCCACGGCTGGCCTCTTACGGTTTCGCCTATACGGTTTTCGTCTCCACCCGGGTGGTCGACCAGGGCGATCCCGGCTATATGAGCTGGCAACAGATGCGCCAGTTGCGCGACCAGGGCGCCAGTTTCGCCAATCACACAGTGGCCCATCGCTCGATGCTGGACCTCCCGGCGGCGCAAAACCGTCAGGAGATCATTGCCGCAAACCAGCGGCTGGAAGCTGAACTGGGCCGCCGCCCGGTGTTTTTTTCCTACCCCTACGGCGAATTTAGCGCCAAAGCGCGCAAAATTGTAAAAGATGCCGGCTTTAGCGCCGCTTTCGCCCAGTTTTCCAGCGTCGCCAGCGCCGGCGCCGACCGCTTCGCCCTGCCGCGTTTCGCCATTAACGAACATTATGGCGGCCTGGCGCGGTTCCGCTTGATCGCCAGCGCCCGCGCCCTGCCGGTGATTGACCAGACGCCCCACGACCCGCTGATCACCCGCAATCCGCCGGCCTTCGGCTTTACCGTTGCCCGCAAGGTGCCGGGCTTGCGCGTGCTGGCCTGCTATCCTTCGCACATGGAAGTGCCGGCCCGCCTCGAGCGGCTGGGTGAGCGACGTATCGAGGTGCGGTTTGACGAGCCTTTTCCCAAGGGCCGGGCGCGCATCAATTGCACCATGCCGGGCCCTGAGGGGCGATGGTACTGGTTCGGCGCGCCGTTTTTTATTCGTTAAGCGAAATCAGCCGCCCACCGCGCGCACTTCGGAAACTTCGGGAATATAGTGCCGCAGCAGGTTCTCGATGCCATATTTCAGCGTCGCGGTCGAACTGGGGCAGCCCGAGCAGGCGCCCTGCATATGCAAATAGACCACCCCGTTTTCAAACCCGTGAAAAATGATGTCGCCGCCGTCCTGGGCCACCGCCGGACGCACCCGGGTGTCGAGCAGCTCCTTGATCTGAACCACAATCTCGTCATCCTCGCCGGCCCCAGCCGCATCCGTCGCGCCAGGTTCGATCACCGGCAGGCCGGCGCCAAAATGGTCCATGATCGCGGCCAGAATCATCGGTTTGAGGGTCTGCCAGTCTTCCTTCTCGTTTTTGGTGATCGCAATAAAATCAGCGCCAAGAAAAACCCCGCAAACCCCGTCGATCTCGAACAACCGGCGCGCCAGCGGCGAGCGCCCGGCCGCCGCGGCATGGGGAAAATCGGCCGTGCCCTCAGCCATCACGGTCTGACCCGGGAGAAACTTCAGGGTTGCCGGATTGGGTGTCTGCTCGGTTTGGATAAACATGTCAGCTTGACCTCACTCATATATGACCATTTTGGTATTAAATGGGCCGATTGCCGGAACTTATCAAGTAAAATCGGCAAATCGTGATCAGGTCAGCTCGTCAATCTGCTGTGGTGTCAGGGTGCCAGGCACCACCGTAACCGGAATCGGCAGCGAACTGGTGCGTTTGAGCACGAAGGTGCTGATCAGCGGCCCCGGACTTTCCCCTTCGGCGGCCGCCCCCAGCACCAGCACCCGGATGCCGGGGTCCTCCTTGATCAGTTTGGGGATTTCCTCCTTGGCCAGGCCTTCGCGAATCACCAATTCGGGGATCAGGCCGATGGTGTCGTGGACCCGTTTGGCCAGCCCGGCGAGCAGATGTTCGGCCTCTTCGCGAGCCTCGGCGCGCATCAGGTCCTCGACCGCCATCCAGTGCTGGAAGTCGGCCGGGGGAATGACATAGAGCAGGGTCACCCCGCCGCCGGTATGCTCGGCGCGCCGGGCGGCAAAGCGCAGGGCGAGGCGGCATTCCGGCGTATCGTCGACGACAACGAGAAACTTGCGCCGCCCGGGCGCCGCCTTTTTGCGCGTGTGGCTCATGGCCCTATCCTGCCACCTCCCGCGCGGTCAGCGCAAGCCGGACCGCTTTGCTCGAGCCGGCGAGCGACCTCTATTTCAACAGAATATTGGTGATCTCGCGCAACTGGGTGCGGGCGCGCAGCAGGTAAAACCCCTCGGCCGCCAGATGATTGGGGATGATCAGACCATCCGGCGCGCCATTGGCGACGATCAACGGGTCGAGAGTGGCCAGAATATGCAAACTGGTCTGCATTTCGCGCCACACCGAGCCCAGATCGCGCTCCTCGACCACTTTTGCGAAATCGACCGCCAGCGCATCGAGCAACACCGCATAGCCATAGGCCTGGCCCTTGACATTGTAGAACAGATCATCGGCCTTGCGGTCGATCAGGCTGTCGCCATGGCGCGCGATCTGCTTTTCAATCACCGCCGAGGCCGAGCCGAGGCCGAGCGCGATGCGGTCGAGGGTGGCCAGCAGATTGTCCGAGCGCCGCTCGAACACCGCCTTGCCGGCGGCCAGGCGGGCGTTATAGGTCAGCAATGCCTTGCGCGCCTTGCGATATTGCGCCTCCGAGGTCGCCGTGGGGGCCAGTGAGGTCGACAAATCGAACACCCATTTGGTGCCGGAATATTGCAGCAGACCGGCGGCTTCCTGGAGGTCCGGATCGGTCTGGCTGGAGCCCCGGGTGCGGCCGATCTGATCGACCAGTTCAAAGGCGAAGCGGGCGATGGCGGCGATCACCCCTTGCTGAAAATTGGGCATATTGTCGAGCGCCGCCCCGGGCAGGAAAAACGGATCATTGGCGACCCAGCGGTGCTGGTTGACCTCACGATCGATCAGCGCCGCGGCGCGCGCCACCGCCAGGCTTTGGCCGGCGGCAATGTCGCTTTGCTGTGGGCCGAACGCCAGATTGTCGTCAATGGCGTGCACCCAGATCATGCCAATCGGATAATAAAGCGCGGCGGCCACCGTCAGCACGGCGAGCGCCAGCGCCAGCCGGCGCCACATCCGCCCGCCCGCCGCCAGCCGGTCGAGCAGGCGGTTCCACAAAATTGCCAGACGATTCAAATAATTCAGGCGCTTCAAATAATTCAGGCGCTTCCAATTCATCGCGCGCCGCCCCTTCCGCTTTGCTGTGTGTGGCCTGATAGATGGGACGGGGCGGCCGGCGGATCAAGCCATATGTTATATGCGTTATTTGTTGAGGTCGAGGATCACCCGCCGGGTCACGCCGCTTTGACCGGGAAAGCCGGTAAACATGGCCTCGACCAGCAGCGGCATGACTTCGGTCATGCGGTTCGAGCGTCCGCGACTGACCACCGAGCCTTCAAAAACCATCCAGTTATCATCGGTCTGGGGAACCGAGGGGCGCACGATATCTATCTTGAGCCGGCGGTTGTAAACCGTATAGGAGCGGATATCGGAACCAAAGCCGCCAAAGCCGTAATCATAGCCGTAGCCATAACCAAAGCCGTAGCCATAGCCCAGCCCGCCATAGCCCAGGCCGATGCCGCTGTAGGTCGAACGGATTTCCTGCTGGCCTTCATCGACGCCATAATCGAGCCGCACAATCAGATCGGCGGAGGCCTGGTCCTTGGCCCGGCGATAGCCCAGCGCGGTCAGCCGCGCCGCCACCTGGTCGGCATAGGCCTTGAATTCCAGACTGCCTCTTTTGGCGTCATCGATCGGCACGATGTAAATCGCCTCGCCTTGTGGCTGAATCGCCTGATGAAATGTCGAAACATCAGACTTGAACTTGCCGGCGCAGGCCGCCAGCGTCAGGGACAACACGGCAACGACGGCGATTCTGATCAACCCATACATGACACACCTCTTTATCCGCGGCTCTATCCCCTCGCCTTGACGAGCCTAATCGACCTCACCTGAATATAGGCTGAACCAGCGCTTTATTCAAAGCAATCATGGTCGCAAAAAACCCACGATTTCGTGAACCTCGCGCAAAATCGGCTCAGCCAGAACCCGCGCCCGGGCCGCGCCATCGCGCAAAACGCCGTCGACATAGTCCGGCGCAGCGGCCAAACGGATCATTTCGGCGGTGACCGGCCCCAGTTTGGCCACTGCCAGATCGGTCAGTTCAGCCTTGAAGCGGGAAAACGGCGCGCCGGCGAAACGGGCGCAGACCTCACCGCGGGTCTGATCGGCCAGGGCGGCGAAAATACACACCAGATTCAACGCCTCGGGCCGGCCCTCCAGCCCGTCAGCGCTGGCCGGCAGCGGATCGGGATCGGTGCGCGCCTTGCGGATTTTCCTGGCGATTGTGTCGGCATCATCGGTCAGATTGATGCGCGAATAATCTGACGGGTCGGATTTGCTCATTTTAGCCGAGCCGTCGCGCAGCGACATCACCCGCGTCGCCTCGCCAAAAATCAGCGGCTCGGTCAGCGGAAAGCAGTCGACGCCAAAATCACTGTTAAACTTTTGCGCCACATCGCGGGTCAACTCCAGATGCTGTTTTTGATCCTCGCCCACCGGCACATGCGAGGCCTTGTAGAGCAGAATGTCGGCGGCCATCAGGGTGGGATAGACATAAAGCCCGACGCTGGCGTTTTCACGGTTCTTGCCGGCCTTTTCCTTGAACTGGGTCATGCGGTTGAGCCAGCCGACGCGGGCCACGCAATTGAAAATCCACGCCAGTTCGGCATGGCCCGACACCTGGCTCTGGTTGAACACGATGCTGCGCTCGGGATCGATTCCGGCGGCCAGCAGGCCGGCGGTCACCTCGCGGGTGCTGGCGCGCAGAGCGCCCGGGTCCTGGGCCACGGTGATGGCGTGCAGATCGACCATGCAATAGAGACATTCATAATCGTCCTGCAGGTGCACCCAGTTGCGAATCGCGCCGAGATAATTGCCCAGATGAAGATTGCCACTGGTCTGGATACCGGAAAAAATCCGCTTATGGGGAAAGGACATGCTTGTCTCCTCGAAATCTGAACTCTCGTTCTAACGCGCCAGCATCCTGTTTAACTCGCCAAAGTCAACCGCCCCGGTCAGCCGGCAGGCCGCACCATAAATCACCAGGCCGCCCAGCACCAGCACCGCCAGCGCCCCGATCCGCTCCGCTCCGCCGGCGGCCAGCAAACCGGCGCACAGAGCCAGCAGACCGATCAGGCCGGCGGCCATCACCGCGGTGGCCAGCACAATGCGCACCAGCCGGCGGCGCAAACGGGCGTCGGTCCTAAAATAGCCCTGCCCGGCCAGCCCGTGCGCCAGCAGGGCGACATTGAGCCAGGCCGACAGCGCGGTGGCGAGCGCCAGGCCGATATGTTTGAGCGGGATCATCAGGGCCAGATTGAGATCGGTGTTGACGATCAGCGCGATCACCTCGAAGCGCACCGGGCTTTTGGTGTCCTGGCGGGAAAAATAGCCCGGGGTGAGCACCTTGATCAGCACATAGGCCGGCAGGCCGAGGGCATAGGCCGCCAGCGCGCCGGCCGTCGCCACCGTCTCGGCCGCCCCGAAGGCGCGGCGCTCGAACAGTGCCGAAATCAGTGGCTCGGTCATGATCATCAGCGCGGCGGCGGCCGGCAGGGTGAACAGCAGCGCAATCTCGATCGCCCGGTTCTGGGTGATCAGCGCCTGCGCGCGCTCGCCGCGGGCGTAATGGCGCGACAAGGTGGGCAGCAGCGCGGTGCCGATCGCAACCCCGATGATGCCGATCGGCAACTGGTTCAGCCGGTCGGCGTAAAACAGATAGGACAGCGACCCGGTAGGCAGGAAAGAGGCGATCACCACATCGATCATCAGGTTGATCTGCACCACCCCGGCGCCGATGGCGCCGGGCGTGACCAGGGCCAGCAGGGCGCGCAGCCGCACGGTTATCCGCGGCCGGGGCAGGCGCAGCGAAAAGCCGGCGCGCCGGGTTTCGATCAGCAGCCAGACAAGCTGGGCCACGCCGCCCGCACTGACCCCGAAGGCCAGCATATGGGCCGGGTCGCGGGCCAGTGGCGCGGCCAGCATCAGCGCCCCGATCAGGCACAGATTGAGCAGCACCGGGGTTGCCGCCACCGCCGCGAAACGGCCCAGCGCATTGAGCACGCCGCCCAGCAGCGAGACCAGGCTGATGAAGGCGAGATAGGGAAAGGTTATGCGGGTGAGCTGGACCGCGAGGGTAAATTTCTCCGGCTCATCGACAAAGCCGGGGGCCAGCCCGATCATCAGCCAGGGCATGCTCGCCTGGGCCAGGGCAACGAAGGCGACCAGCACAACCAGCAGGCCGGCCAGGGCCTCCTGGGCGAACCGGCGCGCCGCCTCCGCGCCCTCGCGCTCCAGGGTTTGAGAGAACAGCGGCACAAAGGCGGCATTGAACGCCCCTTCGGCAAACAGACGGCGAAAGAAATTGGGCAGTTTGAAGGCCACAAAGAAACAATCGGCGGCAAATCCCGCGCCGAGGATTGCGGCGATCATGATGTCGCGGATAAAGCCCAGCACCCGGCTGACCATGGTCAGCCCGCCGATGGTGGCGATGGCGCGCGCAAAAGCCATTCACCCAACCGCCGCCGGCTCGGCCGGCTCGGCCGGCTCACGCAGGGCGTCAAGCAGGCGCTGTTCGATTCTTTCAATCTTTCGGGGATGGTGAATCTTATGGCCGAACAGATCGCGCACATAAAACACATCGACCGCCCGCTCGCCGTAAGTGGCGATATGGGCGCTGGCGATCGACAGGCTCAGATCGTAAAGCGCGCGGGTCAGATCGCACAGCAGGCCGGGCCGGTCGCGGCCATTGATCTCGATCACCGTGTTGACATCGCTCGCCTTGTTGTCGACCAGCACCACCGGCGCGACGGTGAATACCCGGGTGCGCGCGACCAGCGCCGGCTTGCGCGCCAGCACCTCATGGGGGCGCAGCTCGCCCGCCAGGGTGCGCTCGATGGTGGTGCGCAGCCGCGCCAGCTTGCGCGCGTCATCAAAGGCCCCGCCATCGGAATCCTGAATCCAGAAACTGTCGAACGCCATGCCGTCGCGGGTGGTGAAAATCTTCGCATCCACAATACTCGCCCCGCTCACCGCCATCGCCCCGGCCAGCCGGGCGAACAGGCCGGGATGATCCTGGGCATAAAGCGTCACCTCGGTGACGGCGCGAAAACTGTCCGCCCGGGTGGTCATCGCCATCGCCTGACCGGCCTCGTCGGCCTGGCGGATAAAGCGGGCGTCAGCTTCCTGGCGGGCCGGCTCGGTGACCAGCCAATAGGGGTCGTAGAACCGCCCAGCGTAAGATTCAAAGACCGCGTCCGGCCAGTCGGACAACCGGGCGCGCAACTGCTCGCGGGCGGCGGCAAGGCGGGCGGCGCTACCCAGGGCGGAATGGCCGCCCGACAGCACTTCCTCGGTGCGATAATAAAGATCGCGCAGCAACTGGCCCTTCCAGCCGTTCCACACCCCGGGGCCGACCGCGCGGATATCGGCCACGGTCAGCACCAAGAGCAGGCGCAGGCGCTCCAGGCTTTGCACCTGGGCGGCGAAATCGGCAACCGTCTTGGGGTCCGTGACATCGCGTTTGAACGCGGTGTCGCTCATCATCAGATGGTGGCGCACCAGCCAGGCCACGGTTTCGGTTTCCGCCGCCTCGAGCCCCAGCCGGGGGCACAGGCTGCGCGCAATATCGGCGCCAAGTTTGGAATGGTCGCAGCGCCGGCCCTTGGCGATGTCGTGCAGAAAGACGGCGCAATAGAGCACCCGGCGCGACACCAGTTGGTGGATCACCTTGTGGGACACCGGGTGTTCATCGCCCAGCTCGCCGGCCTCGATGCGCGCCAGCACGCCGATCGCGTGAATGGTGTGCTCGTCGACCGTGAAATGATGATACATGTCATATTGCATCTGGGCGACGACCCGGCCGAATTCGGGGATCATGCGGCCCAGCACCCCGGCCTCGTTCATGCGCAGCAGCGCCTGCGCCGGATCTTTGCGCGAGGTCAGGATTTGCAGCAACAGGGCATTGGCGCGCGGATCGCGGCGCACCGCGCCATTGATCCGCTTGAGGGCGCGGGTGATCAGGCGCAGCGCTTGCGGGTGAATATCGAAGTCGCGCTGCTGGGCCACCGCGAACAGCTCGATCATGCGCACCGGATCGGCCGAAAAGGCGCGCTTGTCCTCGACCGACAGGCGATTGCCCTCGACCAGAAAGCCCTCGATCTCGCGCTTGCGCAACCCGAAGCGGGGCAGCCGCAGGCGGGTCTTGCGGGCGTGTTCATGCTCCAGATGGGCGCAAAAAATCCGGGTCAGATCGCCGATATCCTTGGCGGTCAGGAAATAATGCTTCATGAAGCGCTCGACCCCCAGCACCCCGGCGCGATCGACATAGCCGAGCCAGGAGGCCAGGGTGCGCTGCACATCGAAGGTCAGCCGCTCCTCGGGGCGCCCGGTAATCTGGTGCAAATGGCAACGCACCGTCCACAAGAACCGCTCCGCCCGGGCGAAGCGGTTGTACTCCTCATGGCTCAGCACCCCCTTGTCGACCAGTTGGGCGGTGTCGGAGACCTGATAGACATATTTGCCAATCCAGAACAGGGTGTGCAGGTCGCGCAGGCCCCCCTTGCCCTCTTTCAGATTGGGCTCGACCACATAGCGGGTGTCGCCCATGCGGTGGTGGCGCTCGTCACGCTCGGCCAGCTTGGCCTCGATGAAATCGGGTCCGGTGCCGGCCACCACCTCTTTGGAAAAGCGCGTCGCCAGCTCCTTGTAAAGCCGCTGGTCGCCCCACAGAAAGCGGGCCTCCAGAAGGGCGGTGCGGATGGTCAGGTCCTGGCGCGCCAACCGCAGGCAATCCTTAACCGTGCGCACCGAATAGCCCACTTTCAGCCCCAGATCCCACAGGATATAGAGCATATATTCCACCACCTGCTCACCCCAGGCGGTCTGTTTGTAGGGCAGCAGAAACAACAGATCGATATCGGAAAAGGGCGCCAGTTCGCCCCGGCCATAGCCGCCCACGGCGACCAGGGCGAGATGTTCCGCCTCGGTGGGATTTTGCACCGGATAGGCGTGCTCGAGGGTGAAATCGAATAATATGCGGATGATCTGGTCGACCAGATAGCACCCCGCGCGGGCCACACGCACGCCGTCGACCCGGTTTTCCAGCCGCCGGCGAACCTCGGCGCGGCCGCTCTCAAGCGCCTCGCGCAATGCCGCCAGCAATGCGGCGCGCTGCTCGGCCGGGTTCTGGTCGGGCAGCGCCTGGTTCAGGGCGGCGACCAGCGCCTTGCGGTCGATCAGCCGCCGGCGGTCGGGAACAGGGGTTTTCATGGGTTCATCCTATCACGACCCGATATCATTACCCAGCCAGCCGATCCTTGAGACGATAAAGCGCGGCCAGCGCCTCGCGCGGGGTCAGCCCGTCGACGTCGAGCGCGGCCAGCTCGGCCTCCAGCGGCGAGGGCCCGGCCGGCGGGCCGGCCGGCGCGGCGAGACTGGCGAACAGCGGCAGATCATCGGCCAGATCGGCCAGCGCGCCCGAGGGCTCGTCCTTTTCCAGCCCCGCCAGCACCTGGCTGGCGCGGGCGATCACCGCCGGCGGCAAACCGGCGAGCCGGGCCACCTGAATGCCATAGGAGCGATCGGCCGCCCCCGGCCCGACCTCATGCAAAAACACCACCTCGCCTTCCCATTCACGCACCCGCACGGTGTAATTGGCCAGCGCCTCGAGCTTGCCGGCCAGCGCAGTCAATTCGTGGTAATGGGTGGCGAACAGCGCCCGGCAGCGGTTGACCTCGTGGAGATGTTCGACCGCCGCCCAGGCGATCGACAGCCCGTTATAGGTCGCCGTGCCACGGCCGATTTCGTCGAGAATGACCAGCGAGCGCGGCCCCGCCTGATTAAGAATGGCTGCGGTTTCAACCATTTCGACCATGAAGGTCGAGCGCCCGCGGGCCAGGTCATCGGACGCGCCGACCCGGCTGAACAATTTGTCGATCACCCCGATGCGCGCTTCGTCGGCGGGCACGAAGGAGCCCATCTGGGCCAGCACGGCGATCAGTGCGTTCTGGCGCAAGAAGGTGCTCTTGCCCGCCATATTGGGCCCGGTGATCAGCCACAGCCGCTGATTTTCGCCAAGATCGGCGTCATTGGCGACAAAGGGGCCAGCGTGAGCCTCGACCAGCGCCGCCTCGACCACCGGATGGCGGCCGGCGCGAATGCTGAACGCCGTGCTGTCCTCGATCACCGGCCGGGTATAGCGCGCAGTGTCGGCCAGCTCGGCCAGGGCGCTGGCCACATCGAGATCGGCGAGCGCCCCGGCGGCGGTGGAAATCTGGTCCCAGCGCTCCTGCACCGCGCCGGCCAGGGCGATGAACAGCTCGCTTTCCAGATGCGCCGCCTGGTCGCCGGCGCGCGAGATCCGGGCGTCGAGATCGGCCAGCTCGGTGGTGTTGAAGCGCACCGCGCCGGCCATGGTCTGGCGGTGAATGAACCGCTCATTGAGCGGCGGCGCCATCAGCCGGTCACCATGTCTGGCCGGCACCTCGATATAATAGCCCAACACATTGTTGTGGCGCACCTTGAGCGCACTTACCCCGGCGGCCTCGCGGTAGGACGCCTCCAGCCCGGCGATCAGGCGGCGGCTTTCATCGCGCAGCAGCCGCAGCTCGTCGAGGGCGGCGTCGAAGCCGGCGGCGATAAAACCGCCATCGCGAACATAGACCGGCAACTCAGCCGCCAGGGCGCGGCGCAGCCGGTCGACCAGCTCGCCGTGATGGCCCAGCGCCGCCGTAAGGTCGCCGACCTCGACCGGCGGCGGCGTCAGCTCTTCGGGCGCCGCGGCAGTCTCCAGCAGGGCGCGCAAGCGAGCGGCCTGGTCGAGCCCATCGCGAATCGCCGCCAAATCGCGCGGCCCGCCGCGGCCTAGGCCAAGCCGCGACAACGCCCGGGCGATGTCCAGGCAGCGGGCCAGCCCGGCGCGCAACTCGGCGCGCAAGCGGGCGTGGTCGACAAAATATTGCACCGCGTCGAGCCGGCGCTCGATCGCCGCCCGGTCGGTCAGCGGCGCCGCCAGCCGGGCGGCCAGCGCCCGCGCGCCGGCGCCGCTGACCGTGCGGTCGATGGTGGCGAGCAGACTGCCCTGGCGCTCGCCGCTCAGGGTCCGGGTCAGCTCCAGATTGCGCCGGGTCGCGGCATCGATCGCCATGATCGCGCCGGGCTCGAGCCGGGCCGGGGGTTTGAGGCGCGGCAGATGACCTTTCTGGGTTTCCAGCAGATAATCGACCAGCGCGCCGCAGGCCGCCTGTTGCGCCCGATCGAGCGATGCAAAACCATCAAGGGTGGCGACGCTATAAGTCTTGCGCAGCAGGGCAGCGGCGCGGGCGCTGTCGAAACAGCCCGCCGGGCGGGCGGTGAGCGCGCCGGAGCGGGCCAGAATTTCAGCAAAGGGCGGCGTGGCGGCGAGGCTTTCCGAGGCCAGCAGCTCGCCCGGCATCAGGCGCGCCAGTTCGGCCTCGAGGCCGTCGGCGGCCAACGCCATGACCTGAAAATCACCGGTCGACATGTCGAGCCAGGCCAGCGCCAGTCCCTCGCCGACCCGGGACAGGGCGGCGAGATAATTGTGCCGGCGCGCATCCAGCAGGGTTTCCTCGGTCAGCGTGCCCGGGGTCACCAGGCGCACCACATCGCGCTTGACCACCGATTTGGCGCCGCGCTTGCGCGCCGCAGCGGGGTCTTCGGTCTGCTCGCAGACCGCGACCTTGAACCCCTTGCGAATAAGCTTTTGCAAATAGCCCTCGGCGGCATGCACCGGCACGCCGCACATCGGGATATCCGCGCCCAGATGCTTGCCGCGCTTGGTCAGGGTGATATCGAGGGCGCGGGCGGCGGCGAGGGCGTCGTCAAAAAACAGTTCATAAAAATCGCCCATGCGGTAAAACAGAAGCTTGTCGCCAACCTGGCGTTTTATTTCCAGATATTGCGCCATCATCGGCGTCACTTTGCCGGATGTTACACGGGGGCGGAGTTGGGAAGGGGAAGCGTCGGCCATGAAAATCGACGTATGGATAAGGTTTAACTTCGAGAGATTAGTGCTAGAGTGCGATTTTTTCGGCTTTTAGTCTAAAAGCCTTGGCTCGAGTAGGCCAGAATCCGCTGCTTGTGTCGAGCGCTAAGTTTCGACCCACAAAAATGAAGAAAGTTGATGACCCAGGAAAAATATAGCGAAAAGGAAGCGCTGCTCTTTCACGCTAGCGGCCGGCCCGGCAAACTAGAAATCGTCGCCACCAAGCCGATGGCCACCCAGCGCGATCTGTCGCTCGCCTATTCACCGGGCGTCGCGGTGCCGGTGCGGGCGATCGCCGATGATCCCGACTGCGCCTATGATTATACCGCCAAGGGCAATCTGGTGGCGGTGATCACCAATGGCAGCGCCATTCTGGGTCTGGGCAACCTGGGGGCGCTGGCCTCCAAGCCGGTGATGGAGGGCAAGGCGGTGCTGTTCAAGCGCTTCGCCGACGTCGATGCGATCGATCTGGAGCTCGCCAGCAGCGATGTCGACGAAATCGTTAATGCGGTGCGCCTGCTTGAGCCCAGTTTCGGCGGTATCAACCTTGAAGACATCAAGGCGCCGGAATGTTTCATCATCGAACAGCGGCTGCGCGAGATCATGAACATCCCGGTGTTTCATGACGACCAGCATGGCACCGCGATCATCGTCGCCGCCGGGCTCCTGAATGCCACCTATCTTACCGGCCGGGCGCTCGCCGACTGCCGGGTGGTGGTCAATGGCGCCGGCGCGGCGGCGATCGCCTGTATCGAGCTGGCCAAGGCGATGGGGGTGGCACATGACAATGTGATCCTGTGCGATTCGAAGGGGGTGATTTACCAGGGCCGCGAGGCGGGCATGAACCAGTGGAAATCGGCCCATGCGGCGGTTACCGACCGGCGCACCCTGGCCGAGGCGCTGGATGGCGCCGATGTGTTCATGGGGCTGTCGGTCAAGGGCGCGGTCGATGCCGACATGGTTGCCAGCATGGCCGACCAGCCGATCATTTTCGCCATGGCCAATCCCGACCCGGAGATCACCCCCGAAGAGGTCGCCCAGGTGCGTAACGACGCCATCATCGCCACCGGCCGCTCGGACTATCCCAACCAGCTCAATAATATCCTCGGCTTTCCCTATATTTTTCGCGGCGCCCTCGATGTGCGGGCGACCACCATCAACGAGGAAATGAAAATCGCCGCCGCCGAGGCGCTGGCCGGCCTGGCGCGCGAGAACGTGCCCGACGAGGTCGCCGCCGCCTATTCCGGCGAACGGCCCAAATTTGGCCGCGACTACATCATCCCGGTGCCCTTCGACCCCCGGCTGATCAGCCGGGTGCCCGCCGCCGTCGCCGCCGCGGCGATGGACAGCGGGGTGGCGCGCTGGCAGATCATCGACATGGACGGCTATCAGACCGAGCTGTCGGCGCGGCTCAACCCCACGGTCGGCACCTTCCAGATGATTTTCGACCGGCTCAAGGCCAACCCCAAGCGGGTGGTGTTCGCCGAGGGCGAGGAGGAAAAGGTGATCCGCGCCGCCCTGGCCTATCGCAGCGCCGGCTATGGCGAGCCGATCCTGATCGGCCGCGAGGAAAGAATTCTCGGAGCGATGGCCCATATCGGCCTCGAGCCCGAGGCGGCGCTGATCATCCACAATGCGCGCAAGAGCAAACGGGGCAATGACTATATCGAGTTCCTGTATGACCGGCTGCAACGCCAGGGCTATCTGCACCGCGATTGTGTGCGCATGGTCAAGAACGATCGCAATATTTTCGCCGCCTGCATGGTCGCCAACGGCGACGCCGACGCCATGATCACCGGGGTCACCCGCAACCGCTTTGTCTGTTACGACGAGATCCGCCTGGTGCTCGATCCCCAGGAGAACAAACGGGTGTTCGGCCTGTCGATCACCATCGCACGCGGCCACACGGTGTTCGTCGCCGACACCACGGTGCACCAGAACCCGACCGCCGAGGAACTGGCCGATATCGCCATCCAGTCGGCCGATGTGGCGCGCCGTCTCGGCCACGAGCCGCGGGTAGCCTTTTTGTCCTATTCCAATTTCGGCAATCCGGCCAGCGCCAAGGGCCTGCATGTGCGCGACGCGGTGGCGATCCTGGACAAACGCACGGTCGATTTCGAATATGACGGCGAAATGTCGGCCGATGTCGCGCTCAACCGTGAGCTGATGAGCCTTTATCCCTTCATGCGGCTGACCGCACCGGCCAATATTCTGATCATGCCGGCGCTGCATTCGGCCAATATCGCCTCAAAACTGTTGCAGGAGCTGGGCGGCGGCAAGGTGATCGGCCCGATGCTGGTGGGACTGGAGAAATCGGCGCAGATCGCGCCGATGGGCTCGGGAGCCTCCGACATCGTCAACCTGGCCGCCGTGGCGGCCTATCAGGCCAGTCACTAGTCGTCATGTCGGAGGGGCTGGCTTTAGGCCTGATTTTGGGCCTGGTTTCGGGTCTGGGCTTGGCGTTGGGCTTTCTCGCCCTCCGGGGCCGCCGGACGGCGCGCCAGCGGGACGTCGCGCCACCGACCGGGCGGCTTGCCGTCAACCCGATGTTCCTGACCACCATGAGCCACGAGCTGCGCACGCCGCTTAACGCCGTGATCGGTTTTTCCGACATGATCAAGAGCCAGGCCATGGGGCCGGTCGGCACCGCGTGTTATATCGATTACGCGCGCAATATTCACGACAGCGGCCATCACCTGCTCGGCCTGATCAACGACATTCTCGATCTGACCCGGGCGGATGCCGGGCTGTTGCAACTCACCTGCGAGCCAACCGATATTTCCGAGGCGATCCGCGCCAGTCTGGACAAGGCGCAGCCCGCCGCCCGGGCGCGTCAGCTCACCCTGACAACCGCTGGTGACGATGACCTGCCCGAGCCGGAGCTGGATGAACGGCGCTTGCGCCAGGTGCTCGATAATCTGATCTCCAACGCCATCAAGTTCTCCCATACCGGCGGGGTGGTGCGCATTGAAACGGCGCGCGCCGCTGATGGCGGCGTGGTGATCAGCATTGCCGACGACGGCATTGGCATGGCGCGCGGCGACATCGAGGCGGCGCTCGAGCGCTTTCGCCAACTCGACGACACCCATAGCCGCAACTTCGCCGGCAGCGGGCTGGGCCTGCCGCTGTCCAAGGCGCTGGTCGAGCTGATGGGGGGCGTGCTGCAGCTTGAAAGCGCCCCCGGCGCGGGCACCACGGCGCGTATCATCCTGCCCGGCCAAACACGTCAGCCGTAAAATACCGTCGCCAGCGCCAGATAGCAGACGCCGCCCAGGACGGCGGCCAGGGGCACGGTGATCAGCCAGGCGGCAATGATGGTGAAAATATATTTACGCCGCACCAGACGGCGCTTGCGCGCCTTCTTGGGGCCGCCGTCGTTGAAACCAGCGGCAAACGACAGCAGATGCGGCCGGCCGGCAATCAACTCGCGCAAAAAGCCGACGCCGAAAATCGCCCCGACCGCGATATGGGTTGAGCTGACCGGCAGGCCGAGGCCCGAGGCGACAATCACCGTCAGCGCCGCCGCCAGGGCCACCGCATAGGCGCGGACCGGGTCAAGCCTGGTGATTTTCTCGCCCACCATGCGCACCAGTTTGGGACCGAACAACGCCAGCCCGGAGGCAATCCCCACCGCCCCGACCAGCATCACCCACACCGGCACGCTCACCTTGGCAGCAACCCCGCCGGTGCTCACCGCCGAGACAATCGCCGCCAGCGGCCCGATGGCGTTGGCGACGTCGTTGGCGCCGTGGGCGAAGGACAGCAATGCCGCCGAGCAGATCAGCGGCGCCACGAAGAGTTTACCGACATCCTTGCGCCGGTTGCCCAGCGAACGCGCGGCGCGGACCACCACCGGCTTGGTCAGGGCGAAGGCGACAACAAAGGCAACCAGCGAGAGCACCGCGATGGTCAGCCCGTCGGGCCGCCAGATCCGCTTGAAGCCCTTGATCATCAGATAGGCGGAAAAGGCCGCCGCCATCACCGCGACAAACAGCGGCACCCAGCGCCGCGCGGCGGCGATCTTGTCCTGCCGGAAAATGATCAGCGCCTTGATCAGCGCCAGGATCGCCGCCGCCAGCAGACCGCCCAGCAGCGGCGAGATCACCCAGCTTGCCGCAATCTTGGCCATCACCAGCCAGTTGACCGCGCTCCATTGCGCGGCAACCACGCCGGCGCCCATAATGCCGCCAACCACCGCATGGGTGGTCGAAACCGGCGCCCCCACATAGGTCGCCAGATTGACCCACAGGGCGGCCGCCAGCAAGGCGCTCATCATCGCCAGAATGAATGTGTCGGCATCGCCGACCGCGGAAATGTCAATAATGCTTTTCGATACCGTGGACACCACGTCGCCGCCGGCGAGCAGCGCGCCGCCGGCCTCGAAAATCGCCGCGATGATCAACGCCCCGGTCATGGTCAGCGCCCGCGAGCCCACCGCCGGCGCCATGTTGTTGGCAACGTCATTGGCGCCGATATTGAGCGCCATATAGCCACCGATCACCGCGGCGACGACAATAAACAGACTGCCGTGCGACAGGCCGACGTTGAGCTGGACAACCAGCAGGACACCGAGCAGAAAGATCAGCCCGAGACCGAGCCGGCCAACCTCGCGGCCCGCCATCCGGCTGGCTTTTTCGAGACGCGCGACTTTTTCAAGATCCTTGTCGAGCGTCGTTTTCTTTTGAAAGGAAGGCTCCGCCATCACCTCACCCGATACCCGGTTTTGGAAGGGAAGCCTTTTGTTACAGTTTTATGACGCGCTGTCGAGCCTGCTAATTTGCGGTTACGATCGGACAACGGCGCCGGCGGGGCGTCCACGCGCGAGGTGAGACATTTTGCCGCTGGCGATCCGGTCGACCGGCAGCAGGATGAACACATCGGTGGAGCCGAACTGTTCGTCGATCACCGCCCCGTCGCCGATATAACAGCCCATGCGCAGATAGCCCTTGATCAGCGGCGGCAGCGCGCGCAGCGCGCGCCGCTGGTCGATGTCCTCGCGGGCCAGCATGTTCATATCGACATAGCGGTGGGCCAGGGCGCGCACCTGCAAATCATCGGGCGCCTGAAATTCGTGATGCAGAAACGACAGCGCCAGGGCGTTTTGCGCCGGGTCGGTGCCCTCCAGGCTGGCGCAACCGAACATATAGGCGACATTGTGATAGGCGGTATAGGCGACAATGCCGCGCCACAGCAGATGGATGGTGGCGGTGGTGCGATAATCCGCCTCGACGCAACTGCGGCCCAGTTCCAGAAGCCGGCGGCCGCGCTGCTGAGCGCTGTGCGCCTCGATCAGCGGGCTGAGATCGAACTCGCTGGCCGAATAAAAACCACTGTGAATGGCGGCCACCTGATCGCGCATCAGGCGATAGGTGCCGACCACCGCCCGGTCGGCCGGGCGGGTGTGATCGATTACCAGCAAATGGTCGCAGCAGGCATCGAAAATATCGAAATCCCGGCACAGGCGGACCATTTCCGCCGTTGGCCGGGCCGACATTTCCTCATAAAACACCCGGTAGCGCAGGGCCTGCGCCTGCTCGACCTCGCGCACGCTGCGGGCGAGACGAACCTCGAGCGCGCCGGCGCGCGCACCCAGCACAGAAGGAAGGTCGGAGGAAAAACGCTGGTCGGCCGTCACGGCTTTTGTCACCATCCTTTGTGTCCTACCGGTTCGATTTGACGGAAAGATGACAGGGGAATCAACTGTAAATAAAAATTCACACGGGTTTTTTATCGGCGGTGAGGCGCATCAGCCACACCAGCAACACCAGCCCCGGCGCCGCAGCCGCGGCGGTGGCGATGAAAAAATCAACCCAGCCGAGCCATTGGGCGAGCACCCCGGCGGTGGCCGACAGCCAGATTCGCGGCACCGCGAACAGCGCCGACAAAAGGGCATATTGGGTAGCGGTAAAGGCGGTGTTGCACAGGCTGGCGAGATAGGCGAGAAACGCCGCCGTGCCCATGCCGCCGGCGATATTCTCCAGCCCGATGGTGAGCGCCAGCAGGGCGACATCGGCGCCAGCCACCGCCTGGATGGCAAACATGAAATTGGACACCAGTTGCAGCACCCCGCAGATCATCAGGGCACGCAGAATGCCGGTTTTCTCCAGCAACATGCCGCCCAGCCCCAGGCCGGCCAGGGTACCCAGGGTGCCCCATAATTTCTGCACGCCGGCGATTTCGGGCTTGGAAAAGCCCAGTTTGATCAGAAACGGTGACGTCATGACACCGGCCAGACTGTCGCCCAGCTTGTAGAGCACCACGAACAGAAAAATCGCCAGCCAGCCGCGCCGCTTCATGAAGTCGGCGAAGGGAGCGACCACCGCGACGAACAGCCAGGCCAGCACCGCCCGCGCCCGGCCGGTAATATGGGGCCGGGCCGCCAGCCAATTTTTCGCCTTTTCATCCAGAACATGGGCCGCCTGCGCGCCGGCCACTGCCGGCTCGGGGTTGAGCAGCGCCGCCGCCACCCCCACCGCCATCAGCCCGGCCATGGCCAGATAGGCCGCCATCCAGCTTGCGTAGCTGGCGATGATGAGCGGCCCGGCACCGGCGGCCAGCATGGCGAGGCGATAACCATAGACATGCATCGCCGTGCCCGCGCCCAGTTGATGCTCGGCCAGGCTTTCCACCCGGTAGGCGTCGATGACGATGTCCTGGCTGGCCGACAGCACCGCGATGGCAAACGCCAGGCCGGCGACCACCCCCAGCGACGCCTGGGCGCCGGCAAAGGCCAGCGCGACCAGGGCGGCGATCAGACCGGCCTGGGTGGCGAGCATCCAGCCGCGCCGCCGCCCCAGCCGACCGGTCAGCCCGCCCAGCCCCAGCCGGTCCATCAGCGGCGCCCACAAAAACTTGAGCGTATAGGGCGTGCCGACCAGCGCAAAAGCGCCGATATCGGTCAGCGAAACCCCGCGCTCGGTCATCCACACCGCCAGGGTCGAGGCGGTGAGCGCCAGCGGCAGGCCGCTGGAAAAGCCGAAAAACAGCATCACCGCCACCGGTCGGTCAAGATAGACCCCGGCCGCCCCAAGCCGGCTTTTCAATCTCGCGATCATCGGCTGACCGCAATCATGTCCGCCGGGCGGACACCCGCCGGTAGCCCAGGGCCTCGGCGATATGGCGCCGGCCCACCCCTTCGGCGTCTTCGAGATCGGCCAGGGTGCGCGCCACCCGCAGCACCCGGTGATAGCCGCGCGCGGTCAGCCGCATGGCATCCACCGCCTGGGTCAACAACGCCTGGCCGGCGTCATCGGGCCGGGCGACCGCCTCCAGCGCCTCGCCATCGATATCGGCGTTGCACCGCCCGTTGTGCGGCGCGCCCTTAAGGCCGGCCAGCCGGTCGGTCTGACGGGCCCGGGCGCGCGCCACCCGGGCGGCCACGCCCGCCGAGCCCTCGGCGGGCGGCGGCAGGGTGAGATCGGCGGCGCTGACCGCCGGCACGTCGATATGCAGATCGAAACGGTCAAACAGCGGCCCGGAGATTTTCGCCTGATAATCCAGCGCGCATTTCGGGGCGCGGCTACAGGCCTGCGCGGCGTCGTCAAGATAGCCGCAGCGGCACGGGTTCATCGCCGCGACCAGCTGGAAGCGCGCCGGATAGGTTACATGGGCGTTGACCCGGGCAACCACCGCCTCGCCGCTTTCCAGCGGCTGGCGCAGGCTGTCGAGCACCGACCGGGAAAATTCGGGCAGTTCATCAAGGAACAGCACCCCGTTATGGGCCAGCGACACCTCGCCGGGCCGGGTCCGCGCGCCGCCGCCGATCAGCGCCGGCATCGACGCCGAGTGATGGGGGGCGCGAAACGGCCGGCGGCGCGACAGCCGGCCACCCGCCAGCGCACCGGCAACGGAATGGACCATGGAAACCTCGAGCACCTCGGCCGGGCCCATCGGCGGCAGAATGCCGGGCAGACGGGCCGCGAGCATTGACTTGCCGGCCCCGGGCGGGCCAACCATCAATAAATTATGGCCGCCGGCGGCGGCCACTTCGAGCGCCCGCTTGGCCGTCTCCTGGCCCTTGATGTCCCGCAGATCCGCTCCCCCATCGCCGTCCTCGGCGGGGACCGCGGCCGGCGGCGCCAGCACCTGGACGCCCTTGATGTGATTGACCAGCGCGATCAGGCTGGGGGCGGCGATGATCGCCCCCTCGCCCCCTGCCCAGGCAGCCTCGCCACCACAGTCCTGCGGGCAGATCAACCCCAATCCCTGTGCAGCGGCGGCAATGGCGGCGGGCAAAACGCCGCTGACCGCCTGCACCGCGCCATCGAGCGCCAACTCGCCGAGCACTACAAATCCGGCCATTTCGCTAGCCGGCACCACCGCCATGGCGGCCAGCAGGCCGAGCGCGATCGGCAGGTCGTAATGACTGCCCTCCTTGGGCACATCGGCGGGGGCGAGATTGACGGTGATGCGCCGCGGCGGCAGCGCCAGGCCGATCGCTCCCAGCGCGGCACGCACCCGTTCGCGCGATTCGGCCACCGCCTTGTCGGGCAGGCCGACGATGGTGAACGCCGGCAAGCCGGCGGCGATATGGACCTGGACGTCGACATGGCGCGCCTCGATGCCGACAAAGGCGACGGTGTTAATACGGGCAACCATGGCCGCCAGTATTACCGGGCAACGCCATGGGGAGAAGGGATAATTTTACACTGCAATGGGAAAGGCCTATGGGCCCGGAACGGCGGCGCCGGTTTCCCAAGCGCCGATCACCAGCGCCACGCGCCGGTCCATGTCGCTGGCCATGGTTTTAAAACCACTTATCTCACTGGCGATAAAGTCGAGGAAATGCTGGTTGAAAATGGCGAAAATAATGGCCACGGCGTCGGTGATGTTCAGCCCGGCGATCACTTTTCCACGCGCCTGATAATGGCGCAGCAAATCGCCGATATGCTGCTTGACCATGGCCTCGGCCTCGACCGACAGATCGTCAAGCGCCGCCTCGGTGGTCAGGCCCGGGCTGGAGACCGCCTGCAACAGACGACTTGCCGCCCAATTGTTGCGCAGCCCGCGATAAACCGCCAGCAGGGCGTTCATCCCGGCGGCGGGCTCGGCCGGCGGCGCCGCCAGCATGGCGGCGCCTTTCTGGCGGAGCGCTTTTATTTCGGGGCGCAGCAGGGCATGAAGCAGCCGCCCCTTGGTGCCGAAATAATTATAGACCGTGGCCACCCCCACCTCGGCCTTTTCGGCAATTTCCTCCATGCTCACGCCCTGAAAGCCATCGCGGGAAAACAGGGCGTCGGCAGCGCGCAGAATGCGGCGCTTTCTTTCCTCTCTCTGACGCCCCCGGGGTGACATCATCCCCTGTCCCGTTCTGTTCTTTCGGCAATGAACTCGTTGCCCACTAACCTATCATAACAGATAGGTGTTAATAGGTGTGAATCAAGCAAGGGCCCGGTTCTGCACGCTTTGGTATGAGCAGAACGTCAGAAATAGCGTCCGAGACGAAGCTGGATGAAATCATCCGCCCGGATGGCGAACAGCGGATCGCCAGCGGCGACATCGAGAAACAGGCGGGCGTCGAGAGAAATCCGCCAGTCGGCGCCCAGCCGGCGGCTAGCCTCGATATTGACAATGGTAGCGCTGCCGCCAAGATCGAAAATCGCCCCGGCGAGAATCTCGCTGTCATGGGGATCGTTAGCCACCCAGCGCAAAGCGACGAACAAATCGTCTTCATAGGGCGAGGGGCTCGCCGCTCCCCGGTCATCATAGAGATATTCCGCCAGCACCCCGAGGTCAGCGCCCGAGCCGCCCAGACCGTAAAAGGTATATTCAAAGCCGCCGGCCAGCGCATTATAGCGCGTCCCGCGCGAGCGTACGCTGATCCCCTCGAATTTCCACAGCCAGGCGTCCAGCGTCGCCTGAACATCGAGCGAGGTCTGGTCGATCAGGTCGTAATGGGGGATCAGCACCGCCGCCCCGTCCGGATTTAGGCCGGGCACCAGACGGGGCTCGCGGCCGGTGCCGGAAAAATGCGCCAGCCCGAGGTCGACCGGCCCCAGGGTGGCGGCCCAGCGCAGCGCCCAGGAAGGCCGCCATCTTTTATGGCGCGACTGGTAGACCGGATGATCGACATCGATCACCAGCGCCGGGCGCGGCCGGCCCCGGGGCCCGGCGAAGGTGCGCTCGCGGAAATAGGGCATGTAAAACGCCCGGATGCGTCCAAAGCCGCCCTGATAGGCGATCGCCACCAGCGGCTGGCCCAATTTGTCCTCGGTATCGATATCCTCGACCAGATCGGTCTGGTTAATGATATCCACCAGATGAACCGATTCAGTCACTCCCCAGAACAGCTTGTCGAAGCCGGCGCGGATTTCCCAGTCGCCAAACACCCCGATCCAGCGCGCCTCACGCAGATCAAAATGGGTGCGCCGGCTGTCCTCGGCATCAATCCGCACAAAGGGCGCAATGGTCACCGTCTGCACGCCGCCGGCCCAGGCGACCTCCAGCTTGGGCTCGAGGGTGAAGGAAAAGGCGGTGTTGGGCGCCCCCGGCTTGCCGACCGGCGCGCCTTTCTGGGTGAAAATTCGCATTTCATCTTCGAGCACCCCCGACAGGGTGGTGCGCACCGCCGGCTCGGCGCGCGGCGGCGCCTGGGCTTGCATCTGGGTTTTTCCGGGAGCCGGCGCCGCATGTTCGGCCGCCGCGGTCTCGTCCCAACCAATATCGGCGAATTGCTGGTCCTCGGACACTGCGGCTGGCGCGGCTGGTGGAGGCTCGACAACCGGCGCGGCGGGGGCGGGGGCAGGCGTTTTCGGCGCGCGCTCGACATCGATCACCAGCCGGTAGGGCTTACCGTCCTCGGGCACCAACACAAAACTGCGCCGCAGCCGGGCGGGCGCGGCGGTTTCAATGCGCAAGGGGCCACCGCCGGCAGCGCTCGTCACCCGCTCGATCAGGCCGGTGCCGGAAAGCCGCGCCGGCGCCGCGCCGCGCCAGCTCAGATCGGCGACCCGAAGCGTCAACGGCCCCGTCCCGCCCGGCTGGGTAACGCTGAAGCGCGGCGCATCGCTCAGATCGAGCACCAGCCGCGTCCAGTCGCCATGATCGCCCATGCGCAGCCGCAATACCTCGGGCGCCGCCGCTGCCGACGTCGCATCAAGGTAAAGCGCCAGGGCCGCACTTTGCAGCAAAACCGAGCGGAAACCTGCCAAAATCCCTCCCGCTAATAAATAAATCTCAAGAATAGTAAAATATATTTACTTATCTTATATTAATGAATACTATATACTTTTAATAAATACGGTATTTAATTTTATTAAATCTGTAATTTTATATTTTTTATTTAATTTATTCTTTCGATGCTTGTTCGTGTGAAATTCGCATCAGTCAGGCCGGTGCGAAAGCGGAAGTCGCTCCATAGCAGCCGGGTCTTTTTGCCGGTCTGGTGATTGCTCATCAGCAGACTGTGCGCACGCCAGAATTTACCGAGATAGCGCTTGTAACGACCCGCGATCAGGGTTTTCAGCCGGCTGTTTTTGCGGTCGTAAAAATCGATCTTGAGCACCCGGTATTGTGCCGTGTCGTACCACACGATCTCGCGGGTATAGCCGGAATAAGGGTAGAGCGGCCGGCGCTCGACCACAAAACAGTCAAGCTTGCCGCAGGGTTCGCGGCGCAGGAAAACATGGTGATATTTTCCCGGTTCCTGGCCCGACATGTCTTCATAGGAAAATTCGCTGCCCATGAAAGAGCCCGATTTATTGACCGAGGAAATCCGCCGCACCCGTTTGGTGGCGGGCAGAAAAACCCACTGATCATCAGGCTTGAGGATTTTCGAAAAGGTGAGCAGCGCCGTTCCCTTGATGTCGCGGGGCCGGTCGAACACCACCAGCGATTTGTCGCCCAGCCCCGGGGCCGTCACCTCCAGCGTCTTGATGGTCAGCTCGCGCACCGAAGTGTCGCCGTGCCGGTTGGTCAGGATCATTTTAAGATGGGCCACACTGTCGCCAAAGCCCTGATCGCGGCGGTCAGCCTCCCGGGCGATACGCAGCCCTTCCCGGGCGGCGTCCTGGTCTGCCGGGAAAGCGGGCGGTGCTTTGTCTTCGGCCCACGCCGCCGTTGGCGCGATGGCCAGAACCATAGCCAGACCTGTCAGGCTCCACAGGACCGCCGCGACGGCGCAGCGCCGCACGCGGGAATATTTTCGCTCAGCCATGCGCCCTCTCTCCTTCGCCAACCGATTATAGTTAACAAAGAATAAAGGCCGCTCGTCAACCAGATGTTGCGTTACAGGGAAAGTTTCCCGGGAAATATGGGGCGTCGGGGCCGGCTACCAGACGATTTTCTCGATGCCATCAAAGGCGATCTGGGTGCCGTCATCAAAGGTGACCGTACCCGAGGCGTCGGCGGAAAAATCAATATAGTCACCGCCCTGGTCGGTGATGACCGAGCCATCATCCAGGGTCACCGTCCAGCCATCATAGGCCGCCTCGCCGGCGTGGCTCTCAAGTTGCAGGGTGTCGGTCCAGCCCGCGCCGCCGCTGATAGTGTCATTGCCGTCACCATCGGAGAAAATGAACAGATCATCGCCATCACCGCCATAAAGGGTGTCGTTGTAGCTGCCCCCGACAATGGTATCGTCGCCGGCCGAACCGGTGATGGTGTCGGACCCCGCCCCGCCCTCGATGCGCGCGATCCCGGTCAGCGTGGTATTGGAGAAGTCCAGCGTGTCATAGGCCGAGCTGCCCGAGATGGTCACATTGGCATGGCCGGCGGCCGAAATCTCCTCGACCTCAAAGCCGCTTTTCAGCCCGATGCGGGTGCCGTCCTCGGTGGCCTCG
>Ga0114931_10000810_pt1 | contig 39058 bp, 34 predicted proteins | sample 2SBtaG_FD_89579 | JGI IMG/M metagenome (GOLD analysis project Ga0114931, IMG submission 89579) | Deep subsurface microbial communities from Kolumbo volcano to uncover new lineages of life (NeLLi) - 2SBTROV14_V59a metaG | ecosystem: Environmental > Aquatic > Marine > Volcanic | place: Kolumbo... | reverse complement strand
TGTTCGGGAATATCCACGGTTTCTTCAAACTTGGCGCCGGTGAAATCCGCCTGATCGACGATGGCCCCGGTCAGGCGGGCCTTGCTTAAATCACAGTCCCGCAGATTGGCGCGGCTGAGATCCGCATGGGTCAGATTGGCGGCGTACAGATCGGCGCCCTCGAGCAACACCAGATTGAGTTTCGCCGATTCCAGATCCACACCCATCATTTCCGCCTGCTGCATATTGGCTCCCACCAGGTTGGCCCTGGACAGATCCGCGTGCATCAGGCGGGTTTTGTTGAAGTTGACCCGGAACAGCCGCGCGCCGCTGAGATTGGCCTGGGCCAGTTGACTGGCGCTGAAGTTGGCACCGGCCAGATCCGCCGCGTCCAGACGCACCCCGGACAGCTTCATCCCCGACAGATCCATGCCCGCCAGGCTGGCGCGCTGACCTTGCTCGCCATCACTTTGCAGCCAGCGCAGGTGCAGGTGCAGCGCCTCGATAAGCTGGTCGTCCGGATTCCGGTAACGCAACACGGCGACGGGTTTCAGCTTTTAGCCGTAGCCTGCAGATCCCGCAGCAAGGCTTTCAGATCCGGGGCCAGATCCGGGCGATCCAGAGCCAGGCGCAGGGTCGCTTCCAGAAAACCGCTTTTGCTGCCGCAGTCAAAGCGCCGCCCGCTGAACCGGTAGGCATGCACGGATTCCTTCTTCAACAACGCCGAGATGGCATCGGTCAACTGAATTTCACCCCCGGCCCCGTGGGAGGTCTGCTCCAGTTCCGCGAATATCCCAGGGGTCAGAACATAGCGGCCCACCACCCCCAGACTCGAGGGCGCCATCTCCGGTCGTGGCTTTTCCACGATGGCATCGATGCGGGCCACGGTGTCGGAGTTGCCAGCACAACTGACAATCCCGTACTTGTCGGTATCTTCGGGCGCCACCTCCTCCACGGCGATCAGGCTCTCGGCCCGCTCCTGGAAAGCCTGCGCCATCTGTTTCACGCAGCCGGATCCGGGGTTGTGAATCAGATCATCAGGCAGCAACACCGCAAAGGCATTATCACCCACAGCGGGCCGGGCGCACAGTACCGCATGGCCAAGTCCCAGGGGTTCACTCTGGCGAATGTAGATGCAGTGGGCATCGCCCGGCAGCAGGCCCTGGAGTTGTTCCAGTAACTGGTGTTTATTACGCTGGGCCAATTCGTGCTCGAGTTCCGGACTGTGATCGAAATGATCTTCGATGGCCCGTTTGGTCCGGCCAGTGATGAAAATAAGGTCGCGGATCCCCGCCTCCAGGGCTTCTTCCACGGCATACTGGATAATGGGCTTATCCACCACCGGCAGCATTTCCTTGGGCATGGCCTTGGTGGCCGGCAAAAACCGGGTCCCCAGGCCGGCGACCGGGAAGACCGCCTTGCGCAACCGGCTGGTCATCGCCTGGCACTCTCGATGGGGATGACTTTGTCGTCCCCGCGGGTCGGCCCAGGCCGAAATTCCGGCACCAGTCTGGTCAGAATTTCACCCACCGCTGCTTCGTCAAACGCCTCGCAAGCCTGCTCCAGTTGTTCCAGCTCCTGGCTGAAGGCGTTCCAGTCAACTTCCCGATGTTTCGCCAGCAGCAGTTTGTCATGATTGCTCTGGCGCAGGGCTTCGCTTTCGTGGAACAGTTCCTCGAAGAGCTTTTCTCCGGGGCGCAGGCCCACATACTTGATCTGGATATCCTCATCGGGGATTTTTCCCGACAACAGGATCATCTGCCGGACCAGGTAATTGATGCTCACCGGCTCACCCATATCCAGCACAAACACCTCACCGCCACTGCCCGCGGCGCCGGCCTGCAAGATCAACTGGCAGGCTTCGGGTATGGTCATGAAATAGCGTTTGACCTCCGGGTGGGTAACGGTCACCGGTCCGCCGCGGGCAATCTGCTCCCGGAACAGGGGCACCACCGAGCCGGCGGAATCCAGGACATTACCGAAACGCACCGTGATAAAACGGGTTTCACTGCTGCGGGGATCCAGGTTCTGACAGTACACCTCACCGAGCCGTTTGCTGGCGCCCATGACATTGGTCGGATTGACCGCCTTGTCGGTGGAGATCAATAAAAATTTTTCACATCCGGATTCCACCGCGCAACGCGCCGTATTGCGGGTGCCGAACACATTGTTGCGCACCGCCTGGCGAACCTGGCCTTCCAGCATGGGAACGTGCTTGAAGGCCGCCGCATGAAACACCATGGTGGGTGAGGTTTGCGCGAACACCCGGCGCAGCGCCGCCGTATCACAGACATCACCCAGGACAATTTTCAGAACCATGGCCGGATAGTGCTCGCGTAACTCACGCTCGATTTCATAAAGATTGAATTCACTTTGATCGAAGATCACCAATTGTGACGGTGCCAGTTGTGCCAGTTGCCGGCACAGTTCAGCGCCGATGGATCCGCCACCGCCCGTGACCAGCACACATTGCCCCTGTACACCCTGGCGGATTTCCCGCCAGTTCAGGGAAACCGGCTCGCGGCCCAGCAGATCTTCAATGGAGATATCCCGCAGGGCCTGGAGGCTGGCCTTGCCCGCGGGTAAATCCTTGTAGCTCGGCAGGGTTCGCACCGCGACCCCGGCTTTTTCACAAAATCCCACGATCCGGCGCATTTGAGCCGAAGTGGCCGACGGGATCGCCACCAGCACCAGGTCCACATCCAGACGCTCCACCAGGCGCGGCAGTTTGCGCAGATTGCCGAGCACCCGCACCCCATGAATTTCCCGGCCTTTCTTGTTGAGTTCGTCATCGACGAATCCCACCGGCCGGTAGCCGAAGGAATGGTCCCGCAACAGATCCCGGACCAGCATTTCACCGGCACTGCCGGCGCCGATGATCAGAGCCTTGCGGCTCTGCAGGGAATAGATGTTGCGATCCTTGAACCAGCGGTACAGCAGCCTGGGCCCTCCCAGCAGCAGCACCAGCAACACCGAATACATCGGAAATACCGAGCGCGGGATGAACTGCATGCGGGTGGTTAAAAACAGCGCCAGGGCAATCAGGCAGACCCCGACGAAAATGGATTTCATGATGCGCAGCAAATCCGGCAGGGAAGCAAACCGCCACACGCCCCGGTAGAGGCCGAAATACCAGTTCACCGCCCCCTGAATCGAGATCACCAGCGGCACCGCCCATAGGGCTTCGCGCAGGTACTCATCGGGCACGCTGGCCAGGTTAAAACGCAGCCAGAATGCCCCCAGCCAGGCCACTGGAATCATGAATAAATCATGACTGAAGGCCGCGACGCGCGTGCGCAGCCGGTTAAGTATACGTGCCAGTTTCACCAGTGTCCCCTGAGTCCCGGGTTGACAGTTCCATGCGGGTGATTCCGATCATCAGCACCAGGTAGACCAGCACCCAGCCCATGATAATCCCAATTCGGGTCGCGGATGAAGTATTCACCGCGCCGAGGGCACTCAGCCCACAGGCGGCCATCAGCCCATAGGCGCTGAGCGTGGTGCGCCGATGGCTCCAGCCGAGCAGCACCAGGCGTTGATAAAAATGCGAGCGATGGGCCCGCCAGAAGGCTTCCCGGTTCAGCAGGCGCCTGAACAGGGTGACCGTGGCATCGACCACGAAGGGCGAGAAGATCAGTATCCCCACCCACAGCGGAAAAACCTGATCCCGGTCCGCCCACAAAACAAAACCGGCGGCCAGGAATCCAAGTACCGACGATCCCACGTCGCCCATGAAGATTCGCGCCGGCGGAAAGTTTACGCCCAGGAATCCAAGACAGGCGCCGGCGATGATGAAGGCGAAGGCGGCAAAAACCGGCGCCGGCGCCAGCAGGCCGATCACCCCGCAGGTGGCGAACCCCAACACTCCCATACCGGCGGCCAGTCCGTCGATGCCATCCATGAAGTTGTACAAGTTGGTGAACCAGACGATCAACAGGCCTGAAAATAGACCCGCCGCCCACACCGGTGCCGGGTAACTCACCCAGGGCAATTCCAGTGCCCGGATGGCCAGGGATGCGCCCGCCAGCAGGCCGAAGGCAGCGCTCGCATGGACAACAATCCGTACCAGAGCCGGCATCCGCCAGAGATCATCCAGTAAGGAAATGACCACGATAGCCGCGGCGCTGGCGGCGAGCACCAGCGGCACTCTAAGGTCGCCGGTGGCCATGCCCGCAAAGAACAGTCCCCCGGCCAGCAGGCCGGCAATGATTGCCAGCCCCCCGGTGCGGGGCGTCGGGGATTCGTGCAACGAGCGATCATTGGGATGATCCAGCGCCGCCTGCAGTGCGGGCCGGGTCAACAGCAATGACAAACCCAGGGTGACCAGGAAAGCGGCCGTCATGGCAACGATCATCAGCACCAGGGCACTCACCGCTGTTCCCCGGCGCGCCAGGCGGCCACCATCTCCGGCAATGCCGACTCCAGGCAATGGCGGGGCTGAAACGACAAGTCCGCAACGGCCGGTCCATTGTCATACACCGCATCACCCGCCAGCTTTTCCAGGGCCTGGGAATCAAATCCAGGGCGGCGCCCGGCAAGGGCGCTCACGGCATCCCCGGCCCTTGCCAGTAGTCTGAATATAAACACAGGTATTGCCCAGCGTGGCGGCGCCATCCCCAGGGCCGCGCGCATCGCCAGGTAAATCTCCCGGCTACTGTACTGCCGGCCGTCGGTCAAGGTGTAGGCCGCACCGGATGCGCCGAATCGCAAGGCCAGCAGAACCGCCACGCAGACATCCTCGACGTGAACCATGGAACGCCGGTTGCCGAATTCAGGCAACGGCGGAAATCGTCCCCGGGCGATGGTCTCCAGCATGCGCCGCAGATTGCCCTTGACGCCGGGCCCATAGACCAGGGGCAGGCGCAGGATAATGGCCCGGGTACCGCGTTGCGCGCACAAATCCAGCACCAGCTGCTCCGCCTCGCGCCTCGCCTTGCCATAGTCACTGTCCGGTTCGCCGGCCGGCGCAGCGGGCAGCGCCTTGACACTGCTCACGAACAGCAGGCGCTGGATCCGCCGATCCAGGATCGACAGCAATTCCCGGGTGCCCGCCACCGTCACCTGCTGGTGAATCCGGGCACTGTCCGTATCGTCCACGGCATGCGCATGACCTGCCAGGTGAATTACCGTGTCAATATCGCGCACAATTCCGGGTTCCAGGGCGCCCTCGCCCAGCACCGCGATCACCTGTTCATCCCAGGGGCCGCTGGCTGCATGTCTCGACAGGGCCCGCACGCGGATCCCCTGCTGCTGTAGATAACGGCACAGGGTGCGGCCAATGAATCCCGTCGCTCCGGTCACCAGCGCGCGCTTGACCGTGACAGGCTCAGAGGCCACGGGCGGCCAGGCTCTCTCGATACAGGTCCAGGGTCTGGCGGATGATCAGTTGCCGCGAAAAATGCGCTCGCACGATGTGCCGGGCACGGGCCCCCAGCCTGCGCCTCAGATCTGGATCTTTGATCAGGGTCAAGACAGCTTGCGCCAAGGCCTCAGGATCTCGGGCCGGCACCAGCAAGCCGGTTTCGCCGGCCTGGACGATCTCCCGGCAGCCGGGCACATCGGTCGCCACCATGGCGCGCCCACAGGCGGCCGCCTCGAGCAAGGCCTTGGGCAATCCCTCCCGGTAAGAAGGCAGCACGGCAATATGACTGTGCGCCCATACGGACGGGATATCGTCACTGCCGGGACACCAGTGCACATGGCCCGCGGCGCACCAGGCCGCGAGCGTCGCGGAATCGATACAGGCCGGATTTTCGGCATCCTGGGGCCCGACCAGGCGAAAGCGCGCCTGGGGATGAGATCGATGCACGATTCGTGCGGCTTCGACAAATTCACACACCCCCTTGTCGGCGAGCATTCTAGCCACCAGCGTCACCACGACGGGGCCGGCGGGCTCCGGGGACGGTGCGAACTTTTCGGTATCGACCCCGGATCCCCGGATCAATACCCGCCGCCCGGCCGGCACCGCCAGGGCGCCCACGATCCGATCATCATCGGGATTTTGCAGCACCACCCGAACCCTGGACGATGCAAACACCAGCCTCAGGGCCAGGCGTACAAAAGGCTTTAACAGCCGTGCGAAACCGGATGCCGAGGCATAGACAAAACCCAGCCCGGCCAGGGCGTTGATGATCACCGGCACCCGGCAGACCCAGGCCGCCACGCTCCCGTAGAGTACCGGTTTCATGGCCACCTGGTGCACGATGTCCGGCCGCTCGGTTCGGTACAGCCGATAGATTTCCAGGACAGCCGCCCATTCCCGCCACGGCGCCAGGCTCCGGCGGCGCAAGCCAATGGGCAGCAAACGCAGTCCCGCGCCACGGATCTCAGCGCCGCAACGATCCACCCGGGTCGCCACCAGCACCTCATAACCCGCCTCCCGCGCAGCAATCGCCAGGGCCAGTCGGTGGGAACAGAAATACCAGTCTTCCGTGACCAGGAACAACAGTTTCTTGTTTGAATCACCAGTCACCCGGATGACAGCCCGATTCGACACCAGCTCATAGCGTCACGGCAACAGATAGTTGCGAATTGCAACAGCCGCAAACTCCACGAGTGTCTGGTGCGGTAGTCGGAGAGTATCTTGCTGGGTTCCTCCACGCAGAATCTGCGTAGTATATCTCTGTTTTTCTGGGAATCGGGGATCGAAACTACAGAGCCGCTCTTCTACAGTGGTCCCTGGTAACGTAATCGCACCGGTGATCACGCGGATTCTGTCGCCCGTGGGTACCTTCTCAATAACATCAACAGGACTGATCCGATACCTCTCAGCGAGGTGCTTCTGGATGGTAATCTGAACTTTACTTGTGGCTATTGCCATAATCCTCACTTTAGAAAGGATAATTTCCTTGTCAAGGTTTACGCTCGCCAGCCACCCCGATCAAGGCCATGAACCACCGCCTTGCAGTTCAGGAACAGCAGTTTTCTACTGGTATTTTCAGTCATACTGTTGGCAACCAGGCTTGGCGCCAGGCCTGAAACATGAGTACGTTCCAGATGGGGTATTGCCAATTGCGGACACCGGAGAGGTGCTCGGCCCAGCGCCTGTGGATTAAATCACGATTCAACAACCCGTCGCGTTCCAACAGGCGCGGGGAGAGGAGTTCCTCGGCCCAGTCCCTGAGTTCGCTACGCAGCCAGTGATCGATGGGCACACCAAAGCCCATTTTCGGCCGATCCACCAGCAGACGTGGAACATACCGGTACAACACCTGGCGTAACAACCACTTGCCCTGCCCGCCGCGCAATTTCATGGACATGGGCAGCGACCAGGCATGTTCCACCACCCGGTGATCCAGCAGCGGGACCCGGGCTTCCAGTGACACACTCATAGAGGCCCGATCAACCTTGGTAAGAATGTCGTCGGGCAGATAGGTGAGCGTATCCAGGTACTGCATCCTGGCCACCAGATCAGGAAGTTTCCGTTCTACGGATTCATCCCATAACAACCCACGGTATTCCCGCGCGCCGCTCACCACTTCAGCGGGTTGTTCCCAGAGGCTGATCAGACGCCGGTAGATGTCGGCATCGGATTCGCTCAGCAGGCCGGCCAGCTTATGAACCTTGTCCCCAGCCTGGGGTGGACGCAGGTGGGCCGGGACCAGATTGAACAGTCGCTGCCAGGCAGCGACCGGCACCCGGGTGAGCAGGGTCGCCATCATTGCCCGCAGTGGTCGTGGCACCCGGCTCAGGCGCCGGGTCAGCATGCGCCCGTAGAAATAGCGGTTATAGCCAGCAAAGACTTCATCGCCACCGTCTCCGGACAGAGCAACGGTAACGTGATTGCGGGTCAGGCGTGAGACCAGCAGGGTCGGGATCTGGGAGGAATCAGCGAAAGGTTCGTCATAGTGTCTGGGCAGCTCAGGGACCAAATCCAGCGCTGCCCTGGATTCGACGTACAGTTCAGTGTGATCAGTCCCAAGATGTTGTGCGATCTTCTTGGCATGCCGGGCTTCGTCGTACTCGTGCTCATTAAAGCCAATGGTGAAAGTGCGCACCGGGCTGGGGCTATGCTTTTGCATCAGGGCGACCACTGTAGATGAGTCGATACCGCCCGAGAGAAAAGCGCCTAAAGGTACATCGGCAATCATGCGCCGGCCCACAGCATCGCTGAGCAGTGTATCCAACGCTTCTATGGAGTCGGCATCCGATGCGTGTTGATCACCCGGCTGGCACTGATGGACAGCTGAATCCAAACTCCAATAACGCTCCAGACGGAAATTTAGATTGGGCTCCAGATACAGAATCTGCCCAGGTTCCAGCTTGGCAACAGACTTGAAGACCGTATGGGGTGCGGGGATGTAGCCATGGCGCATAAAAGAGGCTACCGCATCCTGATCCAGGCTTTTATTCATCCCCGGAAAGCCCATTAGTGCTTTCAATTCGGAAGCAAATAGAAATATTGAATCCGTGCCAGAATAATAAACCGGCTTAATGCCAAGGCGGTCCCTGACCAAGGACAACTGTCTTTGGTCGCGATCCCACAAGGCGATGGCAAACATGCCGATAAAGCGATTCAGTGCAACCACCAAGCCCCATTCAGCTATAGCTTCCAGGATAACCTCTGTATCTGAATGTCCTTTAAATAATCGCCCTGCTGCAAGCAGTTCTGTGCGCAAATCTCTGAAATTATAGACTTCTCCGTTGTAGCTGATTACATAACGTCCGCAGGACGAATGCATTGGCTGATGTCCCGCCTCGGACACATCTATAATTGCCAGGCGGCGGTGTCCCAACGCAACACCATGATCTTTATCTACCCAGATGCCATTGCCGTCTGGTCCGCGATAACGGATCGCATTGGTCATACTATGAATACTGGACTTCAGATCAACTGGACGATGACCTTCCATGAATCTTATGCCGGTGATACCACACATTAAATGATTGAAGTGTTTCTGATAAATTTCAGAATTTCTGTGATGCCCAAAGTGACTGGGTACCCGGCCGATGGAAACAATAGGTTGCCGTGTTAAATGGCTGTTTCTGGACGGACACTATCTATTTGAAGCGGTCCGCGACGGATGCAGGTCCAGCTCCCGATTGATACTGTCGAAAATCGCGCCGACCGCATCAATGGAATGGTGCTTCTCCACAAAGGCACGGGAGCGAAGTCCAATGCGGTGTAGTTCTCGCCGAGGCAACGAGGCGAGATGTCTCAAAGTTTCCTTAATTGTATGAATTGTAGCGTCAACAAGCGGCAACTCACCCGGCTCCAGCAGTCCCGCGCCGATATAGAGGTCATAAAAATCCGATCGCACATGACAGACCACTGGCTTTCCAAGCGCCATGCCTTCCAGCGCAAACATGGCATACCAGCCAAGCACCAGCTGGTCGACCACCACATCAGCGGCCTGTATGAGGCTAGACATTTGCTCGTTTGGAACGCCTTCCACAACCGATAATTCAATGGCCACACCGTCAGCCTGCAACTCCTCTACCGCCCTCAGAATATGGTCGGTGCCCTTCAGATTACGGTGGTTAGGTGCGTGGATAAGGCGTAACGGTACACAGGGTTTGGCCAGTGCGCCGCGCGTCTGCGCCTCCTTGAAAGCCTCGGTGTCAATTGCGAAGTGGGCAAGCATCAATGTATCCCAGTAATACATGAAATCGACCCAGTCGCAGCCAGAAATAATGTGGTCAGCCCCATGTGTCCAGGTATCGATCTGCGCAGCAGTACGCGCCTTGTTATGCCGGAAGCCCGGATAGTCTTTGGTGAAGGCGTGAATCATCAGTTTATTTTTGGTCCGGGTCAGCACGTGTACATCGGCGCCAAATGGCATGATCACGGTCTTGATACCGGCCAACTGAAACAAGAAAGGCTCGCAGCGCGCCAACAGCGTGGTAAAGCCGAGGGGTCCACCAGTGAAGTAGGTGTAGAGGCACTTGTAGCGGAATAGACAAAAGATATAGGAGACATAGGGCCCAAATGCGCGCGGGCAGTATTTGTTCAACATCACATCGAAATCGGTCGTGAAATACCAGGTGTGATAGACGAAAGTTTCACACCGGTAGCCGTATCGCTCCAGGCATTGCTTGTGGTAGCGGCTATTGATGGACGGTAAGGGCCCAAGCCCGATATCGACCGGACGCGGCGCCAGCCTGGACAGTATCGTTATCACCAGGAGCGGCAGAAACAGCACAATATCCACCGCCAGATAGACCACTCGCACGAACAGATAGGTGTGATAGCGTATCCGTGTGGCGTGAAAGCCGCGTTTCGCGCCTGCTTTCCTTGGCGCTACAACAGTATCACTCATAACCGTGCATTCGGTTCAATTGCGCCACTATTGTCCTACAGGACCATTAGACTCGAGGGGCGGCACGAAGCCGGTCCTCCCGGCCGGCAACGTACTGTTCTGACGGGCCTGGTAAGCCTCCAACGCCTGACCCAGGCTCAAGCTCTCTTGCCCGCGCCGCCGCATCGCAGAACACAACCGCTCAAAAAAGCTCAACGTACCGGCGCCCTTGTAGGCCAGTTTGCCAAGATCCTCTCCTGCCTTGAAGCGATCACGCATAGTGAAATAGTGGTCCCGGCCTGGGGTGTTGAGTAGTAAATGAATTGGATGGAAGTCAAAAACGTAGACACCGTCATCGCCGAGCGCGGTTTCGATCATTGTGTCCGAGAACGGCCCGCCCGCCTCTTCTTCCCAAAAACAGGTACTGGAAAAATCCATATTGTCCATATAGAAGATTGGGAAGTGCCACACTCCCCAAGGATGGCGCACCAGCTGAATGCCCTTGTGTCCGAACTGATCGTTGGTGCTGACATAGTGATAGCCGTTGCCGGCAAGCCATTCAGCAAGAAGATGGCTGAAGACGCAGGAATGGGACCGCCAGCCTCGCGCCTGCGGAAACATCTCGCGCATGCGTTCAAGCTCCGCCTGCCAGTCTCTACCACCATCCAGGGTCGGATGGGGCCCGGTCTCGTGAGGCGTAGCCTCTAGACAGTCATACTTCTGAGTGCAGAAGAATGTGCCGACTCCCGGAATATCCACGTTGCCCAGGAACTCCGCCATTCGGGCCTCATCCATATGGTCGGTGTCGAAACTAAGGCAGAGCATAGCTTCGCTCTCAGCCGCGCGCACTGCTTGACGGGGGGGCGACTCGCTTGCGCAAAGCGAAACCGACCAGATGCCCGATGCTCTCAAAATCGGGAACAACCCGGGCGATCTGCCTGGCCACCCCGTTCAGCGGGTGATCGTAGCGAGGACTTTCCGGCGCCACTAGAAGCGGCTGTACGATACGGGTGAGGAAATAGTACATACCAAAGCGCTGCGATCGCAGCAACTCGAAATAGGGTTCGCAGAACTCCTCAAGCTGCTGCTCGTGGAACTTCAGTGTAATCAGCCGATCCTGACCGTCCGCCTCGATTTCGGCGAGGCCGAACTTGCGGCGGTAAAAATTCAGCCGTTCCAAACCATCGAATGTGCCCTCCATCATGACATAAACACCGCCTGGCTTAAGCACGCGGTGGATGTCGAGTAGCGCCTTTTTCTGCCGCTCCCAGTCCAGCAGGGCCATCAGGCAGCGGTGGCTGGTTACGACATCAAAATTTCCGTCCTCGAAGGGTAAATCGTCGACTGACGCACAACGAATATCAATCCGGGTGTCCGGGACGCTTTCAGCCAATCGCTGGCGCGCGAACACGGTCATGTTTTCGGAATAGTCGATGCCGAAGGCCTCGATCTTGCGCTGCGTTGCATAGCGCTGCAAGGCGACACCAGGCCCGCAGCCGACGTCGAGGATGGTATCCCCGTCGTGAATAAACTCCAGGCCGTAGCTGATTTCCAGGTCACGTAGATTGAAATCATGGGCTGTCGTCTTGTCGTCGCCACTCAGGGCAATCTCATCATAGCGGCGTTTGAGTTCAGTTGCCTTGTCGGTCATGTTTCTCCAATACCCTTTGGTAAATTTTCAGATGGTCACGGATGACGTTGTTTGGATGATGATAGCGGTCGGTCCACTGCCGTGCGCTCCTTTTATAGTCGGCCCGCCAACCAGGATCGAGCGCCTGCACTACGGCCTCGGCCACCTCCTCCGGCGAGAAGGCCGGAAGGATAGGCGCTGGCTCAGGGATAATCCAGCGCGTACTCTCAGGAACATAGCTGGAAATCACCGGTGTACCGGCGGCGATGGCCTGTGGTGCGGTGGCACCGAAATGCGGCAGAGCCATCTGATCCAGTACCACGTCGGCGGCGCGCACGTGCTTGATCATGGTGATGCGGCACATGGACGGCTTCCAAACTACGTCGCCGCTACAGCCCAGGCTTTCAAGCAGTGCCTCGCTTTCTGCGAGTTGCATGCCCCAATGAATCAGAACCAGTTTCACTTGGCCAGGCACGCGCGCTTTAATCAGGGGTAGGGCGCGCAAGTGCACGTCGGTGCCCTTGATCTTCCAGTCATGTCGGACAGGGCAGAACAAGATTATGTCGCCGTCGATTTCACGGCGCAATGCACCAATTGCATCGCCAAAATCCTGCCGGTGTTGTTCAACGTCGATAGGGTGAATTATCGGGCTATAGTTTTCGATGCCCAGTCTCTCGGCATAGGCAAGACAGTCGCCATTAGTGATGAAGGTGTGGTCAGCCTCCCGATAGGCGAGCGAGGTCAGGCGATGTAAAGGATCATCATCGGTGGTGAAGTCGCGCAGGGTGCCATGTTCAAAGGCGACATAAGGCCGCTTGTCACTCAACAGTGCATGAATGGGATCCGTCGCATAGCACTGGACAATATCGTAGTATTGGAAAATATCGGTAAAATAATTCACCGTAGCTGTATAAGGAAATACGTCCGCCGATTTAAGTCGGTCGTGCCGTGATGGAAAGGCTCTATTGAATTGTTCAATCATAGGTAGCAACCGTTGCTGCAGAACCGCATCACCTACATTGTCTAAACCATCGTTGGAAACAAATTTCAGTCGTCTTCTAGTAGCAGCCAAAAAGTTAAGCACTATATTTTCATTGCCAAACCTTGACCTCAAGTACCGCCAGAATCTGTAGACAAAAACACGTGGCTGCTGGATCAGCAATTGAATTCCATAACCCGCCCGAGCACCAAAAAGTCTCTCCGTCGTATTGATCAGTTGCTTCAAAAGAAACAGTAGTGCTCGGCGCCACCACGATGGCCCCTCACCCCTCAGCGTGGCAATCTGCGCCGTGCATGCAGGCAATGGACCGCTTACAAACCAGCTTGGTCGCCTGTAACCGCGCAGGTCCCGCCAGGAAATAGTGGGCCTGTAGTCGTTGCCATGGCCATGGTGAAGCTCGACATCTTCCCATTCGGGCATCGCCATCACATGCTGGTAGTCGTAGCAGAGCACATGGGCCTCAACACCCACTGAACGCATAAATTTAGCGTTAAGATAGGCATTGTTTGCGATGTTACCCACGTGCAGCACTCGAAGTGGGCGACCCCTTTGTGCCACGAAGGCTTGCAGCCAAGTGAGATGATTTTCTAGTGTTCGGGTGCCGGTATTGGTGTCGATAACCTCCTGGTCATCTGGATCCGTCCCAGCCACATCTTGCGCGTCAACGCTGTACCTCGGCAATCGGGCTTGGCCGATCAAATCAGTCCGCATGCATGTAACCTGAGGCGGCCTGGTCAATCGCTACCATCCGTCTGACACCCTCGGTCATCGCGATCTCTGGTGATCCCAATAACCGAGACATCTTGCTCGTGCTGCCAACTATATGCTTTGGCTCGACATCCAACTGGACCTCAAAATTGGGTTTGCGTTCCATTGCCTCACCAATCAGTTCGCCAATCTCACGCAGCGTCAAGATCTTTGGTCCAGCAATGTTGAATGTTTCACTTGCCTCCAGTCTGACGGCAGCTTCGATCGCAGTTGCCGCGTCGTCTACATAGACAGGGTTAATCCGCAGGCCATCCTTGCCTTGTAGAATAATCGGGCGGCCGTGCAGTACGCTGTCGATCAGTCGCGGAATCAGCATTGTGCGGCGCTGCCCTGGGCCGTATACGAAAAAAAAGCGTAAGACGATGACGATCATGTGCCCGCCGTAGGCCTCGGTCAAGAGTTCACCGCAGCGCTTGCTGGAAGTATAATGCCCGAGGAATGCTGATGATTTAATCAGCGCGTCCTCCTCGAAAGCAGTCTCCCCATGACCGTAGATACCACCGGAGGAAGCATATACGAAACGCTTGACACCTTGGCGACAGGCCCAGTCCAGTAATCGCTGGGTAGAGCCCACATTCACCTCGAACACATCAAGCGCACCCTCAGGAAAATCCCGATAGCGAGACGACTGGGCCAAATGTACGATAGTGTCAGGAACTTCGGGCGGTTCTGGATCATGATGCTGGCATAAGTTATGCACAACTGGCACGGCACTGCCAAGCAAAGATCCCTGTAGCGGTTCCCTGACCAGCGCGTAGACCCGCCTTGAGGATCCGAGCCGTGCAAGCGTGGCGCGACCCACCAGACCGTTGGCACCAGTGATTAGAATTGACTCCCTCATATCAGTTGCGTTTGTGTTCCCCGATACCACCGACATCAATCTGAAGTTACAACTTTCCCCCAGCTAATCGCTTAAAGCATTCAGAACCGTTTTCACAACAAGATCTTGATCAGCCTCGGTAATACCAGGAAATATGGGAAGTGTGATTGTGGTATCCTCGGCGTTTGATGCGACCGGAAAATCATCACGCGATAAATTATACTTATTGCGATAGTAACCCAGATTGTGCACCGCATGGGTTCCAGGCCTCGACTGGATGTTCTTGCTGCCCAAATGGTCCATTATTACGTTCCGTCTTTCACGCCCTCCCTCCAAGACCCTCAGAACATAGGACTGATACGTGTGGCCACTTGCCTCACCAGCGTCCGGCAGGGCGAACTCACTAAAGTTTGTGAGTAGTCTATTGTAGCGGTCAGCAGCCTGTCGCCGCTCAGCTAATAGAGCGTCAAGTTTCTCCATCTGGGCTAAACCCACAGCCGCCTGAATATCAGATAGGCGTAGATTGAAGCCTAGGAAGTCGAAGGCTGCCATCGACCATGGCTTGCGCTCATCCGCCGGTGTGTCAGACGGTACGCCGGTCGAGCCGTGATTGCGGAAACTTTGCACTCGTGCAGCCAACGCGTCGTCGTTAGTGGTCACCATGCCGCCTTCGCCGGTTGTAATCACCTTCCGGGGGTGGAATGAGAAGCAGCCGATATCTCCAAATCCGCCCACGGGTCTACCCCGGTAATGGGTGCCCACGGCACAGGCAGCGTCTTCAATAACCTTCAGCTGGTGCTTGGCGGCAATGGAGAGAATTTCCTCCATGTCTGCGGCGAGGCCAAACAGATGCACAACCACTACGGCGCGCGTGCGTTCGGTAATTGCTGCCTCAAATGCAGTTGGGTTGAGATTGTAGGTATCGGAATCAATATCAGCAAACACCGCATGGGCACCGACATATTCCGCACAGTTTGCCGAGGTAATCCAGGTTAGTGCGGGTACGATCACCTCATCGCCAGGCCCCAGTCCAAGCGCAAGCGTAGCCAGATGCAACGCCGCCGTGCAGGAAGTTGTTGCAAGAGCATGCTTCACGCTGTGGCGGCGCGCTAGTTCGCATTCTAACATTTCGGTCATAGGGCCTTGTGTGACCCAGCCCGATTGCAGGCACTGGCGAAGGAGGGTGATTTCGCGTTCGTCGAACAAAGGTGATGTGATCTGCATCAGATTCTCGATATTGGATGTAGAGGAAATCTCAGGTATGTCAATCAGGGACGATAAACAAGGCGTGATGGGATTGAAAAGACTTGCCTTTATTTTGAGTGCGCCTTATCGGCCAATTTTTAGACAATTTAGGTTTATTCGTTCACTGTCTCTCATAATCCCAGATGTGCTTGTCCCAAAAATCGTTGTCGGCGCGCCGCCGGTACATTGCGGCCAACGGCTGCAGGTAGTTTTCTAATAGATTCTTGACTTGATCGGCGCGCCTTTTAATGCGATTTTTGCAGTTATGCTCGCGATAGCTCTCTGCGGATGTCTCCATAAGAATTTGCATTACATACCGTACCAACGTTTCAGTTGAAAGCGCCGGATAGGCCGTCAGCTTATCGTCCTCACGGGTGGTGTGTTCAGCGAAAAGTCGCCCGTCGCTACGGCCTAAATAGGCCTTCGCAATACGTTCGTTCATTAATGCAAACCTCTCCAGTAGCCTGCTACGCTGCTTGGGCGAGAGGAGCGATTGGGCTTGGAACACGATCTGACTTTCGAACTGGTTTGTGGCGCGCCTGATAAGCAGGCGCAGTCGACGTTTCTGATCTTGATCCAGGGTCAACTTATTGCAAATCTCCATGAATTCGAGCGCTTCGTGTGTAAGTTGCGAGTTATAGCGCGCCGGTTGATGTAGCGGAAAATCCTCAGGTGCGCCGATGCCCGTCACTTCGCAGAAATGCGCGAACAGTCCATTAGTTAGCTGATCCTTCTCGTAGACATGTACGCTCAAATTTTCCTTACCGAAGGCCTCACTCCACAACTCCAGATGCTTCTCATAGTCGATGAGATAGCCAAAATGATCGATGAACCGATCCATATCGCGATCAAAGCTGAAGCCATTCTTGACTTGCTGGTTATACCAGGATTCGATCCATCGATCCTGGCGGCGCAGGTAGATGATGATCCTGGAGGCATAGGACGACAGGCTGTGGCAAATCGTATCCAGGTAATGGCGCTTGCGATCCCAATAGTCCTCGGCGGACAGCTTGGGCGCACCAGAAAGTTGATATGGTAACCAGTAAGTGTTCTCGGCACTGAGCAGGAGCGTATGTAGATCGTGAGACTTAGCGCAAACATTGGCGCGCTCGAAAAACCAATCGGAATCGAAACGCTTGAATGGCTCCCAGCCAGCCCACGCGTAAGTAAGAAGATGATGCGACTCAAAAGTACGATAGAACTGCTTATCGCTGCTTATGGTGATGGGATAGAGAAAACCCTTGTCGCGCAGGATTCGGCGGTTCTGTGCCAAATGCGACTGGATGATTGACGTACCAGTCTTCGGAGTGCCAATGTGGAAAATTACGTTTTTCAGCATGCTATCACTTGTCTCCAGCCACCCTACGCAGGCTGCGGTTAGAACTCTAACAGTGTTTCCTTGAGGGAACGCAGTATCATTGCATCCCGGTAGGCGAATCCCGTTTCGATGGTCTGCCCCAGTACATCACGTCGGATTAATGTCTCGGGCTCATTGTAGCCCGCCATGGCACGCAACGAAGTTGTACCTGAGAAGCGCGGATTAATTTCGAACGGAACGACCGTGTTATTCACCATTCGGCATTGGATATTGACCGGCGCCAGTGGCGCAAGCGATGCTGCCATGGCCTCACACTGGCGCCGAACCTGCGGCCAATCCGCCACTTGTCCCTGGGAAATACCAGTGGAAACGATCAACGTCTGGCCCAATTCCTTTCGCCCTGAGAGGTTGGGCACCCTGGAGCGAATTGTGAGCGCGTTGTTGATCTTACGCTTAATCGCGATAGAGTTGATCAACGCACCGTCGCTACCAAACAGCACGCCCACCGTAAATTCCTGATCTGCTGTGCCAACATATTCCTGCACAATAAACCGCGCGTAGAGTTCAAGCAGGTAGCGTGCGAACATTTCCAACTCTGATCGAGTCTGTGCTATGAATACATTGGAGGAACCGCCGCCACCCACGGACGGCTTGATGATAACGGGGAATATCTCCACCGAGTTCAAATCGTCCATAGATGCGATCTCATGGAACTCGGGCACTGGAAAACCGTGGGCCTGCAGATGACAGAACGTTTTTGCCTTGTCCTGGCAAATTTCCAACACACGCTGCGGATTCACCGGCACGTACAAGCCTTCTGACTCAAGGACCTGACGCGCACGACTCAACTCCAACATTTCTGGCTCGGAGCCGTGGAAAATGGCCACGCACTCATGTTCCTTAGCCAGGTTGACCACGGCGCCGATATAGGCGCTGTCGCTGGCAGCCGGGAGTACCGCGAAGTGATCAACCCGGGGCCGATTGGCGCAGTGAGCGTTCATATCCGTACCGGTAATGTTGTAGCTGAGTGTGCCGAGTTTTAAAGCTTTCAGAATCTGCTCGCCGTGGCCACCACCACCGATTCCCGTGACGAGGACAGAGATTAAATTGCGGGTGGGGTCAGACATGGCCTGTCCTGTTGCTTGTTCGTTTAAGTATTTCGGCAACTGAGTCGTCTAAAGTGTACTTCTCCAGCACCTTGCGGCTCGACGCTGCGATGTCAAATCGCAAGACAACGGCCTCACCCGAAGCGGAGTCAAAAAGGCATGCCGCGCCGCGCGGATCGTCGTCACGCGGCAGTCCGCAGCTTCCCACGTTTACGAATTGCGTAGTTCCATTGCGACGAACGAAAGGTCGGTGTGTCTGGCCCATGAAAACGATATCGGCGTTCACATCCCTGAACGGCGACAAATCAGTATCGGGGTAGACATACCCGTAGACGGGATCCAAAGGACTGCCGTGCACAAACAGGCATCTCACCCCATCTATCGTCTGACTCTCACAAAGTTTCAAACCACGCAGATAATTTTGTAAAGTTTCATCCATTTGCGCGCGGGTTGTCTGATGTTGAAAAATATGCTCATGCTCTTGTGGATAATCGGGTGCGAACATCATCGCTTCATGATTGCCTTTCAGGACAAGAATTTCCATTTCCCGAAGACGTTCGGCTACGCCTGGATCGGGGATGTAGCCAACAGCGTCGCCTAGAAAAACAAGGTGCTCCGCGCCGGCTCGGCGCAGAACATTGAGCGCCGCTTCAAATGCATCGATATGGCCATGTGCGTCCGAAAGGATACCCATCAGCATGGCGGCTCGCTACCTGCCTGTTAAAGTTAATTCAATACCCATAATTCGGGTAAGGCGGTGCTGCAAGCCAGTTTTTTAAATGATAAATCCGTTCCTGGATCGAATGCGGTCGAGTGAGCGGATTGGCTCTCATATTCGCTGGCCGTCCCAAGGCAGTGGCCGCCAGGACGGCGGTTATTTCGGGTAACCAGCGCTCTGAGCCATGATTGGCAACAAACCACTTACGGCTCGCATCCGCAACTTCCATCCGTCTTTGTGAATCTGCATGCAACCGGGACAGGTGCTTCGCTACCTCAGCAGGCATCGAAGCATTCAGTATGGGCGGTCCACCAGTCTCGCACAGTGCGTCGTACTGATCGGACTCGTTGCGTGCGATGACCGGTAAACCACAAGCCATTGCCTCCATTCCAGCCGACCCGTAATAGCCTAGTACAAACTGGTCAAAGGAGACATCGGCGCTGCGCAAAATATCTCGAATACCTGCCTTTCCGGAGACCGGCAGGCGGATAACCTTATCCATAATCCCGAGGTCCAGGAGTCGCCGGTCTAGGTCTGCCAGGCCCTTCCCCCAACCAATAAAAACGAGACGTGCATTTGGAACGCTGCGAGAGAATTCTGCGAAACCCTCTAAACCGACCATCGACCCCTTATTGCGTTCGTCGATGCGCGAACTCGTCAGAACGAAGAAATTTCCACCGGATTCCACCTCCCACCGTCGTCGCGCCTGCCCATGACCCGGTGAGTAGACATTCTGGTCGATGATTTTCGGCAAATAGATCACATTGCTCATATTGAAACGACGTGCGTGGGCGAAGGTCCAGGGGTTTGAGGCCAGATTGAGCCGGGCGCACCTGAAGGAACGTCGCATCAGAGCCCCAAGTTCGTCACCCCGCGACGCCTCGAACCATAAATCTCCACCCATCTGCGATACGACATTGGGGCGATTTGCGAGATAGGCTAAATAGGGGACCTGCGTTGCCCAGAGCACGTCTTTTTCTTGCAGGGCAATCAGGGTCTCGATATACGGCAGATAGGTGGAAAAATTCTTGATGTCCGACCGCCGCAGAAATTTCAGTCCACTGGAAGCGTATCTCGTTTTCCAGTCCGTATGCATTGGGTACTGATGCACCCCAGGGATCTCTGGAAGCTGGGTTCCATTTTTCTTCAACTCTTCAATGGCCTTGGCCGGATTGCTGATGCTACCGTCAAATTCCTCCCAACCGGGTCGGCTCATCACGTACTCATCTTGAGGTGAGAGATAGATCTCGATATTCAGGCCGGCGCGGCGCAGGGGCACCGCGCGAACGTACATCGTGTTGGCAATGTTGCCGCAAAAGCCGATCTCGAATTTTTTCGGATCGACATGATTGAGGATTCGTTTCTCCTTCTCCAGGAAGTTACGACTGTATTCCTTTACGCTCCTGAGGTTGGTACTCGTTAACCAGGGATGCTGCCAGGGTGTTTCGTCCCAACTTTGCCAATCTCCACTCTGGCGACACAACCGCGCTAAAAACCGTGCAAGATTCTTCTGTGTCAAGAGATCTTGCAGTGTGCAATCGCATACCGGGGTAAGCCCGTATTTGGTCATAGCGGGATCAGGTATCGCAGAAACAGCTTGGAACACTCATCTGGCAATTTTAATTTCTGAAGAACAGATTTTTTGCAATCGCCACTGCCTGAACCACACCTACCAACGGATGTGCTGCAATAGCCGGTCAAGCGGTCCCGCGCTGAACTTTGCACTGGGTAAACCAACTCGGCCGCTATCGCGACTTTCGAACCAGGCGATACAGTCGCGAAGTGTCCATACATGAAACCCAGAATCCACAATGTCGTGAACCGCACGATGCATGGCAGCGCTGCGATCTACATTTTGTGGGTGTAGATTGAAAACCAATACACCCGGAAGCCTGCTGTTAATTATTGCATCAGCCGCCGCGCGCACTTTGTCCGCTGCAGCTTCGGGCTCAAGTCCAAAGGCGAAGAGTAACCCATCACCAAGCGCTGTGAGGATAGACCAATGGTCCGTCAGTTTGCCTTCACGCATGATGCGCGCAGGAAGATATGAACCATTGATCGCGGTGCCGTCCGTGGCGGTGATGTTTGTACTTATTTGCAGTCCATTGTATAACCAGTGCGGTACAAAGTCCCAATAGCCCTGGCTTAGAAACCCGTGATTACGGACGGAGATCGCCCAAAAGCCGACATGTTTTTTGAACCAGACCGCCTGTGCACGCAATTTGACTGCGTAGTTTTCCGGATCGTCTAATGCATCAGGGTGCAGACCCAGTTCCACGTGCCCTCTATCAAAAAACGCTACCATATGTGCACGGGTCAAGCGTGTGAGGTAGTGTAAAAAGTAGGTTATCGGCAAACCGGCAAGCATCTCAAGCTGCTTCGAGTACCGCTCAGGATAAGCCTGATCGTCGTCGCCGGTAATTACAACAGCTCCGGGAGCACCGTTAGGCAATAGCGGGGGTGCAACCAGTCCAAGCATCGCACAGACCACATCGCTAAGTGCCGAAGCCATAAGGTCGGCGTGCCGTTCGTAGGGCGGCTCTCCCGTACGCTGCTCCTCAAACAGGTGGTTCGCACGCTCGTGGGTGAAGCCTCCGATAACCCCCGGCAAGCCATTTTCTGCTTTTGTCATGTCACCCTGTCGATATTGCACCAGGTCGGCGGCGACTGCGCTGCCGAGAATAAGAATGTCACTGCCATTCCTCATCACATGCAGCCAGACACTGCTAACAGGTGCCTCTACTGTGGGTGCCAGTATCGCCAGGGATCTGCCATCAGAGTGCGCATACAGGCGAACTGGATGTAACGAGCGCAGACGTCGGCGAGTATCGGTTATCGTATTCACGAAGAAATCGACTGGCGCCTCTGTTGCCCCATCGCGGACCGTTACGTTAAGGATTTCACAAATATCAGGCCCTGGTTGAAGAAGAACAAAGATTTGATCCGCTCGTGCGCCTCCGAGGAGAGCTGCTGCGCCATGCGCATCTTCCGCCGTCAAAATATTCAGAGTGCGTTTTGATAACGCAGGATAACAGCCCATTAGCCGAAGGTGATGTAGTAGGACCTGTTTATCACAATTGCCAAGTTTCATTACTGAGCTCTACTAGCAACACTCGGAGCGTTGCATCGATGCTCAATATAATTATATCCCAACGAGTGATATTTTTTGGCATTGCGGTAATGCGACGCAACAATTGCCTCATACTGGCGGTTGGCAAATTTAGTCTTGAAACGCGTAACGCGACCGATCGGTGTATCCGCAGCAATTTGTGGCAGGAAAGCGCCGAGACGATACATCTCAAGCCCTCGATCCCGCCCCCAGAGTATGGCATTCCAGTGGATAAGATCGTTAACTCGCAGATGGTGTTTGTCAGCATCAGATGCCGCAGCCAAGAAGCTCATTACATTCTTATCAGCCACGATAAACAAGGCTGCAGCGGTTTCTCCCTCGTGTCGGACAAAAATAATTCGAGCGCGGCCAGGGGGTCCAAACACGCTGTCGATTCCTTGGTAGTAGGCAATATCTGCGAGTTGTTCGCCGGTCCGATCGGCTGACTTGAGCGCTAGTCTGTAGAACTCGGCTACAGCGCTTGCTCCATGCTCAACGCTTGTCTGTAAATCAAAGCTAACAGCCTTGCGAATGGCTCGCCGACATCCGGGATCAATCTCATTTTGTAGGACTTCGATTGGCTTTTGTAGAGTGACTATTTGCTCCAGTGCATAACTGGAAAGTCCGGGACAGGGTAGCTGACCATTGGGGCCATACGCCGGCCCGCGTTCAAACCTCTTATCCCTCAACCAAAATGGAATATCAAAGCGTCTGGCGTCGCGCCATGAAGGTGCGAGCGACTGGACGCTCAATTGGATGCGATCCGCATCAATTTGCTGTGCCAGGTCAAAAAGGTGGCGCATCATCGCGGATTGCGCCGCCTTGAGATCGCTCTTGCCAAATTTAGGATGGAAGGCCGGTCCCGACTGGCGAGGGTGACCGGCGGCTAACAATTTCTCAATCCAACTCCCCAGTCCAAGCCGGTATTCAAAAAGAGGAAGAATGGCGCAAATTTCCCCGTCAGCGCTTAGAACAGCAAAACTATGATCATTTAAACAGGCGAATTGCCGCTCAATTTCCACCCAATGCCATCGATGAAACAGCCAGGCATCCTTTGAGGCACAACAAAACTCATCCCAAACATCAGGGGTGCATTCCGATATCAGGCTGATACGCATTGACAAGTGGCGGGATAGTCCCGGATAACTAATTCAAAGGTTTAGTCAGGACAGCGTGGAAACGATATTCTGCGTACGGGCTGCGGCCGCGCACAGCTTTAAAATTCAACTCTGCGCCTATCTCCTCAGCCAACAAACTGAAATCATCCCTACTGAAGTAATAGCAGGAAATTTGACCATCGTCTTTAAATTCTGACCCTCTTTCCCTGACTATCCTGTTTAACCAGGAAACAATACCTGAGTATCTACTTTGCCCAGCGAATATCTTCTGAGGGTTCACTTGCCCAAACTCCAAGGCTAAATCCTGCGTAACGATTTGTGCGCGCTCTAGAAAGCGCTCGTCTTGCGCAGCATCTGGGACGCAGCCTATTAACACGCGACCGCCGGGGCATATAACTCGATACATTTCTCGGAGTAAAGGCGCCACACCGTCAAAACTCGGTATATTATTGATAACGTTGTAAAGAAGTGCGCGGTCAAACTGGGCATCTTCAAAGGGCAGGCTTTCACCTTCGGCCTCATAAAATTCCGCGTTGTCTATGTTCAAAGACTGCGCCACGCGCAAAGCCTCCGGCGACATATCAACCCCACTATAGCGGAAAACCTCAGGCGCCAAGGCTGCAGCAATATATCCTGAACCAGATCCTACTTCGAGAACGGAGTTTTCTTTCTTCACTTCAAGAGCGAACGAGATGTCGTCAATTAACTCTTGCTGTGCTTGACGTGTACCCCAAATTCGAGGATCTCGCCCACTCATATAGCAAAGCTGTTCAAGCGACAAGGATGCCTGGCCAAATGACGCTCTCTTGTCAAAAAACAATTTTGCCGAGTCTTTCCAATTATTCATGTTTGGTGATCTTCAGATAAAAATGTACCAAAATTGACTTCATAGTATTGTATTTCACAAACTGTCTATGATTCCCGTTTAGTAGTTATATTTTCAGATTCCATCGCATTTTCCTTAAACAATACTTGCGGCTCATATTGATAAATAAATTGGTGGGGATAATTCCGACCCACGCAGAATTTTACAATTCTGTCGGCGTAAAACAAAATTGTTTCCTTGCTTTGTAAAATATCCTTGCGTGAGATTCCAATGCTCAGGTGATATGTCCCCATACCAAGACGAAGGTCAAGGATCTGAAATTCGAAAGAGCCTTTACCCTTCAGGGGGTTCCCGTCGTTGAGAAAGGACTCCGACTCCCATCCCGCATAGCCAGCTGTACCCTGGACGGAGTCGCTATCGATACGAAATCCGCTCCAAATTTTAGGATGTACACTTTCTCCCTCCCAATCAACCTGAATGTGTACATTTTCGCCGACTCGATAGGTGTAGCGTTCATTGCCTGAAGCATCAAGCATACGGACACCAATGATTCTCAGTGCCGTATTCTCTAGTATATACATCGGCGCGGCCCTGCCCGTGCCTGTTTTCTCAGATGCACCGCTGGAGGTCTCTTCGACTGTATATGGCCCAGGTACACCGACTAGAGCAGATATTTCCTTACTCTCAGGTGTAACTGCATCCTGCGAATCAAGTGCCGAAGCTCCGCGCCCTTCGTCAGAGGCAGACAATTCCATTATCTTTTTCCGGTTCGCGTTCTTGTTGGCTATGTTCGTTCGACGCCAAACCGCCTCCTCATATGCTTTAGTCACAACAGTACAGTTACCCGCCTGAACGATATGACTATCTTCGATCCAGATCGCATACTCGCACAAACTCATCACTAGATTGATTGAATGGGAGACGAATAAGACGGTTGCACCTGACTCGCAAATTTCTCGAATCCGGGCTGTGCACTTGCTTACGAAATATGAATCACCTGCGGCGAGTGCCTCATCGACAATCAAAATATCAGGTTCAATGGCGATAGCAGTGGCAAATGTCAGGCGTGTCTGCATACCGCTTGAATAGGCACCAAAGGGTTGATCTATAACTTCTTCAAGCTCACTGAACTCGATGATCCAATCCATCTTTTGCTCGACTTCAGCCCGCGACATGCCAAGACACATGCCGCCCATTACGATGTTTTCGCGGCCAGTGGATTGGGGCTCAAAGCCCGTTCCCAATTCTAATATTGCCGAAATCTTACCGTCTACCGTAAATGTTCCTTCTGTTTTTTCAAGAGTGCCCGCTAAAATTTTAAGAAGCGTGCTTTTGCCTGCACCATTTGAGCCTATGACACCGACAACTTGCCCGCGATTGATCTCGAACGAAATATTCTTCAATGCCCACTTATCTGTGGATAATCTCCTGCCTGTCACCAACTCAAGTAGCATATCGATTGGCCGACTATAGATCTTATAGCGTTTTCCCAATCCATCAACTCGAATTGCAATGCCCTTGCTCATCTAAGTACATCCCCAAAGTAGGGCTTCAATGCATCAAATGTCCTTGAACCAAGGAGAAACAGCACCAGGCCGACCATAATTGCAATCACCCATGCCCAAGGGTGCTCAAAACGACCGTAATAGAGGACGTCTCTGTACACCCAAATAAGTGCACTGAAAGGATTGATGTAAATGATGGGTTTGAAAACGGATGGCACCCATTTTGGCAAGTAGAGTATAGGTAACAGGAAAAGGCCTGCGTTTGCGAACATAAGCACAAGCTCGCGAATGTCACGAATGAAAACGCTAAGTGCAGACAAGATGAAAGCCAGTCCAATGACCCATAAGAGTTGAATAGCAATTAGCACGGGGACCAACAGGTAGGTCCAGGGAATACCGCCAGTTGTTACAATCACGTAAAAAAACAACGCCGTAAGACTAATTAGAAGAGGTACAAAAGTTGCGACGACAGCTTTGGTCGGCAATACCTCTATCGGGAAAACTACCTGTCTTATGAGATTCGCATGCCCGGATAACGCCGCACAAGATTTCATCATTGCTTGTTGAATTGCCAGCCAGGGGATAACACCACTCAGAATATAGGCCGTATAATCCAATGGTAATTCGTACGTACCACCGACGCGTGATTTAAATACAATGGCAAAAACCAAGACATACACGAGCATCATGAAAAGCGGTTGTACAATAAACCAGATGCCTCCGAACAACTGTCCGGCATGCGGCTGTATCACCTCTTGCTTAATCTGCTCCAGCAGTAATTCTCTATGCTTAAACAACTTTCCGTATGTAATGGTGGCCGTTTCATAAAGCCGTGTCGGATTAAGAGCTACATTCAACATCATTCTACCCTGCGTACTGAGACAATAATTCTTCGACATTGAGCAGCGACCAAATTAAGAGCCTGCGGTTCTGATCACCCTCGAGATGCTCATGCACAAGCCTGCGAACAGTCTGCTGATCCATATAGTCCCAAATATGCGCATCGTCGGTATCAATTACCTTCCTCACATATTCGATACTCTCGCCTTTGAACCAGCTCGCGTCGGGTGCAGAGAAACCCTGTTTCTCACGACTAATTACCTCCTGTGGCACATGCTGTTTCATCGCCTCGCGAAGCAACAGCTTGCCATCGTTTGTCTTTTGAAAGTAACGAGCAGTTTTCTCTCCCGGTTCGTTTTCATTGATTGCCATTACCTCATCAAGATTGCCGAGCTTCAATCGTGTCGGCAGTTTCATGGCGAAGTCAACCAGGTCATTGTCGAGAAAAGGCACACGCGTCTCCAGCGAATGCGCCATCGATAGCTTATCCTCCACCGTCAACAGGCCGTGAAGAAAAGTCTTGACCTCCAGGTAGAGCGAGTGGTTCACATAGTCCTCAGGCCGAGTGAGTCGTTCTGCGTGGGTGGCGAAGGTATCGCGAAAAATATCGCGTGTTCTCACATGCGATACGTCCTTCCAGATGGGTGAGAATACCTGGCGGATCACGGTGTTGGGAATCAGGCGTTGCCAATAAAGATAGTATTTGTCTATATATTGCTCGAAGTCGTGGTTGACAACAGCACGGTAATAACGCCACGGATAACCGCCGAATATTTCGTCACCACCGGTCCCGGCCAACACCACTTTATTGAATTTACTTGCGAGCTGGGCAACGTAAAAGTTAGGGTAGCTCTGGCCGACCCGTGGCTCTTCCAGATGCCAGGCGAGTCGAGGCAGCGAACGCTCCATGTCACCTGCTTTCAACACCATCTCGTAATGTTCGGTTTTGAAGCTATAGGACATACGTTCGGCTGCGGCGCGTTCATCAAAATTAAGCTCAATACCGGAGGCTGAACTGAGGTCAAAACCACAGGTGAAGGTGCGCATGTAGGGCATTGATTGAGAAGCGATCGCGGTGACGGTGCCGGAGTCCATTCCGCCGGAAAGATAGGCACCGACATCAACATCGGAGACCAACTGTCGCTTCACAGCCTGTTGTAGCAGATGGCCGAGCTCTTCCAGATAGTCGGCCTCCGGGCGGTTACCTTCAGGCTCCTCGAACTGATAGTCCCAATATCGCGTGATCTTGGGCCTATCCTGGCTATCTTGACCTGGAGTTATCGTGGCGTAGCAGCCGGCCGGCAAGATGCGTACGTGCTTAAATAAAGTGCTGTTGGTGAAGAAGTTCTGGAAAGTAAAGTACTCAAGAAGTGCCTCACGGTCGATTTCGACCTTGAAATCCGGATGCGGCACAAACGCTTTCGACTCCGATGCGAACAGGAATGTTGAGCCCTGCATGCAGAAATAAATAGGCTTGATGCCGTAGCGGTCCCGGGCAAGTGTCAGGCGCTTATTTTTACGGTCCCACAAGGCGAAGGCAAACATGCCGTTCAGTCGGTCAAGCGCACCCATATCCCACTCAGCCAGCGCGTATAACAGCACTTCCGTGTCAGTATGTGATCGGAACTGGTAGCCCCTGGTCTTCAGTTCCCTACGCAGTTCGCGAAAATTGTAAATTTCGCCATTGTAGGAGATAACGTACCGACCATCAGTGGTCTGCATTGGCTGGTGCCCGGCAGGACTGAGGTCAATAATTGAGAGGCGGCGATGACCAAGTCCGATGCCACCCTCAATCCATTGGCCTTCACCATCGGGGCCCCGGTGCGCGATTGAATCGGTCATGCACTGCAACGTCTGCGGCGAGACCGACTCGCCGTCCAGGTTCAAGATTCCTACGACACCGCACATTGCTAATCAGTTCCCGTACACCATTGAAGTGCCACCAGAATCAGCCACGGGCCCGTGCCCGACGTGCATCGACACCGACCTTGGCTGGCGCGCGCCATTCGATGAGGGCATGTAGTCCTGCCAGAAGATCGATATTGGCCTGAAACCTGATTTCCTGCTCGGCATGTTACGGGCTTCCGACACGGTTACGCACCAGTGTGGTCTGGCTGCGTTCTTTGGATTGGATCGTTTGGTTCAGGCCTGTCATAGGTAGCATTTCTGCAAGTTCATTAAGCGATGTGCGATTTCCAGTACCGATCTGGCGATCTTGGTTGTGCTGTAGAAATTCATCTTGTTGAACGGTTGGTCTTCTGTCATGGGTTACTCCACGGCATCACCAGGTTTTTCCGCATTAACCTGCGGCCCGTGAGCGGCGTGCCGCCACCTCATCCTTGTTCTGATCGCGCCACTCAATGAGCTTTTGCAATCCGTTTTCCAATTCCACCTCGGCCGTAAAATCAAGTTCCGCACTCGCCTTCGCCGGCGAGCCGATTCGGTTCTTCACAAAGGTCAGTCCACCGGGCTCGTATTCCAGCGCCAGCTTCGACCCCGTCAGTCGCAGCACCATTTCAGCCAGTTCCTTGATACTGGTGCGCTTGCCAGTGCCTACGTTATAGAATGAATCTACCTTATCAGCCTTCATGGCACACACATTGGCCGAGGCACAGTCGCCAACGTAAACGAAGTCGTAGGCCTGACTGCCATCGCCGTAAACTTTTGGCGCCTGTCCCCGGTCCAGAGCATCAAGCATCTTCATGATTACAGCGATGTACGCACCGCGATAGTCTTGGCGTGGACCGTACACATTCATGTAGCGCAGTCCAACATAGTCAAGACCGTAACGATGGTGGTAAGCCCGTAGCATGGCTTCGCCGGCAATCTTTGTCGCGCCGTAGAAGTTCTGATTGTTAAAGGGGTGTTCTTCAGTCATGGGCTCCTCCAGAGCATCACCGTAGACAGATGCGGATGAGGAATAAACTAAGCGTTTCACGCCTTGTGCGACGCAGGCATCCATAACGTTGAAGGTGCCCTTGACATTGACTTCGAAGGCAGAACGTGGGAACTCATGGCATTGCAGCAGCCACAGCGCCGCGAACTGGAACACTCCATCAGCACCCTTCAGCGCCGCATTGAGGATATCGGTCTGGCAGATATCACCACCAATATCGTAGATGCGCACTCTCGGATCGCTCAATGCACCAGACAAGTTCTCGTGGGTGCCCCGTACAAAATTGTCGTAGACAACGATCTCACCTACATCTTCTCGGGTGAGCCGATCCACTGTATGTGAGCCAATGAGCCCAGCGCCACCAATGACAACAAATTTCTTACCCCTGATATCCATATTTCCCCTCATGTTGTGATGCCACGTCACAATCTGACGTCGCCACTACGTTGTTAATTTGATGTGACCTGTTTAAGTGGGCGCGCCGGGATGCCGACCACGGTCTGCCTATCGGCCACCCCATCGACAACAACCGCTCCGAGTCCAACCCGTGCAGCGCTGCCGACCCGGCAACGGTCTCGAATGATGCAACCAGGAGAAAGCTCTGCACCCTCATCAATAATGACGCTACCGCATACCAATACGCCAGCCATAATCAGACAGTGAGGCCCGATATGGACGTTGTGTGCCACGTAGGCACCGTCATCAATTTTCGTGCCCTCGTCGATGCTGGTGTCACTCAGTGCGCCGCGATTGATGCACACGCGAGAACCAATCTCCACATCGTCACCCACGATGACGCGTCCTCGCTGCGGAAAGCGTTGCAGGCACCCATCAAGATCACGTTCAAATCCGAAGCCATCTGACCCCAGCACCGCACCGGCGTCGACCATCGTACGCGCTCCAAGCCGCACACAGCCGGCAATGATGGCTCCCGCGCCGATGCGACAGCCAGGGCCAATCTCGGCGCCACACTCAATGACAGCATACGGTCCCACCGCCACACCTTCGCCCATGCGTACTCCCTCGGCCACACGGGCCGTGGAATGGATTCCCGTGGGATTACGGTCCGGGAAATGTTTCTGCACTGTCAAGATAAATTCCAGTCGTGGCGACGCCACCGCCAGTAAGGTTGCAGGGGAAACTTCATGCCGGAACCGCTTCATGACCCGAGGTGTACACAACACTGTGTGGGCTTGGGTAGCGCGAATTTCAGCGCACGCCTGCTCCTGGGTCGACGTGCAGAAACTCAGCCCACCCACCACTTTGGCACCTTGTAGAGGAACCGGTCCAGCGCGTAGATCCCAGTCTCGTCCATCGGAGCGACCCAGCAAGCGTGTGCCCAATGAAGTCGCCAGGATTGCCGTGGTCAAACCTGGCATATACATCCGTCACTGCGACCCGCCTTAAGCTCGCTCAATCTCACCCGGCAGTCAGTGTCTGCACAACGCAATCGATGATCAACTGTTGAGTTTCGTCGCTCATGTAAGGATGCATAGGCAAGCTCACCACTTCCTTGGAGAGTTGCTCTGAGGTGGGCGTGCCGCCGGGCGCGCATGGGTAATGCTTATAGCCTGATTGTCCTGATAGTGGGATTGGATAGTAGACCGCTGTCGGAATACCCTGTGCCTTGCAGGCGGCCTGCAACTCTGTGCGGTCATCCACTTTGATGGTGTACTGCGCCCATACCGATGTTGCGCCCTGCATTAAGGGTGGCACCCTTGCGAGGTTGGCCAAAGATGAAGAATAGCGATTCGCCACTCGATCGCGGGCTTCGATTTCGTCAGCAAATATGGTGAGTTTCTCCAGAAGAATCGACGCCTGTACGGTATCCAGTCGCCCATTGATGCCGATGCGCACATTGTCATACTTGTTCGTGCCCTGACCGTGCACGCGCAACGAGCGAAGCAGCGCGGCCAGGGTGTCATTGTCGGTAAATATTGCGCCACCGTCACCGTAACAACCCAGCGGCTTGGCCGGAAAGAAGCTGGTGGTGGTGGCATCGCCGAAGTTGCCAACTCGCGCGCCGTCCAATGTCGCACCGAAACTCTGTGCTGCATCCGCCAGGATCTTAATATTATGCTGCCGCGCAATAGAGGTAATAGCGTTGTAATTCGCCGGTTGCCCGAACAGGTCAACCGGTATCACCGCCTTCGGGGTAAGTCCCTGGGACTTAGCCACCTCGATGGCTGCCTCCAAGCTGACCGGATCCATATTGAAGGTGTCTTCGAGCACATCCACGAACACCGGTGTCGCACCCACCCAAGCCACCACCTCAGCGGTGGAAACAAATGTGAAGGCTGGTACGAATACCGCGTCCCCGGGTTTAATGTCCCAGGCCATGAGCACGAGGCCTAATGCGTCGGTGCCGTTAGCACAACTCACACAGTGCCGCGCACCGCAAAAATTGGCAAGCTGCTCCTCGAGCTCCCGTACTTCGGGACCCATGATGTAACCGCCATGATTCACTACGCGCAATATTGCGTCGTCGATGCGAGTGCCGAGACGCTGGCGCTGCGCCTTAAGATCAATGAGAGGTATGCTCACGAAGTTATCTCCTCAAGTCCGTTTTCGGTTTGCTGGTAGCACACCCCACTTACGGGGCACCGCAGATCTGCATCGAGACGTTCGCCGTGGCGTGACATCCATCCAATGCGGCGAGCCGGGTTGCCAACCATGAGTGCATAATCTGGAACATCTCTGGTCACCACCGTGCCGGCACCAATGAAGCTATAGGCACCGAGTGTTACGCCACACACGATAGTGGCATTTGCGCCGATGGTCGTGCCGCGGCGAACCAGAGTCGGTTTGAATTCATCGCGGCGGTTCACTTCCGCGCGAGGGTTTATCACGTTGGTGAAGACCATGCTCGGACCGCAGAACACATCATCTTCCAGACACACGCCCTTGTAGATCGAGACGTTGTTCTGAATCTTACAGCGGGCGCCTACCGTGACATCAGGGCCGATCACCACGTTCTGGCCGATATTGCAAGCCGGCCCGATGTGCGAACCACTAAGCATGTGGCTGAAGTGCCAGATTCGGGTGTCTGCGCCTATATTTACATCTTTATCGATGATGGCAGTTTCGTGCGCATAAAACTGACGGTCCTCTGGTTTCAGAGTCGCTGCATCACCACGCTCTAGAGCCAACTGACAGGCATTCAGCACCCGAAGGACCCGTAAACCCTCAGCTCCGTCGGTTCGCGGAGAAATCCGGTTCTGAATACAATCAAGAAAGTGTGAGCATTCCGCCCGTAGTGGTTCACCCTCTTCCAAGGGGATATTCTCAACGTCCGCTTTGTGCGCCACAGGGACGCTGCCCTCCCAAGATACAGAGTGAGGGTAGATCACAAGTTTTTCTGGCCACGGCGCGGTGTCGTCGAGGACTGCCATCTTGCGATCACCTACCACCACCAGTTTCTGCTCCTTGAAAGGATGCAACCATGACACAAAAATATGTGCTCGTACCCCACTCGCAAACTCCAGAAGCGACACCGTTGTGTCGGCAATCTGCTGATGCAGAAAATTGCCACCGCTCGCTTGCACACGTACAGGTTCTTCGCCCAATATACCCAGAACAATTGACACATCGTGAGGTGCGAAGGACCAAAGCACATTCTCCTCACGCCGCAACTTACCCATATTCAACCGATTGGAATATATGTACTGAACGCGACCCAGATCCCCGTTGCTGACCAGTGATTTAAGTTTAAGAACGGCTGGGTGATACCATAACAAGTGGCCGACCATAAGGATTCGCTTGAGTTCCCGTGCCCGCTCCACAAGTTGTACCGCCTCGCCTTCGGATAAGCACAAAGGTTTTTCCACATACGCATCCTTTCCGGACTCCAATGCTTCACGCACCATTCGCCCATGCAAGCCCGCAGGCGTCGCTAGTGCCACTGCATCTACATCTGGATTCGCCAACACCTCCAGATAGTCCGCTGTCGAATAATCGATATCAAACTTCTGAGCGAGTGAATCACGCGTCTGCACATCCGTATCGCATACTCCCGCAAGGGCGCCAAGACAATAGAAGTTCCGGACCAAATTTTTGCCCCAGTAGCCGCTACCTACTACTACAACTCTCGGGGTCAATTCATACTGCTCCTGGTTTAAGGTAAGACGTTTCGTCGGGTACGCGACAATCGTGAGGCACGTGGTTTGTATACATTCCACGAATGCGTATTCTGGCCGCAATTAAGCGCACACTGGACTCACAACATTGTGAATGTTTAAATATCTTCTACGGTACCTTGTGTAGCCTGTGCACGATCCAGATCTGCAGAAAACCGCTGCGCTGACTGGGGGAATTCCATAGATTCCACAAAGTGTTTGTAAGTATGTTGAATCCCGGAGGTAAGACTAAAGGTATATTTCCACCCCATTTTCACAAGTCTGCTTGTATCTAGTAGCTTTTGAGGAGAACCATCTGGCTTATCCTTGTCCCAAGCGATTTTTCCTTTGAATCCAACTATTTTACGCACGAGTTCTGCTAAATCTTTTATGGAGATTTCCTTCCCGCAGCCGATGTTGATAGGCACCGACCCATTCTCTGATAGTTCCATAAGAAAAACACTGGCATCTGCAAGATCATCACTATATAAAAATTCACGTTTCGGTGTACCAGTACCCCAGGCGATCATTTCAGTATCACCTCGAATTTTTGCTTCATGCATCTTTCTGATTAATGCTGGCAATACATGTGAAGTTTCTAGATTAAAGTTGTCACTTGGCCCGTATACATTAGCAGGCATCACAGCCAAGAATCGTGTGCCATATTGCTGATTGTATGCGCAGCACATTTCAATCCCAGCAATTTTTGCCAGTGCGTAAGCTCGGTTAGTGGCCTCCAATGGGCCGCTAAGCAAATCGTCTTCGCGCATAGGCTGCGGACAATCACGTGGATAAATGCATGACGATCCCAAAAACAACAGGCGCTTCACCTTGGCCTTCCATGCCTCGTGAATTACATTGGTCTGGATGCTTAAGTTTTGCTGGATAAACTCTGCAGGATATATGCTGTTGGCCATAATACCACCGACCCGTGCTGCAGCAAGAAACACATAGTCTGGACACTGCGAACTAAAAAATTCAGCCACAGCCTTTTGATCCGTCAAATCCAGCTCTTCGTGGGTGCGTAACATCAGATTTTGATAACCGGCACGTTCCAGACGCCTGACCAGAGCTGATCCCACTAGTCCTCGATGCCCGGCAATGTAGACCCGGGCATCACGATGCATCTCGCCATTATTCATGATAGTCATAGACGGTATAGCCGTGGCGCTTGACAAGTTCATCACGTTGTGCGGCTTGTAAATCTTCGGACACCATCTCAGCAACCAAATCTTCAAAACCGATCTGAGGTTGCCAACCGAGTTTTGTCCTCGCCTTTGCGGCATCTCCCAGCAGGCTGTCGACTTCCGTGGGCCGGAAATAGCGGGGATCGACGGCAACGATACAGTTCCCATCTCTGTCATAGCCCTTTTCCGCGCTGCCTTCGCCTCGCCAGGTGATGGTAATCTGTAATTGTGCGGCAGCGGCGGCCACGAAATCGCGCACCGAATGCTGCTCACCTGTCGCGATAACAAAATCCTCGGCCACATCCTGCTGCAGCATCAGCCACTGAGCTTCGACGAAATCCCTGGCATGACCCCAATCACGCCTGGAATCCAGGTTGCCGAGATACAGACAGTCCTGCAATTCCAGCTTGATGCGGGCCAAAGCGCGTGTGATCTTACGAGTGACGAACGTCTCTCCACGCACCGGCGACTCATGGTTGAACAAGATCCCGTTACAGGCATAAAAACCATAGGCCTCCCGGTAATTGACCGTGATCCAATAACCGTAAAGCTTTGCAACCCCATAGGGGGAGCGGGGATAGAACGGAGTGGTTTCCGTTTGTGGCGTCTCCCGCGCCTGGCCGTAGAGTTCCGAAGTCGAGGCCTGGTAAAACCGGGTCTTGTCCTCCAGGCCGAGAATGCGGATGGCCTCGAGGATCCTGAGGGTGCCGAGGGCATCGGAATCGGCGGTGTATTCCGGCTCCTCGAAGGACACCGCGACATGGCTCTGGGCGGCCAGGTTGTAGATCTCATCGGGCTGGACCTGCTGGATGATGCGCACCAGGGAACTGGAGTCGGTCATGTCCCCGTAATGTAGGACCAGCCGGATATCGGTTTCGTGGGGATCCTGATACAGGTGATCGATGCGGTCCGTGTTCAGCAATGAGGAGCGGCGCTTGATGCCGTGTACTTCGTAGCCTTTTTGCAACAGAAATTCCGCCAGATAGGCGCCGTCCTGCCCGGTAATTCCGGTAATCAGTGCTTTTTTCATATCATAGGGTCACTTGTTGATCACTGTGACTGGTCCGCAGTGCGTCCAGCAGACTGGCCCGGGCACGCTACCGCCCTGCAGCGCCCCGGCTGCACTCAGGCTATGTCCATCCCTCCCGCTGGTCGGTGCCGGCCGGCCTGGTTCAGGCGCCCGGATTCAACCCCAGAATGGAAGGCACCAGGACCCGCTCCGCACCCAGCAACTCGCGTAAATGCCCCAGGCGTTCGGCGGAATCGGTCAGATCGGTAAACAGCCAGGCATCCAGTTCCGGCGCCTCATCCAATTCATAAATCACCGCCAGATCCAGAAATCGCCGATTGCGGCGTTCCGGATCCAGCAGGCACAGCAGTTCAACCCGGTGCTCCATAGCCCGCAGCGCGGCTATCTCAGCCAGGTCGGAAAATCCATACAGTCCCAGGCGTTGATAGCCATTGGCCTCACAGGCGGCCAGCACCTCGGTGCAGGACTCTGAGGCGCGCCGGTAAAAGCTGAAGGAATAACTCAGGTAATCCGCGGTCAGGCGGCTTTTCTCGGCGAAACCCTGGGGGGTCAGGTAGTACAGGTAACGATTGGCCGGCGCCTGCTGGATCTTCACCAGTCCCTTGCGCACACAGCGCTTGAGATAGGAATTCGCGAGCCCCAGGGCCACGCCCATGTGACTGGCCAGGTGGCGCTGGGTAACGTCACTTCTGGCGTCAATCGCCTGGAGGATCTCCAGGGTCAAGGACTCATCCCGGTGCTTAGTGTTCATGATATGAACACTATATCTGGAGTGGGATCACCGGGTCAATGGCTAGATCCTGTAGTGGAGTGAGAGAAATTGTACGCTCAATTCAGCACCCTCCGGAAACCTGTTAATTCGAAATCGCTTTGAGTTAACCCCGTGCTACACTAATACCGTGTTACACGAGGTGTATTGATATGAGTAATCTGACAATCAGCACTGACAGTGAGGTCCTGAAAAAGGCTCGTCTTCGGGCCATTCGCGAGGGAACCTCGGTGAATGCCGTATTGCGGGCATTTATGGAATCTTATGCGGGGATACGCGGTGATCGGACAGCAGCTGCCCAGGACGTATTGGCGTTGGCAAGGACAACGCCATCGCGCAGTGGCGGCCGGCGTTGGACCCGCGATGAAGTGCATGAACGCGAATGAGCAGGATTTTTCTTGACACCAATATATTGGTCTACATGTTTGATGCGGACGCCGCGGAGAAACAGACGCAGGCTCAGCATCTGTTCGACGAGGCGGCCTCAAATGATCGCATAGTTATCAGCACCCAGGTATTGCAGGAATTCTATGTGATTGCAACGCGTAAACTGGGTGTGCCACTCACATCGCAACAAGCTGAACAGGTCATTCGCGATTTGTCGGAATTCCCCCTGGTAGCGGTTGATGCACAACTCATCCTGGCAGCGATCAAAATCACCAACCAGCATCACTTTTCATTTTGGGACAGCCTGATTATTCAGGCGGCAATGCACGGTGGGGCCGAGATACTCTACAGCGAAGATCTGCAAGATGGCCAAATCATTAATCAGTTACAAATCCAGAATCCGTTCGTAACCGCATAACCCGCCAGCTGCATCAGCATTCCGGAGGCTGCGAGTGTGTAAAGCCATTCGCTGAACTCACGGTGTCTTGCGGGAAATACTGCTGCGGTAAGGGGCAACAGCCTCAATGTCGTCCTGTTTAAGGGTGATTTGCGCACTCCGCTCGGCAATTTCCAATAACAGAATAACCCGCTCATTACCGGTTCGGCTCTGGAATAGCGCCTCGTAACCGGCCATCACGCCCTCCACGATGCGCACCCGATCACCGGGTTTTAATTCCCGGGCCGGCAAATTCTGAATCCCCTGCTCATCTTCACGCTCGCGCATGAGCTGCACCAGGGCGTCGGGCAAGCGGGCCGGCGTCACACCGAAACGAACCAGGTTCGCCACCCCGATGGTGGAGCGGATCGGGCCCCAGTCGTCGTTCTGGTCGTCCAGTTGAATGAACAGATAACGGGGGAACATCGGTTCGATAAGACTGCGGTAGCGGCCCCCGACCCGCCTGCGGTTGCGCACCTGGGGCAGATAGGCCTGGTAGCCCTGGCGCTCGAGATTTTCCACGGCGGCGCGCTCGCGCTGGGGCTTGCTGAATACCAGATACCAGGCCTGCACCCGCGGCTCCTAGCGGCCCACGCTGGTGTATTCAAAACCGGTCTCGGCCATCACCGCGGGCTCATAGACGTTGCGCAGATCCACGAACACCTTGCCGCGCATGAGGCTCAGCACCTTATCGAGATCCAGGCCTCGGTAGGCATTCCATTCGGTCATCAGCACCAGGCCATCGGCGCCGCGCAAGGTCTCGTAGATGTCATCGCAGTACTCCATCGCCTCCGGCAGCAGGGCCTTGGCCTCGGCCAGGCCCTTGGGATCGTGGGCGCGGATCTTCGCGCCCTTTTCCAGCAGCGGCGGCAATATCGCCAGCGCCGGGGAATCGCGCATGTCGTCGGTTTCCGGTTTGAAGGTCAGGCCCAGCACCGCCAGTTGTTTGCCGGTCTCGGATCCGCCCAGGGCATGGCGGATTTTTTTGATCATGCGCGCGCGCTGGGCGGCATTGACCTCGACCACCGATTCCACCAGCCGGCAGGGCACGTCGTGCTCCTGGGCGGTGCGCACCAGCGCCAGGGTGTCCTTGGGGAAACACGATCCGCCGTAGCCGGGACCCGGGTGCAGGAACTTGCGGCCGATGCGCCCGTCGAGCCCCATGCCCTTGGCAACGGCATGGACATCGGCGCCGGTGGCTTCACACAAACCGGACACCTCGTTGATGAAACTGATCTTGGTCGCCAGGAAGGCATTGGAGGCGTACTTGATCAGCTCGGCGCTTTCCAGATTGGTGATCAGTATGGCCGTCTCAATCAGGTTCAGGGGCCGGTACAGTTCCCGCAACAGTGCCTCGGCACGTTCACTCTCAACCCCCAGTACCACCCGGTCCGGGTGCATGAAATCGCGGATCGCGGCGCCCTCGCGGAGAAACTCAGGATTCGAGGCGACATCCACATCGGCTCCGGGATTTTCTTCGCGGATGATCCGCAACACCTGGCGGGCGGTACCCACCGGTACTGTGGATTTATCCACTACTACTGTGTAGTCCTGTAGATGCGGCGCCAGCATCCGTGCCGCCTCGAATACATAACGCAGATCCGCGTGACCATCGCCGCGCCGGGCCGGGGTCCCGACCGCGACAAAAACCAGATCCGCCCCAGCGGCCGCCGCCGCTAAATCGGTGCTGAAACTGAGACGCCCGGAGGCAACGTTTTGCGCCACCAGATTGTCCAGCCCGGGTTCATAAATCGGGATCTCGCCCTCCTGCAGTCGCTTGATCCGTTGTTCATCCACATCGATGCAGCAGACATTGGCACCAAATTCGGAAAAGCAGGTACCTGAAACCAGGCCCACATATCCCGCGCCAATCATGACGACATTCATTTACACCATCCTTTAAAGTCTACCAACAGGCCACACTCAAGCTGTCCCTGCAAATACGCTACGGTGAGTGCAGCCCCTATGCGGGTACCCCGATCGTTAGATAAGGTGCAAGGGGGTACTACCATAAACTG
>Ga0114931_10000809_pt1 | contig 39086 bp, 32 predicted proteins | sample 2SBtaG_FD_89579 | JGI IMG/M metagenome (GOLD analysis project Ga0114931, IMG submission 89579) | Deep subsurface microbial communities from Kolumbo volcano to uncover new lineages of life (NeLLi) - 2SBTROV14_V59a metaG | ecosystem: Environmental > Aquatic > Marine > Volcanic | place: Kolumbo... | reverse complement strand
GGGCAGATCGACAGTTAAAGTTGTGTCCCATGAAGGTTGGCCTCGGGGTGGGTGGGGTGGATGTCTGGAAACAAACATCTTAACCAATCCCAAGCCAACCTTCTTCTTTGTTTTCAATTAATTGCCGCTTCACGCTCGTATCGCTAGGGCTTAACTTAGTGCCATTCATAGCATAGATTATATATTTCGCGAGAGTGTTAAATAATGATAATCCCAAAAAATGATGATGCAGACATTCCCTTTAGTTTTAGGCTGGCAAAGACATTATTTACTTTGCTGAGGGGATGGCGGGGCGAATACTTTCTGTACAATTTTTTGCTAAAGGCAGGGTTGTTGAACCGTGCAGGCCGCTTTGAATATTTCGGCAAAAACATTCTGATACCGCTACAAGTTCCCGAAACGCTGTATGTGAGTGATTTTTCACTTTATCATGGATTAAGGGAAGTCAATTTCGCAACACAAATCAATCGCACGCTGGACGATTTCGTATTTATCGATTGTGGAGCATATTTTGGGCAGGTAAGTATGCGCATTAATCAGCTCTGTCCAAAGTTGAAGAGATTGTTACCGTTGAGCCAAATCAAAATAATTGCGATGTATTGAAAGCGAATCTTGAGTCTACCAGCAAACAGTTCAGTATGTTTAATGTAGCGGTATCGGATTATTCCGGGAAAGGCCGGTTGATTTTCCCGAATGGTCCAGAGGATGCGGATTCTGCATATATTCAAAAAGAAGATAATGGTCAAGTTACCGTAAAAACATTAAACGATATCGTTGAAGAATCAGAATATAAGATTACTGATCTGGCACTAAAGCTGGATGTGGAAGGGCAAGAACAAGCAGTGATTAATGGGGCAGAGGATCTTATCAGAAATGCCCGTAACATTTGCCTATTTATTGAGCTTCATCCGGCAGTTTTGCAGCGTAACAGCCAGACAGCAGAAGAATTACTCAATAGTGTTGGCAAAATTCGACCCTTCAAATGGTATGTTGCCGACAAACCATACTTGAGAATTGACCCGAAGAAAGGGGATGTTTTCAAGCAAATTGGTGGGCCGAATGTATGTGATGTTATCGGTTATTCACAAGGAGCTTAAGAAACTGGCAGCCAACTCCAAGCCCCAGCCACCACCTATATTATGGTGACACAACACATTTAATAAATGACAATATAGTATATGACCAAGCCTTGATGTTAAATGGGTAATGCCTGATAGAAACCAGCATTGATCGTAGTCCTATATTTGGGTCGCCCTCATAGAAATGTCGATACCCAAACTCAAAACTCACCTGCGCCAGTCTCTTGCTTACCATCTGCTGATTTACTTTCTTGCCACTTGGGCATGAATATCCCCATTCTTTTATCGCCTTAGATAGAACACAATACTCATAATTAACATCGTGGATGTTACTTGAAATACTATTTTTATGAATCCTATATACCGCATGAATAGCATCCAGCTTATGCATTAAAGTAATTCGAGAAACGCGAATCCAGTAATCATAGTCCTGACCACGCCTTAACGATGTGTCAAAATCACCAACCTCCTGACAAATCTGTTGCCTAATTAGTACACTGCTCGTCCACACAACACAATCATTCAATAGCTGTTCGTATAACCATCCTGACAGAGGCTGCGAAAGATAAATATTATCTCTTTGATTTACGAAATCCTTCTCGACAAACTCCCCATCATCATTAGCCTTCCATGTCACCCAGTTACTGTAAACAAGCCCGTATTCCTCATTATCTTCCAAAAATACCACTTGTGAAGACAACTTCCCTGGCAACCAAAGATCATCACTATCAAGAAATGCAATATATTTACCATGCGCCGCAGCAATCCCTTTACTCCTTGCAACTGCAGAGCCCATATTTTCCTGATCCAGAAAAATAATTGGCTTGGGATAGCTTGAGACCAGATCCCTGGTTGTATCTGTTGATCCATCATTAACAACAATCACTTCTATATTGTTGTAGTGCTGTGAAAAAACACTTTCAAGTGCATCCAGAATATATTCAGCGGCGTTATATGCGGGGATGATTACACTGACAAGTGGTTCTTTTGCTTGAGAGGGAGACATTTCGACTTTAAATTATAAGAATGGCGCAATCATGCCAGACTTTATCTATTTACATATAAGCTCGCATCATTTGCATTAACCATCCCATACGCCCCCTCCTCCAGGGCGTAAAGCGCGGCAATTCATATATCGGACTATGTACTGATGCAACATTTGCTACTGTACTCACCGCTGCACTAAACCCGGAATTTTTGACCATGTCTACGTGTCTTTCATCATAATCCTGCATTGGCTTTCCATTGGGATAAGCGAATAAACTAATTTCTTTACCGGTAATTTTCTCCAAGTCCTGTTTGCTGCCAATAATTTCTTCCTGCGCCACATCATCACTGACTTCAGATAGAATGGGATGATTGCGCGTATGCGCGCCCACATCAATATTATATGCCCCAAGCCCTGCCACATCCTCGGAGCTCATCATTGGTGAAACAGGCACGTATCCAGTATTATCAAGCAATTCATTAATAAATTCGTCTCGAGCGTTATTATCAAGATATTTTACTGCTGGTATCAACTTACCCAGTAATATTAGCTTTTGCTCGATAGTTGCAATAGGAACATCACGTATATTAAGACGCGGAATAGAAACAGGCCCAGAAGAATATCTTACAGCCCCGATTATACTATCATTCCACATCACACCCCCATCCAAAACACCGGAAGTGACAAAAATCGTTGCTGGAAGATTATATTTCCTAAGAAGCGGTGCCGCGTTAGTTAAGTTATCCCGATAGCCATCATCAAAAGTAATACACGCGGCACCAAGGGGTAACCCACCTTGCTTATGCGAAGCAACAGCATAACTCAGCGGTACCACCTCATGCATACCAGCAATGATCTGTAACATTATCTCAAACCCTGACACATCGGGTTCAGAAGGGTTTAATGGATCCACCTCATCCAGCACCCGATGAAAGATATAAATATTAAACGCTTGGTTATTCTTGATTCTAGTTGCACTATTAACCACCAGCTTGGCGGATGCACTCATTACATCACCCACGACTTTTCAACCCACCCATATTGATATGCATCATCCACTCCCTTGACACTCTCACGTCGCAAGCCTTTTTTCAGCATCAATATCTGCCAAATGCTTTTTCACTATCAATTGCGTCAAAACAACAATCGTCATTAAATGATATGGAAGGTCGAAATAAGCCAGCCCTAAGAATGCCCCACCCGTAGCATAGGCAATCATGCTCACCTGCACCATTCTGGACAGAATGTTTGCCCATCGTAACTCTTCAATATTCTTAGTCTTTCGGATTGTTTTACTAGCAGTAAAAAACGTAAGTACCCACATAGTGAGAAAAAGGAATAGTCCTATATAGCCGTGCTCCCCAAGTACCTCAAAATATATACTATGGGCATCATGAATATCATCTGGATTAGGCGCATACTCAGAATATACCTTACGCGTCCACATCTGGTACCCTCCACCAGTTAGACGGTCACCTGCCACATGAACCGCCGTAGTCCATGCGTTAATGCGCCCCATCGCGGACGCATCTTGTTGATAAGTTTCAATGGTAGACATACGTTCATGCCAACTCTGCGGCATAAAAAAGAAACCGACGACTAAAGCTAAAATACTAATTGTACCAGTAATGATCTTTTTAGGACTTTTCAACCAGAAGAACCCAGCCACTGCCAGGGCGGCTAGAAAAGCCCCACGTGACTGTGAACCGAGGGACGCCGCCACCATCAACAACACCGCAGCTACAAGAAACCGCTTTACCCATTTATTACTAGCCATTTCACGCAAATAATATCCGAAAGGAACCACCATCAGTATTGCCAATGCAATTTCATTATTTCCATATATAAATGTCCCAGGCGGGCCCCAGACCCTCTGACTACCGCCTGTAAGTATAGTAAAAATACCACCCTTGATGCCAAAAAAGCCTATCGAAAGAAAGATTACCCAAATCAACAGATGGAGTCGCTCACGTTTATACATAAGCATGAGAGTAAAAAATATGCCAATCTGGATCTTAATTACCTTGATAAGGTGTTCGTGAGCTAGTTGAGAATTTATGGAGAATATAGTAGTGATCCCCATCCATAGGATAAAAATAATCAGCATTACCGTAACAGGAGTCATGGGAATTCGCTTTGGCTCCCTGCTGAAAGGAATGGCAACGACTAGCGTCGCCGCAACAATTAATGAAAATGGCATATGGTAGGCAAACCCCCAGCTTAAGCGATGGGGGTTCATATACCCTAGCCATGACAGCATCAGAATACCGATATAAGGGCGTGCGAGAATAAAGGGAAGAGAACCCATGACAATCAACGTAATTAGAATGTCACGCACTAGGTTTATCTCCTGCGGGATTAAACATCAGCTTACTGGTGTCGAAACATGACTGACGACATAGCGAAACTTTCCTGATTTTTCAGCGGGAATGGACGGCACCTTTTTGATATCAATGGATACCCCACCCCCTAGGCGTTGCTTGAAACCACGCTCAATATTGACCAAACAATCATCAGAATATCCATTACCAGACACGATTTGGACCTCAGTATTATCGAGACTATGCTGAATTATTTTAAAAGAATCGATGCCAGGCAAATCACGCAAAATGTAAATCAGTGCCAGGCCATGCATTACCGTGCCGTCCTGAGCCACAATAAAATCGGTAGTTCTCCCCTGTATTTCCTTTAATACTGGCAATCCACGACCACAAGAACATGGTTCACTGCTCAATACCCCCATATCGCCTGTACGGTAGCGAATAAATGGAAAGTCTCTTGTGGCCATGTGGGTTATGACAATTTCACCCAACTGACCTGCGGGGAGCACTCGTCCATCGCTATCAATAATCTCAACGATTATGTCTTCAGAGGTTATATGCATACTACCCTCAGGACAGGCGTGAGCAATAAAGCCGGCATCACGCCCTCCATAGCCATTAGCGACCGGGCATCCGAATACCTCACTGATGATTTCCCTCTGGTGATCATAAAGCCGTTCTGAGGTAACGAAAGCTACTTTTATACCCAGGTCACTCATGCTCACATTACGCTTTCGAGCATGTTGGGCAATCAAGCTTAGCGATGATGGATAGCCGAATAGCATACGAGGTTTAAATTGACGAATACGCTCCAGAAATTTATCTAATTTTTGCCCCGACATTTCAAATGCCGGCAACAGTGTGGTTCGCAATAATTTGTCACGAATCGCCTTTATTCCATCCTGACCACCAAGCTCGATAGGAGAACCCCAAACAACAATTTCAGGATCACCGATATCCATATTCCACCAGCGGGTTGCACGCCACTTGGCGGCCACATCATGACTGACACGCTCATTTCCAATAAAAAAAATCAGCGGCTCACCGCTTGAGCCACCTGTGTTAAAACGGGAAAGGCCGGTGGCACCCGAAGCTTTCAACTCATCCGAGTGCTCGCGAATCTCATTTTTGGTAAGGAAAGGCAGATTTTCTAGGTCACTCAGGTCTGTGATCCCGGGCTCGAACTTCAATTTATTAAAAAGGCTATTGTAATATGGCACTCGTTCATATACATATTCCAGCAGACCCTGCAATCGTTCTAATTGATACACCCTGAGTTGTTTGGCCGACCACCATTGACTCTCTTCCATGGCATTTCTTACTTCCACGGTAGAGTGTTTTTTCAAATACTCATGGATAGGAAACAAGCATCCTGCCACTAAACGCGTATAAAGATCACTCATTATTTTTATCCAGAAAATGTGCGCACTGCCGCTCAACTACCTCGGCAAACCGAGGCATCAATGATTCGCAAAGGTCAACAATGGCAGCATCAATCTCAGGCGGACTACGACGTCTGACTGAACTACCGAACACCTTGCCACTTACACGGTCGCTGTAGTCCAAGCCGATAAAATTAAAAATGCGGGGAAACTCAGTCTGCGGATCAGTCACAAGCTTTTCATACTGAACCAGCTGGACCCTTGGGTTAGTATCGAAGCCTAATTCAAAGAACAATTGACTGCGAAAATACCAAATCAGTGCTGCCGCAGATGCGTTACTAATATCCTCGTGCACCAGCGTTTGGAAAGTTTTGTAATTCTCTTCAGAAAAGCCTTTGCTAAGCCAGGCGTTGTTACGACTTTTTGCAATACGCTTGACCTGTTCCGATTGGTTTTTAAAAGACACCAGCATTGAGTTAACCACGTCATAGAAGTGTCGATTAACCCAAACAATCTTTGCAGGACGATCACTATCGATCGTCATCGCATCCATCAATTGATCAAGATCATGTAATTCGCATAATGCCTTTATAATGAAATATGGAGCATGGGAGTTGGCTAGCAGGTCACGAATCACATTCAAATCACGCATTTGGTAATTTTTAAATGCTCTATTGTCCCGTTCATGATAGACATCCGTCTCGTAAGAACGCTCCAGCACATCCATCATCATATTAGTACCGGAACGCTGCACTCCCGCAATAAAGACAACCTGCTGCTTTGCTTTATTACGTGTCGAATAAAACCGATGTAGCAATGCCTTGCGCAACACAAACAAATGGCGAAAGAATTCGTTTAGACGGTAACTTTTCATTCTCCTTTATCCTTGCTTTGCGTGCCTGGTAATTGCTTACCTTTCATCAGCCTGCTTTGATATATCAATAAAATTCTCGGTCAACGATGCCACTCGCTTATCCCAGGCATTATCCTTGGCATAAGCGATGATTTGCTTCCTGTCCCAGTCCTGACCCAATGCTTGTGCAAGAGCTTTCTTCAACGCCACCGCATCATCAAACGGCACAATAAAACCAAGGCGCTCATCTGGCACCACTTCAGAATTTCCACCAACGTCAGTTGCAATTACAGGCAACCCACATGCCATGGCTTCCAACAACACATTGGCCCATCCTTCGTTACGAGTAGAAAGCACAAAGAGATCAGCAGCCGAAAGAGGTTCTTTCAATATCTCAGGTGGCATTGTGCCTAGGAAATGCACGCACTGCTGCAATTGCAGATCCACCACCTGTTGTTTCAACCTTTCAGTCCAATCACCTTCAGCACTGGGACCACCGACAATCAAATAGTGAAGGTTTGGAAATTGTTTACGTAACTCAGGCATTACTTCGATAACGCGATGAAATCCTTTTCGCTCCACCAGCCCGCCCACAGTTATCATCAGCTTGGCGTCTTCAGTAACACCTAACTTCTCTCGCACAGTCTTTCTATCAACCGGATAAAACTTTTCGTAATCGACACCGTTAGCCACCACAACGACTTTACCAGGATCCACACCCTGCGCTAGAGCTATGCGGCGCAGTGAGTCGGAAACAGTAAAAATCCGGTCTGCGCCAGCCAATGCCTCTCTCAGATAATGGCGCAATACTTCATCCCGGGAGTGACGTACCTCAGTACCGCGCAAAGTAATTGTTACCGGCACCTTTAACCAGCGTGCCAATTTGACCGCGGCATAACCATCAGGATACCCAAAGTGAGAATCAATTATATTGAAGCGAAAATGTTTGCGCAGGCGCTTCATCATGAAATAAAGCGACAATGCCATGAAAACCCCATCCAGTGATTTTGCCATACCTGGTATTGACAGAAATCTAGGCTGAAATACCTCTATTCCATGCTGCCGCTCAACACGTGGCACTGGCGGCCTAAAATGCGGCCGAATCAAACGAATCAGGCCTTGAAATGGAAACCAAGGTTTAGGTGATACCACGATTAACGGAAAATATTCCGCTACTCTAAACATACGCTCACGAATAAATAAACCAGCAGTTGGTTGCGCCTCACTGGGAAACAACGTGGTAAAAACAACAAGTTTAGGCTGACGCTTCGCCATAAACCTATCACCCCACTAATTTATTATAGATGGATTCATAACGTCTGACGCTAACACGCCAGTTACGTTCTTCTTCTACGTAGCGTCGGCCATTAGACTTGAGTAAGGGCCATTGATCTTGATTGTCCAACAAATCTACCACTGTAGCAGCCAGAGCATCGACATCATTGGCCTTAAACAGACGCCCTGTCACACCGTCCTGGATTAATTCACGATGCCCGCCCACATCTGAAGCAATGAACAGCCGCCCCTGGGCCATAGCCTCCAGTGGCTTAAGCGGTGTAACCAATTCTGTCAAACGCATGGAAAGTCGTGGATACACCAATATATCCACCAAATCGTAATAGCGGTTTACATCACTATGGGGCACTCGCCCGGTAAACACTACTCGATCTTCAATATCCAGAGAACGAGTCAATGCCTTGAGGTTTTGATCTTGTGGACCACCACCAACCAGCAAAACTTTTGCATCAGAGTGATGCCTGCAAATTTCAGGAAACGCCTGTAATAATTGCTCCAGCCCTTCGTACGCGTAGAACGAGCCGATAAAACCGAGCACCTTGCATCCAACCAATCCCAGGGACTGACACAGCTCTGGATCCGCCTCACCACCAAGAGAAAACTGTTCAGGATTCACTGCATTGGGAATAACGGTTACTTTGTTACCATCAATTCCTCGGCCAATAATGTCCCGGCGCAGCCCTTCACAAATGGTTGTCACGGCATCAGCTTTTTGGATCACACTGTTCTCCATGGCCCGGGTCAAACGATATCTCACCCCCCCTTCCTTACACGTCCCATGATCGACGGCAGCATCTTCCCAAAATGCGCGAATCTAATACACCATGGGCAAATCGAATTTTTTTGCAGCTTTAGCTGCTGCAAGGCCATTCAGCGCTGGCGAATGAACATGGAGAATATCCGGTTTCACTTTCGGAATAATTTGCTCCAATCGCTTTGCAAGAGAATTGACAATCGCCATTTGGTTAAACACTGGAAAATCAGACAGAATACCAACAGGCTGTGGCGTACGATAAAAATGATATCCATCCACCTCCTGTTCCAGCTCACCACTTTGCGAAGCCTGATTGTGCTTTGCACTGGTTATGTGTTCCGTCTCCCAACCAAGCGCTCTTTGTTGTTCCAATATCGCCCACGATCGGAATGTATAACCGCTATGAAGAGGTATTGAGTGATCAAATATATGTAATATTTTCATTATTCACTTACCTCAGCACCTGTCTCTGAAACGCATCAAACATCAATAGAGTCCAAATCGAAGCACTATAATCACGAAGCCCGGACTGATGCTGGCTTACAAGGGTTTTTATGTAGTTCATATTAAAATAACCACTTTCCCGCATCGAATCACCTAATAGTGAATCCTGTACATGCCGCTTAAGTGGCCCTCTAAACCATTCTGCCAATGGAACAGAAAACCCCATTTTTTCACGATAAAGTACATCATGGGGCAGATGTGGCTCCATGGATTTTTTAAGTATGTATTTCCCCATTTGCCCCTTTAGTTTTAGGTTGGGATTAAGGCTGGAAACCCATTCAATTAATTGATGATCGAGCAGAGGTGCCCGCACCTCAAGTGAATTGGCCATACTTGCCCTATCTACCTTCGTATGAATATCACCTACAAGGTAGGTTTTGAGATCAAGATACTGGATCTGTGACAATGGATGGGAGGAGGGGCAATTGGCAGCATGCTGGCGAAAAACCTCAACCGCGTTATAACCAGCCAGCTCTTTCTTAAAATCATCAGAAAAAAGTTGATTGCGCATCTCATCCGATAATATCGATACCGTATGCAAATATGCCCCAACGCTGTCTCTCGCCAATGCTTCGAATGTAGTTTTAGCACGCAAAAATCTTGGAGCCCAATCCAATTTCGGGTATAGCTTGCCAAGCATGCTAAAAACGGGGCCACGAATTGAATAGGGTAAAAGTGAGCGCACCTTCTCTTCATTCATATGCCAGCGATGGCGTCGATAGCCGGAAAAGTATTCATCTGCGCCGTCTCCAGACAAAGCCACAGTCACCCGCTTCTTTGCCAGCTCACAGACACGATAGGTTGGAATCGCCGAGCTATCGGCATAGGGCTCATCATAAATCTCCGCCAACTTGTCAACCAGACTGAAATCATCAGGATCGACCGTTTCGACAAAGTGATTTGTGTGATAGCGATCCGCCACCATCTTTGCGAATTCAGCCTCATTATATTTTGGGCTGGAAAATGAAATTGAGCAGGTATTAACCGGTCTGTCACTTAACTGAGACATCATTGCAACAACTGCACTGGAGTCTACTCCCCCGGATAAAAACGCCCCTAGTGGGACCTCGGACATCATTCTGACCTTGACAGCCTCTTTTATTCGCTCGGTCAATTCGGATACCGCTTCCGGCTCGGCCAGTTCCTCTGTCCAATCAAATGAAAAATCCCAATAAGGCTTGGGCGTTAAATGGCCACTACCCTGCTTTACAAGCAGCGTATGCGCCGGGGGAAGTTTCAGTATGCTTTTAAAAATAGACTTTGGCTCAGCCACGTAGCCAAGTGCGAAATACTCTTCGATTGCTGTCGGCTCTACCTCTTTCACCAGTGTCGGATGAGCATACAGGGCTTTCATTTCTGAGCCGAATATTAACTGGCCATCAGGCAATTGCGAGTAATGCAACGGTTTCTTACCCAATCGGTCACGAGCAAGAAACAGGATTTTTTGGTTTCTATCCCACACAGCAAAGGCAAACATGCCCCGAAATCTCCTTACACACGCTTCGCCCCATTCTTCCCATGCATGGACGATAACTTCGGTGTCTGAATGGGTTCTAAAAATGTGTCCCGCTGCTTTAAGCTCATCACTCAACTCGGGAAAATTGTAAATCTCTCCGTTGAAAGACACCCAAACTGTTTCGTTTTCGTTGGGCATTGGCTGCTTTCCGCTGGAAAGATCGATAATTGAGAGACGGCGATGACCCAGACCTACCCCCGGCTCGATATGAGTCCCACCTTCGTCGGGGCCACGATGAAACTGAGTCTCATTCATACGATTCAGTAGATCGCGGTCTATGGTCGCGACGCCCCTGGGATCAAATATCCCGACTATTCCACACATTCAATTGCCTTTGCTTGCCTCAAGTGTTCGTCCTGTTCGGTATTGGGGATACCGGCTTGTTTTACCCCCTCACCCTAGCCCAAGGGGGAGAGGGAATGTAATAGCCGTGGGAAGAGCTACCAATAACTGGTGCGCTATTCTATCAATTCCCGGTATACCGCCAGATACTTTTTCACCATAGCCTCCATACTGAAGGAGGCCTCGACCCGGGCCCGGCCCGCCTTACCATGTCTGGCCAGCAGATCGGGATGATTGAAGTACTCTTCTATAGCATCGGCCATTTCGCCGGGCACTTCAGGGGCAATAAGGCGGCCGGTTTCGCCCTCCACCACCAGTTCCGGATTGCCGCCCACGGCAGTAGCCAGCACCGGCAGACCGGTGGCCATGGCTTCCAGGATGGTATTGGAGATCCCCTCCGCCCTGGAGGGCAGCACAAACAGGTCCAGCCCCTGCAACAACTGCGGGATGTCGTCCCGGGCCCCAGGCAGCCAGGTGATATCGGCTATACCACTGGACCGCACCAGGGCCTGGAGCTCCGACATCATGGGGCCATCACCGACGATGACCAACCGTAGGCGGTGGCGCCAGTCCGGATAGCGGCCCAGCAGCTCGGCCACGGCTCGGGCCAGGGTCAGCTGGTCCTTGACCTCCTGAACCCGCCCAACGGTGCCTACGACAACCTGCCCGTCACCAGCAAAGCCGTCGACCGGCAGCGCCCTGCGCCCTTGGGCAAACGGCTGAAAGCAGTTGCTATCCACTCCATTATAGATCTGGTGAATCTTTGTAGCGGGTATACCTACGTCGTCAACCAGCCAGTTCTCAAGATCCAGCGATAAAGGAATGTAACGCTGGAAAAAAGGCTCGCACAACCGCCTGAGGATGCGGTATTTAACATTGCTGCCATCAATATCATTGGAGTCACGACCATGCTCACCATGGATCCGTACGGGCACCCCTGCGAATTTTGCCACTACACCACCCTCCAAAGCAGCCAGATTACGTGTATGAACAATCTCCGGTCTGAGCCGCCTGAGCAACTTCCAGAGGCGAATATAGACACCGAGATCCTTACCTTCCCGCTTGTGAAGGGCGTGGAGCGACGCGGCGGGATTTGTGATCCGCGCAGCAAAATCTGAATATTCCGTCATACAGATTATGGCATGTTGATATTGCTCGGGTGGGATGCGGTTGATCAGGTTGACGAGACCATTCTCAAGACCACCAAAGTCAAGACGGTGAATTATGTGGGCAATGGTTGGAGGTGCCTGCGTCATGATGCGGGCCGCATCTCCCGAAGCCCCTTTATTACCAGGGGTAGTGCATTCTTGCTGAATGCCTCCAATCGTAAGAGGTCTGTTTTGCTCCCGTCCTGGTGCGGAGTGCTCATGGCAATCACCGCGCCATCGTTGGACGTACCAAACAACTTCGCTTTTGCCTGAAACAGCTTGGTCTCATATTTATTGGTCAGTATACGGTCACCTGCAAAAAAGAAGTAAGTGGCAACTAATTGATTATCATTTGAATCAAGCACGACAAGCGAGGCCGAGGCATCTGCCGATGGCAAAGGAAATACCTTGCCCCGCCGCTGCACCACACGCCACTTGGCATCCTTCTCATGCACGAGAACATTATTATAATTACCCAATTCGGCATCCTGGCGCTGACTCGCATAGTAACCGATATAGAGGTTGACAGCCTGACCGGCTGTATTGCGATAAACTGCAGAGAACTCCTGATCCATACCATGGTAGTCTGGCTTCCACGCGGGCTTCGCGCTCTTAACCAGTTGCCAGCCATGGGGAGATACAATCTTGATCTCAGCGATACGCTCTGGCGCTTGTACCTACTGCGCAAACAGAAGCTTGACAGGCCAAGCAAGCACTGCCACTGCTGCCATTATGAAAATTGTCTTGGCACCTGCATGCAAAGACTGCACATTGCCAATACTAATCCTTACGGGTTTCGACTGGATGGTGGCTTCCTCATCACGCCAGAAAGATCCGATGTAAAACATAATCGCCACAACGATGCCAAAAAATATCCAACCATAGATAATGTGATCCACGCCTGTAGCAAGCTTCATATCGCTAAAATGCCCTATCATAACGATCATGAAGGCACGGAATCCATTGGCAAATATTGGCACAATGAGCGCGGCTATCACGAACAGAATACGCTTGAGCATTCCGCGGTAATTAAGATATGCATACAGCACACCCAGTGTGAGCGATGCAATCAAATAACGCACACCACTGCAGGCCGATACCACTGACCAGCTGCCGGAAGGCAGTTGAAAGTAGCTTCCTTCACGAAAAATTGGTATACCTACCAACTGGATCATAGAAACAGTGAAATCCGCTGTAAAATTGATCAGATAAGGGGTCAGTTCCTCACCCAGCGGTACAGACAACAACAGGAAGGCTAATGGAAACAGCATCACTGAGGTAGTCTGCCAACCCAGCAGGGTAAAGATGATAACGGGGATCATCATCACTACAGCCAACTGCTGAATGGCCAGGACGCCGATATAACTGGCCAGCAACCATATAAAACCCAGCCCGATCAAAATCGGTATGCCGAGAAAGTTGGCCTGCGGCTCCGTGGCAAGAATCCTGTCACGGATACGCCAAATCAGCCAGAGACAGATGGGCAGGATGACAAAACCGTGCGCATAGGTCTCCGAACGCCACCAGATCTCAACCATTGAGGCGAAGGTCGAATAGTAGACCACAAGCAATGCCAGCAGCAGTACGGCCAGCAGCGCACCCTGCGTTTTCCATGCCCTGGTCAGGACTGTCTTACCCCCCTCCATCTAAAGAAATCCCCCCAGGCGGGACAGGCTACCATCCCAACTGTAATCCTTGATCACTCGCGCCCGCGCGGCCTCACCCATCTCATCACACTGCTCGGGATCACCCAGCAGACGACCAATCTCCGCTACCCACTGGTGCTTGTCCGCCGCAACGTTCAGTTCGCGACCAATTTCGGCATCAATGCCTTCATAACCCTGCGGTGAAGCCACGACAGGACGCCCCATGGCCATAGCCTCCAGCACCTTGTTCTGAATCCCGCGGGCGATACGCATGGGCGCAACGGCAAGGTCAGCATGAGCCATATAGGGTCGGATATCATCCACCGCCCCAGTCACCGTGACCCCAGCCAGGCTAGCCAGCGCCCTAACCTTTTCCGTCGGTTTGGCCCCAACGATATAAAAAGTGATTTCAGAATCCACGGCCTGAAGCTCGGGCAGCACTTGTTCCGCAAACCACACCACCGCATCCACGTTGGCCCAATAATCCATGGCTCCGGTAAAGACAAGAACCTTGCCAGTCTGAGGATATGGGCTGTCGAAGCGATGTTGAGAAGAAAAATAGGCGGTGTCGACGCCGTTATTATAAAAGGAAACCTTGCCGGCAACATCAGGGGCCAACCGCTTGAACATGTCCGCCTCGTTGCGGGAGACGAAAAAGGCATGCTTGAACAGCCTCGCCACCTCAACCTCCCAGGCAAACAGCTTTTTGGCCTCATATTTGTACACAGGCTTCATCAGTGCACCGGCGCTGTCAACATATTGGGACCACTTGTCCGAGTCCACATCAACGAAATCGATCAACCTGTGAATGGACTTATATTTGTCACTGCAGAGGTACTGAGCCATAGAGGAGGAAAATACTACCGCCTTGCGAATATCATGCTCACGGATGATGTCATCCACCCATGCCTGCATCCTGACGTCAAAATAATAAGGCAGCGTCAAGGCCTTCCCGCTCAGAAACCCGGAAAGACTCCTCAGTTTGGCCTTTTGACTATCCAGCGCACACAGGCAGGAGGATGCGCACACGGCATTGAGCTTGTCTTTATACTGAAAGTCATCAGGGTCATCGACAAAGGCGCCCACATGCACATGGTACTTTTCCGAGAGATATTTCAACAGGTGATACGAGCGGATCTTGTCCCCCTTGTTGGGAGGATAGGGAATGCGGTGAACAAGATATAGAAGATTTTGCATTATTTATTAAGCAGCCAGTATTTCAGTGAGTAGGTCGGGTTAGCGTAGCGTAACCCGACATTTTCGTGCATCACGTCGGGTTACGGCATTCGCCTAACCCGACCTACTTCCGCTATTTCCTCACCCCGTATATTTAACGATATGCGGCCCAATCATCCGCGTCATCCACAGGGGCATTTTTTTCCAGGCATCGATAAACATCCGATATTTTGGATTGGTGGGGCTGATGTTGGGCAACTCATTGTCTTTCACCAAATGGTATTCGTAATAAAGGGGTTGCGGCTCAAAGCCCCAGTTTTTTTTGAAGCTATAGGCCCCCGTGCCGACTTTGCTGCGCCCGTAATCAAATACCTTAACGCCCTGCTCACAGGAGTGGCGCATCAACTCCCAATACATAAAATCATTACCCTTGCACTTTCTGGCCAGCGAGGTGCCGCCACCGTAGTACGGCAGAACCTGGTCGCGGAAGTAGAAACTCATAACACTGGCTACCAGTTGCCCATCAAGAGTCACTGTCAGTATGCTGCAGGATTCTCCAAACACATCCTGCAGGATCTGGAAATATTTTTTGGCAAATACCGGCGTCCCAAGCGCATGCACACTTTGCGAATAGGCATCATAAAGCCTATTCACGGCATCATCCCACTCGCTCTGCAGACCAGCCTTGATGCCTTTGCGCACCACAGCGCGTTGCTTGCGCGGGATATTTTTCAGGTTCTGCTCCGGATCAGGGTCGACCTCTTTTTTAAAACTGACATAGAGGTCCGATTTTGACGGCCAATCGGCATGCACGGGCATTTCATACCGCATCTCCAGGTAGCCAACTGAAAGTTCGTTCGCCAACTCGATGGCGCGGGCTTCCAGCGCCTGCCGGACAGCATCATTATCGGCCACCACACCACCCGTGACACAGAATGGGGTAGATATCAGTGAATCACCGAAAATCATGCTCTTGATGTGACCGAGAGGCAGGATGCCGACAATTTCTCCCTCCTCTTCAGCATATAAGAACCTGGCCGCATGACCGAAGGCCTGCTCGATAACTGTCTTCCAGCCTGAGCGATGAAAAAATGTTGCCTCAGGGGCGCGACCAACGTATACATCCCAACGGTAAAAATCCTTTTCGTCCAGTTCTTTTACAATCACTCTATTTTTCCTGCGTTTTATTGTTATTGATGATCCAGAAAGATGGCATCCATTCTGTCCCATTGGAAATCACACAGCAGGTTGTCGAGACGCCGTTTCATTTTGCCAAGATTCAGATAATGGCGGAATCTGGTTTTAAACGTTATGCCCTGCTGGCGAGGCTGCCCGGCGTCGATTTCCCAGGGATGAAAATAGAACATACCCGCCTGACCGTCCGCACGGTTCACATGCCGCAACGCCCAGCGGGAAAACTGATACGGATAGAGGCGGAAATAGCCACCACCACCACAAGGCAGTGTCTTACCAAAAAGCTGCAAAGTTGTGACGGGGATTTCCAAAATCCCATCTTCACCCATAGGGTGATGTGAAAAGCGTGGCGCATCCGGAATACCGTACAGGTCATGTTTAATTGGATAGATACTGGAGCTGTATCTGTGCCCTGTTTCCCCCAGTATATCCAGGGCCCACATGTTTTCCTTGTTGATTGAATAACTGGCAGCACGATAACCACGAATTTCCGTACCCGCGATATCCTCGAGCAGATGTTTGGTCTTGCTGACATCAGCCCTGAAATCGTCCGGCGTCTGTTGCGTCACACGCACGTGGGAATAGCCATGGCTGGCCAGCTCATGGCCCTCCTCCACCATGCGACGGATTAGTTGTGGATAACGCTCGGCGACCCAACCCAGGGTAAAGAAAGTGGCCTTAACATTATGTTCGGCAAACAGGTCGAGTATGGAGTTGGTATTGTGTTCCACCCGACAAGAAAGTCGCTACCAGTCACCGCGGATGATATGCTTTTCGAATGCTGAGACCTGAAAATAATCTTCCACGTCTACTGTCATGGCGTTCCGGATCATGGCCTAGAAACGCTCCCCCAATACTGACACGATGCGTTCAGCAGCCTTACCATCCCAATATTCGGGAATACATCCCGTCTTACCGCCATTTATCAGCACCTCGTTCACCGCCTGGCAGATCTTTTCCACATTGGTGCCAACGATGGTATTGGTTCCCTCTGTCACGGTGATAGGCCGCTCGGTATTTTCCCGCAAGGTAATACAGGGCACACCCAACGCCGTTGTCTCTTCCTGGATACCTCCCGAGTCTGTCAGCACCAGTTTCGCTTTGGACATTACGCCCAGCAGTTCGAGATATCCCAGCGGCTTCAATCGACAGATGCGCGGCGTATCAATCAGAGACTCAAGTGAAAATTGCTCGATACGGTTTGCCGTGCGGGGATGCACTGGAAAAATCACGGGCAGTTTCTGACTGATATCGGAAACAACTGACAGAAGTCTATGCAAGGTTTCACGGTTATCAACATTAGAAGGACGATGGAGAGTCAAAAGTGCAAATTCACCCTCTGCAAAGCACTCATCTCCTTGGCCAACTTCAGACAGCGTTTGCTCTAATGGCACGGCCTGCTGCAAGTGCCCCAACAAAGTATCAATCATCACGTTCCCAACGAACTGGATACGCTCATCAGCTATTCCTTCACGATGGAGATTATCGTGTGCCTGGCGCTCAGTGGTAAACAACAGATCCGAGATTTGGTCGGTCAGAACACGATTAATCTCCTCGGGCATTGCTCGATCATAACTTCTCAGACCCGCTTCAACGTGAATGACTCTAATATCCTTTTTAACTGCCACCAAAGCACAGGCAATGGTGGAATTGACATCCCCGACCACCAAAATTGCTGCTGGCTGCTGCTCATCAAGCACCGACTCAAAACGCTTCATGATCTCGGCAGTCTGCTCACTGTGGGTACCGGAACCAACACCAAGATCAATGTCCGGCTCCGGAATACCGAGTTGATCAAAAAAGCGGTGTTTCATATCAGCATCGTAATGTTGGCCGGTATGAACAAGAAATGGGTCAAATCTACTCCCATCTTTCTTTAGTTGCACCATAATGGGCGCAATTTTCATAAAGTTGGGACGCGCCCCAACAACACAGATAATTTTTGTTTTTTCCATATGACTTACCTTGCTTGATCCTGCCTGCACTAACGCCGGCCCGCCTCCAGAAAACGCCTCAAGGCACGCTCGAGGATATCGATACGCTCCTCCAAGATCCCCAACCGTGTCTCCATTACCTCCAATTGTTCAGACTCGCGACTCTGGGAAATACCCACATGCACAGGCGATGCCGGCAGCTCAGGCAGATCCTGTCCCTCATTCTCCTGCTTGTCGTCTTGGATTGGGAAGGTCTCCTGCTCAAGCTCCCTGGCGACTTCCTGCACATGAGTTGCATCAAGCTCATGAAGCTCTTCAAGATATCCGTACAGCAGCAGCCGATCACAAAAATTGTTGATACGGCGCGGCACACCGGCAGTGATTTCGAAAATCGCCTGCTGGGCCTCCGGCGTGATTTTCGGATCATCCTGCCAGCCCACCAGCCTCATCCGGTGTTCTATATAACCGCGCGTCTCCTTAGCACTTAGAGGCTCCAGATGAAAGGCCGCAATAATCCGCTGACGCAGCTGTTCAAGCCCTTCGGACTGAAGCGTCTGCTTGAATTCATTCTGTCCCAGAAGAAAACTCTGCAACAGGGAACGGCCACCAGCCTGGAAGTTTGACAACATGCGAAGTTCTTCCAACGATTCTGCCGGCAGGTTCTGGGCCTCGTCCACCACCAAAAGTACCCGCTTGCCCTCACGCGCCCTGGCCATAAAGAAGATTTCCAGGTTTTTCAGAATCGCGGCCTTGCTAGCCCCCTCATGGGCAAGACCGAATGATGCAGCCACCATTCTCAGCGTATCATCGGCCTCCAGGTGCGTATTGACCAGCTGCGCAGCAATGATATTTTCCGTCGCCAGATCGGCGAACAATGTCCGCACCAGGGTGGTCTTACCAGTGCCGACCCCCCCGGTAATGACGATAAACCCTTCCCCCTGCGTCAATCCGTAACGCAGGTAGGACATAGCACGCTTGTGTCCCTGGCTGTCGAAAAAGAATTTTGGATCCGGACCAAGCTGGAATGGCTTGGCGGATAATTTATAGAAGGATTTGTACATAGTAGCTTTAGAAACTGATTGTCAAGGAAGCGAAAACACGCTTCTCATTATAATTGTGTGCCAGCGAGAGCTGATCAACCTTTGCCTGGCGCCAGGATAATTGAGCCGTTGTAGCCGGGTTGACACGACGGTTGATGGAGATCGTATCGACCTTCGTTGTGTACTCTCCAAAATTGGCATCATTGGTTATAGTCTGATTATGACTATAATCAAGCGCTGTTCTCGAAGCGAATTTCCAATTCATCCCCAAGTAGGCCGATTTTGACTCGGCATGACGCTTGGTCAGTTCATAATCGCGCGTCTCATCTTTAAGACGCAGATTGATGCTGCTCTTCGCCCTCGAGTAACTGACACCCGCTGTAGTGGCGGCCCTGACAAATTCCTCGTTGACAATTTCGAGCTGTGGCACATATTCAATGACCGGCTGCAGCTGCTGATCGAACACCGGCTGTCCATTGATGGTCAACACCTGCGGGGTGACACCGGTAACAGCCAGAATAGCGTCGCTGGAGAGTTGTTTCGAATAGCCCAAGGACCAGACCGAGTGACGCGTATGATGGCTGACATCCGCAATCCAGGTACTACCCGGGCGCACTCCCACATCCCGCGCCACATAGGATGCTGACAGGGAGGTACGGCTGGTTGGTGCATAATACAACCTGCCCTGCTTATCCTTATCGCCGTTGGTCAATTCCAGGGACAGTTTTGGGGAAGGCTGCCAGAATATGCCCGCACTCCAGTAATTCCCGCTGTTGAATGTGCGGCTGCTACTGATGCTGCCATCCTCGTAGCCAGCATAGGCAACAAATCTGGTATCCGGCAGAATGGGAAGGCCGATACGACCCTCGGTGCCTCGACTTTCAAAATCATTTGCCCCATTACGTTTGGTCTTTCGGTCTCTTGCCTGTAAGCGCCAATCCAGACCTGCGGAACGGCTGCGCTCAAATGAAAATGAGAGATCCTGCGTACCCGTATCGGTAAGGCCATTGCCCCCGTAATAGACACGCCCCTCGGTATCGGCAAGATCCAGGGTCATGTCGCGCCCCAGATCCCTTTTGATCCGTGGCGTAATGCTGGTGGCGGTGACGTTACCGCGGCTGCCCGGCACGATATTCAGGTTATCGGTGGCAACCCCCTTCTGCGGTGCCAGCAACCGCTGGCTGTAGCTGCCTTTCCAATCGAGATAGAACCAGTCCTTGATGAGCTCCGAGCTGAGGCTGCCTGAGAACTGGTTATGGGTACTATTCTGGGATGAATGATCCGAATAGATCACGTTTTGCATGTTGTAGTTTGCGTTCAGCTTGACCCTTCGGCCATCACCATCCACCGACAACCCGGGATTCAACTGCGTGATCGTGTCATGCTCCTGCTGCCCGTCCGGCGCGAGGCGCAGGTTATCGGTGTAGGTTTCAACCACGCTCAGTCTTGGCTTGATACTCCAGTCAGCCGCCCTCAAAGGGGTGGACATCAAGAAAAACACTGCAATCCCGGCACATCCGAGCAATCTTCCGCATAATGGCATTTACGCTCCCCATGCGTGCATTGAGCGACCAGGTTCAGGAAGCATAGGACCCATAATAGCCATAATAATCAGAGCCGTATGAGCCGCGCGCCTTATTCAGTACCAGGCCGACATATTTCTCATTCTGGTCTATCAGCGCAAGCGCCTCTTCCAGCTCCTGTTTGGAGGTCTTTTCAGCTTCCACCACCATTACAATCTGGTCAACAAGTGCGGCCAATACCGCCGCTTCACTTGTCGCCAGCAGCGGCGGAGAATCGAACAACACGATGCGGTTCGGGTAACGAACAGACAGTTCATTCGCCAAGGCAACCATATTCTGGCTGGACAATAACTCGGTGGAGTGAATATGTTTTCTACCGGCGGGAATAAACCTGAAATTTGGCACATTGGTTTTGAGCATGACGTCTGCCACCCCCAGATCATCCTCGATCAGATAATCAACCAGGCCCTTTTCCGAGTCCATAGCAAGAGTCTTTGTCAGCCCCGGCCTGGCCACATCAGCATCTATCAGCAGAACGGTCTTGTCCCGCTCCTTGGCGATGCTCATAGCCAGATTGAGAGATGTATAGCTTTTTCCCTCCGAAGGCTGGGAGCTGGTGATCATGATAAGGTTTTTCTTTTGATTCGGTTCGTTGGCATTCATGGCCGCATTTAACAACAGCGGGCGCTTGATGTTCCGCATCTCCTCCGCCAGCTGGGTACGGCCCGATTCCGGGGTCAGAAAGCCAAGCCGGGCCAGTTTTTCAAAGTCGAGCTCTTTACGTCGACTGGAAGCAACATCAGATTTAGGGATGGATACCTGGGAGGAGTCAACGGTTTTCTGACCAAGGGGCTTGCCGCTCTTGACCACCGTCTTGTCAACGGTGGAGCGGACCTCACCGCCATTAAATTTTTCCAGCGCCTTTTCAATCGTGCTCATTACAAACCTCCTGACAGCCGACCAACCAGGCCAACGAGAGCTTCCTGCTTCAGCATTACAATTACGAATATCAGAAGCAACAATGAGCCTGCCGCAAAAAATACTGCAGTCTCGACTCTCAGTTTCATTCTCTGCGCCGGTGACCAGTCCATGCTGATACTGCCAATCACTGGCAGCTGGGTGACATCGCGCAGGCTAAGACGGGTATCGAATGTCTGCTTGATCTGGGACATAAAAAAGGCCATCCCCACGCCTGCGCCAGCGGCTATCAGAAGCACCACTGACAAGAGTAAGGGGCGGTTCGGCCCAGAAGGTTCATTTGGAACCCTTGGCGGTTCGACCACCTTGAATTTGACACTGTCGCCGGTGGCCTCGGCACTTTGTGCCACACGAGCCGACTCGCGCCGCTTCAGCAGTTGCTCGTAGTTGGCCTTGACGATACTGTAATCACGATTCAGGCGCTGCTCTTCCGCTTCAACAGCAGGGACGGTGTCCACCAATTTCTTCAGGTGCTCAACATCACTGCCGGCCTTGCTCACCCGTACCTGCAAGGAGGCAACCTCGGCTTCCGCCTGCCCCAATGAAATCTTCAATTGCTGATAAACCGGATTTTGCTGCAGCGGAGGTGTATCAGCCACCTCCGGCATCTCCTTGCGGGCCTCTTTGAGATCCTTTTCTCGTTTAGCCTTCAGGCGCTTGATGGTCTGTTCCAGCGAGATAACATCGGGGTGCTTTTCCGTGTATTTGAGCAACAACTCGTCACGCCGTTTTTCCATCTCGGCAATGCGGCCATCGAGCGGATGAGACAGACCGCCGGAGAAAACATTCGCCGATGGTGCCAAACCGAAAGTCGGCGCCTCACCCTCGAGCTGGCGCTTTATTTCGTCACGACGCTGGGTGACCTCGGCGAGACGGTCCTGGGCGGCCTTCAATTCACCCTGGGCTGACTTCAGCTGGGAAAAGTAATCCCCGCCGGTACCCGGCATAAGCCCCATATTTTTCTGTTTGAATTCCTTGACGCGGTTTTCCGCCTCGTTCAGTCGGGCCTCGTATTCCTTGATCTGCTGATCGAGAAATTTTTGCGCTACATCACTGTCTTTTCGGGATGTCCCGAGAGAGGATTCAACAAATATGGTCAGAAACGACTGAACAACCTTTTTGGCCAGTTCCGGGTCATTGTCGACATAATTCAGGGTGTAAATATTCTGGCGACCGCCCCCTTTGAGACTGACACGATCAGCCATAGAATCCAGCAATGCATCCATTTCCTGATCATTGTGGACATTAAGGTCCTGATCAGTCATCCGGGCCGCCTTTTCCAGATTGGGGCGCGAGAACAGGGTCTTGGTCATCAGATCCACCTGCTGGGTGACATTGCTTTGAACAGCGATCCCTCTCAACAGCGGTTGCAGAACAGATTGTGTGTCCACATAAACCTTGGCCGATGAGCTGTATTGGTCGGGCATCTTCAGTACGAACGCCCAACCCACGAGACAAATAAACCACGCCATCATCAACATGGGCCATCTGCGCTTCCAGATACCACGCAAATGGGAATAGATTTGAACCAGGATCTCCTGCATATGCTGCCTCTTTTCAGGATGTCCGTATAATTAATACCAGCGCACTAGAACCACGCTTCGGGAATGATCAACACATCCCCGGGAAGCATGTACACATTGGCCGAGATATCACCGTCCTTGATCAGATCGTCAATATGGACCTCGTAGGTCACTTCCTTGCCATTGACGTTGCGCACCAGCCGCGTGCTGTTGCCGGCGGCGTATTCGGTCAGACCACCCACGGCGATCATTACATCCAGCAGGGTCATACGCTCCCTGTAGGGCAGGGCCTGCGGCTTGGTGGCCTCACCGATGACACGGATCTGCTGGCTATAAGGCCCCACGAAACCCGTGACGATCACGGTCACCGAAGGATCCTTGATATATGTCCCCAATACCCCCTCAATCTCACGCGCCAACTGCGTCGGGGTCTTGCCGCTCGCCTGAAGGTCTTCCACCAAGGGGGTGGTGATCTTGCCGTCTGGGCGTACCGGGACCGACATGGAGACCTCGGGATTGCGCCAGACGAAGATATTCACATTATCACCGGGTCCGATAATGTAGTTGTAGTCGGGAATGGTTTTGAGATCGCTCAGCGATGAAGCGGGTTTTACATTTCCTGCGCAGCCGGCCAGTGTAGACAAACCCAACAAGCAGGCCACCAGAGACAATATCTTGATATAGTTGTTTTGCACGTACTTTCCCCTGCCAAACATTAAGCAATCACAACAATACTTCGTCCGCCGGGCGAAAACCTTGACGAAGCAACATAAAGAGCGTGGGATTATATCAGTTTAGATGGCCATCAAAACAGCCCAAAGTCTTGCAATAGCCAGGGCAAAAGCGACCATGTTTTCATACCCCCACCCCGCCTTCGAACAAACAAATTCAAACCACTACCATTACATGGCATGGCTTTTCTGATGCCTTTCCCGAAATACCATGGAAAAATGGATGAACAGGCTTGTGCAGCGAGCAACTCCCTGACAGCTCATAACCAATTAAAGGGCAGCTCTATTAATTCATGAACACGCATCTTGAACCCCAAATTCGCCACAGCGGCGTTACGAATCTCGGCAATAGGCCCGCTATTACCTGCAATTTGCGCCTTGCCGTGACAAATTTGGATGCCCAATCTGCTGTGCCCAGAATTAATAGAGATGCCCTAAATATCAATTAGTTAATAAACTGCAACAAAACCAGCCCCCCAACTTCACGGCACCTGATATGACAAAAGAGGGATGGCTACAGAAACCCTTCTCTGTCATCAAACTGCCGTTGCCTGTACACCTTTAGCGAAATTGCGCTTAGCGAAATTGCGCTTGAACCCATGGGCACCAGGCTCGTCAACAGGTCGAAAAACACTGCGAGCGGCTGTGCCCAGTGTATCCCGCCCCCGCCGTTCTGCATCACCCTTGGCATCGCGCAGCTGCGCCACCACAGCATCGTTCAAGGGCCAGGACCGCCCCGAATCGGTGATTAACTCCCAGACGTCGGGACGCTCGACGAAAATCCGGCTCAAGACCGAGTCCACCTCACCCATCACCGGCTGACGCAGCCCCCGATACTGAACCATCGGACCTGCAGGTTGGAAATAGATGCCGAAACGCCCAAGCAAACGAGTCAGCGTGCGCTCCATCAGCGCATACCAATGGGTGATATTGTTGTCGGCGCTCATGCGTACAATTGCGGCAAACAGGCCCATGGTGGCGTGCGGCAAGATCCCAGCCGCCCTCGCATGAGTCTTTCCAGAACGGCCCCTGCCCTTGTGCTGCTTCGAAATGGCAAGGCGAGAAATTTCAGCCACACGAAATTCCGTCGAGGACAACACCCGTCTGAGCCGGTGCAGGCCATCACAAAGATTTTCAATCGGAAATGCGGCCTGCGGAGACTGATTGTCGGCAAGAATGAGGCGAACACTGCCCACATAGCGGTCCATACCGCGATGATATACCAGGCTGTGAACGGAACACCTGTCGTACGCATCTGTTTCCTTACCATCCTCGAAACAGACGGAAGGCTCGAAGGGCCTTTCCACACAATAGACCTGATAGCGCAGCGCAAATGACTGCTCAATCAGTGCCTGGTTGTTCGCTTGAATGACTTCGAAATTTTCGTGAAATCCCTTTACTAAATGAGTCATGGCTTCCTGATCCCTCTGCGGTTCATTAACGAATTACCCCAGAATACCTTTATTTTTTATAATGTTTATCCACACACATCCTGTGGTTCGGTATAAATTTACTACCAGCCCTTGTGTTTCAATCAGTAAACACGTCAGCCAAGCTGTTTATAACACACTTTCCAGGATATGGTAATGACCACTTGATTTACACGGATAATTCGGACCGAGCAACTAAGGATTTTGCTTGAGGCAAAACCTGGCAACAAAGAAATGAGGGTTAACGTGATGCAGTGGAATATTTGGCCGGTGGTGGCCAGTCGGCGCCATCCCCGGTAATCAGCTCCCAGACATCCTGGCGTTTTTCCCAGATCCCGCCAAGCACCTGGTCCACCGAACCAAAGCAGGGCTGACGCAGGCCATGGTAGTCCACGGGCTCGCCGATGGGAGTAAATTCAATCCCGAAACGGGTCAACAGGCGCAACAGGGAGGGTTCCATGACCGCATACCAGTGGGTGATATTGTTGGCCGCACTCATCTGCACAATCGCGGCAAACAGACCCAGGGTGACGTGTGGTATCAGGCGCTTACCATTGTTGATCGGCCCTATATAGGCATCCGGATCAGGCCCGACACCTGAAATAGTTTCCGCCTCCCCCGCCCTGCGTTTCAGCTCTTTGGATACGGCAAAACGCGAAATCTCTGCCAACGAACGGCGCGGCAGCATCCCGGCACTGAGCCCGGACGCCGCGAAAGAGGCGGCGCAATTGCGCTCGATGGGGAATGGAACAGACGCATTTTCGGGGTCTGGCAGGACCAACCGGACCGTAGCCACCACAAAGTCAGTGGGGCGGTAGCGCACCACCCCGTGAACGGCACGGCGATCAAAAGCATCCGTTTCGAGCTGATCAGGAAATTCGGCGGCATTTTCGAAGGCGTTTTCCACGCAGTAGACCTGGTAGCGCAGAGCAAAGGACTCCCTGAGCAGGGCAGGCGTATCAGCTATCTCGATGTCGAAATAGTCATTATATGTTTCGATCAAACTCTGCTTCTGCTTCATTTTTCTGGCCTCCCGACCGTAGCTCTGGCTGGCTGCACATCCTTGCAAACCCGGCTATCCTGCTCACATCCTAAAGTAACTATCGACTGGCACTACGTGATCTATTAGAAAACTCTGTCACATTTTTCGGGATTCAAGCAGGCTCATTACGTTTGTTTTTGAAAAAGTGTAGTCAACAGATCAAAGACTTGCATAAAATCGATCCCGGCCGATAAAAATCATGACGATGTCCGGTCATGTCCGAAACTCATGGAGAGAGCGCAAGTGACGGAAAAATTCGATTATCAGGAAGCCTTTTCACGCAACATCGGCTGGGTAACCGAAGCGGAACAGTCAATCTTACGCGGCAAGCGTATCGCCATCGCGGGTCTCGGCGGCGTGGGCGGCAGCCACCTGCTCACCCTGAGCCGCCTGGGCATCGGCGCATTCCACCTCTCCGACTTCGACAGCTTCGAACTGCCCAACTTAAATCGCCAGGCCGGCGCCACAGTTTCCACCCTGGACCAGCCCAAAGCCGAGGTGCTGATGCGGATGGCGCGCGACATCAATCCCGAACTCGACATAAAGTTGTTCCCGGAAGGCGTGCGTGAAGACAATGCGGACCAATTTCTTGAGGATGTGGATCTTTATGTGGACGGCCTGGATTTTTTCGCCCTCGAGGCCAGAAGCGCCGTATTTGCTGCCTGCGCCAGGCATGGGATCCCGGCGGTGACAGCCGCCCCGATCGGGATGGGTGTAGCGCTGCTAAATTTCCTGCCGGGCAAAATGACGTTTGAAGAATATTTCCGTCTTAAAGGACTACCCAAGGAAGAGCAGTTGCTCAACTTTCTGGTCGGGCTTTCGCCAGCCATGCTGCAACGCACCTACCTGGTGGACCCGACGCGCGCCGACTTCGCACAACAGAAGGTCCCCTCGACCGCCATGGGCTGCGAGCTGTGCGCCGGCTTTGCGGCGACGAAAGCCCTGAAAATCCTGCTGGAGCGGGGCGGTGTCCGCGCCGCGCCCCACGGCATTCACTTTGACGCCTACCGCAACAAGCTGGCCCATACCTGGCGGCCAGGTGGCCTACGCAACCCTATGCTGGTCCTCGCCAAAATGATTGCCAAACGACTCATTAGCTCTCAACTGGCCTCACAATCCTCTTGACGCCCGAGATCCGACAATCCCTCCTAGAGGCCGCCAGGCTTGCCCCGTCCGCCGACAACAGCCTGCCTTGGCGCTATCGCTGGAACAATGAGGTGCTGGAACTTTGGATAGACCCGGCGCGCAGCGGCGGCTTTTCTGATGCGCGCTATGTCCTGAGCGACCTGGCCATCGGCACCTGCATCGAAAACATCGCCGTCCAGGCCCTCACGCTGGGCTACACAGCGGCGGCGGACTATCTACCGGACGCGGCCGATCCACTCCTGGCGGCCCGACTCACATTCAACCAGGCCGAGGAACCCGGGACGGCTGACCTGGCCGAAGCAATTCCCCAACGGCACACCAATCGCAGTTTCCCATGGTCCGGGCCGGTTAGCGATGAAACCAAACAGCGCATTAGCGCCGAGCTCGACGCCATTCCAGGCACATCTCTGACCTGGATCGAAAAAGGTCCGCAACGCAGAACTGCGCTCAAGGCTATTTGGAAGGCGGAATCCTTACGCTTCAGAAACAAAGAGTTACACCAGGAGCTCTTTTCCAGCATACGCTTTGACATCGGGCGCAAGGGCAACTGCAATGAAGGGCTGCCACCGGCGGCTCTTGCAGTTGAAGCCTTTATGTGGCCCATCTTCAAGCAGTTACGCCACTGGCCGGTGATGCGCCTGTTCAACCTGCTGGGTGGCATGAACATTATCGGCTTTCGCTCCGCCGTGCTGCCCTGCCTGCTGTCGCCCGAACTCTGCCTGCTGAGCGTCGACAACACTGATCGCCCGAGCCTGATTCAGGCGGGAAGAGCTTTGGAACGAGTCTGGCTCAGGGCCACAGCAGAGGGACTGGCCATGCAACCCTTTGCTGCCGCAGGTATACTCAGCCTCGGATTTATCGAGATCGAGAATTCCCAGACGGCCCAGAATGCTGCTATCAGGCATTTACTGGAAGATGTAGCCGATAAAAAACAAGGGGTTATATTCCTTCGCCTGGGTATCAGCAGCCAGCCCGCCGACGTCACCAGCGGTCGCAGGTCTATCAACAGCCTGAAAAAACAATAGCTCCAGGGGCTTCGTCAGCTATTCTTACACCCCTGGAATTCACCTCTTTAATATATATTTCATATAGTTACAATTATTCGGAGATTGCCCTTATATAGGCAGTGCAGAAATCCCGCGACTCAGCTGTCAGGATTCTTTACACTCCAAGCCCTACGGAACGTTGCGCGCCCCGATAACGTCACCGACAGGTAAAATGTCGCGTTTTTTTATTTTATAATTATCAACTAGTTACAAGGTAACAACCGAGCAAAGAAAAATCTGGCACAGCATCTGCATACAGGTAAGGCGAACGAACTTTGTGGGGAAAACCCCGGATTTAATCAACTAAACAAGGCCCAAATAAATCTGGGGCTATGTAAAGGACCAAGGAGCTATTGAGATGGCAAATTTTAAATCAATTGTAAAAACTGCAGGGCTGGGTGTAGCGCTGGCAGCGGCGGGACAGGCACAGGCTAACGTTAATGTAGGTGGAGTTGTCTGGAACCCGGGCTCTCTCTTCGACTTTTCGAGCAATGGTAACGTTATCGAAACCGACGTGAATGCCATCGGTGATACCCTAACTGGCTTTGGTAAAATCACCAACCTGAACGGTACAGGCCAGGCTGCCTTCTGCCCCGGGTGTGAGCTGACCCTCGAGTTTTCATACACACTCACAGGGGTCGCTGATTCAAACCTTAACAGCATCCTTGGCGATGCAGGTGATTCTTTGGCGTTCAGCATGAATTACGTCAACTTTTATGTTGACTCAACCACCGCTTATGACCCCAACAACGACGCCAGCGCCAAAGATGGTGCTTTGTGGTTGGCATTGGCGGGCCACTCAACGTCGGCCTCATCAGGACTGACCGGGGATCTTCATTCCGCAATCACCGCGGGCAGTCTCGGGGGAACCAATGAAGAGGGTAATGGCTACGGCTATGCTGATGTAATTGGTGGATCGGTAGTTGGCAATTTTGATACCAACGGCCAGGACTTCGGCTCCGACCTTTTTTTCACCTCTTCATTTCATAACCTTCCCAATGGGCCGACCAATCAGGGTTACCCCAAGTTCGGTTCTCTCGACATAAGCGGGAAGACTGTTCCTGAGCCCGCTTCTCTTGCACTGATAGGAGCTGGCCTGCTGGGTGCCGGCGCCATGCGTCGCCGCAAGACTTCTGCTTAAATCAGGTTTAAGTAGTAATATCAGGTTTAAGTAGTAATATTAAGAGGGCTGTACTTTGTACAGCCCTTTTTTTATTGTTGTAAAAAACTCAAGGAGAATCAAATGCTCAACAGAGTTGCCCTCATGATCTTGCTGCTACTGAGCATGGGCACGACAGCACTTGCCGGAGATTCCGACAACGCCTACGCCGTCAAGGGTGCCGGTATTTCAAGCTGCTCACGTTTTGTAGACACCGCCGAAAAGCATGACAATTTATATCTCATATATGGTGGCTGGATTGAAGGGTATATCACTGCCACCAATCAATATCTTGAAAATACCTTTGACCTGTCACCATGGCAGTCCACCCAGCTGATGCTGAAAGTCGCCGAATCCATTTGCCGCAAAAACCCGGAAATGCAATTTCACCAAGTGGTCACAAACATCATGGCAGGACTGACCAAACAGCGTATTGAGAAAGGGGGAAAATTCGTAGATATCAACGGTGATCGCAAGTATGTATTTCAGAAAGAGGTAATCCACCGCATCAAGAAGACCCTTAATAACAAGGGTTTTTATGACGGCCCAATCAACAGTGACTACGATGATGCCTTGAAAACATCAATGAAGGCTTTTCAGAAAAGCATCAACCAGAAGCAGACGGGACTACCTGATCAGGGAACCTTGTTCAAGCTGTTCCAGCATGACTAATAAATACGTTTCCTAACAAAAAAGCCGGGGCATCATCCCCGGCTTCTTCAGTTTAAGCCACAAAATTATTTGGCCTTTATTTTCTCATAGGTATCCTGGACATCCTTGTTTTCCGGCGCCAGATCCAATGCTCGCTCTATATAAGATAACGCCTGTTGCTTATCGCTGTCCTTGAGCAGCCAGGCAAGATTATTAAGCGCAAGAACATGTTGATCATTCAATTTCACAGCCTTTTTATATGATTTAATCGCTTTGTCCTTTTCACCGATGAGATGATAGGCAGTACCAAGAACATATTGCAGCTGACTGTTTTCCGGGTTATTCTCAGCCGCTTCGTTCAGCACGTTCAACGCCTCACTCTTCTCTCCTTGCATCCAATAGGCCTGGACCAATCTCTGGACCACCTGTGGACTTGGATTTTTCTTGTACATACCAAGATAAAGATCGATCGCCTTGTTAGGATTGTTTTTCAGCATGGCAAGCTGAGCCTTCAGAGAAGTAATGGAGTCACTACCTGGCATGATTTTTTCCAGCTTATCTATCCATTCAGAAGCCGCTGTTATTTGTTTATCTGAGATCATCATCTCGGCATTGGCGACCATTGCCGGCACAAACTGAGGATCCACTTTCAGCGACCTATCCAATGCCTGCCGGGCATTCTCCTTATCACCCAGAGCAACATGGGCCGTATAAACAAGGTAGTCGGCAAGCGCAGATTTATGCTGCAGTTTTGCCAGTTTTTCATACGAGTCCAGCGCATTATGATATTCTCCCAACATCATTTGCGCATTACCCTGCTCGGCATAGACTGCCGGATCGGAATTATCCGCTAGCGCCCTTAACTCTGACAGGGCCTCAGATGCCCTGCCTTGACGGAGATAGAGCCTGGCAAGTAGGACAGTATTCCGCGCCTTGTTTTTATCCTCATCCCGGGCCTTTTTCAGCCACTTTTCCGCCTCGTTTACCTGCCCACGCTTAATCTCCATGCTGGCATAATCATACATCACATTATAATCGTGCGGATTAGCCTTAAGCGCGGCATCGTAATATTGAGCCGCATTATCATATTTACTCGCCCTGACCTCCATCTGAGCAAGACTCCTGACAGCTGGAGCATAGCCTGGCTCTATTGTCATGGCTCGCTTAAATTGTTCTACGGCCTTGGCTTCATTCCCCTCCAGCTGATAAACAGTACCCTGCAAACTCACCAGCAGAGGGCTTTTAGCATCCTTACTCTCAATTTCCTTCAGTTTATCAAGCGCGGCACTGTAGTTCTTCGCTTTGATATAGGTCTCGACCATTGCCAACCCAACATGTCCTTCCGTCTCCTTGGATTGATCGATTTTCTGCAGCTCGGAAATTGCCTTGTCAAACTCATCCTGAGCAACATAGCTTTGCGCCAATCCAATTCGCAAATTCGCTTCATCAGGATTTTGCTGCAATGCTCTTTGGTAATAAGTTGTCCCTTTGGCCGCATTGCCGCTCTGGATAGACGCCTGGGCAATCAGGGACAAGGTTACCGAATCCGGTTTCTCCAAATTTTTTACAACCGGGGCCAATGTCTCGACAGCCTCGTCAGGTCGACGCTGCCTTACCTGTACGGAGGCCAGCAATTTCCTGGCCTGGACATGCCCTGGAACAAAAGCCAGAAACTGTTTTAGGCGGCTCTCCGCCTGCTCATCCTTCCCCTGAATCGCGTCTATGGCGCCCAGCAAAAGAATCGCACCCAGATGGCTGGAATCAGCTTTGAGAACCTTGCTGTCCAGATCCCCCGCCTGATCATAATTCTTTTGCTCAAAGGCAAGCACTGCACGTGCGTGATTCAGCTCAATATCATCAGGAAATTCCTGCTTGTAATACGCCTGTTTCAGCTCATTCAACACCGCTTGAGCCTTTTCAGGGTTATTGGCCTTCAGATATTCCGAGACCACATTACGCATGGCAACATGATAAAAATAGTCCTGCTTACTCCTAACCTGGCTCGCCGCTTTTTCAAAAGCAGCAATTGCGGCTTCGTTTTTGCCCTGAGCCCGTTCAATATCGGCCTTCGTTAACCAAGCTCTGACGTTCTTACCATCCTTAGCAAGCGCTTTCTCAACCAGTCTTTCCGCTTCGCCTGAGTGCTTTTGGACTACTGCAACCCGCGCCTGCCCCAGCAATGCTCGACCCATACCGGGATTAAACCCTAATGCCTGAACGAAGTGATCGTCTGCCTTTTCGAAGTCTCTGTTCTGGAAAAGGGCTTCACCAATCAGCACGGACTTGTCAGCTTTTAACTCCGGTGAATCACTGGGCTTTATTACCAAAGCCTTGATTAATTCCGTCGTCTTCCCTTGCAACATCATGGCATCGCCCAGTTTCGGAATCACTGCTTCGGCAGCCACCCCCAGATCCATTGCCCGCTTCAACTCTTTTTCCGCCGAAGCACCATTCCCTGCTTCCACATAGATGCTGCCCAGCAACCAGCGCGCCTCCGGATTATCCGCATTTTGCTGCAGCGCATTTTTCAGCTCGATGATCGCGGTACGGTAATCGCCTTTATCGTAATCATCCTTGGCACGTTCGACATGTTCCGTATCGGAAACCTGTGTCTTGCCACAACCCTGGACCGACAAGACGCCCATAGCACCGATCAAGGCCAGAAGAATAATTGCAACCTTACGTATTTTGACTGACATTTCCACTCACTTGTGTTTTAAGGATATAAAATCCCAGGGAGAGAGGGATACAGGAAGGCTCTACTACAGTGATGGGATTATTTGAATATATCCCCATTGTGCCAACTAAGACTCATGCCCCCGAGACTCTCAAACAAATGTATTCAACCCGGCCTCAGATTCAACCCTCAAGCTTATGCAGCAGCTGTTTCGCTTCTTCAATACTCTCAAAATCCTTATTGTCACGAATCAGGCGACGCAACTCCTTACGCGCTTCTTCATTTCTACCCGCCTTATGCATCGCCACCGCCAGATGGTAACCGATTTCGGCGATGTGTGGCGCCTTTACCCTGGCGTCCTGCAGCAGAGGCAGGCCCTTATCAACCATGTCATTCTGGACGTAGATCCAACCGACCGTATCCATTACCGCCGGCCGCTCAGTGGCCAGGCTGATAGCTTTAGCCGCTACGTCCAGCGCCCGTTTGTCACCCTGTTTCTGATACACCCAGGCCAGGTTGTTCAACACCACGACATTATCCGGATGACTGTCGAGGATTGTTTTGTACTGTTTAATGGCCTTTTCTTTTTCATCCAGATTTTGATAGGCCATGGCCAGCAGCAGCCGTGCTGAATCATCTTTCGGCTGCACCTGCAGCCATTTTTCCAACGGCTCGACCGCCTCTTGCTGCTGCCCGGCCTTGTTCAAGGCACGGTGCAGCTTGACAGCCAGCGCTCCCGTCTTACCCTTGGCAAATGCCATCCGATAAGACTTGATTGCCTGTTCCAGATGATTACGGGCGATATTAATATCACCTTCCAGTTCATAGCCTGGTGAGAACTTGGGAGACTCCTGCTGTAATGCAGAAGCCATCTCCTCGGCGCGTTTATACCGTTCCAGCTGGATTGAAACCCGCCCCAGCATCAGCTTGGCCGGTACATTTCTCTTGTCCAGTTTGACGGCCTGCTCCAATGTTTCCGCTGCCGCCTCAAACTGTTTGTCATCCGCCTGTGCCTTCGCCAGTAACAGCAGTGGCTGGGGCGACCTGGGCTGGGCATCAGCCAGCTTGCGAAAGGTAGTCTGGGCGCTGCTCAGGTCACCGTTGGCCGCCTGGATCTTGCCCAGCAGCGTTAGTACCATGGGGTGTTTGGGATTTACTTCATACGCCTCCCTGGCAACGGCCAGGGCCTTGAGCGGTTCACCTTGAATCAGGCGGGCATTGGCCAGCAGCAACTTGGGCTCGATGGCTTTGGGATTGGCCTCGCGCGCCTTATTGATCCACTCAAGGGCGGTTTTCCGATCTCTGGCGTCATTCGCCATGCGGGCCAGGGCTAGCATGGCTCCCAGGTTTTTGGCATCCACCTTGAGAATGTCCAGATAATGCTTTCTGGCTTCGTCTGACTTGCCTTCCTGCTGCGCGATTTGGGCCAGGCCCATATAGGCGGCCGTATATTTGGGATCCTGCTTCAGGACCTTTTCAAACTGTTTGCGGGCCTCATCCCGCCTGCCGGCGTTGGCATAGCTGACGCCAAGCACGTTCAGCGCCATAGCGCTTTCAGGATGTTTTTTCACCAGGGCCCGGGCCGCAGCAATGGCCTTGTCATACTCCTTCTGGTGCAAATGAGTATAAACCAGCAGGATATCCGCCATAGGCGTGTCCTGACCCAGGTCGATAGCCGTTTGCAGCTCACTCACGGCGGCATCATCTTCTCCGGAGGCCAGGCGCCCCAGGGCAAGCTGGGCCCGGATGGCCGCCAGATTCGGCGCCAGTTTCACGGCGCGCTGTAGATATTCTGTGCCTTTTTCACTATCACCACTTTGCAGGTAAGCGGTACCCAACAGGGCGAGTGACTGGGCATCGGCACTATCAGGTGCAACCACATCCAGCGTTTCGATGGCCTGCTTCGGTTGCTTGAGCTTGATATAGACAGCTGCCAACAACTTGCGGCCCGGCAGATGACCCGGCACAGCTGTCACAAAACTCTTTAGATAATACTCAGACTGTTCCAGATCCCCCTGGAGATAATTGACCACCCCCAACAGCAGCAGACTCTGAGCATGATCAGGGGCCACCTTCAGCACTTTGTTCAGTGCGTCTTCGGCCCCATCCAGGTCATGGCGCTGGAACAGCACCACGGCATGAAAATAGTTCACCACGGGGTGTGAAGGGGCTCGTTTTATGAGCGGGGCCAGGTCCTTTTCCGCATCATCGAACTTGCTCAGTCGAACCTCGGCCATGACCTTGCCAAGCTGAGCTTGAAAACTTGCAGGTTTGAGATCATGGGCCCGGCTGAAGGTCGCCAGCGCCTCTTCGGGCCTGGCGCTGCGATACAGAAGCTCACCCTTGAGCAACAGGGCATCGACGTTGTCCGGCTCGGCCGTCAGCACCTTGCTCACATAGCTGCTGGCCTTGTCTGTTTTACCCGCAACCAGGTCCAGTCTGGCCAGTCCCAGGCGGGCTTCGGACAGTCCCGGGCTGAGTTTGAGCGCCGCCTTGTAGGCCTGCCGCGCCTTGTCGGGGGCCTTGAGTATCAGCCGGGCATCGCCATGCAGCGTCAGGATGACACCCCGTACATCGGCAGGGGCCTGATCAGCAACCTTGACCTCGGACAATACCTTGTCGGCCTTGCCCTGCATCAGGTAGGCACGTCCCAGCAGGGGCATGGCCTTTTCCGGACTGATGCCCTGCGCCAGTGCCCTGGCGAGTTCTTTCTCGGCGGCGGCGCCGTCACTCTGATCCAGATAAATTTTGCCGAGCAGAAAGCGGGCCTCGGCATAGTCGGGATTCTGCTGCAGGACATTTTTTAATTCGATAACAGCGGATTTGTATTCATGCCGGGACAAATAGTCCCGGGCGTTTTTCAGATAGGTATCGGCTTCTGTAGCGACGGCACTGCCCGCCAGCATCAGCAGAAGCAGTCCCAGCGTCCACCGCCTGCCTGTTGGTCTGATTGTTATTCCATTCATAAAACTACGACTCCGTCTCGACTGACCGACTCAGACTGCTTCGCCCGCTCACTTGAGCCCGTATTTGCTCATCAGGTCATACAGGGTGGGCCGGCTGACCCCCAGCACCTCCGCCGCCTGGGAGATGTTATTGTCGAACAAATTGATGGCCCGGACGATGGCGGTGCGCTCGACCTGCTCCCTTACTTCGCGCAGATTGAGAGGCAGGCTGCCCTCGACCGCCAGGTCGTCGAGCTCGAGCTCTTCCGCATTCACGCAGCTGCTCTCGGCCATGATCACGGCACGCTTGATTCTGTTTTCCATTTCGCGGACATTGCCGGGCCAGCTGTAGTTTTCGATGGCGATGGCGCCGTCTTCGGTGAAGCCGCGCAGGTTACGGCCATGCTCAAAGGCAAAACGCTCCAGGAACACCTTGGCCAGCAGCAGGGCATCACCTTCTCGCTCACGCAACGGCGGGATGTTGATGATGATTTCGCTGATGCGGTAATAGAGGTCTTCGCGAAACTCACCACCTTCCACCAATGCCATAAGGTTTTGATTGGTGGCGCAGACCACACGTACATTCACGGGGATTTCAGTACGCCCGCCCAGGCGTTCGATGACCCGTTCCTGTAGAAAACGCAGCAGCTTGACCTGCAGCGACTGGGGAATATCACCGATCTCGTCGAGAAACAGGGTACCGCCGTCGGCATATTCGATCTTGCCCCTGGTCTGCTTGGCGGCGCCGGTAAAGGCCCCCTTTTCATAACCGAACAGTTCGCTCTCCAGCAACGTCTCGGGAATGGCGCCGCAGTTGATGGCTACGAACGGTTTTTTGGCCCGGTCACTTAGACTGTGCAGCGCCCGCGCAACCACCTCCTTGCCGGTGCCACTCTCGCCCAGCAGCAGGGTGGTGACGCCGGTTGGGGCGACCTTCTCGATGGTACGGCACACCTTCATCATCTGGGGGCTGGTGGCAATAATCCCGTCGATGGGTGAGGAGGTGTTCTGCTGCAACAGCCTGCGATTCTCATCTTCCAACTCATGGAGATGAAAGGCACGTTGGACCAGAAGCCCCAGCACATCCGGGTCCACCGGTTTTTGATAAAAATCGTAGGCCCCTTTGGCAACTGCCTTGACCGCGTTTTCGCGCTCATCATTGCCCGTTACCACAATCACCTTGGACGACGGTGACAGACCCAGTATCTCGTCCAGAGCCGCCAGGCCTTCCGTGGCATTTTCAGGATCGGGCGGTAACCCCAGGTCCAACAGGATCACCGGCGGCTCGTGACGCCGCAAGGCGCTGATCGCCTCGGCACGGTCGCCGGCGATGATCACCTCATAGCCTTCGAAACACCACTTCATCTGGCTCTGCAGGCCGGGGTCATCCTCGACGACCAGCATCTTCTTTTGCTCTTGCTTTGAACGACTCAATGTCTAGAACTCTACATAAATGAACAGAAACCGTCGCCGGATCAATCCGGCACTCTCGGGATGCACAGGCGAAACAGGGTTCCGCTGCCGGGCTGACTCTCCACGCGCACATCCCCCCCCAACCCGCGCACAAACTCGCGACACTCATACGCACCGATCCCCATGCCCGCGTTTCCCTTGGTGGTATCGAAGGGCTTGAATAGGCGCTCGCGAATGAATGCTTCATCCATGCCACAGCCGCTGTCTTGTATCTCGATAACAGCATTTTGACTATCCGAAGTCAACTGTATGGCCACCCTGCCGTCGGCGGGGGTGGCATCCTGGGCATTCTGCACCACATGCTCGATTACCGCGGCCAGCCGGTCACGGTCGGCGAGCACGCTCAGCCCCTCCCCCGAACCGTCAAATACCGGTACTGGCTGCTGTGCAGACCGGTGCTGGACGATCTCCTCGATGAGGGGGGGCAACCGCACCGCGGTGGAACTTTGCTGCAACTCGCGTCCCTGACGCAGCTGGGTCAGCATGCGCTGCATCTTGTTGACCGCATTCTCCACCGTGGCCATGGCATCGTCGACAAACTCCTGTTTGTGGCCAAATTTTTTGGCATTGGCCACCACCAGCGACAACTGCCCCACCACATTCTTAAGATCATGGACCACATAGGTCGACAGCCGGTTGAAGGCCTCGAACTGGCGTGCATTGGCCAACTCGGCGCTGGCCTGGGACAGGGCCAGGTAGCTGGCCGCCTGGCTGGCCGCGGTCTTGAGAAGATCACGGTCTTCCCAGTTGATCTTCTGCACCGCCCGCGACTGCAGTAGCAGCGCCATGCCAATCATACGCCGGTTCTGGAACAAAGGGATTACCAGCCAGGCACGCTCCACCTGCGCCAGCCAGTCAGGCAGCTCGAGATCCGCATAGAGGTCCGGCGAGGCCTGGTATTCATCCACATCCACAATCCATTCGGAACTCTTGCAAAAGCTTACCAACGCATCGTCAGGTGTCACCATGGCCGGACCCGCCGCATTCCATTCCGCCGCCAGCTCGAAGCGCTTCGCCTGCTCCTCAAACAGCCACAGCAGTCCACCCGGGCTGTCCACGATCCCCGCCAAAGCCTCCACGACCCGTCGGCTCAGCGCCGGGCCGGGCTCCTCGCTGGCCAGATCACCGATGAACTTCAGCCACTCCTCGCGGTAGTCATATTTATAGCTGAAAAAATGCTTACTGAGAAAAACCCGTACCTGCGCCCGCGCCTGGCCGGAAAACATCAATACAAACAACAGGATGATAGCGCCAAACAGGAAAATTACCTGCGCCAGGCTGCCCCAGCCACCGCCCAGATAGCGGATCGCGTAGCCACCCAGCGCCATTAGAACGAGATAAACACCGCCCCCCACCACCGCGGCGCTGTGAAACACCATCCGGCGGGAAACGAACACATCCAGCGACCACTGGGGATTGCGGGCTGCCGAGACTGCGATGAGAGGAATCACCAGGACGTGGATATATCCCCTGGCGTCCCACAGCTCCCTGTCCACGGTGCTGAACAGGACAGCGTTGGAATAGAGATAAAAGTCGTAGGCAAACACCCCACCCAGCCCTAAACAGAGGTACTTGATCGCCCAGCGCTG
>Ga0114931_10000808_pt1 | contig 39105 bp, 37 predicted proteins | sample 2SBtaG_FD_89579 | JGI IMG/M metagenome (GOLD analysis project Ga0114931, IMG submission 89579) | Deep subsurface microbial communities from Kolumbo volcano to uncover new lineages of life (NeLLi) - 2SBTROV14_V59a metaG | ecosystem: Environmental > Aquatic > Marine > Volcanic | place: Kolumbo... | reverse complement strand
CCAGGCCATTTCCCGCTGGCCCGTACCAACATCGGGCGCAGGCACATTGGTCGCGGGACTGAGAAAGCCCTTGCGTACCAACTCCAGTGTGAATCGCCGTGTGATGTGCTCCATTTGATCCCGCGTGTATTTGCTGGGGTCAATATTCAAGGCTCCCTTTGAGCCGCCGAAAGGCACATCAACCAGGGCACATTTGTAGGTCATCAGTGCGGCCAGTGCCTCGACTTCATCCTGATCAGTGTAGGGTGCAAAACGGATACCGCCTTTTGATGGCAGCCGATGGGTGCTATGAGTCGCACGCCACCCGGTAAAGACCTCCACTTTGTCCCCGATTTTGACCGGGAAACGCACCTGGAGCACTGAATTACAGGCCTTGATGGCCTCAATGGTACCTTCATCCATCCCCATCAGACTCATCGCCCGATCGACCATCAGGTCAACGTTCTGCCTGAAACTTGGTTGTGGAGATGCTTCTTTGTTCACGGTCGATTTCATGTCCATGCGCCTGTTCCTTAAACTATAGTGACGAATATCCACACTGTCGGCAAAAATGTGGAAAACATTAGGTTAGTCAGGAAATAACAGCGGCAGCACAAGACCTTACGGCTGGATACCCCACGGTTTCCAGGGTGCAGTAGGGACAGCTGTCCATTGAACGTGATATCCTGCGCGGCCAAATATTGAAGACGTCCGTCAGGAACAAATCTGTGTCGCGAGTAGAGAAAAAACTGCTGCATTATATGGGCAAAGCTATTGCCGACTACAACATGATCCAGAAAGGTGACCGGGTCATGGTTTGTCTGTCTGGCGGCAAGGATTCCTATACCTTGCTTCGTCTTCTGCATCAGCTGAAAATGCGAAGCAATCGTCGCTTCGATGTTTTTTCCTATACGCTCGATCAAAGCCAGCCCGGCTGGGATGACAGCCACATGCGCCAATGGCTTGACGACCACGGTTACGATTATGAAATCGAAAAACGGGACACCTATTCAGTGGTTATCGATAAAGTGCCCGAGGACAAGACTTATTGTTCATTATGTTCGCGGCTGCGTCGCGGTAATATTTATCGTTATGCAGAAGAGCACGGCATTAACAAGATCGCGCTTGGCCATCATCGCGACGACCTGATTGAAAGCCTGCTGATGTCGGTCATGTACAGCGGCATTGTTCGTTCCATGCCACCAAAATTATTGACCGACGGTAAAAAGCACATCGTGATCCGACCCATGGTCTATTGTCAGGAAAAAGATATCGCCGCTTATGCCAAAGAACAGGAATTTCCAATCATTCCCTGCAACCTGTGCGGTTCACAGAAAAACATGACCCGCAAACGGGTCAAGCAACTCATCGCTGACCTGGCGGAAACCAATGAAAAAATACCCAGCAACATTCTCGGCGCGCTCGGTAACCTTCAACCCAGCCAACTAATGGATGACAGATTGTGGAATTTCAAGGACCTTGAAGAGGGTCTTGAGCTGTCTGAAGTGGAAGATCAACTCAAGCAGGCCAATAGCTAGCCACCTCCTCCCCTCAGCGTAAAAACTCTGGATTCCGGATAATCACTATGTGCTTTCCGGAATGACAATATTCTATCTATTTGTTTTATATATACTTTTTTATTATTTCTCTAAATTCCTGATTTCCATGTAAACCAATTCTCTCCCGAGGCGTTAAACACTGTGAACGCACAATTTTTTAATTGGGAGACAAAACAATGAAAACATCACTATTAGCCATCAGCAGTATAGCTATCTTGCTGACCAATACAGCCGTTATCGCTGCACATCCTGAAACGGACGACCAGAATCGCGGCGACATCATTAACAAGCGGCTGGACAACAAAGGCGATCGCATTAATGAGCGGTTGGACAACAAGGGCGACCGCATTGATGCCCGCCTGGACAGGAAAGGCGAGAACATCAACGCACGTCTGGATAAAAAAGCTGACATCGCTGCAGAACATGGAAAGGACGGATTAGCCAAACGCCTGGACAGGAAAGGTGACCGTATTGAACAGCGTCTTGATAACAAGGGTGACCGTATTAATACCCGTCTGGACAGAAAAGGCGACCGTATTGATCACCGGTTAGATAAAAAGGGTGACCGCATTGATCGCAGATTTGATCATCGCCAAAACGGTGGTGACCATGCAGGCAATCACCGTGGTGACCGTCTCGACAAGCGCGGCGACAGGATAGATGCCCGTCTTGACCGTAAAGGTGATCGTATAGACCATCGGTTGGACAGAAAAGGCGACCGGATTGACCACCGCCTGGACAGAAAGGGTGATCGTGTCAATAACCGCTTTGACCGCCGTGCAGACAGGGCTGCCAGAAATGGCAGGGATGGTCTGGCCAGACGTCTCGACCGCAAGGGCGACCGCATTGATCGCCGGCTGGACAGAAAAGGTGACCGCGTCAATCGTCGTATGGACCGCAGAGGTGACCGCGTAAACCGCCGCATGGATCGCAGGGGGGATCGTGTTAACCGTCGCATGGACCGCAGAGGCAATCGGGCTAATCGCCGCTCACAACGCACAGCACGTTCAGGACGCCGGTAATAGTAAAAGATGAACTGTGAATTGATGTATGATGTTGAAAAATACCAGCCACCTGTTTTCGGTGGCTGGAAATTTTCAAATCCGATTGGCGACAACAGCGAGTGGAGGACAAAACGCTGGAACCTACTCAGGCACTGGATCGGTTCTTTGCCGGTGTTGAGCGGCGGGCCTTCCGCATGGCACAGATTGCCACCGGTAATCGTGACGATGCGCTGGATATTGTCCAGGACGCCATGCTCAGTCTTGTCCAACGATATTCCAGACGCAAAGAAGATGAATGGGCACCCCTCTTTCATCGCATTTTGCAAAATGGTATTAAGGACTGGTACCGGCGGAACAGCACTCAAAGCCGTTGTCGCCTGTGGTTAATATCAAGTGATGATGAAAGTCACGACCCGATTCAGGAACAGGCAGACATACACGCAGCCACACCGGGGGATCAACTGGTTCTGGACAGGGCCACTGATATGGTAGACAAGGCACTAAAAGCCTTGCCGCCAAGACAACAACAAGTGTTTTTATTACGAACATGGGAAGGATTGAACGTGGCCGAAACAGCAAGCGCCATGCGCTGTTCAGAAGGCAGCGTTAAATCACATTACTCAAGAGCGGTGCACACACTACGCGCCAAACTGGGAGACCACTGGGAATGAAGCAGCATAAAGACAACATGGCATTCGCAGACAGCATCAAGCAAAAACTTGATGACTCTCTCGATGACATCGACGGCATAACACTTGCGCGTTTGCAAGCGGCGCGTCGTCGGGCAGTTGCTGCTTACAGACCAGGTCGAGCTCTTTTAGATACAAAATGGTTTATACCGGCAGGCGGGTTTGCTACCGCAGCAATGGCAGTCCTGGCAATCTTTCTTGTGTTGAAAGAACCCGGTAAGAATTTGCCAGCCGGAAGTGTGGACGATTTTGAACTTCTGACTTCCTCAGTCAATCTGGATATGCTGGATGATTTTGAATTTTATGACTGGCTGCCAATCGAGGAAGGCAGTGCGACTTGAAGCCTTTGTACTGCTGGTCTTTGTCGCGTTTCCGCATGCTGTATTACACGCCGCAGAAACAAAAACGGCAACAAAGGACAACGATGAGTTACCGTCTGCCGAGTTTCTTGAATATCTGGGCGGTTTTGAAACTGAAGACGGCCAATGGATCGATCCCATGCAACTGGAGCAGGTATCAATCCCCGACAATGATAAACAGGATGATGCAAATAAAGACCTTTAGACAATTTCTGGTTCTTGTGCTGCTGGCAGGATTTACTACGTCTGCCTTTGCTGCATCGGATGCAGGCGCTGTCGAATGGGACAACCTTAGCCAGGATGAACAGCGAACCCTGAACAGGTTCCATAACCAATGGAACCAGTTCACTCCGGAACGCCAACAACGCTTGCAGAAAGGCGCCAGACGCTGGTCACAGATGACCCCTGATGAGCGTCATGCTGCAAAAAAACGTATGAAGCGCTGGAAAAATCTGCCGCCGGAAAAACGCGAACATCTGCGTAAACGCTTTGAGCGTTTCAAGCAGTTACCCCCCGATCAGCGAAACCAGATACGAAAGCGTTTTAAGCGATTCAGGGAATTACCAGCGGAACGCCGGCAGGAACTGCGCAATAAGTGGAAAAAGATGTCACCGAAGCAACGTCAACGATTCAGACAAAATCGTCGTGAGCGTATTCAAAGACAACGATCTGATCAAAGACGGCGACCTGCCCAAAGACAACGACATGAACGCAGAAATAATCAACGCCGACCATCACGGCGTTAAAAAAAGAATAGACAAGATGCACAGGATAAAAAGATAAAAGATTAAAGAAACAGACAGGATTGACAAGATTAACAGGATAAATAAAAAGAAAAATATAACTGACTTCTTCCCAACACCTGTCATTCCCGCGAAAGCGGGAATCCAGTTTTAAATTTTCTGGATACCGGATAATGCCTTCGGCATTTCCGGTATGACATTGCTTATTTCTCTGTGCTACCCGTGGTTGACTAAAATTCTGTTAATCCTGTAAATCCTGTCTGTTTAGTTTTTTCTTTGCGTCCTCCGCGTCTCTGCGGCCTCTGCGTTAATTGATCTTTTCGCGGGAATGAGAATATTTTTACCCCCTCACCTTAATCCTCTCGACCCTGGTTCCGAACTTCGTTCTACATCCTCCATCCCTGGAGTCGTCCCGGAGGGAAAGGAAATAATACATCCTGTCAATCCTGTCTGTTTCTTTAATCTTTTATCTTTTTATCCTGTGCATCTTGTCTATTTTTGTTTCCGATAAATCTCGGAATCCGGATTAAACGCCAGCCAGGCAAATGCAAAATGGACGCCACCATCAATGCCGGTGAGTTGCTTCCCGGTTTGCGGCCCTTTTATGGCACGCCCGAGCAAACTCCATTCTGAACCGGTTTGCTTGTCAACGATTCGGTTGCCACTCAACTCAAACTCCAGTTGCTTGCCGTCAACCATACGGCTATAGGCAATGGCTGATTGAATCAATCGTGAATTTTTTATCTCGGGGGCATCCAGTGCCGACAAAATATTTTGTTGATGAAAAATAACCAGCGGCGTGTCCGCAAAAGTATCCTGAATAATACCAATACCTTTCATTTCACTGAAGGGATAAATACGATGCTTATCACCAAGGCTCACACTGAGAACACGCTCCATCGCTGGCAGTCGCTTATCAGCTGAATTGTGCAAAAGAAACGGTTGGTCACCAATTGTGTCATAACCCCGATAAGGGTTAACGCCGTATTGCCGCCAGTAACCTGTCTTGCGCGACAATACATCCCCCTGGGGAAAGGCGAGACGAAACGTTTCAAATGACACAATCTTTGAATGAATTTGTTTTAATTCAGTGCCGGTATATTCCCCTACAATACCAATACCTGAAAACTGCTGCCACCAACTCTCTGTCTGCCGGTCATACATGACCATGTCACTTTCCCGTAACCGTCCGGTCACACCAAAATCAAGGACCTTGCCCTGGACACGACGGTCAAACACGATAGACGCATTACACAAAGGACAAAAGGTAACGGCCACTGGTACACCCATGAATTTGTCATTAAGAATTTCATGCCATATTAATATCTGAAGTGGATAAGCGCGCGCAGTACCCTTGCTTTCGAGTACGATCACCGGTTCTTGCAAGTTCAACCATTCGCCTGCCTGTGTCACCGGCTCAAAACGGGGATGATCAATGGCGGGGATACCATCTTTTGGTGGTCCGCCTGAGGTAATTTCATTGAGGTCTACTGAATGTTTGGTAAAATCGGTATTGGGCCATTCCTCGTTAGTCGGTTTCTCGGCATAGGCCAGCCAACCCGATTGCTGCACTCCCCACCAGCCAATACTTGCCAGCACACCGATACGCAATACACTGTAATACCAACGTTTTGAGCTAATAATTTTGATCATCCCAACCACTCCTGTTGTCACCCGTCATTTAAGACAATTCGACATCCAATAGGTTTCCCCCATAGGTTTCCAATGACTCCCTGCGGTAGAATAGTATCGCAGTGCACGCTGATAACAAACGGGAGATGATGTGGAGCAGCTTCGCCAGCATCTACGCGCCATCGACGGCAAAGGCTATAAGGCCTACAAACAGATAAAAGGCCATTATGACTTTCCTGACTATACCCTGAGCATCGATCACGTTCAGGGTGACCCTTATGCGGCAGCATCACGCATCAGTATCAGGCTGACATCGGCGACCACTGCTTATCCGCCAGCACTTTCGTCGAACAAAACCCGCAAAATTGCTTTTGAAGATTTTCTTGGCCGCCAGATAGCAAAAGCAATAATAAAACATTGCAAAGGCCAGCGAGGCACCGGCAAAGGCGGTGAAATCAGTATCGCCCGTTATGGCCAACAAGTATTACAACGCAATGCGGTATTACTTGAACCGGATTTTGTGGAAATCCGTCTAACACCGGGTCTGCCCGGCTCCGGTCGTTCCATTCTGGGCAAGGATGCCGAGTCCATGTTTTTTACTGAACTGCCGGCAATAGTTAATGCGGCGTTGATTTTTACCAACCTTGACTCAAAAGAAGCACAACGACATGTTGACAGTGTCGAGGACCAGGAGGCTTTACGCGCATGGCTGACTGAACAAAAACTGATCGCTTTCGTCGCCAATGATTCACTGCTGCCCCGGTTAACCGGCATTGATGACCGGCCTCTGGACAAGGATGCACACCGGTTTACCTCACCGGTATCATTGGAACGGTCGGTCACCCTGCCGAATGCGGGTGAGATTAAAGGCACGGGCATCCCGCAAGGAGTAACCCTGATCGTTGGTGGCGGTTTTCATGGCAAGTCCACGTTATTACATGCATTGGAACGCGGAGTTTATAACCATATTCCCGATGATGGCCGTGAACAAGTGGTCACTGATGCCTCCGCCGTCAAGGTTCGCGCCGAAGATGGGCGTGCAATATCGAATGTGAATATCAGCCCGTTTATCTCCAACCTGCCTTTTGGCCGCGACACGGTAAACTTCAGCACAGAAAACGCCAGCGGCAGTACGTCACAAGCCGCCAACATCATTGAAGCACTGGAATGCGAGTCCAGAGTGCTGTTAATTGACGAAGACACCTCGGCGACCAACTTCATGATCCGCGATGAACGCATGCAGGCGCTTGTGGCCGATGACAAGGAACCCATCACGCCCTTTCTGCATCGTGTGCGTGAATTGTATGAACAGCACGGCATCTCTACCGTCATCGTTATGGGTGGTTCCGGTGATTACTTTGATGTCGCCGATACCGTGATCATGATGGACAATTATCAGCCTAATGACGTGACTGTAGAGGCAAAGAAACTGGCGCATGATTCAGAGATCAACATCTCGAACCAGACACCGTTTAATTTCAAAAGCACACGCAAACCGGACAAGCGGATACTGGATCCTTCTCGCAACCACCACGCCGTGAAAATCGACTGCAAGGATACGGACATGCTTTTTTATGGCGAGCATCGTATTGACCTTGATAGCATCGAACAACTCATCGACCCCGGCCAACTCAAAAGCATTGGCCAGATGATTCATTATTACAACCAGCATTATCACGACAACACCGACAACCTGATCGAAGGACTGAAAAAAACACTGGAAGATGCGAACGTAAAAGGACTGGATGCCTTCAGTCAATACAAAGTCGGCAACCTCGCCCTGCCCCGCCTGTTTGAACTCGCCGCAACAGTTAACCGGATACGAGGTGAGAACTAAGACTTTGAATAATACACAATGCGGGCGATCTGATTTCCGGAGAAAAATTTGAAATTGATATGCATTGGGCGGTGTTATTAATCATTGGATTTACTGTCTGGATAACGTTAAGAACATTAAAGAAAAAAACGACTCTGCTTGATGTGAAGGGCAGATAATTTCAGGGAAAACAAAAAAAGAGTCAGCTTGATTTAGCGCCCGGGAATCCGGGGTTAACTCAGTGTCTATTTTTCAATGCTGGCAAAGAAAAGAGGAGTGCATACGATTATCTTATACGTTACTATTATTATTTATAAAATAATAAACTGGACGTTTTGTCATTCGTAGTGCCATTGCTAAAAACATTGATCATGTATCCATTACTGTCGTTTCTGATGGCCACAAACTATATCTGTCTATATAAGCTATTCTGATTGTTGCCCACACTTTCATGAGAGGATATTTGTCAAGACCCGTTACATTCATCCTGTATGCAGGAATTATGGCAGCCATTGGTGTTCACTATGCACACATCTATTTAAATGTTCTGAATCCGGATAAAGTCGTCATATTGAAAGATATATCAGAGTTATCAGGAATGACCTACCTGCCTGAGCAACACCGGTTTATAGGCGTTTCTGATAACGGGGATGTAACGGAATTTGATATAGACGGTAACTTGTTCCGCAAGCGAAACTATCCCGAACTTGATCTTGAAGACATATCGCTTGCAAAAGAGCCCGGTTATGCCTGGGTAACCGCTGAAGAAACTCGTGTCTTACTCAAACTACGCCTGAGAGATTTTGAATTTGTCAGCCAGAACCCGGTAAACGATAAACTTTTCCCATGGTATTCAAAAAATAAACAATTTGAAGGAGTGCTGGTTAGAGAAGACGCATCTGCTGACATCATTCTGGCGAATGAATCCATGCCAGCTTCCCTTGTTTTCCTGCATGATCCTCTGAAATCAAAATCACGCAGTACAATACTGGACGCAACATCGGTCAGCGGGGTAATCAATATCCTTGACAAGCATCTGCTGGCGATATCGAGAACCAATGGACTTTTGCTGTTGTCAGCGTCGGGCAAGCCAATCAGCAAATGGCGTCTCGTGCATGGGCACAAGGTAGAAGGAGGCGCCTACGTACCCGGTCTGGGATTAGTGCTTTGCACCGACCGGAAACGCTCCAGACTTTTGATCTTTACATCAATGAAGTCGGATACCGGAATACGAGATGCGTTCAATCTTTAACAGATTATCTCCCGAACCCTCAACAGTATTGTTGCTGATCGTGACTTTACTGGCAGGTTTTGCACTGGCCTATAACAACATTTACCCGCTAACTCACGGTATCCATGAAACCCGGGTACTGGAAACAGCGCGTGAAATGACGGTAACGGGGGATTGGCTGATCCCACACTATGACGGTGAAATTCGATTGCAAAAGCCGCCTTTGCCTTACTGGGCAACGGCAATCATGTTCAAAGTAACGGGCGATGCCTACCCCTGGGCAGCACGTACTGTTCTGGTGTTGCTCGGTTTGGGACTGATTCTGGGAACTTACTGGATAGCGCTTGGCCTTGAACGCAGAAGTGTCGCTGTTATAGCGGTTGCTCTGCTCGCGTCTTCTTACCTTTTCATTATTGAATTCAGGAAGGTCACGCCCGACCCCTATCTCGCTTCCCTGGTCACACTGGCTATCGCTGCACTTGCCTGGGCGTACCGGCGCAACGGGCGCACGCAAAACCTGTTGATGTTCGCTGGTTACCTGACACTTGCCCTGGCTATCCTGGCAAAGGGTCCTATTGCGATTGTATTCGTTGCCCTCGGTTTGTGGTTTACACATCCACACGATCATAAAACAGGTTTCCCTTACTGGCGCCATTTACTCGGGCTGACACTGGCGGTCGTTCCTGTGGCGATCTGGGCCGTGTTAGTCGCGCATCAGGTACCTGACGGTACCTCGCTGTGGTGGCATGAGGTGACTGGCCGTCTGACGGGGGAGGCAGGGGGTGAACGGCCACCCTGGTTTTATGGCCCTGTCATACTTGAAAGTGTTCTCCCCTTCTCTGTTTTCTTTTTATGGTCACTGTTTACCAATGATCATCGACCCAATTATTGCCGACGATGGTTTATCAGTGGTTTTGTCTTCCTTGTATTCCTGTCCAGTCGCAAGGCAGCTTATCTGCTACCGCTGTTGCCTGTCGCCTGTATCATGACAGCACGTTTTATTGCTGAACAATTGATGAACAACAGGTTGCGTGCTGCTTTCTGGTTACAAGCAGTGATAAATACAACGCTGGCAATCCCGCTTGTGGTGGTCGGATTGATTTATGCCGATCATCTGTCAGTCATTAACGCAATTCTGGCCATATTATTAACAGGCACTTTATTGATCATTATTTTATATCCGGGAACGCAAAAATTACCGGTCGGGGCTTTTCTGCTCAACAGCGTTTTGATTACACTGTTTTATTTCAGTGTTATCAAGGACAACCTGCCCAGAGATGAAACTGTGCTTCAGTTAGGGAGCTACATAAGGTACTCGGTAAATGCCGGTGATGATTTTTATGCCTTGAATATGCGTTCCCCTACCCTGACATTTTATGCCCATCGAATTCCTCAACACATTTCCCGACTGGAAGAAATACACTGGAACGCGGATCATACAACATGGTTACTTTCACGTACGAACCTTGATGACAAGGCGCTACCGCCCTATGAACACCGTGTCCAGACGTATTCGCATAAAGGGGAAAGCCTCTTTCTTTACTCTTTCAACAATCAGAGGGATATTCGGAACTGATTAATTGCGTACAAAACAGAAGGTAAATAGAGATATTCCCGATATAGGATAGTATTTAAGAAATACAAAGTTATTGGGAATCTGTGTGATCAAAACAGAAAATACCCTTATCCAGCTTGTGGACGTAGACGCTGAGCGTGTCCGCTACCTGTACCGAAATGCCCCTGTAGCAATTGCAGTCAATATAGCAATAGGCGGGTTGATGTACTGGGTGCTCTGGGATCGTGTCTTGCATGATTACCTCACCGATTGGCTTCTGGCATTAATCGTCATTACAGCGATACGCGCCTTTACCGTTTTTCAGTTTATACATACCTCGCCCCCGAACCAGAGCATGGCAAACTGGCGAATGGCTTTTCTCATCGGCTCAACATTAAATGGCTTGCTCTGGGGAATGACACTCTGGATTTTCGCGCCTTTCGCTTCATTTGAAACACCGGTTTTCATTACTTTTGCTGTCGGAGGTTTATCGGCCGGGGCCGCTGCTTTACTGGGTGGCACTTTCAGGGTTTATCTCAGTTATGTCATCGCAACAATGGTGCCTGTCGCTGCCTGGTTTCTCATGCAGGAGGGAAGTGAGATCCATTTCATTATGGGAAGCATGCTGGTCATTTATATATTTGCAGTATTGAGTGCCGGCATGATTTATCGGCGAGTACTTTTGAAATCCATTGATTTATCCAATCAATTGGTTGAAGCCAGAGAAGAAGCAGAAATCGCCAATAAAGCCAAAAGCAAGTTTCTGGCCAGCATGAGTCATGAACTACGCACGCCTCTGAATGCTATTCTGGGCTTTGGTCAGTTACTCGAACTGGACCAGGAGCAATTACCTGAAAAACATCGGACGCATGTACAGGAAATTCTCAAGGGAGGACACCACTTGCTGGAGTTAATCAATGAAGTGCTGGACCTGAGTAAAATCGAGGCTGGCCGGATAGGACTGTCCATCGAAACTGTTCACCTTGACCTCCTCATCGATGAATGCCGGACATTGATTGAACCTTCTCTGTCAAAATACAAGGTCTCTTTGCATTATAAAGACAGCGAGTGTCAGCCACCGACAGTTCTTGTAGATTTCACACGTCTCAAACAAGTATTACTTAATCTGTTATCCAACGCCTGCAAATATAACCACACCGGTGGCCGCGTCACTCTTGGTTGTACGCCAGTAGCTGATAACAGAGTTCGCATCAGTGTGGAGGACACCGGTATCGGTATCCCGATGAATAACCAGTCCAAACTGTTTCATCCTTTTAGTCGTCTTGGTCAGGAAGCTTCAACGATTGAAGGCACTGGTATCGGGCTTGTGATCTCAAAACAACTGATAGAGTTAATGGATGGAGAAATTGGTTATAGCAGCAATCCTGGCGAAGGCTCCACATTCTGGATCGAACTACCTTGCAGTGTGGTACAACCATAATAAACAAGTATGAGCCAGTTCTTTCTGGTTATATGGAAGAATAATTTTGACCGATATTTTAAGGAATCTCTGATTAAGACATCAAGTACAAGCGCTGCTCCAGGGCTTTATCATTCATCCGTTACACAACCTTCACTGGCATTCTTGACATTCTTTATATATTTATACAGCGTGCCGCGCGTGGCTTTATAAGGCGGCATGGTCCAGGCGGCCTTACGCTTGTTCATTTCATCATCACTAATATCGACACTCAGGATATTATTTTCTGCATCAAGGGTGATCTTGTCTCCATTTTTAACTAATGCAATCGGGCCACCCTCTTGTGCTTCCGGGACGACATGACCAACGATGAAGCCGTGTGAACCGCCGGAAAAACGACCATCCGTTATCAATGCGACATCCTTGCCCAGGCCAGCACCCATGATGGCAGATGTCGGTGTTAACATTTCCGGCATGCCCGGCCCGCCTTTTGGGCCTTCATAACGGATAACAACGACGTCACCTTTGTTGATCTTTTTATCTTCCAGTGCCTTTAACATGTTTTCTTCCGAATCAAAAACACTGGCGGGTCCGCTGAATTTTTCACCTTCCTTGCCTGTGATCTTGGCAACCGCTCCGCCGGGTGCCAGGTTGCCACGTAATATTTGAATGTGCCCTGTTGGCTTGATTGGATCATCCAGCGAATGAAAAACATCCTGTCCCGCCGTTAAGCCCGGCACATCAGCCAGGTTTTCAGCGATGGTCTTGCCAGTCACAGTCATGCAATCGCCATTGAGTAGATTGTTCTCCAGCAAATATTTCATCACTGCCGGCGTGCCACCAACGTTATGCAGATCTTCCATGACATATTTTCCGCTGGGCTTGAGATCAGCAAGAAACGGAATGCGTTCACTGACTTTTTGAAAATCATCAATCGTAAGATCTATATCAACAGCGCGCGCCATGGCGATTAAATGTAAAACCGCATTGGTCGAACCACCTAAGGCCATAACAACGACCATGGCATTCTCAAACGCATCACGTGTCATGATGTCGCGCGGCTTGATGTCCTTTTCAAGCAGATTTCTTATCGCGGCACCTGCATTAAAACATTCCTCCAGCTTGCCCGGTTCCACTGCTGGAACAGAAGAACTATATGGCAGAGACATGCCCAGGGCTTCAATAGCCGAAGCCATCGTATTCGCCGTATACATACCGCCACAGGCACCTGCGCCGGGAATGGATTTTCGGACTATCTCCTGCCGTGTTTTTTCATCAATTTTACCGGTGATGAATTCACCATAACTTTGAAAGGCACTGACAATATCCAGTGTTTGGTTGTCAAGATGACCGGGCTTGATAGTGCCACCGTAGATCATCAGCGCGGGTCGGTTGAGGCGACCCATGGCCAGGACCACACCGGGCATGTTCTTGTCACAACCGGGAATGGCGATTAGCCCGTCATACCATTGTCCGCCCATTATGGTTTCCACGGAATCAGCAATGAGGTCGCGCGATTGTAATGAATAGCTCATGCCTTCAGTGCCCATTGAAATACCATCAGACACACCCACCGTATTAAAACGCATACCGACCAGGCCAGCGTCCTGTACGCCTTCACGCACCTTGGCAGCCAGATCCAGCAGGTGCATGTTGCAGGTATTCCCCTCATACCAGACACTGGCGATGCCGACTTCGGCCTTGTCCATGTCCTTGTCCGTCAACCCTGTGCCATACAGCATGGCCTGCGAAGCCCCCTGCGATTTAGGCTGGGTAATGTGTGCACTGTATTTATTTAGTTTCTTTGGCATGGCTCTTCATAGTTTGTATGGCCAGGGAACTGCAAATCATAACAAAAACCCGCGCTAATGAAACGAGGCGTTTCCCCGGCTTAAGAGGCAGTGTGAAAACGTAGCGAGCGAAGCAAGAACAAGGCAAAAATTTGCGAAAAAGCGGAATTTATATGAAGTAAATGAGCAATTTGAGCCAATTTTTCCGAGCACCCCCTTGTGGGGTGAACACCGTTATTGCAAGCACAGTAGTTTTCACACAGCCTCTTAATGAGTAAATGGGCAACAGATCCCGAATGGGGAGAGAATCCAGATGGAAAAAATGAGGTGGTTGGCGCGCTGAAAACGCCAGCAGCTATCTACAAAGCAAGCGAATACCTGGCTGGCTTCACCCAACCTCTTTATTGCTGGTAAGGTTTGCCACTTTGTTGCGCTCCACGATTTCAGCCAGAGTTAATTTATCGAGATAGTCAAACAATTGAGCACTAAACAAACTCCATAGTTCTTGCACATTGCTCGTGGATTGCAGACTCATGTCGATGCGTTGATTGGAGTATGCGCTCTCATCCACCGCAGTAATGATGTCTGCAATACTGATTTTATCCAGACTACATGATAGTGCATAACCACCGCCAGGCCCACGAGTGCCGTGTACCAAACCCCGTTTACGTAATTTGGAGAAAATTTGTTCCAGATAGGAAATGGAAATGCCTTGCGAACTGGAAATCTCGGACAGGGTTAAATGTCTGGTGCTGTCACACAAGGCCAATTGCATCATGGAAGTGATGGCATAACCTGCTCGCGTTGATAATTTCATGGACTCGCCCTTCATGTGGTTTATGAATCAAACCACCCCAGACTTTTACTCCTAGCCCCCGCTAAGATATACCTTTATTGTTGAGCAATTTTATCAACTACTGCTAAATATTACTTTATTAATAACCTCAACAAAAGGCTAAATATTTACTCTTTTAATAACATATAGTTATATAATGTTTGTCGCAGTATATACTGTCGACGGTCGTTATTCTGGCTATCAATTCTTACAGGTAGCTAAATTACGTCTATTTTTACATGGTATTAAGTTATCCAGATATTGGACGTAAGGCGACATACGGGTATGCTGCTCGTTGGGTACTTTACCTGACACGCAGTTCGAGAATACTTTTACATGACATTCAGCTCGAGAAGGCGATGAGAGATTACAGCGAAAAACGAAATGCGATCAGAATGCTGATAGGTTGTATGGCTGAGATCAATAACCCAGGCTCAGCACAGACTTACCCATGCACCTGCCGGGACCTGAGTATCGACGGCATCGCTATTGAATCTGACTATGCCGCTAATGAAGGTGAGATGCTGGAAATTACCTTGCATCCACCAGAAAACTCGGCGATTGCGCCATTGAATGCAGTAATGAAAGTACTACGAATGGATACTGTTGAAACCTTGTCTGGGCCGAGATTCAGGATTTCCGGCAATATAAAAATAATTAGCTGATTAAGTCCTGAAGCAGAAGTTCACTCAATTCGATCAGTTGGCCTAATTAAAATAAGCGGGCTAGTGCCCGTACCCGGCAGCGGGGGTCAATGATGGATCTTGCAGGATCAATGGCTTGTTTTCAGTAACGAGTATTTCGAAGGCGTCCGCTTCTAACGCCCGGTTATACAAAAAACCCTGGAATTCATGACAACCCAGTGAACGGAGATAGGCATATTGCCGTTCGTTCTCTACCCCTTCGGCAATCATTCTCAATTTCATTTTATGTCCCAGTTCAATAATCGCACTAACAATGGCTGAGTCGGCCTTGCTGGTCAGCATGGTTTTAATAAATGACTTGTCAATTTTAATGGTGTCGACCGGGAACAGTTTGAGATAACTGAGTGAAGAATAACCAATACCGAAATCGTCGATGGCAATGCGGATACCCATGTCTTTCAATTCGTTGAGCATAGCGGCACTGGCTTCCGGATCTTCCATAAGAAGATTCTCTGTCAATTCCAGTTCAAGACACTGTGGATCGAGTCCACTTTCATTAAGGATGTTGCTGATTATTTTGGTCAGATTTTGCTGCTTGAACTGCCTGGGTGAAATGTTCACTGACATTGACATCGGTTTTATTCCGGCATCCAGCCATTTCTTATGTTGATAGCATGCTGTACGCAATGCCCATTCACCTACCGGGATGATAAGACCTGTATCTTCGAGTAAAGGTACAAAGTTATCAGGATAATTCAATCCGGAATTCGTGTAGTTCCACCGAATCAGCGCTTCCATACCACAAATTCTTCCGTTGCTAAAATCTACTCTGGGCTGATAATGAAGTTCATATTCATCGCGTGCCAGTGCATGACGCAAATGACTGACTCTGTCGATATAGTCCGAGGTACGGATATTCATCTCAGCCGTGTAGAACTGGTAAGTATTGCCACCTTTGTCCTTCGCACGATACATGGCAGTATCTGCATTTTTGACCAGGCGGTTCATATCGTGTTCATCAAATGGATAGACTGTAATGCCGATACTGGCTGTGATTGTAGCCTGTGCATTTTCAAGCTCGAAAGGATCTTTAATTGAATCAAGTATCCTTAATGCGATCACAGTAACTTCATCAACATGTTTTACATCACCCAGCACTACGATGAACTCGTCTCCACCCAGTCTGGCGACTGAATCGACTTCGCGAACACAACCACGAATTCGGTCGGATGTTTGTTGCAGTAGCTGGTCACCTTGATCATGCCCAAGACGGTCATTGATTGGCTTGAATTTATCCAGGTCCATGAACAGGATCCCCACGAGACTTTCATTCCTGCTGGCATTATTCAGTGCATGTTCGATATGATCCATAAACAAGGCACGGTTGGGTAACCCTGTCAGAACATCATGTGTGGCGCGATGCTCGATCAATGCATTCCTGCGTAAACGCTCGACTTCCTGATATTTAATAATTCCATAGGCCCGCTTGACGATGAAAAAGAAAGCCAGATAAAGCAATACCAGAATAGCAGCAACGCCGAAAATGATTCGTTTCTGAAGAGCTCCTAACTGATTCGTCATATCGGAATAGATTTCAAAGACACCTTCTACCTGTCCCTCAATCGATCGACGAATAGGCATATACGTCGCCAGATGATCGCGACTGCCATGCAGTTTGCCAGGCTCACCGGAGACATCACGATAAACAAGCTCGCTTTTTACCTGGCCTGTGCGGGCAGCAATAAAACCTGTCCTCGATAATCTGCTATTTTCACCGGCACTGTTTCCGGATGAAAAAATTGGCCTGCCATCGATGTCATATACGTTTATCTCGATAATTGATAATCCTTTAAATTGTGATCGGATGCGTTCTTCGAACTTTTCTGTGACGGGATAGGATATTCGCACATCAGTGCTGGGTGCTATTTGCAGAAATCTGTCAAAATCGGGTTGCATGGCATTGATGGTTACCTGTGCCAGCGTCACATTCTTGCTTTCTTCCACATCTATCAATGAATCAATGGCAGCCCATCGATAAAAAACGACCAACAAAGTGATCGCCAGCGTAATACTCAAGAAGCTCGCGATAGAGAGATAACGTGTCAGTCTGAACATTGGCATATTTTTATTCTTCTTTTATGTTGCGCATCCTGCGGGGGTTTTACTCATGTTCTCATTCCTGATGTAATGAAAATGACATAAGTTACGGATAACATTAAAGAGTATAGTCGCGACTTTACTATTCGCAGAAGAAATCAGGAAAACCCCGGAAAATTCACCGAATACAGAAACTTGCTTTACAATTTTGTGAACTGTGCACGGTTTTGAAAACGTACACAGTTCACAAAATTATTTTTTCAATGTTAGAGCAATTCTATTAATCCTCTCATCCTGTTGAACGGGAAGGCATTAAAAAAATACGCTTGTTAAGGAACCTCTGATTAATTCATGAATCGGTTGCTGATGGTTAAAATCTCCCCTCTCTACGTTGCCAATCCTGGCTAGTGCCTGCAATTGGCGCCTTGACCTGAAAAATTTTACCTCATCATCCACTCGACCCGGAATTAATCAGAGGTTCCTTAAATATTTATTAGATGAACGGAAACATACGTCTGATTAATGGCGTATTGTAATGGTAAAGAGTATGGAGAAAAGCAGGAAAGTCAATGCCGAATCGGTTTTGTAATGTCAGCGCCTCTTGATAAAACTTCTTTCGCCACTTTGCAGGCACTGGCTGATTAAAGGCCAACACAATAATATTTCCATGTCCGTTCACCGGCAATAACAGGATCTGGTTATCAAAGCTCTTGCGAATATTATCTGTTATTTGCTGGAATGCACATGATTTACTCAACCACAAATTAATCACCATAATGCCCTGTTGAGATAGCCTGGCCCGGCAATTGTCAAAGAAAACCTGTGTACAAACAGAATTTGAAACCCCGTCATCATCAAAGGCATCAATCATTTCGATGTCATATTGTAATTGACTCTCCCGAATGAATTCGCTCCCATCTTTTATGTGAATGTTCATTCGCGGATCTACAGGCAAATCAAAATAAGCATAAGCCAGCTTGACTACCTTTTCACTGCTCTCAACCCCCTCGATCTGGCATTTTGGATAATGATGAAGAAAAAAACTGGCCAATGAACCGCCGCCCAGTCCAATTAGCAGCATTGAACGGGGATCATTCATGAACATCAGGGAACTGACCATCGCCTGGGCATAACTCAACACCAGAATGGCAGAGTTACCCAGATACATACTGCTCTGCTTGGCTCTGCCGCCGAAGTACATGGTGCGTGTTAATTCATCATCATAGATTTCAATAACGCCATGCTGGTCGTCTGTCCTGTGGATCAGGTTTCCTTCCGGCGCAATTCTGGTAGGTTTAATCATGGTGTATTTCTTAACTTCCTTCCGGCTTGATTTTTGTTGGTTTAATCACGATTATATTTCAGGATTTTCTGCTAAATATAGTGTAAATGAGACTTGCACGTGAAGCCATGTACGAGCAAAATGCGCACCTCGTTAATTAAAGTGGATAAAAGCCGGAGTCGAGCCTTGGCCGATAGTGAACATCATAACAGGCAGTTTGTTGAATGGTTCCGCCATTCGACACCTTATATTAATGCCTTCAGGAAGCGCGCCTTCGTTGTCGCGTTCGATGGTGATGCTGTTGCCGATCCCCGGTTTTCCAATCTGATCCACGATTTTGCCTTGCTCAACAGTCTGGGTATTCAACTGGTGCTCGTTCACGGTGCACGTCCGCAAATCGAACGACGCCTGCGTGAGTGCTCTGCCGAAATCAAATATGTCAACGGATTGCGCATCACTGATGACAAGGCCCTGGCCTGTGTGAAAGAAGCTGTCGGTTCAGTGCGCATGGATATCGAAGCCTTGCTATCCATGGGGTTGGCCAACTCCCCGATGGCAGGCGCCAGGATCCGTGTTGCCTCAGGGAATTTTGTCAATGCCCGCCCGATCGGGATAAAGGACGGTGTGGACTATTGTCACACAGGTGAAGTCCGTCGTATTGATGTGCCCGGCATTGAACAACAACTCAAAGACGGTGATATTGTTTTATTGTCGCCCACTGGTTATTCACCGACGGGTGAAATATTCAATCTTTATGCAGAAGATGTCGCCACCGCGGCGGCTATTCAGTTGCAGGCGGATAAATTAATCCTGTTAACCGAAGACATTGTCCCGGCAGAATTGATCCGTCAAATTACCCTCAAGGAAGCGGAATCCGTGCTTTCATCACAATCACTGCCGGATACACTTGCGCGCCACTTGACCAGCACTATTAAAGCCTGTCGCCACGGTGTAATACGTGCGCATCTGATTGAGCGCGGAATTGATGGCGGGCTTTTGCTCGAACTGTTCACGCGTGATGGCGTCGGCACTTTAATAACTGATGACTTATATGATGCCATCCGTGATGCGACGATTAATGATGTCGGTGGCATACTGGAACTCATCGAACCACTTGAACATGAAGGTGTGCTCGTGCGTCGCTCACGTGAGCGCCTCGAAACAGAAATTGATCATTTTATGGTGGTTGAGCGCGACGGGTTGATTATCGGCTGCGCTGCCCTGTATCCCGATCCGGAGCATAAGATGGGTGAACTGGCCTGCCTGGCCATTCACCCGGATTACCGCCAACAGCAATGGGGCGATATCATGCTTGAGTATATCGAAGTCAAGGCAAAATCGGCTGAGATCGACCGCCTGTTTGTACTCACAACCGCTACCTCACACTGGTTTCTGGAGCGGGGCTTTATGTCCGCCGAACTGGATGACCTGTCTGTGCAGAAAAAATCCCTCTATAATTATCAACGGAAGTCGAAAGTTTTCATAAAGAGTCTATAGTTACTAGAACTTATTAGAAATTTCCATTATTTGGAAATCTCGGGACTCTAGCTACTAACACACTATCGAAAAGCTCCCAGGTGAGTGCGAGACAAGGCAAAAGTTGGCGAAAAAGCGCAGTTTACACGTCAGTAAATGAGCATTTTGAGCCAACTTTTTTAACGCAGTGTCGTGCCGCATGGAGCTTTTCCAAGGCGAAGTAATGAAACCCTTTCTAAAGTGGGCCGGCAACAAACAACGACTTCTCGAGCGCATCAAATCAGCATTGCCACCGGGTGGAAAGCGCCTGATTGAACCCTTTGTCGGCTCAGGTGCGGTTTTTCTGAATACTGACTATTCCGGATACATCCTGTCTGATGCTAATAAAGACCTGATCAATCTTTACAAGATCCTCCAGAATGAAGGTCGTGAATTCGTTAATTTTTGCAAACTGTATTTCACTGACGACATGAATAACGAACTCACTTATTACCGTCTTCGTGAACAGTTCAATACCAGTGATGATGTGAATCTCAAATCCGCTTTGTTTTTGTACATGAACAGACATGGCTACAACGGCCTATGCCGTTATAATGCCAGTGGTAAATTTAATGTGCCGTTCGGCAAATACAAAGCCCCCTACTTTCCTGAAAAGGAAATGATGAGTTTCCACGAGAAATCAAGGAATGCAACCTTCATTAATGAAGACTTCATGAATACCATGCGCATGGCGAAAAAAGGTGACGTCGTCTACTGCGACCCGCCTTATGTTCCACTGACACCATCAGCCAATTTCACCGCCTTTAGCCCTGGTGGATTCACCATGGATAAACAAGTGTTGCTGGCTGACTTTGCCTCAGTGCTCGCATCCAATGGCATCCCGGTATTGATTTCAAATCACGATACCCCGTTTACTAAAGACAAATACAGTCGGGCAGATATTCACACCTTCGATGTCAGGCGCTTCATCAGTTGCAAGGGTGAGAACCGAGGAAAGGCTGGAGAGTTACTCGCACTGTTTACCTAGGAGCATAACCATGTTTCATCCAATCGAAATTCCTTACGGCTGTGTCATGTTATTCAACGTAGTTGATCTTAAAGATGGTGTGACCGTTGAAGATGTTGAAATGGCGCTTGGCGACATGTGTAATGTTGTCAAAAACACTTATGGTGACGACAAGGGCGGTTTTATTGCGGGTCAGGTGTATAAGTATTCCGGATTTGTTTCCAAAGAAGGCAGTGTGGGTGGCGAACCTGAGGAGGATCAGGTAACCGCGAAAATCAAACAGGGAGAATTGGCCATTGTGACTTTCTGGAAGTCGTTTGAGCAGCATGAAAAATCACATGCGGATAAAGTGTTTAAAGAGAAATTTGATGCACTCGCGGAGTTTTGCGATGATACCTATGAGTTAGGTTATGAAATGTTGTGGCAGGGTGTGCCGGAAAATGAGTAACTCAGCTTAAAAACAAAAAAAAATTCCTTTGTTACCCGGGAAACAAAAGCGGCTCCAGTTCCTTCAGTGCCCTTTGGTACACATCACGTTTGAAGTTGACGACTTCCTTGACGGGGTCCCAGTAAGTTACCCAGCGCCAGTGATCAAATTCGGGTTTGCTGCTTCGGTCCAGTCTGACATCACTCTCTTCACATAACATGCGCAACAGAAACCATTTCTGCTTTTGTCCAATACATACCGGCTTTTTTTCATAACGAATCAGTTTTTCCGGCAAGCGATATTGCAGCCAGTCCTGCGTACAACCCATGATCTCAACATGCTCGGGAAACAGGCCGACTTCTTCAGCCAGTTCACGATAAAGCGCCTGTTCGGGCGTTTCGCCTTCCTTGATTCCGCCCTGGGGAAATTGCCAGGCATCCTGCTGGATCCGCCTTGCCCATAGTAACTGACATTCCTCGTTGCACAGAATGATGCCGATGTTTGCCCGGAAACCTTCTGAATCAATCACTTGTTAGTAATCCTGTTGATGTTACTGTCTCGATAAGACCATGATAACCGTCCGTTCAGTAAAATGGTATTGCACTCTTGTTGCAATGCTGTTTCCGCAGGAAAGTTTACCTTTAGCTGGCCAACCTCTATCCTTACTGACCTTGAGAACCCGCAGATAAACACTTTGTGTTATCAATATCAGGGCTAAACAAAGGTTATGATTGGAGACAAACTTGACACTGGCTATATTTGATCTGGACAACACGTTGATTGCGGGTGACAGCGACTATACCTGGGGCCGCTTTCTTGCCGGGATCGGTGTTGTCGATGGTAATTTTCATGAACGTGAAAATCAGCGTTTTTATGATGAATACAAGGCCGGTACGCTGGATATTCACGAATTCCTCAGCTTCTCCCTGCGTCCACTGTCGCAACACAGCATGGAAACCCTGCATGGCTGGCGCGATGAATTTATGGAACAGAAAATCCTGCCATTGATGCTACCGAAAGCACGTGAACTTCTTAAAAAACATCGTGATCAGGGCGATACACTGATTATTATTACAGCCACCAACCGTTTTATTACCGAGCCAATCGCCCAGGCGTTTGATGTTGAACATTTGATCGCGACTGAACCTGAAATTCTTGATAACAGTTTCACTGGCGAGATTATTGATGTGCCCTGTTATCGCGAAGGCAAAGTTAAATTGATGCAAAGATGGACCAGTTTTAACGGTGGCAACTTGAATGAAAGCTGGTTCTATAGTGATTCACATAATGACATCCCCTTGCTGGAAGTAGTCGAACATCCAGTCGCTGTTGACCCCGATGAAACGCTTGCCCAATACGCCAGGGACAAAGGCTGGCCGGTGATCTCTTTGCGTGATACTGACGCATGATCCCGCCGAGGTGGTTATTACCGGCGTTAGTCTTGCTTGGCATTGCCAGTCTGGCTTTTGCCCTGGCAGTTGGCAGTGTTGATGTATCGCCTGGCCAGGTGTGGGCGTCACTGACTACGAACACCACAGGTCTGGAACGAACCGTGGTGATGGAACTGCGCTGGCCACGCGCAGCCAGTGCCTTCGCTACGGGTGGCATGCTGGCGCTTGCCGGCGCCCTGCTCCAGGTGTTGTTACGCAATCCGCTGGCGGATCCCTACATCCTTGGCATTTCCGGGGGTGCTGCTGTGGGTGCGTTGCTAACCATGTTGCTGGGACTGGGTGGTTTCTGGCTGACCGGCAGCGCTTTTGCAGGTGCGTTGCTGGCAATGTTGCTCGTGTTCAGCATTGCTCATGGACGCGGCAGCTGGACGCCAACACGATTACTACTCACTGGCGTTGTTGTCGCTTTTGGTTGGGGCGCGGTCATCAGCTTTATTCTGGCCATTGCACCGGAACAAAATCTGCACGGGATGTTGTTCTGGTTAATGGGTGACTTAAGTCACGCCAGTCGACCTTACTTGAATCTTTCTATCCTTGTCATTGGCACACTGATTTGCTTGCCCATGGCCCGCAACCTGAACGTCATGGTGCGAGGCGACTTGCCGGCGGCGGCATTGGGCGTCCCTGTGTCCAGCTTGCGTTGGCAAATCTATGTTCTTGCTTCATTACTTACCGCTGTTGCGGTGACTATCGCTGGCAGTGTCGGTTTTATCGGCCTGGTGGTGCCTCATATGTTGCGCTTGATATCCGGCAGCGACCATCGCATATTACTGCCCGCGTCAGTGTTACTTGGTGGTGCCTTACTGGTACTGGCCGATACATTGGCACGCACGGTTATCGCACCTAACCAGTTGCCCGTCGGCGTGCTGACCGCCATGCTTGGCGTGCCCCTGTTTTTATATCTATTAAGAAAAGGCCAAACTTCCTGATGGCGCGCCTGCAGACACAACAGCTCAATGTCAGCATCGTCGGCAAACAAGTGTGCACGGATCTGTCGCTCACTATTGAGTCTGGACAATGCTGGGGCCTGCTCGGCCCCAACGGCATTGGTAAAACCACGTTATTGCATACGCTGGCAGGTTTGCGCCCTGTTGATAGCGGCGAAATTTATCTCAACGAACACAACATCAGCACGATGTCCCGACGTGAGGCGGCTATGGTACTTGGCATGTTGTTTCAGGCAGATAACGATCCCTTCCCCGGCACCGTGCTGGATACTGCACTCATCGGCAGGCATCCTTATCTGAATGCCTTGCAATGGGAAGGCCATGAAGATATCCAGCGTGCCAAAACGGCCCTGAACGATGTGGATCTTGCTGATATGAGCCAACGGACACTGGCGACCCTGTCCGGGGGTGAACGACGGCGCTTGTCCGTTGCCACGCTATTGACCCAGGATCCGGCCATTATGTTGCTCGATGAACCGACCAGCCATCTGGACTTGCATCACCAGATCCTGCTGCTTGATCTTTTAACCACGCGTGTGCATCAGCAAAACAAGGCGATGCTGACGGTGCTGCATGATATTAATCTGGCCGGCCGTTACTGTGACCACCTGTTACTTCTCTTTGGCAACGGCGAAACACTGGCTGGTACACAGGCCGATGTGCTTAATGAGCTTAATTTACGAAAACTTTATGGCCATCCTGTTAAAAAAGTCGAAGCAGACGGCCAGGCTGTTTATATTCCTGAGTAATTCTCTCGTACGCTGTCATTCCCACGACTAAAGTATATCCTCGCAAAAGCGGGGATGGGAATCCAGTATCTGTATAATAATCTCTGGATTCCGGATAATCGCTTCGCGCTTTCCGGAATGACATATAAGGGACATATTCACAGCTTGACTCACTCTGACAAACCACTTACATTGCCGTTAACAGTTTCAGGTTCTCCAGAGACGTTCAGTCGACGGAGTGAAACGGGAAGATGGTGCGCTAATGTGTTCATACACACGGGTGCTTCTATAAATAGAAGTACCTGAGGCAATTCCAACGCTGCCCCCGCAACGGTAGGCGAGTCAAAGTAAATCACAACGTCACTGTTTGATTGATTTCAAATGGGAAGACGATTTACCGGGAAGTCATTCCCACTCGCGAGCCCGGAGACCGGCCCGAAGCAACCACGTGCTGCGGAGGGCGGTTTGGTCGGGAATAATTCATTTTTCAATTCCTGTCTTCTTACCTCTGTAGCGTTGTTACACGCATGCGCGGGGCGCGCACGAACAGGGGAAAGTAATGAAAATAATAATTATTCGTATCAGTTTGTTCGTTTGTTTATTCACTATTGTTTCATCAACACTGCTGGCTGAGACAGTTCAACAGTCTCCGGTGATTGTCACGGCTACGCGTACTGCCCAAACAGCTGATGAATCACTGGCCTCAGTCACCGTCATTACCCGTAAAGACATCGACCGACTACAGAAAAAGAGCCTGTCTGAACTGCTTTCAGGAGTGGCCGGGATCAACATTAGCACCAATGGCGGGTACGGCAAAACCACAGGTATCAATCTACGCGGTACCAATCCCAATCATGTCCTGGTACTGATTGACGGTATAAAAATCGGCTCGGCAACAACGGGACAGGCTGCCTTTCAGCATATTCCGGTATCGCAAATTGAACGCATTGAAATTGTTCGGGGCCCACTCTCAAGCCTGTATGGGGCAGAAGCCCTGGGTGGTGTTATCCAGATCTTCACCCGAAAAGGGAACCCTGGCACACAGTTCACGGCCAATGCAGGCGTTGGAGAGCTGGATACAAATGAAGCCGGTGCAGGCATTTCAGGTTCGTATGATTTCCTGAATTACAGTGTACATGCATCACATTTTGAAACAAAGGGCATCGATGCATTCACGGGAGGAAGTTCTGATCGGGACGGTTACCGGAATCAGTCGGTCACTGCCAATTTCGGTGTTCAACTTCCCGGGGATGCTGCCTTGAATTTCAATTTCCTGCATGCTTACGGAAATAATGAATTCGATGACTTTCTCTCCACAACCAGCGTGGATGATGAGGATTTTGTTCAGCAAACAGCTGGTGTGAAACTGATGCTCAAGCCTTTATCGGACTGGAAATCCTCTTTTCTGGCAAGTCGTAGTCTGGATGAGTCAAAAAACTTTTCCAATAGCATCCCGAATGGCACTTTCAATACAAAGCGATACATGGTCTCGTGGCAGAATGACATTACACTGGCCGATAACCACATATTAACGGGCGGCCTGGATTATCAAAGAGATGAGGTTGATAGTACGACGCGGTTTACTCAAACAAAGCGGGACAATACGGGTATTTTCTTTCAATACCAATGGTACGGCGAGCAATATAATCTGCAAGCCAGTATCCGCAACGATGACAATGAAGCCTTCGGTAACCATACCACCGGCAGTGTCGCCCTCGGCTATGACATCACTGACACGCTACGTGCCACTGCTTCCTATGGATCAGCTTTCAGGGCGCCCACTTTTAACGAATTATTTTTTCCCAACATTGGTTTCTTCGCAGGCAACCCGAACCTGCAACCGGAAACTTCACACAGTGTCGAAATCGGATTACTGGGAAACTATGATAGCTGGCATTGGGATGTGCGGGCTTATCAAACAGATATTGATAATCTGATTGAATTTGTATTTGGCACACCCACCAGCGTGAATATTGGCAAGGCACGCATCAACGGACTGGAGACCCGGCTGTCCATGGAAGCAGATAATTGGACAGCAAGCACTCAAATTACACTCATTGATCCTCAAAACAGGGACAATGGCAGGCAATTGCTGCGCCGGCCCAAAACCACCATCAGGGTTGATGTCGATCGCCAGTTTACTGATGGCCATATCGGGTTTACAGTACTCACTCAAAGCCAACGTTCTGACGGTTTTGGTCAGATAGTCAGGCTGGGTGGTTACACGCTGGTTGGTCTGCGAGGTGAATACAAAATAACAAAATATCTATCATTGCAAGGACGTATCGACAATCTGTTTGATGAGCAATACCAGACTATCAATAACTTTAACAGTCTGGATCGCAATGCGTTCTTCTCACTTGTGTTCAAACACGAATGATTAAAACAACAGACATAGTTCATTCCGGGGTTGCACTGCCATTGTTTGTGACCGTATCAATGCTTGTGCATACCCTGGTGTTACTGACATGGTCGTTACCCACTGTGAGTTTAACTCAACAAGAACAGGCTATTTCCGTTCATATTAATTCAAATTCACAGTCCAATCCTTCGCCTTCGGTAACAGCACGAACCATAACGAAAGAAAAACAGGAGAACCATCCACGAAAAAAAGCAACTTCGTACAAAATAACCCCGACTAATGCGGTGAACAAGAAAAAAACGGTTGCCAAGAATAAACCTGTCATAAAACATGAACAGGTGGCGCGTACGGTAAAGTTGACTTTGCCAGTCAAGCCATCTGCCCGGGAGAGACCTGCAAAAGTCGGTAATGTGTCAACCGCCCCCAAAAAGATGACTGTCTTCAAGAACCGGGTTCTCGGTACACTGAAAACCATGTTCTCAAAATATTTTTCCTACCCGGAACTGGCGCGACGACGCGGTTTATCGGGGGACGTCACTCTTGGATTCCATGTAGCAGTGAGTGGACAATTACATAATATTCATATTGTAAAAAGTTCAGGCTATGGCTTGCTCGACCGGTCAGCTGTTAAAACCCTCAAAAAGATTAACGCTATCAAAATGCCAGCCTCAACGCTAGACTGGCAAGGTGCTGACATGCTACTGCCAGTTTCATACCAACTTAAAGAAGGTTAACGTTGTGGGACATCGTCTATCCAGAATTTATACACGTACGGGTGACAAAGGCACTACCGGACTAGGTGATGGTTCCCGTGTCGATAAGGACAATAGTCGTGTTGAGGCATTTGGGGCCGTAGATGAACTGAACAGTCTGATCGGACTTTTGTCGGCTCATGACATTGACTCGGCAATACGTGAACAGCTTACCGGCATCCAGCATGTCCTGTTTGACCTTGGTGGTGAGCTTTGTATTCCTGGAAGAACTGTCATAGGCCAGCAACATGTCGATCAACTCGAAACATTCCTTGATGATCTCAATGACGATCTGCAACCACTCAAGGAGTTCATTCTTCCCGGCGGTAGCCAGGCGGCGTCCGTTTGTCATGTGGCGCGTACAATCTGTCGGCGCACTGAACGTAGAGTTATCACACTTGGCAAGACGGAACACGTTAACGAACATTCATTGAAGTATCTCAACCGTTTGTCTGATTTGCTGTTCGTTGTCGCTCGTAGTTTAAACAAGACCGCTGGCGTGTCTGATGTGCTGTGGCAGCCCCATCAAAATGACTGACCCGATGCATCGTTACTCTGACAATGATATCGCAGCTGTCTACCGCGCAATCAGTGAACGACGGGATATGCGCCACTTTCTGAGTGGTGCCGTTGACCCGGAGATACTTAACCGGTTATTGCATGCCGCCCATATGGCGCCGAGTGTCGGTTTAATGCAACCCTGGCGATTTATTCGTATTACCGATCCCGTGTTACGCCAGAAAATTCATTCCAATGTTGACAATGAACGGATACAAACCGCAAAGGCCCTGAAAGAGCGTGAAGATGACTTTATGAAATTAAAGGTTGAAGGCATCCTCGAATGTGGCGAGCTGTTAGTGGTATCTCTGACAGACAAACGTGAACTGCATGTTTTCGGCCGCCGTACCCTGCCCGAGATGGATCTTGCCTCAGTCGCCTGCGCTATCCAGAACATGTGGCTGGCAGCACGCGCTGAAGGACTCGGTATGGGCTGGGTTTCCATGTTTGACCCTGACATCCTGGGTAAACTGCTGAATATGCCCTCAGGCAGCCGACCCATAGCCATCATCTGTCTCGGCCATGTGGAAAAATTCTATGAACAACCCTTGCTGGAACTTGAGCAATGGGCTCACCGCTTCCCGACCAACGAGATGATTTTCGAAAACCAGTGGGCGGAATAAACCACTGCTAACCTCCCAAGATACCTGGTAAAAAAGCAAATAGAAGTGCACCTTCCCGCTCAAGAGTGATTAAAGTTAGCCCTTGAAATACCGTTAAATATTGGAGTCATCTATCCAATCGCTTTACGGTGGAACAGGGATCCATGAACGCCATAACTGCTGAAACCGTCATCAAGCCGACGGATATACCGGCAACCTCGCAATCAACGCTGCGAGTCGTTCAGGCGTGCGCTGATCCGAAAGTTAATGTAAGAAAACTGGCAGATATCGTCAGTAGCGATCCTGTATTGACTGCTGAGCTACTAAGAATTGTCAACTCCGCTTTTTATGGCCTTGCTCGAGAAGTAACTTCAATCTCCCACTCATTGGCGATTATCGGGCAACGCGCGCTCAGAAATCTGGTGTTGTGTTTATCTGTTAGAGACTCACTGAAATCAGATGCCGACAGTGCTTTTAATGGAGCAGAATACATGGATGAGGTTCTGCTTCGGGCGGTTTGTGCACGCGTTCTGGGTGAATTTCTGAAAGTTGATCCACATGAATGCTTTACTGCAGGAATCATGCAGGACTTCGGTTTAATGGTCATGTTTCATAAATCACCAGAGAATGAAATCTATTGGCCGAAATTCAAAATCGCTGATCCCGAAATGCGCTACTCACTTGAAAAAGAGCATTTTAATATCACGCATGATCAGATTGGTCAGATATTATCCGAACAATGGAGTTTGCCTGATGAAATTGCAGCAGTGATGTCATATCACCATACTCTTCCAGCTGAACTGAATGATCAGGATACAGTTACTTTATGTAAAATTGCACAATGTGCTGATTGGATGGCTGCGGTTTTCACCTCTGACACGAAAAAATCAGCCATTAATTGCTACCATAAACTTTTAAGTGATAATTTTGATATTGACGAGATCCAGTGTGAAAAACTTCTCGAACTCGCTTCCTCGAACATGGAGGAAACTGCTACTTCTCTTGGAATTAATGTTAATGAAAAGATTGATTTCGAAGAAGTCATGCAAGAAGCCAATAAAAGGCTTGCTGAAGAAACTGTCAACTACCAGGAACTGGTCTGGAAACTCGAAAAGACAATTACCGAGCGCGATCGACTTTCAAAAATAATACAAAAAGAGCTTGAGATTGCACGTGAGATACAACAAGGATTGCTGCCAAATAGAAATAATATCAATCCTTATATGACAGGTATTAATATTTCTGCCAAGGAAGTATCAGGTGATTTTTATGACTACTTTACACTGGAAGATGGTCGTATCTATTTTAATATTGCTGATGTGTCCGGCAAAGGTATGCCAGCCGCATTGTTAATGGTTAAAGCATGCAGCCTGTTCAGGTTCCTCGCTAAAAGCATCATTGATCCGGCGCTGTTAATGACCATGATAAACAATGAAATCATTGAAACCATGATAAGAGGCATGTTTGTTACCATGGTCGGGGGGATCTATGATCCGGAATCTGATCGTGTTCGTATTGTTAACGCCGGCCATGAGCCCCCGCTCCTCATATCAAAGGATGGGAAATCCGAGGTAATTCAAGGCGAAGCACCTCCGTTAGGAATCAATCCAAAGGCGGTTTTCAATGAAACCACCATTAATCTTGATGGTGGAGGACTGTATCTTTACACCGATGGATTAACAGAATGTAAACGTAAAGATAAAGGCATTATTAATAAAGATATACTGCAAACGGTTTTCTGCAAACTGGCCAAAGTAAATCCTGACAAACGATTGGAAGCACTTATAAATAATCTGAAAATATCAGAAGACAATATTGCAGATGATCTAACCATGTTAATCATTGAAAAACCTGATTAAGCCCTGAAGCAGATGATTGTTTACCGCGCGCATTCGCCAGGTGTTCACAGAGCATACGGGCACCTTGCAATATGCGTGGACTGTTCCGCAAAATAATATCCGGCGGAATAAAATAAAGATTATTGTTTCTTGTTGCTTTTAAGTGAGGCCAATGTTGCCATTGATCTCTCCATACAGGTTGCGGTTTGACATGCACGCTGGCAATGATGACTTCCGGGTTCTTATCAAGAACCGCTTCAATATCAATTTTAGGTGCCAGAATAGTCAGATCGGAAAAGACATTGTCACCTCCGCATAACTTGATGACATTACTAATGAGATGTTGCCCGTTTATTGTCATGAGCGGTCTGTTCCATATCTCATAAAACACAGTTATTTTTTTTTGTCCTGAATACATCGTCTGTAATCGTACATGTTCCTTACGAAATTCAAGTGCGGCCTTTGTTGCGATTGATTGCGTCCCCGCCAACTTGCCAAGGCGCTCAAGACTGGCGGGTATATCATCAATTTTTCTGGGCTCGGATGTGTAAATAACAAAACCCAGTGACCTCAGTTTTTGTAACTGTGAGGCTACATTACCACTTTTCCATGCGATAATAAGGTCCGGCTTTAACGATACTATTACCTCAAAATCCAGTTGTGTATAATTACCAACCCTCGGTATATTCCTGGCAGCTAGCGGGTAGTTACTGAAATTTACTGCACCAACGATATATTCTCCTGCGCCGGCCCCAAATAGCATTTCAGTCGCATGCGGTGCAAGACTGATAATACGTTTGGCCGGTTTCTTCAGTGTTACCTGCTGACCTGTGTCATCAATAACACTGATATCAGCATATACTGAAAATGAAATTACCGAAGTTAAGAAAATTAAAACACGAAATATCACAACTGGCGCCTGATATTGTTACTGACGAGCTGTTACCTGGTCATTGGCCTCAAGCACTTGAGCTACTGCACGGGCAATAAGCCTTCTACTACCGAAGCGCGAGTCCAGTAAAACTGCCAGAAGAATGATGAGAGCTGTGGTCATTAAGTAAGATGTTTCCAGGCCTGATAGTATACCTGAAAAGTGCATTTCAGCGGTGAAAATCCACGACCGCTGCCAACCTTGATATGCGATACTAGCCCGTATTTTCATCAGGCGGTACGCAAAAGGACCTTATCTATGACTGGTAGAACCCTGATGATTCAAGGCACCACCTCTGATGCCGGCAAAAGCATTGTCGTCACCGGCTTGTGTCGCATTTTCTCCCGTATGTGCGCAAGTGTTGCTCCCTTCAAGCCCCAGAACATGGCTTTGAACAGCGCAGTCACTATTGATGGTGGCGAGATTGGACGAGCACAAGCAGTTCAGGCACAGGCCTGTGGACTTGAGCCGCATACCGACATGAATCCTGTATTACTAAAGCCCAATACAGACGTGGGTGCGCAAGTCATTGTTAACGGACATGCTGTTGCCAATATGGATGCCAAAATGTATCACCGTTATAAATCAACAGCACGACACGCAGTACTTGAAGCGCATGCACGCCTGTCTAACCAGTATCAACTTATCGTCACTGAAGGTGCAGGCAGCCCGGCTGAAATCAATTTGCGGGAAAATGATATTGCTAATATGGGCTTCGCAGAAACAGTGGACTGCCCGGTGATACTGGTCGCTGATATTGATCGCGGCGGTGTCTTTGCCCAGATCGTCGGCACCATGGCATTATTAAGTGAATCTGAACAGTCACGCATTGCCGGCTTTATTATAAACCGCTTCAGGGGTGATATTGCCTTGTTACAATCCGGCATTGACTGGTTGGAGCAAGAAACTGGCAAACCTGTCCTGGGTGTTATCCCGTATATTAAAAATCTGCATATCGAATCTGAAGACAGTGTGGCTGGCTCTAATAAAGTTAAAGACAGTAAATTACGAATCGTGGTACCTGTATTATCGAGAATAAGCAATCACACTGATTTTGATCCTCTTCGGCTACATCCCGATGTTGATCTTGTCTTTGTCAATTTGAATGAGTCTGTTCCTCCCGCTGATCTGATTATCCTGCCGGGGAGTAAAAATGTACGGGCTGATCTTGAAAAACTTCGACAATGCGGTTGGGAACAGGCCATACAACAACATCTTCGTTATAACGGCAAACTGATTGGTATTTGCGCAGGCTATCAGATGCTGGGCATAAAAATACACGACCCTGATGGCGTTGAGGGTGCACCTGGATCAAGTGCTGGTTTTGGCTTTCTCGACACTGAAACTACGTTGACTGACAACAAAACATTAACAAGAGTTAATGGCCATCTTGCACTGAATAATGCGTCAGTGAATGGTTATGAAATTCACTCAGGCATCACAAATGATACTGCTATTGAGACACCAGCCATAATTTTCGACAACGGCCAGGATGGCGTGATCTCGAATGGCGGACAAATCCTGGGTACTTACCTGCACGGCCTGTTTGATCACAGTGAGGCCTGTCAGACATTACTTCAATGGGCAGGAATGGAGCAACCGGCGCCTTTTGATTATCACCGACACAGAGAAAATGAAATCAACCGACTGGCGGATATTATGGAACAACATCTCGACATTGTCTCTATTCGAATGCTGACCGGAATTGAACTGGAGGAATCAGCCCGGTTCTAGAGCAAAGACGACAAGTATTGTCGTTTCAATGATTTCAACCATAGCGCCTGACGTATCACCGGTCGTTCCTCCAATACGGGCCATCATTAAATAACGCAACGAATAAAAAACAACTGTGGCTGCGATTAATGCCCACACTCCCTGCCATCCCGTCATTAGTAAAGCGCCCGTGACAAGAAGAAGCACAAGTACCGCCCGATTAGTTGGCATGTGTTCAGCATGCCGACTGCCAATACCATCGGCACGCACATAGGGTGTTGTTAAAAATAAAATGATGATTGCAGCGCGCCCAACAATGGGGGCAATGACCCACCCTGCCCATGCATTGGAAACAATCAAGGCAGTAATAGCTGCAAATTTGGTAATCAACACTAACACAACCAACGATACTGCGACCGGGCCGCTGGTGGCATCCTGCATGATCTCAAGTGTGCGTTCACGATCTCCGTGCCCGCCCAACCACGCATCGGCACTGTCAGCCAGACCGTCAATATGAATTGCGCCGGTCATCAGGACCCACGTTACCAGCATCAATGCAGCCGTTACTCCCGCGGCCTTATCAGCAAACAGGGCAAAAGGGATCCACATGAATGCACTGATAATCAGACCAACAAACGGGTACATGAGTACTGACTTGCCAAGATGCTCGTCATTAACTTCGGCGGGAACAGACACCGGCAATCGGGTAAGGAACTGCACAGAAACAAGGAAAGCCTTTAGCATAATCGCTTACAAAGCCCCTGAATGAAATACCAACCGTGGCAAGGCTTCATCTTGTCTGCCATGGATGCGGATACGAGAGATACCTGCGACGGGTACTTCGATTCTGAACATGGCATCGAGTGACATATTCAGCACATGGCGCAGAATCATGCGCATGACGCCAGCATGACTGATGATCAGGATATGTTTGCCATGATAGCGCTCAAGAACATCTTCCCATGCGGCGATGATCCTTGATTGAAAATCTGTCACTGCCTCTGCACCAGGCGGTGTATTGTTTACAGGATCTTTCCAGAACCTGAGTAGTATTTCCTGGTCGCTTTTCATGAGTTCTTCGGCGGTCGATCCTTCCCAATCACCAAAGCCTATTTCCTTAAAACGTTCATCTGCTTCCATGACAATATTGTGTTGACTGGAGACTTCCCGGGCAAAATCTGCGCAACGGGACAAGGACGAAGCAATGATCATATCCCACGGCTTGTGACCATTAACAACCGACCGCATCTGCTCCCATCCCTTGTCACTGAGCGGGTCGTCAATTTGTCCCCGGTACTTTTTTCCCCCAACCGGTTCGCCATGACGCATCAGGTCAATTAATGTTTCATCGTTGTTCATATTGAGTCATGTCGGGACGTTTTGTCTTTTACACCGGCCTCTTCAAACGTGGCCATATTATTGTGCAATGCACAAGCCAGACGTATCAGTGGTACCACGACTGCTGCACCCGAGCCCTCGCCCAGCCGTAGTTTCATATCAATCAAAGGTGTTACTCGTTGGGCTTGCAAAATGGTTCGATGGCCGGGTTCGAATGACACATGTGAGTACATTAACCAGTCTTCAACGCCTGCATTCAACTGGCAGGCTGTCAACGCCGCTGCACTGGCAATGAATCCGTCAACCAATGCTGGCATACCTGCCTGTGCGCATGCGATATAGGCTCCTGTTAACGAGGCGATTTCAAATCCACCTACGCAGCGAAGAGCTTCGAGAGGATCATCAAGTGCCTCTCCATGAAATGCCAGTGCCTTGTCAATCACAGCGCGTTTGTGTTTTACGCCTTTATCATCAAGACCCGTGCCAGGCCCGACAAGGTCAGCAGCTGATCGATTAAGTATTGCACAGGCCATGGCACTCGCCGCTGTTGTGTTGCCAATACCCATTTCGCCGCCGATAAAAATATTCGTTTTCTCCTCGACAGCACGGTTGACTGCATCGCGGCCAGTTTGCAGCGCCCGCACCAATTGCTGCTCGTTCATCGCGGGCGAACGCGTCATATTGTCTGTACCATCACAAACACGCTGGTCAAGGACACCGGATAATTCACCTGGATCGCTGACTGTACCAACATTAACCACTTCAAGCGTTGCGTTCAGTTCTTTGGCCAGCACGCTGATAGCTGCGCCACCGCGGGCAAAGTTACGCACCATTTCAACTGTGACTGATTGCGGATAGGTGGAAACACCTTCTTCGACCACCCCGTGGTCGCCAGCAAATACAACGATGCGTACCTTGTCAGCACATGGTTGCTGCATGTGTTGCAAGGCAGCAAGCCTTATTGCCAGTTCTTCCAGACAGCCCAGTGACCCGCGTGGTTTGGTCAGTTGATCCTGGCGGGTAGCTGCTGTCTTTTTGATAGCCAAATCAGGCTTGCAGGTGAGTGCTGTCATCCAGTCATTGTTCATGATGACGGTTCCTTCAGACTATAAGGAAGCCCGGCAACACAAAACGTAACCCGGTCACACACTTGCGCCAGTGACTGGTGCAGCCGACCAGCTTCGTCACGAAAATGTCTTGCCACTTCTGATACCGGCACTATTCCCATGCCGACTTCATTACTGACAAATATAATATGTCCTGGTAATGTTGATACACACTTCAGCAATGCATCACGTTCGCGTTCCAGCAAACCTTTTTCCGTGTCTTCCAGTAAATTGGATAACCACAATGTTAAACAGTCAACAATAATACATTTATCTGGTGCAGCATTTTTTGTCAGGATTGTTGCAAGAGCAATGGGCTCTTCGACTAATTGCCAATTCTCCGGCCTGTCCTGTTGATGACGTTCAATGCGTTCCGTCATTTCATCATCACCAGCTGTGGCCGTGGCCACATAGATAACAGAAGCAGACGTTTCGTGCGCATGTTGCTGCGCCATCGCACTTTTACCAGAACGTGCGCCGCCGAGTATGAGTTCTTTCACTGAAGCTATTACTGGAAATCAGGATTAAACAAGTGATGTCCGTCAGGCCGCCCATACAGATAGAGTAACCAGTGCTATGACCACCATCCACATGACCATCGTACGCCAGACCAATGCAACGGCTGACTTGATGTGATGGGAAACTGCTTCCCGATCCAGATTGCCATCCTCATCCATTTCCTCGAGATATTGTGTTTGTAATGCAGCCCGGCCAGAAGCAATTAAAGTGCCATTAATTGATGCCTGCCAGTCATTCGCCCATTCAGACGATTTTTCACGCCAGTTATGCAACACATCGACGAAACTGCCGGTCACCGCAAAACCGAAGGCACATAAACGAGCAGGTACCCAGGCCAGAATATCATGCAGCCGGTTGGCAGCGTCTGCGATTTCGTCTGCTTCTGTATCAGCAGCGCGCGCTCTTAACAAACTTGTTAACCGATAAAGTGCTGCCCCTAACGGGCCCAGCAAGATAAACCAGAAAACAACCGCGATAATACGCTCATTGGCCTGAATAAAAATCTCATCTGACATGGCTTCAATCAATGTGGGATTGTCAGCAGGTGTTATATCGCCCAACATCTTGCCGGCTGCCACTCTGGCCTCAGTGTCATCTTTCGCCGACCATGCCTGCAAAAATGCATCCACTTCCTGACCAAGGTCACGTGGGCCAAAACTCATGAATAACACGACAATGGAAAAGGCCAGTGTTAACAAACCGAACAGGTGTCCTTCAAGCACGACAGAGATGAGAGCTACCAGGACAAGCAAGGGCACTAGTATTAATAAAACCCCAATTGCTCCATTTGTTTGACTAACACCCGAACGTGCCTGCACCCAATCCGCATAACGATTGAACCAATCGAAATGCCGATACATGTGCAGGGCATCAAAAGATTTTTCCAGGATAAAACTGATAAAGATAACGATGAATGCCATTGATAGTGACCGACCCTTTTTGGGCCCTGTTTAAGCCCGTTTAAGCCCATTTAAGAAAGCGGAATTATACCAAAGACCGCAGCCGTTCCCAATCAAAAGCGGGTCCGGGATCGGTCTTGCGGTCAGGCGCAATATCACTGTGACCAACAATATGGTCATGTTTGATTGCTGGATACTGCTCAACAAGTGCCTTTATGAGGCCAGCGAGAGTGTCATATTGTATATCCTCATAAGGTTGATCATCAGTGCCTTCGAGTTCAATGCCCACTGAAAAATCATTACAGGAAGTCCGCCCGTCAAAACAGGACTCACCTGCATGCCATGCGCGTTGGCTGACGGGCACAAATTGACAGATTTCACCGGTACGATTGAGCAGAAAATGTGAAGACACATGCAGGTCGATAATCTCGTTGAAATAAGGATGTTCATCCGGGTTGAGCGTGTTGGTAAAGAAGGATTCGATCCTCTGTCCACCGAACTCACCGGGTGGCAAACTGATACTGTGGATGACAATGAGATCAATGGTCGAACCTGCCGGTCTTTTATCACAGTTCGGTGAACGCACCTGACGCGCATTGTCCAGCAGGCCTGTGTCGGGATCTATTTTCATATGATCCGTTATTGAATGACTACTGGTTAATAATCAGGCTTCGCCAGCACGAGCGAAAAATATTCATTGTCTGGCTCATAATGTTCCATCACACAAAAGCCGGCTTCAGATAACAGGCTTTTCAGACTATGCCGTGTGAATTTTCGGCTGATCTCGGTCAATATTCTTTCATTTTCCTTGAAATTTATACATTCACGCATGGATTCAAGGCAAACATGCTGCTCGCATTCAGACACGAGATACATCTCAATCTGTTGTTCCTTTTCATTGTATATGGCGTCATGAGTAAATTTTTCAGGTGAAAAATCAGCGGAAAGCTCCTTGTTCAGTACATTCAACACATTTAAATTGAATTCTGCTGTAACGCCCCCACTATCATTGTAGGCTGCACGCAATGTCTGTGAGTCTTTGACGCGATCTGCACCCAGTAACAGCCTGTCATCAGGATTCATGTATTCACGGAGCTCGGACAGGAATCTGATTGCATCGTCATGCTCAAAATTGCCGATTGTGCTCCCCAGGAAAACGAACATCCGCGTACCTTCGTCCTCAACTACCGGTATATTGTCGAAGCCTCCATGATAATCGCCGACCAGTGCTGTGATCGTCAGCCAGTCAAACTCAATGACCAGTGAATGACCCGCGTTAAGCAATGTTTCCTTGCTGACATCAAAGGGAACATAGACTTCCAGGCATTCGTAACTATCACAGGCATTAAGCAGGTGACGTGTTTTACGCGATGTGCCACTACCCAGCTCAATAATATGTCTGGGTTTGACCTGCTCAATAATATCCTGTGCGTATTGTCTGAGTAAGGACTCCTCAGTGCGCGTCTGATAGTATTCCGGCGTGTTACAAATCCGATCAAACAATTCTGAGCCATACTCATCATAGAAATACTTGGGCGGCAGTTTCCGTGGATGTGTCAGAAAACCGGTACGCATGTCTTCCTCAAGACTGGAAACAGAGCGAGAGGGGGAAATATGCTGGAATTCCAGACGTTCTCCAACTTGTACAGGGATTTGCTGAGGGTTCATATTCATTGCTGGTTTATGACCTGTTAAAGTTTGCGGTAGTTCAGTTAACTGACACCATGCTCATGTATTATTCAGTAGAGCTATAAGCTAACATGTAGGCTTTACAGTTTAAAGATATATAGGCTAGATCATGTGCCGCCTTGCTGCTT
>Ga0114931_10000807_pt1 | contig 39112 bp, 47 predicted proteins | sample 2SBtaG_FD_89579 | JGI IMG/M metagenome (GOLD analysis project Ga0114931, IMG submission 89579) | Deep subsurface microbial communities from Kolumbo volcano to uncover new lineages of life (NeLLi) - 2SBTROV14_V59a metaG | ecosystem: Environmental > Aquatic > Marine > Volcanic | place: Kolumbo... | reverse complement strand
TGCCCTGCGGCGCGCGTGGCCTGCTTGAGAGAGTCCATCGCAGCGGCGACGTACCCTGCGGTCCTCGTCTTGTGCGCCTTGGCCTCGTCGAGGTGACGAGAGGAGGATCGATCCCAGCGGGCAACTCCCGCCAGCACTCTTTGGTGGTCCAACTCGCTCATGTCTCGTCCTCCATCGCTGCCTCGAAACGGAGGAAGCGGTTCATCCGGTCCTTGCGCCGATCGCAGTCGGAGCAGTGCTCGATGCCGAGGGACTCGGTCACCTTCCGCACGACATCACCGGCGCCGAGGCTCCTCTTGAGCCCTGGCACCTTGATCCGCAGCTTGGCCGCCGCAGCCTTCACCTGGTCGCTGTGGTCAGTCATGCCAGCGCGTTCCGCCCCTTCGGGGTGATCGCATAGCCCTTGGTACCGAGGTCCCACCGGATAAGCCCTCGGTCCGAAAGGGCCTTCAGCTCGGAGCCCTTCGCTCGAAGCGCCGACATCGGCAACGCATCGCTGCGAGCGATGAACGAGAGAGCCTTCCGCTGCGCGGGGGGCAAGCTCTCATCCAACTGCACCTTCGGGAGTGCCCAGCTCGGATAGGTCCAGCTCGGGTTCTTGATCTGCTCGCGAACCGTGTCGACCATGTCCTGGATCGACGGCGGATTGTCGCTCACCGCGAACGGGCCGGGGGCACCCTCATGCTTCAACATGGGGCCGCGGTCGATGAGGTCCTGCGCAGCTTTCTCGCTCGCCGCGAACTTTTTCCGCAGGTGAGTCGCCTGTGCCTGGTTCCCTTGGATGACCGCACGGAGGTAGGCCCGGTAGTACAGGTCCTCACGCGACTTCCCCCGGCGCTTCTTGAGCATCACGCTCGCCGCGCGGGCCCATCCCGGGTCCGCGCTCTCGTGGGTGGACGCAAGCGAATAGACGTAGTCGCTCATCTTCGGGGTCATGGCGCCACCAGTCTGGTGCTTGTGCTTCTTCAGCTTCCCCGCCTTGACCATCTTCGAGAGGAGCTTTTCGATCTTCGCTGAGCCGCCCTTGAAGGAGTAGGCCAGCTCCTTGACCGAGATGCTCTTGTGCGTCTTGAGGTAGTCGATGAGACCCCGCTCGATGTCCGCAAACGGGGCCTTGGACTCGTTGATCGACTCGGCCTGCATCCCGGTCTTCCTGTTCCACTTGCGCCGCACCCAACCGAAGAGGACCGCGGGGTCGACCGCCTGCTCGATGTAGACACCCCGATGGGACTTCGAGGCGACGATGTTGTTGCCGTCGAAGTAAGCCGTCTCGACGTCATAGGCGTCCGGGCCGGGCTTGTACTCAACGGTCGAGGTAAAGATGGCCGGAGAGATCGCGCCGCGCTTCTTCCGACCTACCCACTTGTACTGGATCTTCTTGCCGCCCTCCATCGTGAGGATCGGCTTCTTCCAGGTCCACTTCTTCCCGGTGAGCTTGTAGAGGTAGTCCTCGACTCTGATCACCCACATGCCCATCCCGTAGGGGTTGAACACCTGGGTCTTGGACTCATCGAGGGACCAGTGCCCTCGGGAGTGCCCTGGCATCAGGGCGAGCGATTCGTTGAGAAGATCAGTCATGTTGCTTCCACCTGTACCATACGCAGCGCCCACTTGACCCGCCGAGGGGAGGTCTGAACGTGCATGTCTGTGATCTCGTCCAGCACGTGCTTCACGAGTTTGAACATTTCAGTGAGCTGGGGGTCGTCCTGAGTGTGGTCGGGATGCAGCTCCTTGGCCGTCGCCCGCCAGTTCCTCTTCGCTCGGACCTTCAGCGCTTCGAGGATGCCTGGGTTGGCCCGAGCGCGCATGAGTTCTCGCCGGGAGATCCCTAGCAGCTCGAACGCCGTCGTGATCTGTCGGTCCGAGTAGTCCATCAGCCCTTCGCTGCCGGCACCGTGTAGTCGTTGGCCGTGAAGCGCACCCGATACTGCGTGCTCATCCGCGTCCCTTGGGCGATCGCAAAGTCTCCGGTCGATCCACTCCAGTGATAGACCATCTCCTTGCCCGCATCCTTGTGCTGCAACTTCGACGAACGACTGACAGCGAGCACCATCCCCTTGGGGAGCTTTCCCCGGAAGAAGGAGTTGACGGTGCCGTCCCTCAACTTCGTCCGCTTCGCCTTGCTCAGGAGCCAGGACACGACCTTGTCGACCTTGGGGTCACCCGTCGTAAAAACGCCCCCTGTGGACTCAGTGAACTTCTTCACCGCCTTGGCACCGTGCTTCTTGAGCCAGGCCTTCAACACTGCGAGGTCCGCCTCCTTCGGGCCCAACGAAGTCAGCACACCCCCGAGACGGCCCTGCGTGTCCTCCATCTCGACCTCACCCTTGAAGTCCCGGTAGCGGATGAAGGGGACGTCGGCCTTCTTCACCTTCGCCGTGAAGGCCTTCGAGAGCGCGGCGAGCATCGCCTTGTCGCTGCCCATCGTCTTCTCAACCATCGAAGGTGCGACACCGATCAGCCGACGGTAGTCCTCCAGCATCGGGGAGCCCCGAAAGCTCGTGTGCTCTGCCATGAAGTCGACTCGATACCCGCGTTCGCGCAGCGTCGAAGCAACCACCTCCGCCAGCTTTGGGTCGTACCCTGTGGCTGCATCCCCATAGGGGAAGCCCTCCGTGTCGGTGATCTGACACTTGCCCTTGTGCAGGCGGACGCAGACCGCTTGGGCCTCATCCTTCCGCATCATGCCCATCGCGCTGTCGACGATCTCAGTAGGGGTCATAGCTTCCTCAGCATCTCCGCGAGCCGGCGCCGACGCTCAGCCCCGTCTTCGATTTCGGCGACCGCATCCAGCTCCTTGCGCTGACCTTCAGCCTCGACCCGGGCTTCGACCCGGGCCACAAGGGCCTCTTCCTCGGCCGCACGGACTCGCTCTTTCAGCGCGTCCTCGACTTCGGGGAGAACATCAGTCTTGTGCCCGGTCGCGTCCTCGCGGTTGAAGAGCCCTCGCAGCACGAAGAACAGCACGATCGCCAACAGGACACCCGCGGCAACCAGATAGTACTTGGCTTGTTTGAGGAGAGCTTTCATGGACCAGGTCCTCGCGGCAGGATACGACGAAACCCTGCTCGGGACTAGCCGATCAGGGGGAGCTGGCGGACTAGCGTCGCTGCGTGCGCGCGATGAGGGATCTCCTCGATGAGGTCCGCCGCCACGTGATCCTCGCCCAGACGCCCGCGCAGCTCCGCCACCGTCTCGCAGCGGGCTCGGACCACGAACCACCCGGCATCGGGGGCCGCTGCCGTCCCGCAGCCCTCGTCCCAGACCCTCCCAGCCCGAGCAACCCACGTCCGGGCGTAAGCCAGGTCTGAGGGACCCCGCACACCCGCCACTCGCAGAAACCACCACCGAAGCCTCCTCGGAGCGCTCCTCGGGGCAGGGACCGAGGGACTCGGCTCCAACTTCCAGTCGTCCATAAATCACCCGACCAGCATCTTGAGAAGCTGGGCCAACAGGGAGGCTAGACCCGAGACCACGGCGACCGCAACCCCCGCGTAGAGCCCCCACTTGGCCTTAGCTTTCTCAGTGCCGGAGGTGTCCTTGGCGTCGTTGACCGTGAGAGTCTGGATCTTCCCGGTGTGCTCCCTCTTCGCCTCGCGCAACTCCTCGATGCGATCGGAGCTGACCGCCTCCCGCTTCTCCAGCTCGCGGACCCGCTCTTCGAGCTTCGCCTGCTCCGATCGCAGGTCCTCGATCGCCGACTTGTTGGCGCTCGTCGCGAACTTTGCTGCGTGGCTGTGCCGCGTCAGGTCGTTGCGCAGTTCATTGGTCTCGCGCGCCATGTCCTTGTACGTCTCGTTCTCACTCATGAGGCTTCGCCTTTGGAGATCACGTCCTCCCAAATCTGTTCGGCTTCCTCCCAGCTCTTCGGCGACTTCGAGGCCATCGGCCGCTTCTGCGAAACGGAGTCCATCACTTGGAGAGCCGCATCGCTGAGGCTCCGGCGAGCGGGCCTCCCCTTCCTCTCGCCCTCCTCCTGCTCAGCGAACCGCAAGAGGTCGCGGATCTCTTTGATCGTGGACGGGACCTCGTGCTTGTCCATGAGAGCCTCGACATCCCCCAGGAGCCCGGGAGCGTTCGCCCGAAGGTAGTTTTCAAGATCCTCCACCGCCTCTACGAGATGAGACACCCGAGGCTGGAGCATCGCAACGGTGGCCTTGTCGTCGGGAATGAGCGAGGCGATGGTCTCGTGCGTGCGCTTGCGCTGAACGGACTGCCGGGCGTGCCGACGCACCGCCATGAGGATCGCCCGCTCCAAGGGCTTGGCCTGGACCTCCCCTTTGATGAGGTAGTCCTGTGCGCCGAGCGCAGTCGTGCGCATCGCCATCTGGATGTCGTCGTTGCCTGTCAAGACGATGAAGGGGACGTCGGTCGCCTTCGAGAACTCCGTAGCGGTCTCGTAGCCATGGACGTCGGGGAGCGAGAGATCGAGAAGTACAAGATCGGGCCGGACAGCCTCCACCACCATGAGGGCCGCCTTCAAACTCACCGCGCGTCGGACCTTGAAGTCCGCCTCCTCGGCGCGCTTGAGCATCTTCTCGACGTAGATGGCCTCGCCGTCGTCGTCCTCCACGAGCAGCACGGATAGAGCGAGTCGCATGTCTACCTCGGAGCCAGTTCCGCCGTCTGGAACCAGAAGTCTTCCAGCGAGCCTGTGATGCGCTCGAAGACCTTCGGGTCCCCCGGCTTCACCATGTAGGCGTTGCAGAACAGGTTGTAGGTCGAGAGGATGTCGCTCTCCGCGCTGGAGCTGGTCAGAATGACCACCGGGATTCGGCGCCAGTCCGCGTGCTGCTTGACCTGTGCAAGGACGTCCCTCCCGTGCATCCCTGGCAGGTTCAGATCGAGCAAGATGAGGTCCGGCCGAGGTGAGCTTTTCGTGAGGAAGGCCAGGGCGTCAGTACCGTTCTCCGCCAGATGCAAGCGGAACGAGATCGCCCCCTTCCGAAGGGCCTTCTCCGTGAGCAGTGCGTCCCCCTCGTCGTCTTCTACGAGGAGGATCTCCGCTGGTCGTGGTGGACGCTTCGAGTAGTTCATCGAGCCCATACTGCCGGCTCCTTGGGGAGGGTAAAGTAAAAGGTCGAGCCCTTGCCCTCTGCGGACTCGACCCAGATGCGCCCGAGGTGGCGCTCCACAATGCGTTTGCACAGGGCGAGACCAAGCCCCGACCCGTTCTTGCTCGTCCCCAGGCGTCGAAAGATGACGAAGATCTGTTCGGCATGGCGCATGTCGATCCCCATGCCGTTATCCGCCACGCTGATCTTCCAGTGGTCCCCCGCATCCTCCAAACAGATCCTCACGACAGGCGCGTGCTCCGGATGGCGGAACTTGATCGCGTTCCCCACTAGGTTCTGAAACACCCGGGCGAGCAGACTCTCGTCCCCGTAGACCTCTGGGAGTTTGCCCCGCTCGATCTTCACCCCCTTCTCCCGAATGTCGTCCTCCAGAATGAAGAGCGCCTCATCGAGGGCTGAGTCGAGGTTGAAGCGCTCCGAATGAACCTCCCGACCGATGCGAGAGAAGTAGAGCAGACCGTTGATGAGGGCCTGTGCCGTGGACGCCCCGTCCACGATGAACTTCAGGTACTTCTGAGCCATCGGGTCCTCGAAGCCGTCGCCGTACTCGTCTTGAAGGTAGGCTGCGAAGTTGCACACCTTCCGGAGCGGTGTCTGGAGATCGTGCGATGCCGCGTAGGCGAAGGACTCCAAGTCCCGATTCGAGCGCTTCAAGTCCTCCGCGATCGCTTGCTGCTTGCGGATGTAGTTCCTGAGCTTGCGCTCGTTGACACGAACGAACCGCTCACTGTCGCCCTCGCCCATCGGGCACGGACTGAGATCGAAGAGGGTCTTGTAGTCGTAGCCGCTTGAAACAGTCAGCGCTGGTAGCGCGCAAGCGCCCTCTGGGCGAGCTTCACAATCTTCGGATCGCGTTTGTTGCCGGCCTGCTTGAAGATCCGTACTGCTTCGTCCCATGTAACTAGCTCCACCCGGTCGGTTTCGTTGGTGCGCTTCGGATACCCTCCCACCTTCACCATGAGGAAGAAGTGCGTGATGGAGAAGGAGCCCTCACCCTTGCCCACGTAGGAGTTTCCGGGGAGGATCTTCGCCTTGAGCCCGGTCTCCTCCCACACCTCGCGGATGGCGGCCTGCTTCATCGTCTCGCCCTCATCCACTCGGCCCTTGGGGAAGGACCAGGGCCCGTAGTTGTTCGAGGGTCGGATGATGTAGACGTGCTCCGTGTCGTCCATCGAAGGGAAGACAACCCCTCCAGACGAGATCCACTTCTTCTTCTTCTTGGGCGGGGCTGCGGCCTTCTTCGGGTCCCACGGATAGAGCTTCCCTGAGGGACTGACGTAGAACTTCTTCCCTGTCTTCGGATCAACGTAGGGGGCGGGTTGTTTCTTCTTGGAGCTAGGGGCTGCGGCCTTCTTCGGGTCCCACGGATAGAGCTTCCCTGAGGGACTGACGTAGAACTTCTTCCCTGTCTTCGGATCAACGTAGGGGGACAACTGCCCTGGGACCGGCTTGGAAGCAGGCCCCTTCGGAACGCCCGGAAGGGGCTGAGGCGGTTCCTCAGGCGTCCCCTTGGTCTTCTTGGCCCATTTCAGGACGTGCTTGGCAAACGCCTTGAGGGGCTCCTCGGTGAGCTGCCGAGACACAGGTTCACCACGCTTCGATCACGAACGTGGCTGCGGCTCCGCGGACCGCGATGCCGGCCTCGTACCGATCGCTGAACTCGCGACGCTGACCTGCCAGGACCTTGCCGTGGATGTTGGTTCCATCGAACGAAAACTCGACGTATCCACCGGTCGCCTCGATCAAGATGTGCGAGGCCCAGATCGCAGGATAGGGCCCGGCGCTGCCGTCGCTCCCGTTGTCCCCCGAGCCGACCGGCGGCGTGGCGACGTTCACGGGCGTGCTCGACCCTGGCTCCACCACGGGGAGCGGAGTGTAGGGGTTCGCCCCGACCACGTCGATCCACAGATAGGCGTTGTCCGAAAAGGAGGCTGTCCCCGAGCCCGCAATACGGACGCGAAGAGACTTGATCGCAGTCGCAGGCGGCGGGGGCCAACCTCGAACGGGGAACGCCATTACTCGTCCTCCTTCGAGGAGCCACCGGGCAGCTCACCCACGTTGATGCCCTTCTTCTTCAACAGGCCCTTGGCCGTTTCGTAGGCCCAGATGCTCCCGCCTCCAAAAGCAGCGAAGTACATGAGGCTCGCGACCCACGGCCAGCCTGCCCCTTCGGGATCCTGCCAGACGATTCCGAGGAGAAGCCCCGACACGACCGGGTGGAGGGGGAGAGTTTTCCGCATCCACCACCAGAACCACTGGCTCTTGCGCTTCTTGTGGGCCTGCTCCCGCGTGAAGATCCGGTGAGCCATCACCTGGCCAACCAGCATCGCGATCAGCATCCATGAAAGGCCCGGCCAGTGCGGGGCCAAAAAGTCCCAGACTCCTTGAACAGCTTCCATCTCAGTCCTCCTCGACAGCGAGCGCGATCCCCCGAGCGAGGAGCTGCGCGACGTTCATGTTCTTCTTGGCCGCCGCGTCGGACAGCGCCTTGTAGACCGGCATAGGGACCGGGAGAAAGAAAAGGTCACCCGGTTCGGGCGACTCGTCAATCGCTCGGTTCACTTCATCGATGTTGGGGATCCCTAGCGCCATTGGAGTGAAAACTACCAGATGACAAGAGGATCGGCTACGGGGCGCCGCGCTTCGCGAGGTGGTGCCCGTACTCGCGAGGGTCGAATGGGCCCCCTGGGGCACCACCGATGGTCGGCATCTTCATCCCCTTGAGCCCGTTGCGCCTCCACTCGACCGCCATCTCCAACAGTCGCCAGTCCTCGGGGCTGAGATCGAGCGGGCTGACCCCCGACTCGTCGACAGCTTTCTGGATCAACGGCATGTCCTGGAGCGCGGGGTAGAGCGGCATCATCTTGAGGATGTACCGCCACAGCACTTCCGCCGTTTCCGTGCGGAAGGGGAAGGGCTGCCAGCCAGGCTCGTTGGGCGCGAGGGCCTGTGCGGCCCCTAGAGGGGCGCTGTAGCCCGTCCAGGCCCCGGAAGACCTCTGCCCCGAAGGAGCACCCAGCGTCTCCTTGAGGGCCCTCCTGAGCGCCTCCAGGGCCATCAGAAGGATGTCCGATCGGACGGCTGGTAGGTGTAGAGCGCGTCGGAGATCGTATCCAGGGATCCCACACGCGGGAAGCGGACCGACCCGCCCTTCTGCGGAACCTCTGCAAAGGAGAGCTGCACCGTCACGATTCGAGGGTTGCCCGAGGGGAAGAGCGCCTCATAGGTCACATCACACTGCGTCATGATGCAGAGGAGCGCGCTGTTCGCGCTGAAGCCCCCATCCCCGCCGCTCCAGTGAATGTTGGTCCCCGGGAAGACCAGGTAGAGCTTTCGAGGGGGCTCCGTGAACGGCACCCCCACCTCGGACTGCTCCCCGTAACGGGGGAGCATGAAGCGCCGAAGCCAGGCAAGCGCACCAGGGATGTAGGCGTTCCGCTCGTTGACTCCCACCGCCCGAAGGCGCTCAGCCGCGGCCTGGGCCTTGGCTGCCAGCTCAAACTCGCCCCCCGACGCAGTGAGGAAGGTGTCCAGCGATCGGAAGGCGTAGTGGTCGACGTCGGTCGTGAAGACCGCCGTGAAGCTGATCGTGCGCTCACCCGAGTTGACCCACTGATAGAGCGGGAGAGATCCACCAGGGACCTCCTTGGTCGAGTAGTTGACCTGCTTCGTGTCGGTGATCGAGTCGGGGTAGTACTGAAACTTTCGCCGGGTGTCCGAGGGGGCTCCGCCCCCAGGGACAACACCGGTTCCAGCATCTCCACGCGAGGTCGCGCTGAGGGGCCGATCATCACGGTCCAGCTCGATCATGTAGACCTCGCTCCGCCGCGAGTTCATCACGGTGCGGAGTCCGGTAGCGAGCGACCCCAACGTCGGCATGGATTTCCCTCAGTAGGCGAGGCCTACTTGGTGAGCTTGCCCTTCTTGACCTTCTTGAACCCACGCTTGCCGCCGGGTTCGTATTCCTTGGCCTTCTTCTTGCGCCACTTGCGGTAGGCGATGTTGTAGCTGCTCTTGTAGGAGCGTCCGATCTTCACGATCTTCTTCTCGTTCTCGGAGCCTCGGCAGAGGCACTTGTAGCTCTGGCAGCGGCACTTCCAGTAGTTGCGCTTCTTGCCAGGCACCGCGGTCGAGCCACGAGGACCCGGACCGAGACCCTTGCCCTTCTTCACGCGCTTGAAGGGGTTGTGCTTGGTCCCCTTCTTGAACTTGCCCATCAGCTTCTTGGTCTCGCTGAGGACTCCATCCTCTTGGTCGAGATCGAGGATGCCTCGAACCTCCTCGACCAGGCTTCGCACTGAATCGTAGTTTTCCATCTCGGCTTCCTCCTTGACGACTCCCAGGATCGATCCCAGTGGGATCCAGCCCCGGTCGGTCGTCAGGACTTCAATGTCCTCCCGCAACTTGGGATCAGACCGGAGCATTGCTTCACTACCATCTTCGTCGACCCACTCCAAGCGGACCCACGGCAAAGACACCCGAAGGACCTGTCCTTCGCGGCCATCGGTGTGACGAACGAACGAGCCCCGCAGGACGTTCACGTCGATCATCACACTGCCTCCTGCATCTGCGCATCCCACTCGATGCGTTCGACGTAGAAGAGTTCAACCAGCTCAGCCTCGAAGGCTGGCTGACATCGAAGCACCTCCGCGATCGAGTTTGCCTTGCCGGCAGCATCGAGCGCGAAGTTGCGAACCACTTGCCCCTGTCGGCGCGTCCCGATGAACCACCCCGCACGCACGAGCCTCAGCATGTTGAGCGCCTGCGGCGTTCGCGAGGGGGCCAAGCGCTCAAGCGCCTGGGGCCAGTCGAGTTCGACCGGCTCAGCATCCTCCTCGACGACAAAGCGGTCGTCTCGAAGATGGGCAGAACGTAGAACGATCTTCGCCATGCTACTGCCGGAGCTGCTCCGCGGCCTGAGCCAGGTACTTGGCAGCATCCGCGTCGAGCGACTCGACGATGGGATAGAGATTCTGCATGATCGCGAAGGCTGCGCGGACCGCGAGCCCCTGGTCATCCTTCATCACCGCCGAGGCCAGCACCTTGGAGTAGTCGAGGACCATCCGGCACGAAGAGCCGAGGTGACGCAAGTCGATGGACCCTGAGCTGGTTTCGTTCAGCTCCTTCGGGTGCTTCCAGTGACGGAAAGCTCCCGTGGCGTTGACTCGCTCCAGTAGTTCGTTCAGGGCCATCGATGCGCTCCAAGGGATGAAGGGTGCGGCCATGCGGAGATCCCCGCTTCGCCCCGTTCGGGGCGGGATGGGCCGCACACCCGTCGTGGATCAGACAAGGGCGATGAAGGCCTCTTCGACGTCCTGTTCGTCCGTCTGGGCAGCGACCGCGAAGGTCACGGTGCCAGCCTGGACCATCTGGTTCCACTGGTCGCGGACGGGGAGTCCACGAGCCATCTGGGACGAGCCCATGCCCACGAGGCTGCTCTGGCGGAAGTCCGCCGTGTGCATCGGGAGCTGGATCGAGTCGGCGCCACCACTGGCTGCGAGCGTGCCCACATACCGCCCGAAGGGGTAGGGGAGCGCATCGACCCGGTGGGTCGTCTCCTCGGGGTGATTGCCTCCGCCGACCGCGATGCCGTCTTCGGCGACAGCCGGGTAGTTGATCGGGGTGGCGAGCTGATTCTGTATAGTGACGAGCATTGGGGAAGACCTCCTAGTTGGAACGAGGCTAGTTTACCGTTGATCTGGGTGTCAAGCCAGGCACTTGCGACCACGTGGTCGCAGGCGCTCAGTCTCCGGCCGCCACCACAGTGACTTCCATGTCCACCGAGCCGATGTTTGAGGCGTAAAGCGCCGTGATCCCGGAGGTGGTGAGAAGCATGAACCCCTCGCGGGTTGTGGCCAGCGGAGTGATGCTGGTCACCTCACCACCGACACTATTTTTCTTGATCTCGACAGTTCCGGGGGTGTCCGTGGACGACCGAGCGTTGGTTCGGATGAGGAGGAACGACTTGTCAGCAATCTCCCGCGTGGTGATCTCCACATCGGTCGCGCCGACTGCCAAGAGGTTCTTTCGTGACCCTCCCTCACCGAGCGAATCCGTGACGTCCTCATAGGCAACGTTGCCGAGGTCCTTCTCTTCGTTGGAGGTCGACGAGACCGAAGCCTCCATCCTGAATCGCACGCGCACACTCATGGGTCCTCACTATCCTGGATCAGGCCGAGTTTGATCGCCACCGCTTTCAGAAGGCGGTCCCGCTGGGCGGGGGTGAGAGCCTCGAAGGAGAGGTCCTTGAGGTCGGAGCCCTTCGTCTCGCGACGGTGCCGCCGACGACGCGCTCGTACCTCTTGGTCGTGCTCCTCGATGTCCTTCGTGTCGATAACGTTGGAAGCCATCAGCCCTCCTCGAAGACCTTCGTGCGAAAACAAATCCCCTCAAGGGCTGTCAGATCCGACGTCCCTCCTGGGATCTTCAGGTACCACAGCTTCCACAGCTCCTCGTAGGGGCCGATGTCGAAGCTGTAGGGGAAGTCCGCCCCGTCCTCCACGATCTCGTCCACGAGCACGGAGATCGCCTGCGTGCCTGTGTGCCGGACAAGGTAGGCAATCACCTGGACGTCCTTCGCCCGGGATCTGTGCGACCAAACAGCGTCCGCTTCAAGCACGACCTTCTGCCCGCGCAAGACCCAAGACCCTTGACCCACCGTGACCCCCTTCGGAGTCACCGTCAGATCGGGGTTGATATCCCGACCGTCAGTCTGCCGGAACCACTGAACAGTAAAGCTCATGTCTGCTTCCCCAACATGATGAACATCACCCGGTCGCTGTAGTTCGCCGAGCCGAAGTTGAAGGGATTCGCCAGGTTGTTCGCATCCGCCCCGACGATGATGAAGTTGTCTCCAGGCGGGCCCCCTGCACCATCCGAAACCTGGTACACGGGGAGCGTGTTAGCGGCCACTGAGGTGATGAGACCTCCCGTGATCACGACCACGTAGTGAGAGTCGGTCTCGACAGGCGCCCTTAGAACGACATCCATCCCCAAGAGCCCGAGATTGGTGATCGACGAGATGTTGAAGCTGGCGTCCTGGTCGATCACCGGGGCCCCACCGTTCGTTACGGTGAACCGGCCCATCGCCTTGACCATCGTCTTGGCGTAGAGCGTGTTGGCTACTGGAGCGACCGGTGAGTTGTTCAGCGGGTTGGACCCCTGGTCTTCGGTCGTGGGGGAGAAGAGTTGGAGCCTCCCATCCCGAGCGAGGACGGCCGCGTGCGTGAAGCCCCCGATGGGGGAAGATGAGATCCCCTGATCCATCCGAATCGTCTCATCCCAATCCCCGTCGTTGAAGGGGTTGGTCCCCCCGTCAGCGGTCGAGGGGTGATACCCGATCCCCATCCCCGAGCGAGCGAACGACCAGATCCCCGAGGGGTTCGTGGCGATGTCCTTCTGCCACTGCCCCGTCGCCAAGTACTCGGCGTTCTCGGTGATCTCGATCGGCTCACCCCCAATGGCAGGAACAAGCCCGTTCGGGGCGTGGTAAACGCGGACGCGATTGTTGGGAGGGTTCGGGTCCTCAAACTCGAACATCAGCGTTCGATCTGAGACCCCGACACCCGCGGTAACCCCGGAAACCCGGGGGAGCAGCGCATCAGCGATGGCCCCTTGGAGGCCCTCCCCGAGGCGCATCACTGCCGAGGGATCCGCAGCAACCGCGTACTCGTCCCAAGCGGTGCTGAGCCACGTCGTGGACAACACGACCGAGGTCTCCTTGAGGACCTTGACCCCCTCCGTGTTCGTGATCACGAACGCGGTCGACTCCGCGCCCGTGTCCTTGTGCCAAAGAGCACCAGTCGGCTCGAAGTAGGCGTTCGAGGTGAACCACATCTCACCCGAGTGACTGGAGTAGAGCCGCAAGGACGGATGAGAAACCCCTGGCCCCAAACTCGACTGGGACTCCCAGAACAAGGTGTATGAATCGGCCGCCGCAAAGACCGACTGGATCGCAGGCGTGTCCCGGAGCCCGTTGTTGACATCCGCTTCGTGCAGGTGCTCGATATGCCCCCGCATCTCCAGGCTCACACCGCCGTTGGTGTTGTCCTCATCGGTGCGGTCGAGCCGAAGGAGCTTCAAGAGAGGGTTGCTGTTCGCCGTCCCCCTCGAAAGCAACTGGAGCAACACTGCCGGAGTGACACTCGGGGTCGAGGTGAAGCTCGTCCCATCCAGTTCGTTCCGATCGAATAGGGCCATCCGACCGCCCATGATCGTCTGAAAGATCCGAAAGTCCTTCAGGTCCTTGTCGGTAATCCCGGTGTACTCGTAGTCAACGATCTGAGCTTGCAAGTAGTAGATGTCGACCTGCTCGCCCGTCGTCCCCCACGAGACCCCAACGAAGTCGATCCCGATGCGCGAGAGGTACACCTCAGCGGAAGAGGCGACCTCGACCACCTCGTTGATGGAGAGGAGCCCCGGGGAAGAAAGATCCACCGAGAGGGTCATCGCATCGAAGGTTGAGTTCCCGTTGTTGTCCATCGTCTGGACGGTGATCTGCGCAGTACCTCCGGCCGCTGCCGCGTTGACCCCAATGAGCGCACGGACTCGGATGAACTGCTCGCCCTTGGTCGACGACCCTCCGAGCACGATGGGGTAAGAGAGGTCCTGGTAGAGACTCAGCGAGGCCGGAGTCGAAGCCGAGAGCACCTCCACGGCCTGGTAGCGATCCGTGCCAGCAACCGGTGAGACGTTCGAGTTGCTGCACCGCAACCGGGTATCCGTCGGGCTGGTCGCCTGCCACTCCCATGGGGGCGTGTTGAGCGAGTACGCTGACCCCAGATCGCCGAAGGTGAAGGCAGGGTTCTGAACCAGGGAGGTCAGGGGCTTCTGACCAGGCAGAACAAACTCGGCCGCCGGCGTCCTCCGGTTGGCGGTGATACTCGAACCCGCGATAACCCCTGAGGCTGGGACCACCACCTCGCCGAGGATGACCAGGTCGTCGAACTCCGGAGCAACCGTCAGCTCGTCGGTGGGGGAGGTCTCATAGGCCCGGATCTCCCCCGCTGTCGTTCCCCCGATAGCGTAGTTTGCGTACAGGCAGATCGCGACGGTCGTGCTCACCTTCGAGGAGAGGTCGACAGCCTGGCTCCCCGTCCGCCGCAGCGTGACCACGAAGTCCCCCGAGGGAGTCATCGCGATGTTCTGCGTGTCGCTGCTCGGATCCACCGTGACCGAGAGCGCTACGCCGCTCGTCGTGAGGTAGAAGCCGGAGTGGATCCCGGTGGGGATGATCCCTCCACCCACCTTGGTGTTCATCGACCCGGAGAGGAACTCCTCCTTGTACCGGACGTCGATCTCACTGTTGGTGAACTGGCTGAGCGTTACGGGCATCTTAGGTTCCTGTAGCCGTGATCCGGACGACGTTGGGGATCTGGACGCCCAGCGTCTTGACCTGCTTCGTCATCGTACCGTAGGCGACCAGAAGCGTACCAGCGAAGAGGCCGATCTCGTAGATTTCAGGGGCGTTTCCAAAGCCGTCGTCATTGAACTCCCCGAAGTCTAGCAGGCAGGTTACCTCCAACGACCTCGTGGGCACATCGAAGTTGAAGTCCGCAGGCGTCGCCAGGGCCTTCGAGAAGGTCCCTGTAGCTGTCGGGTAGTCCGAAGGGTTCTGGAGGGCATCCAGGTCGGTCAGGTAGGGCCCACGGGTGTTCAGAGAACCGGGGTCTGAGGGATCCCGCGGAACGTTGCCCGACGGGGTGATCTCGTACCCGCCCTCCCCCACCTTGAAGGAGTCGATCAGAATAGCCGGAGGCCCGCTGAGCCCTCCAAAGTTCTGGAGAACCGCATCGAGCGCAGCGTTCGGAATGATGGCCTGGATGACGGTGGGCATGAGTTTCCTTACGGGAAGGTCGAAGACCCGGAAGCCGAGAAGGCCAGGGTCGCTAGAGGTCTCACTCCATAGGCTTCAACTACCTCCACGTGCTCGGGCGTCGTCTGCCCGATCCGATCTCGGAGCCGTTCAATCCCACCCTCTAGCACATACGGAGTCGTAGTCTCGATCCGGATCCGGTGCGACTTGCAGAAGTCGCAGCTCAGAACCTCCGCACAGATGTACTCGATAGTCGAAACCCCAGTACTCGGAGGGGTCGTCGCCACCACCTGAAACTCGAACTCCACCAGGGCCCAAGTCAGCGCCGCGTTGTTCGCATCAGGGGTGGTCGGAGTATCCGTAGGGTCGAGATCGAAGTCCGTACCCGAGACATAGGTGTCCAAAATGACCGTCCCGTTGTTCCCCGAGCCGCTCTGGAAGACGAGCGCACGCTTCCCGTCATCCGCGAAAGGGTCGAAGCCCACCGACCCGATCGTGAGTCGAGCCGGAGCCGCGCCTGTCAAACTCCCGTCGACCCCCGAGTGGGCGGTGCCATCGTTGAAGACCTCGATGACCGTGCCCTTCACATTCCGGATGAAGGAAGGAAGACCCGTGGACGCGAGCGTGTACGAAGCGTCCAGCTCGAAGCTGGAGCCGTCCGGCGCGACCGAGGCGACACGCCAACCGTCCAGGAGCTTCGCTGGGAGAGCCCCCGGAGGGACTCGCACCGACTCCCCGGTCACGACGAAGATGTCCCCGGGTCGAACGTTGCCGAAGGTGCCCAGACCGTCAGTAGCCGTGACCGTAAAGGGGGCCACGGAGGTGTCGATCTCGAAGGCGTCCACATCCTCCAGCTCCGTACCCGCCGGAAGGTTCGCCCCAGTCGGATCGATGATCGCCCCTGACCGAATCAGGGGGAACTTGGGCACCGTCTCCAGGAAGTACTCCGTCCCGAAGTTCGTGAGTTTCCACCGGCCCACCCCGAGCCCCGTAACCACATCGAAGTCCCCCTGGCCCCGCAGCGTGTAGGTGGTTGGAAACGCGCTGGCCGCCGTGGGCGTCACGCCGGTGATCTCGATCAGCCCGTCCGCACCGAAGCCGATGAGGGTGCTCCACGGCGAAGGCGACTGCTCCCAGCAATACTTGTCGACGGTGAAGACCGCGGAGGTCTTCAAGTACTCCATCCGGTCGGCGTTGATCTCATCGTAGACAGGGATCAACGGAGCCTCTACGGAGTAGAACCGAACCAGCCGCCAGACGATCGCCCCGTTGTTCGCGTCAGCCGTTCCCCCCATCGTGTCAACGGGTCGGAACGCGATCGTGTGCGCATCGATGACCAGGTCGATGACACGGAAGCCGTCGTTCGTTCCCGCGCCCGTCCCCGTCGTCTCGACCGCACGCCCCACGTGCGCGGCCGTGAAAGCCGCTGTAGGCGAGGAAAATCTCACCCGACCACTCACCAGGTTGAGGCTCCCGTCGGCCCCTGGGAGGCCCTCTCCGACGGCGTAGGCCGTACCTCCGGCCGTGAGCACCGCCTGGTACAGCTCCAGGGTGACCCGATAGAGGGGCTCGACTGTCGTCGGAGAGTACCCCGTGAGCGCGGCAAGGTACTGATAGCCCTTCACCGTACCCTTGAGACCGATCCACCTAGAAACGCTCTCGACCCACCGACGCTGAAACTCCTCCTCCTCGCGCACGTCGATCTCGATCCCGAAGTCCTGTGCGAGCCACCGCAGGAGACCGGGAGCCCGGACCGAGACTTGGCGGGTGTCCCCTTCGGTCGTCGCCGCCCGCAGCTCGTAGCGGTAGGTGGAGCCCGTGAGGGTCGGATTGGGAGTCACCTCAAGCTGGTTGGCTGTAGGGGCCCCGGTCACCTCGAAGATGACCCCGTTGTTGATATCGTTCTCCGCGTAGACCGTGACGAGCTTTCCGATATCCGCGCTGCTGAACGCCCCCGACAAGGCCTGAAGGAGCGGACCCACAATCGTCGTCATGTCCTCCCCGGACTGCTCAACCGCCCCCCGAAGCGTTGAGGTCCCGCTCAGGGTGAGCTGAGGCCTCCGGAGGATCGCCCATGTGAGGGGCCCCACCTCCTGGAAGAGGAACGGCGAATCGAGCACCACCTCCGTGGCGCTGATCAGCTCGACGATGGTGAACTTGCCCTCGTTGGAGCTGTCGACCGCGGGCTTGAGTGCAGTCGATCCCGAGACCGTAATGCGCTTGCCCACATCCCGGCGCTGGAACGCGGCTGTCGGGCTCGTGAGTCGCAGGCTCGCGTTGATCGCCCCGTCTTGCCCCTCTCGCTCGGTCTGGAGCTTTCGCTCGTCCTCGATATTGAAGAACTGCTTACGCTCGGTGACCTCGAACTCGGTCGAGCCGTCTGAAAGGATCCACCCTGGACCTATCGGCTCTACGTCCCCCGACACCACCTCGACGATCGTCTCGTTGGTGAGCGAAGCACTTACGGGTCGGACCTCCCAGCGGAGAGGGCCGGCGTCTACGACGAGCGGGGGGTTGGTGAGCACCGACGTGGAGTCGACCACCGAGGTGATGACCACCGAGGTGTTGTTGTCTGCGAGGGTCGAGTTAGTGACCGTCAGCTCCTTGCCCACGTCCGCGAAGGTGAAGCGACCTCGCTCGGTCTGGAAGACGCTCACACCCGTAACCGACCCTCGGATGCCCGTCTGCTCAACCGGCTCCTTGATGAGCTGAATGGCGCCGAGAAGGAGCAGCCCCGTCTCGTCAAACTGCGTCCGCACCGCCCGAGCCTCGCGCAGCTCGAAGAAGTTACGGATCTGCCTTCGCAGGTCCGTGAAGACCTCCCCCTGCGAGTCCGCGTACTTCAGGAAGAGGTCGTCGACATCCTCCTCCCGGTAGAGGACTGGAGCCAGATCGAAGAGGACACGACGAGCCCAGTTGAACTCGCCGAAGGGCTCTCCTCCAAATGGTCCTGATCCGTAACCCGGCATCGATCCGCACCCTACCTCAAGTTTTCAGTACCAGCTAGACCCCTTGGATCCCTGCCCAGTCGATCTCCGCCAGGTCCCCTGCATCCCCTGTGAGCAGCGCACGCACCTCGTAGATGCGAGCCACGTCGTACATCGTCCCGTCATCCGGACTCGACCCGGGCGTTGTAGGCGTCGCAGAGGGAACGAGAATAGTCTGCTCGAAACGGAGCGAGCCCGGGATAGAGAAGAGCCGAGAAGCCCTCAAGTCACCCGCCTGAGGCACCAGCGTGGTCCCCATGTCGTAGAGACGAAGGTCCAGCGCCGGGGCGACCCCGCCTGCGTCCGTGAGGGTTACCAAGCCCCCGAGAACCATCGTGCTGCCGGAGAACAGCGAGGGGTTGAACTGGAAGCCACCGAGCTTTATCTCGGCATTGAGGAGCGTGTCGTCGACCACCTGCACCCGGGTATTGCCGGTCATCTGCGGAACACCTCCGCCCACACCGACCGTAACCGTGACCGCTGAACCGGCTGCCGAGGCGGTGACTCCGGAACCCACGAAGTCGATGGACGTCGCGCCCGCCGTCTGCGAAGTCCCCTCGTCCAAGATTTCGAGAGCGGACCCTCCGCCCCCGCCCCCTCCCGCACCGATGTCGGTGACCGGCGAGCCCTGGATGACCGAGGATCCGTTGAAGAAGTAGACTCGCGCGCCTACGCGCACGCCCAGGATGTGTGCGGTGTCGCTGCTCGGGATCTGGTTCCCCTTCTGGAGCACCACGACCAGGTTGTTGGACGGTGCCCGAACGAGTTCGACCCAAGCGATCTCCCCATCGAGGAGCTGGATGCTACTGGCAGGGATCCGCCACTTGAACCCGGTGACGGCTGCCAGCATCTCGAAGTCGTCAGTCCACGAGAGCGTGCCCCCGGCAGTGACGAACGAGACCGTGCCCCCACCTCGGAGGATGATGTGGCGGTCCTCGCGCGCAGCGTAGGCTGCGGCGTCCTGTTGCCCGTAGAAGGCCTCGATGGCGTCGAAGTACGGAGTCTGGTTCTCCGATGGGAAGATCCAGTTCATCCGGGACGTGTTAGGCATTCGGCTCTCCGCAGTTTTCTAGGCTCGCCATGCAATCCTCGGCTGCGACCACGTGGTCGCTCAGGTCAAGACGGTCACGCCCCGCTCGATGATGAAGGGATCAGGACCGACCACAATGTGACGAGCCCCCGAAGAGAGGATGACCCAGACATCGAAGATGTACTCGCCCGGGTCGAGGTTCTGCGTATCCGACGGGGCAAACTTGATCAAGGCCTTGCCAAGGGTGTCCCCCGTCTGAGTGTAGATCTCGATCTCCGCCGGGCCTACCTGGCTGTCCTTCTGGATCGAGATCCGATCTTCCCGAAGGTCGCACTTCACGGTCGCAATCAAGCGCGCTCCCGTGAGGTCCACGAAGGCCCCCGCGTCATCGCAGACCGACAGCTCGAAGTTTTTCGAGGTGCCTCGCACGATCTCGATCTCGTTCTCGGTCCCCACGATGGATGAGGTGTTCGCCATCAGCACGACTCCAAACGGCCCTTGAGGGCCCCCGCAGGCTCTACCAGACCCTTGAGCTGAGTCGAAGCCATAAAGGCCCCCTGAAGCGTCCCAGACGCCTCTACAAGGCCCGCAAGGGGGCTGGTGAGGGTCAGACTACCCTTGAGGTCCCCAACGGCGCTCAGGCGCCCCTTGATGCGGTCAATGACCGACTCAGGGAGCTGAGGGCTCGTATCGAGGAAGAAGACCTGGAGAACGTCCGGACAGGCACCGAGGCTCTTGGGCGCCTCCTTGAGCGTGACCTCTCCCGTGAGCGGGTCTGTCTCCGTCCAGCCGTCATCGAGCGAGGGCTCCTGGAGGAGGCCGTTCAGGTACACCGCGGTCGTCCCTGGCTGGTAGGGCGCCGAAACGTTGAAGACGGTGTTGACGCCGTCGATGGTCCCGGAAGGGACCTCGAACCGAGGGATCGGCATGGGATCACTTATACCTCAAACTCGATAGACCGTCATCCGAGCGGGATGTAGTAGACCCGCACCACGTCTCCAGGGTCCGGGGCCTCCTTGAGATTGAGCTTCTTGTCCCCCAGCTCGGTGTGCCCGTCTACCAGGGACGGCAACAACAACACCCCGTTGAGGTAGACCCTCGTCGAGCCCGGCAGGTAGTCCGCCGCCACGAAGAAGGTCTTGTTCGCCCCGTTGATCGTGCCGGAGGGGGTCTCAATCCGTGGAGGCTGCACCTCAGAAGGTCCTGTCAGGACTTCGAGGCACTTCGCTTCTTCCTAGCTGTCGTCTTCTTGGCCGTCTTCCTCGGGGCTCGCTTCTGCGTCGCCTTCTTCTTGGTTGCACGAGCCTTAGCCTTCCGCGCCGTAAGGTCATCCGCCCGAGCGTTCGAGCGAGGACGAGGTCCCTCGGACTCCCTGCCCTCCGCCTTCGCCTTCTCCATCTGCACGAGTGAGGCTTCCAGCTTCAGCCCCTCGGCGTCGAAGACCTTCTTCGCGAGCGCCACACACTTCTTGATGCCGGCGGCCTGACCGTCCGCTGCGAGTTTGGCGCTCTGGGCCTGGAGAGCGATATCGTTGAGGCTCTGCCCCGCGTGGGAGAGCTTCGACTTGACGTACTTGGCCACCTCTATCGCCCCCATGCGATCGGTGATCTTCCCCTCGTCGAGGTCACGATCGACGCTCAGGGCAACCGATCTGATCCCTTCCGCAGCCTTGGCCAGATACTCCACGCCTCCAGCCGCCTTATGGAGCGTGACTCGTGACCCCTCCAGGAGATCATCCATGTCGTTTCCGAGGGCCTCCACCGTCAGCATCTTCACTTGAGCTTTCATCGGGTTCATCGTCTTCCTTCGTCCTTCATTCAAAACGGGGAGCAAGGCGATACACCCCGCTCCCCGCCTAGTCTACACGACCGCCGAGCCTACTGGCCGTTCACGATCACCGTGATGACGTCCGGGTTCGCTCCCGCACCCTTCAAGTTGTACTCGAACCGGAGATCTCCCACCGCCGCACTCGCTCCGGGGTACACATCCTCGTTGGCTGCCGCGTTCGCGCCGTTCCGCTGGAGGATGCCGTTCACGAACACCTCGACGTCGTCCACGAAGGTAACGGTGTCGTATGCCGGAAGCTGGACATCGACGTTGGCGTAGGTTGCCAGGTTCACATCGTTGTTGGCAGTCGTGTTCGACGTCACCACCGCCTGCACCTTGGTCCGTACCCCTCCGCTGAAGGCCTGGCTGATAGCGTTCAGAAGGGAGACCTCGCCAAAGTTCGTCTCGAAGGCGTCCCACTCCGCCGTTGTCTCGCTGAGTTTGATGCCGTCCGTCTGCGCCCACGTCGAGCCCGTCTGGTTCGCATCGTCGAGGAACAGCTCACCGGAACCAGCCGGGTCCGCCGCGATGCGGAGGTTGCCCGCCGTGCTCTCGACCACACCGTCGGTCTCGCCGACTGCGATCGGTCGGGTGCCTCCGCTGTTGATCGTTGCACCGGTCAAGAAGTCGTTGGCCGCCGCGTTGTTGTCGAAGGTGTCGACATCCGAGCCGAGCTGGACGGTCGAAGTACCTCCAGCCGAGCCCTCGATGATCGCGAAGAGTCGAGTCTGGAGGTCGTCCCGAACCTCCCAGGTGAGCCCGGCGCCCTCCAGGTCGAGAGTCGCGTTCGTCGTAAGGTCGACCGGAACCGTGCCCTGGTTGTCGTAGCCAACCTGTCGGGTGACGGTGGCAGTTCCAGGCACATCCACGATGGCGCCCCGAAGGAAGTCCTGCTCGGTGAGGTCGTCAAGAGCTTTCCGCTCCGTGAAGCAGAGGTTGACGACCTGACCTGCGAGTGCGGTCCCGTCGATGGTCTCCAGACCATCACCTGCGCTGCTCACCTTGACGTAAGTGACCTGCACCCGAGTGGTGGTCGCCGCGGTGATCGTCGTGCCATCGGAGATCCCCGACTCCGCGGAGAGCAAGCCGTAGATCGTCTGCCCAGCGTCGAGGATCGGATCCCGAGTCGAGCCATCGACTACCACGACGAAGTTCTTCGGACTGATCGCCGTCGAGCCGGAGAGCTGATCCAGTGTCGCCTCTCCGAAAGTGCCCGTGTGCGACACGACTACCGTGCCGAGGGTCGTGACCCCACCGAGCGCCGCCGTCGTGTTCGGAGGCAGCTCCCCAGAACCGAGAACCGAGACATCGCCCCCTGCACCGCCGGTGAGAGTCGCCGCGCCAAAGGATGCGTTGGCCGAGGTCTCGGTTGTCGCGATCGAGTTTCCGAACGTGCCGGACTTCTGTGCGGTGAGCACCACCGTGGTGGCCGTGCTGGCCGCCGTCACATCCGGGTGAACCGTGGTGCCCGTACCGTAGTTGGTGCCCGCCACCCCATCGCTGTTGATCGCCCGACGCAGGTTCTCCATCGTCTGGGCCTGCGAAACCGAGGCGTCGATGTTGAACGCCGCGTCCACAAACGGGCTCTTCATCGTGTAGACGGTCGTCCCGACGGTGACCGTGTCCCCGTCCACCAGGTTGGCCGTACTCGTGAGGGACCCTGTCGCTGCCGTTGCTGCGCCCACGGTCACATCGGCCAAACTCACGGCCTTCACCAGAACACGCTTCCGCTCCAGGTTGTGGAGGTCGGTGTTCAGGTCGTCTACGGCGCGCTGGGTCTCACCCTCGCCCGTGAACGTGGCCGGGGTCGCGAGGTCGTCCCACCAGTTGCCCGTCCGCTTCTTGAGGAGCGTGTGGACCATCGAACGGAGACTGTTGAGGTCGTCCTCGATATGGACCGGGTTGGTCTCGTAGTTGGCCTGCGTGGGTGCAAGCGCGTCGTTGTAGACGTCGGAACGACGGATCTGGGTGTCCTGGCGGACGAAGGTGCGGGCCATTTGATCCTACTCCTAAAGCGTGTGTGGGTAGACGGTGCGAGTTTAGCACACGCCTGTCCCGATCTTAGGATCCCCGAAGGGGTGCGTCGAGCTAGCTACTCGCCCGTTATGTGGTAACCGCGACCTCGGTGCTCACGGTGATCGTCCCGCGGGTGATGACCTCGCTCTCCCCAACGATCAGGTTCCCATCCGCGTCGAGCCGGACAGTCTCCACCGTGACTCCGTCAGAAGCCAGGCTCCCGAGAATCCTCACGTTGGTGAAGACCACCCCATCCACCGCGAGCACTTGCTGGTCGAGGTCGGACTCGAAGAGGTCCTCGTTGAACGCCCGGTCTCGCAGGATGCCCTCGATGACCGCCTCGATCGTGGTGCGAAGAACTGCCTCGGAGAAGTTCGGGCTCACACCCACACGAGCGTGGATGACGGCCGGCACGAGGAAATCTTCACCCGAAGTGACCGAGACCGTCTGAGTGACCTCCTTGCGGGCGTCGAGGAACGTCTGGAGCGCATCGATCAACCCCGAGCTAGGCGCCTAGTAGAACCCCCCAGCATCCCGCGTGAGAATAGGCACAGTCACGAGGTTCGACTGGCAGTCCTCCGCAAGGACCTGGTCCAGGTGGTCGTTGATGATGACCTGGTTGGCTGCGACGGTGGCCGTGAGCCCGATGGTATCGGACTGAATCGTGAGCAGGTTGCCGTTGATGCTCGTGTTGGCGGCAGCGATTGCATCGGCCGCGGTCTGAGCGTCTCCCAGCTCCCCGAGCGCCGTCGTGGTGCCGATAGCCTCCACTGCGACCTCGATAGTATTCTGGTTGCCGATGAGGCTGTCCTCATTCGAGCTTACCGAAGAGGCGTTGGAAGAGATGGCCGTCGCCTCCAACGAGATGCGGTCGAAGAAGGCCCGGATGCTGTCCGCCTGGGAGTCGGTTAGGGCCCCTGAACCACTGGTCGTGTCGAAGGTCGTGACCAGCGCGTTGCCCTGCGTCACGAGCGACTGGATGTCCGAAGCGTCGGTGGAGACCTCCACGAGCAGGTTCTTCGAGTCCTGAGCCGTCGTCTTGGCCGCCGCAGCCTCCGTCACGATCGTCGCGATCTCTGTGACGATGTTCGCGAGAGCAGTGTCGATGCTGCCCTTCTCAGTGGCGATCGTCGCGCTGCTCGCCAGCCCGGCCGTCGTCTCGGTCGTGATCGACGTGTCCAGCGCCGAAGACGCGCTAGAGATCGCCGCCAGCGCGTTCTGAACCGTGAGGTCAGAGGCCGCGCTGCGAGAGGAGATCGCCTTCGCCACCGCCACGCGCCCGAAGAGCGGATCCGCGAAGGAGCCTGCGAGGCCCTCGTAGTCCCCTCCGGTAACCGCCACATCGCGGGACTTGAAGACCTTCGGCGCGAGAGCTTTCGCCGCCGAGATGCTGAGGGGCGCGTCCCCGCCGACCGACGCCTCGGAGTTGGTGATGGTGAGAGGGATCTGAACGAAGCTGACCACGAGCGGAGTCACCTCGTCCGTGATCGTGCCCGCCGGTACCTGCCCCTCCTTGCCGCGCGAAGCCACGTAGGTGACCACGATCGAGTCCCCAGCCGTGGGGATGTTGCCCGCGATGCCGTCGCCGAACCGGATGGTCGGGGGCTCATCGTTGAAGCCGACCTCGAACCGATCTCCGCCATCGAACTCCAGGAAGTCGGTCACGTCGAAGGAGCCCCCGTTCACCGTACAGGTGACCGTGCCCTCGACTACAAACTTGTTCTCCGGAACGCTCCGCAGCTCGAAGACCTGAGCGGGTGTGCCATCCGAGACAAACGTCTCCTGAATCGTCTCCCCCTCGAAGGCAGGCACCGACTTGGAGTTTCCCGCCCCTTGCTCCGACGGAGTGAAGAGCGTGTCCTGAGCCACCTCGAAGATGAGGTCGTTCGGTCCCTTGATCTGGAAGCCCTCAGGGATCGGAACGTTGAAGGCCTGGACCTCGTCGACCTGGATCTGGAGGTTGACCCCAGAGGCCACGGCACCGCCCATCTTGAACCCGATCTGCCGGGTGAGCCGGGAGACCGCCTTCCGTGTGCGTGCGGTCTGGAGATAGGTGTCCGTCGCTCGCCGATCCAGGTAGAACGAGAGGGTGCTCAGACCAAAGGCCGTGAGGTCGAGGAGCATGATGCCCAGCGACGAGGCGGCGAAGTCGTTGAAGACCGTGGCGTACTGAACCTGGAGGCGAGCGCGCAGCTCGTCGTTGAAGGTGTCGAAGTCGAGCCCGGAATACTGCACGCGGTTGAGATCGGTAGCCATAGTTCCTCTCAGGGGACGGACAGGGGCACAGCGACCGTACCGCTCCTGCGGGACGCCACTACCACGTATTCGATGGTGACAATCACCGACCCTTCATCGGGCCGCCGCTCAGTTTTCACGTTCGTAAGCACCACGCGGGGCTCGTACCGGGCGATCACAGCCTGAAGCTCTACGCGGATGGTCTGCTCCAGGACCACGTTGTTGGGCTCGAAGACGAAAGAGAGCGCGTTGGTCCCGAACCCGGGCCGCATGATGCGCTCGCTGTTCTGCGTGAGCACGAGCTGCACGAGGGACTCCTTGATCAGGTCGTCGTCCGTCGCCGCTTCGGGAAACGACGCATCCCCCCGCCGGAAGGGGAAGGAGATGCCGTTGAAGATGATCGGAGCAGCCATCGGATCGAGTTTACCTCATGACCAGGGAGAGAGGGCAGTAGCAGGACCAATCCCCGTTCGCATCCAAGCGTCGATCGCCGCAGCGATGACCTGGGCCGCCTGGGTCGAGTCCGTAGCGAGAACGAAAGGGATGACAAGCGGAGCCGCTGGCGGCACCGCAGGGGTGAAAGGGGGCCCTGTAGGCACCATGCTCGTAGCCACGACCCCGGCGAAAGTCGCCATCGCCGAAGGGAGCTTCGAGAGAGCCCCGCTATCCTGACTGAACCCTGAGAGCCCCGAGCGGAGAGACTGGGCCGCCAAGGCCACGGTCGTGCTCGGAGGAACGATCGGACTCGCGTACTGGAGAACCGCGTTGACCCATCCGTTGATGGCGGTCGCCTCGTTCTCCGCCCCTGCATCGAAGACCCGCTTCAAACCATTCTGGAGCGTGGCAACAACCAGGGGCATCACTTGAGCTTTACGACGGTCGACGCGACCGTGCTGGGAATGGGTTGGATCGGAGGACCCGAAGGGCCCGTACCGGTCGGATGCGTGTGCGCCAGCGCCCATCGCTGCCAGTCGGAGAAGCGCATCGCCTCCGTGTCCGCCTGATCGCTCAGCATGATCGCGTCGGACTTCACGGTGACCCCATTGGAGTCGAGCGTCAGCACGTTCCCATTCGCGTCCTCGACCACGACCTTCTTGTTCGCCCCATCGAGAGTGACCTTCTGCGCCGCCTTGTCCGTGAAGATGACCATCCCGTCTTTGGTGAACTTCATCGACATCTGCGTGCCCGCAGAAGCCGTCGTTGCCCGATCGTCGGGGTTGTCATCCGGCTGGTTCCAGACCAGCTCGATCGCCTCCTCGCCCGCTGTGTCGTTGAAGACGAAGTAGTGGCCCGCGCGCGTGCGTAGCCCTCGTCGCTCCGGAAGCCCGTTGCCCCCATAGCCCAGCTCATCTGCCACGTCGGTCTCGTCATCCGGGCGACCGTAGAAGCCTCCGAAGTACAGCTCCGGCTTTCCGGGGTGCCCCTGTCGAAAACTCACATAGACGACATCACCCTCGTCCGGTGGCCAGAACCACCCGCGCTTCAAGCCCGCACCCATGATGGCCGGCTTCACCCATACGTTGATGGTGTTCACCGCACCCGAAACCGTAGGCACCCGAACTTGGATGCGCCCTCGCTCCTCGGGGTCATCGGTGCGGACGACCACTGCGCGATAGAGCCCAGGAAAGATCGAGAGACGCTCGATCCCGTAGGTCATCATCAGGTCAACAAGGTCGTCCGCGGTCATGCTGGCGCCGCCTGGTCGGGGTCAGCGGTCGCCTCCGCCGTATCTGTGGTGGAGGGCTCGGCCTCCCGCGTGTTGGCCGGACCCTGCGCCGCCACACCCGCCGTGAGCGCGTCCACGTTGCTCACGCACGTGAGCTGCGTGGTGAACCCGTCGAGCCCCAGGTTGTGAACCACCTTGTGAACGGCGTAGTTGTTCCGCTCGAAGCGCTGCCCGACCCCAACGATCTTCACAATCTCACCCGGGAAGAGGTCGGGAATACCGACGGTCTCGATCTCGACCTGGATGCCCAGGTTCGAGCCCCTGTAGAAGTCCTCTCGGGCGGCCTCGACAGCCTCATGGTCGAGAGGGTCTCCAGGACGGCGCTCTCCACCATCGCCCGTCTCCTCCTCTACGTTCGTGAGCACCGCACTGCCCTCGGGCTCCGCTGCGCCCTCGCCTGTGCGCTCGGGACGGTCGTTGGCGTCGTTGATGTCGACGCTCACGGGCTCGCGAGAAGTTTCATCGACGTCCTCCACACGGATGCCCCGCACACTGCCGGGGAGGTAGACCGCGTTGGTCGGAGAATCGAAGCTGAGAATCGGATACGTCCCCACCGGGTCGTCCTGGGTCTGGCCGGGACGCCGAGTTAGGCCTCCGAGGCGGCCCCCGGGGTAGTTGTAGAGATAGAGGATCCGTGTCGGCGGACCCTGGAGGCGATTAGCCCGGGAGAGCACGCGCAGCTCATCGCCGATGACGAGCAGCCAGCAGTTTGCACTGTTGGCCAGCTCCCAGATCGCGAACCAGTCGGTGCGCCCGCCCTGCGTGTAGTCCACCGCGGCATCGAGCGCCGCGCGTGCTGCGTCGTTCTTATCCGCGTCCTCGAAGTTGACCGTAGTGTTCCGCTCCCGATTCGCCCCCGCGGCGAGGCGTTGGATCATCTCCCTCCGGGTCTCCCCCTCCTGAGCCGTGCGGGTGCCCGTCTGCCTCACCATGGCGAAGCCCCCGGTGCCCTGTGCGTTGAGCTGGATGGTGATGTCCTCCGCGATGCTGACCTCAGGGTTCAGCACGATCCCACCGTAGACCGGAGAGAGCACCACAGAGCCATCTTCCACACCCCCGGTGTACCCGAACTGGACCTCCAGGAAGTTGGCGCCGCCGGAGTCCGCGAGTTTGGAGTCGATGAACTTGACCCCCGCCTCGAAAGTCGGCGCCAGAGACGCAGAGATCTTCGGAAGCCCGGAGAGGTTCAGCTCGACCGTCACGCTCTGGAGATAGGAGAGCGCCCCCAGCTCGATCTCCGCCTCGTTGTCGAAGGTCGATTGCGTGGATTGCTGGGTGTTCGTCCACAGGGGGAAGACGTTCCCCTCCGCGTCAACGATCCTCGCCGCGACAAACGGACCAGAGAAGTCGTAGCTAGCCACGAGCCCCCACCGAGGCCTTCTTGAAGAGTTCCTGCTTCACATAGCGGGGGCTCGGGATGCGGATCTCATCCCCCTCGTTCAGGTCGGTAGGAATGATCTCCATGTCGTTCGCCACCGCGATGACCCACCACAGGCGCACGTCCTTGTAGAACCGCTGCGCGAGCAGGTCGATCCGGTCGGGCTTGCGAACCTGGTACTGGAGGTCGTCAGGCTGCTCGGGGATCGTGGGGAGGTCGAGCACATCCCAAAACTCAACCCCGTCCACGGTGATCAGCTCACCGAAGCGAAGACGACTGAAACGGCGAACCTTGACAGCCATCCGTTACCTCCGAATCCCAGCGGGCGTTGCCGCAGAAGCCGGGAGCCCTCGCTCCAATGCCGCCGCTGCACGCGCCGCAAACTCTCGACGCTGTCTCGCTGCGTCAGGACGGGTGGCCGCCGTCGTCTGCCCGCCCGAACCCGAATGTACCGCGCCGATGAGTTGGTCCATCTTGTTGCGGAAGAGGTCCTGATAGCCTGTCCCGCTGCGCTCGTACCACTCCGGATAGTGGATCGCGCGGATGACTTCCGGCCCCTGCTCGATGGCACGCACCCGAGCTTCCTGTGCCTGCGGCGAGGCCTGCGGGGTCAGGGCGTCCGCTGCCATGAACCGGGCGTCCGCGAGCGCACGCTGGGCCTGTGCCATCGCCTGGAGGTTCTGGATGATCCCCGACGCCGCATCCTCCGCGACCTGCATCGTGACGATCGACCCGTTGACGATGTTGAGGAAGATCTGACCGAGGATCGTGCTGATCGTGTCACCAAGGTTCGTGAACGCCTCTTCGAGCCCCGCCGTGAAGTCCCCCGTGTTCTCCGACACCTGGGTGTAAGCGTCAGCGAAAGCCGACGTGATCGCCTGGAGGGTCTGGTTGTAGAGGATGTCGCGAACGGCTTGCGCGGATGCCTCGGACGCAGCCGTGATGACCCCCTGTGTCGCATCCATGTCCTCGCCCACAACGTCGTTTACCGAGTTTCCGAAGACCTCCTCCGCGGCGTCCCCGATGCTGTGCATCGCGTCTTCGCCAGCCCCGCTCAAGGTGCTGAAGACCGCACGGGCCCCTTCGAGCATCGTGTCGATCGGCCCACTAATGGAACCCCAGACCCCGGTGAACCAATCCGCGACCCCCTGCCACACATCGCGGAAGCCCTGAGCGATCCCATCGAAGAACTCGAAGATGCCATCCCACATCCCCTGCCAGGTATCGACGACCCCCGACCATAGATCGCTGAACCAGGAGGTGATCCCTGTCCAGATGTTCTTGAAGAACTCCCCGCTCCCCGTCATGGCGCTCTCGAACGTCTCCGAGGTCCCATTCCAGGTGTCGTCCCACAGCCCACCGAGCCAGGAAGTGAAGTCACTCCAGAGGGTTGGCATGTAGTCAAGCGCCTCCGACCATGAGTTCGTAAAGCTGTGCCAGGCCTCAGTGAGACTGTCCCCGACCAGCTCCCACGCACCGACGAGGAGAGCGCCGACCAGGAGGAAGGGTGCGAGGAACGTGAGCACGAACGACGCAACGATGACAATCGCAAGCGCAGCAAGAGCCGCCAAGATTGCAGTGACAAAGATCGCTGTCATGAACACAGCGAGCCCTGTCGCCACCGCCATCCAGTTCGCATCCCACCAGTCATTCCAAGCGTCCGTGATGTCCTTCCAGACCCCCTCCAGCTCGGGAACGATCCACCTCTGAAAGTCGTTCCAGACCGTCTGCATGTAGGGCTGCAAGTAGTCCCAGAGGTGCTGGGCCCCGTTCGCGAGAGACTGCCAGATCCCCGACCAGTCCACCTGTCGAAGCCTCTGGACGACATGCTGGAAGGCCCCCATCGCACCATCTGCACCCTCTGCGGTGTCCGCATCGGACGGCGTGAAGAGGTTCGCCCAGTTGATCCCCTCGAAGCCTTCCACGAACGTCGTGAAGTAGCGCTCGAAGGTGTCGATGGAGTCGATCCAGGAGTCCGCAAACTCGTTGGCCGTGATGTCGAAGGCTGTCCGAAGCACCGCAGACTCATCCGCGGTGTCCGACATCTGAGCCCGGGCCGCCTCCATGTTCTGCACGACTCGGGTGCCGAAGAGGATCCCCTGCGTCGCCGCGAAGTCCAACATGCCCCCGAAGCTGGTGAGCGAAGCGATGAGCGGCTGCATGTTCTCGTGGATCTGGTTCGCCATCACCGCAGTCGTGCGGAACCGCTCCGGCACCAGTCCGAGCTGGCCCATCTGAGCCGTCCGCGACATGAGCTTGACCACCTCCCCGAGCGGGCCTTGCTGATTCCCGACATCTCGGAACGCTCCACCTAGCCGGCGCATCTCTCGGCCCGTGTCACGCACGAACGAGGCGGTGTCTCGACGAGTCACAGATCTGAGCGCGGTATTGGCCCCTTCGAGCGCGCGGTCGAAGGATTCCTGAAGGGTGCGGCCCGTTCGATGCGCCTCGCGACCCATGTCTCCGAGATTCCGTGAGGCCCCTGCGACATTGTGCATCATGTCGAGGATCTCAGGGTTGGCCTGTCGGAAGAAGTTCGTGAGCTGTGCCGCCTGTTCCGGGCCTAGCGTCTGCTCCAATCGGGAGTTCATGAACCCGAGAAGACGCCCTACGTCACCCCTACTCTGCCGGGTCTGCTCCACGAGCCCGATCATGCCCTCGACGAACTCGGAGGGCCCTTGCTGCATGGCATCGAACGCTTGCTGAACATCGCCCGTGGCGATTGCGATCTCGTTCGCGAACCCCGGTAGCTCGTCCTGCGTTCCGGCGAACATGTTGTGGAACTCCCGACGAGAATCCACCATCGTCTGCGCAAGGGACTGCGAGGCTTCGAGAGTTTGCCCCGACGTCTGCCCCACCTGGAAGAGCCCGGCCGCAAGTGCCTGAGCACTTGCAGCGTGGCGCATCAGCTCATCAGAGTTGAGGGTCTCCCCCATCAGGGACGCCTCCTCGCGCATATGAGACATCGAGGCCTCTAGCCCACCGATCGCCCCACTGACATCGCCAGAGGCTTGCCCATACGCAACGGTCGAGGACATGACTTGCCGGACCTGGTCGGTCGTGAGACCGAACTCCCGAGTCATCTGCATCGTGCTGTTACGCAAGGTGTCCGCGTCGACCCCGAACGCCTCAGTGAACCGCGCCACATCAGCCGCGCCCCCGAAGCCGAGGGACCTCAGCTCGGTGCCCGCCTCATCCCACGCACGGATCGCCTTCCCCGTCGAATCGGAGCCCATGTTGAGGGCCATGGCCATCGATGTCGCCCGATGGGTGAAGTCGTTGAGTCGATCCCCAGTGTAGCCCAGGTTCGCGCCGAGCGAGCGAGCCGACACCGAGAGCCCCTGAGCCTCTGCCTCCAACGAGTTTGTGAGGTTGATGCCCTGGTTCATCCGAGAGATGCCGTCCATCCCCCGCTGAACCATGCCGGGAAGGAACCCGCCGACCTGCTCCCCGAAGCCCTGGACCGCGTTCACCGCCTCGCCGAAACCCGAGATCACCGGGCCGATCGCCATCCCGACGATCCCCGCCGCACCTGCGACCCTGCCCAGGGCCCCGACCGCCTTGAAGGCCCCACCCGACAGCAACTTGCCACCGGTGTGGCCCGCACTCCCAAGCGTCGACATGGCGTCGCCAGCCGCAGAAGCGGCGTCTGCGGCCTCTGAGACGCCCTCTACGGCCTTTGCGGCGTCTCCCACATCCCCAAGCCCTGCCGCAGCCTCAGCGGCCCCTGCAAGGGCTCCTGGGGCCCCTGAGGCTCCTGCCATCGCTGCCTGCCCGCCCACCTGGGGAGCCGTGTCGGCGACGCTGTAGAGGCCCCTCAGCGTCTCAGTGACTTGCTGGAACTGGGCGTCGACCCCTGACAGGAACGACCCGAGCCCGGCGTCCTTCGCGCCAAAACTGAAACCGAGGCCCAAAAAGTTCAGCGCGATGACTACTGCCCACCAAACTCGCCGAGGGCGATCTTGTACTTGCGCTCGCAACGCGAGACAGGGGTGCCGAGGTAGAGCGCGACCATCCGATCCACCTCTTCGGTGGTGACCGAGGCCGCCTTCCCTCTCTCCGCTACCAACGCCACGAGCTTTCTCTCCTACTGCGACCACGTGGTCGCGACTACCGCCTTGCGCGCGCCCGGGACCTGGCCCGTGACATCGACGCCCTGTGTTCTGCTTGCCGCTTCCGCTCCAGGTTGCTCTTTTCTACCACGAGTCGGTGACGTCGGGTCACAGGGATCTTCATGATCGCATCGTAGTCAGACCCCTGCCAGACCTCCAACAGGAAGAAGACCTCCTGCTCTAGCGACTCGACATCCCCGAAGGGAAGAAAAAATCCCGGGCACCAATGTCCAGGTCCTTCTGCCACTCGTGGCCACACTCGGAACACTCGAAGTCGATCGAAGTATCGACCCCACCCTCCACCTCGTTGAACCTATCACGCAGGTAGTTGCGATCCACGAGCGAGAGACCCTGGACCCCCTTGAGCGTCGGGGGCTCCTCCCCGAGCAGATCCAGCCGCATCATGATCGCCTGCGAGCGGGCGTCCGAGCGCTTGCCGTTGTTCAGCTTCACCACCGTCGCCTCGTCCGCTCCGGTGGAAACTCGGAAGCGGACCGCCATCTGCGAACGAGGCAGTACATCGTCGTAGACCCACTTCATCGGACTGGGCATCTCCTTGACGACCAGCTCCTCACCGAGGTCGACCATGAAGAGGCTCTTGGTACCACAGCTCGGACAAGTCTCCGTGACCGGCAGCTCGTCCCCGAGCGTGACCCGCCGAATAGCGAAGAGGAGGAAGATTCGATCGCCGATCGGGAGGGCCTTGAGCACCCGGGACAGCTTCGCCCCCTCGATCGGTCCAATCTGGACCACGCACGCCAGAAGGAGGTTGTTCAACTTCTGCGCGTTAGGAGTCTTCTTGGAGGACATCATGTCCTCCTCGTGGCCCGAGATTTCCCGGACCTTCACCTCGCGGTACAGCTCCCTCGTATCTGGGTCCAGGTAGCCACAAGGCAGTTGGAAGGCACCCACCGACGAGTGCGGTGTCTCCATCTGGTTGACGGTATGCGTCTGTTCGATTCCCATCTCAGTCTCTCGTCCTTCCCACGATTCGTTCGTGTTCAATCTCGTACATCTGGATGAGGCTCTTCAAGATGTCGGTGACCGTGCTCCCGCGCGAGTCCACCTCATCCTTGAACGCAGCGTACAGCTCGCGCCCCACCCATACATTGACCTTCGTGTCCGCGCCGGTGTCTTGGTACAGCTCCAGATCGGGGAACCAGTCCGGGTCCTCGGCGTATTTCTGCATCAGGTAGCGCACGAGCGACGAGATCGACTTGAACCCGTACTTTGTGCTCAGCCCGTTGGTGAGTTTTCCGTGCAACTGCCGGCTGACCCAGAAGTTGATCGGGCGGGTGTTCTCTCCAGAGGCAGGGGACGGGGATCGGCTGGCGATGTTCTTGGCCATCTCACAGGTGCGGCAGAGAAGGATGCCGTTCGAGACGATCTCCTTCCCTCCCAACTCCCGCGGAATGACCATCCGCACCTTGAGCTGATCCGCCTGGTCGCACCCGCAACCAGAACACCGCCCCTGTTGGGCCTTCCACACCAGGGTGGCCCAAGCCTCCTCGCCGTCGTCCGTGAATATCTCGATGCCTTCGTCCGTTTCCATACCCTACGTCCTACCTCAAGTTTTAGTTATCGTCCAGATCTAGCATCTCCCGAATCCGGCGCTTCGCCCTCTTCCGTCGCCTCACGTTCTCGTAGGGAGGGATGGGCCGAAGAGGCTCACCCCCGAAGGGCACCTCGTACCCACCAGCGCCCGCCGAGGTCGTCTCCTGTCGGATCTGCCGAAGGCGGTCGAGGACCTTCTTTTCAAGAGGCTGCCAGTCTGTGCTCATGGGCGCTCCTATGGAAGCGAGAGTGCGATCTCGTCGAAGTACTCGTACTGGACATCCAACTCTTGAATCGAGATGTCCGATGACTTGGCATCGAAGTCACCCCCGACCTTGTAGCGAGTCGGAAGGCACCCGTAGAGCATCCAGGCCTTGGCCGGGAGCCGGGGCGCAAACTCGGTCATCCCGAAGCCTACGTTCCCACCGGCTGTGAGCGCCGACGAGGCCGCTCCGACCGCCGCGCCCCCGAGGGCCGCTCCGCCTCCCGCGATCGCCGAGGAAGCGCCCTGTACGGCCAGCACAAGAGCCGCATTGGCCGCTGCCGCTACCGCAGGACTCACGTTCCGAGGAATGGGGGAGTGCGCAAGGAACTGGATGAGGAGCAGGTCCCTGCGGGGCGTGGGCCCGCCACGCTGGAAGGCCTGCCCCATCGAGGGGGATGCAGGGTTGGACCCGCCCACGTTCTGCCCGCCCGAATCACCGGTCAGTGCAGTTGTGATCCAGTGGTAGAAGTCCGAGTCGAACCACTTGGCCCCCCGCGTGAGCGAGAGGGTGTTGTTCGAGGCCGACTTCACCACCGGCACAGGGAAGTACCAGTTTGCCTGCTCCACCGGCCGCGTCTCGATCGTCACCTCGGGAGAGGTGATCGTAGAGAAGCCGGAGAGCGGAGAGAAGATCGGAAGTGCAAACGGCTCAATCGGTGCGACGTCCGTCAGCCAGAAGGGGTAGACCTGGAGGAAGTCCGTGAGGTTGGTTCGCGCCATCTGTCAACTTTTAGGTATGGCCGGATCGAGAAAAGGCCGGGCCCGAAGACCCGGCCCTTCTCAGAGTGGGTCAGGCGACCTCTTCGACCTCGAAGTGCTCGAAGCTGAGATCCAGCTCCATGATCGAGATTTCGGAAGCCGTCGCGTCCAGATCTGCCGCGACCTTGTGGCGAATCGGGAACGCCTCCCGCACGTGGTACACGCGCGCTGGCGAGTCCGTGTCGAGCTTCGTGAGGTTCGCCTCGGCACCCGTCGCGGGAACACCACGCACCAGCGACGTGTCGCGGTGGAAGTGGTTGATGTCGAGGTCCTGACGGTACTCGCCCGTGCCCTCGATGACGATGCGGAGCCAGCTCCAGAAGATGCTGTCCTGACGCGCGACACCGCGAGCGAGAGTGAGGTCGTTCATCGTGGGGTTGCCCGGGTACTTCCGGGTGTAGATGAACGTGCCTTCCTTGTACTCGACAGCTTCGACAGTCATCTCGGGCGTCGACATGGTGGTGAAGCCAGCGTCGGCACGGCCCGACGGAGAGAGCCCCGGACGGCCGCCATCGGTGGCGACCACCTGAAAGCGCATCGAGTGGATGAAGTCAGTGGCTACTTCGCGGGCCATACGTTGATCCTCCTACCTAAAACTTAGAGTACTTGATCCTGGAGAGTAGGCCAGGGCTCAGGTCGTGATGGTGCCTGCGGCACGTCGCCAGTTGGTCCCATCGGTCCAAACCGCCAAGGCGGCATCGACCTGCCAAACGGTCGTGAAGAGCGGCCGGCTGCCGGCTGCCGGGAGCCCGGCGGCGTTGGCGAACGACTCCAAGGTGCCCGGATGTCCGAGCGCCGCGCTGTCCCCTGCCTCGGTGGCAAAGGTGAGCGTGAGCGTGCCGTCCTCGACCTGCCTCCGGAAGTCGGTCTCGGCATCGAGCGCCGACCAAGTCGCAGAGATGGTGACGCGATCCGACTGGACCGTAGTGCCGTCGCCGTTGTCGATGACCGTGCCGTTCGCGTCCAGTGTCCTGTAGAGGAACGAGATAGCGACCGGATCGGCCGTGGTGTTGATGATCGTAACCTGCATGGGTAGCTACCTCCTGATCAGCTCTCTAGGGACTTCTGCTGGAACCTGAACCGGACAAACTCAGCAGGCCGGTTCGCGGCGATGCCGACATCGATGATCACTTGCCCTTGAGCGATCGAGTCGGCGGTATTGTTGGTGTCGTCGACGATGACGAAGAAGGCCTCGCTCGGAGTCGTACCCGCGAAGAGCCCGTCGTTGAACAGGCCGTTGAGGAACGACTGGATCTGAGCCTTGATCCGCGCCCACAGCGCCGGACCGTTGTTCTCGAAGACGATCCACGCCGTCGAGTTGAAGATGCTCTTCTCGACGAACATGAAGAGGCGCCGGACGTTGATGTAGCGCCACTCGCTCTGGAGAGAAGAGGTGCGTACACCCCACACCGCCAAACCCGTCTGCGGGCTGGAGATGAGAGGGTTGATCCGATTCGGGTACACGAGGTCGCGCTCGCCAAGCGTCGGGTCAAGCTCCAAGCCCGTGAGGAATCGGAGCGAGCCATCCACAACACCGCCCGGGGCCTTGCCCACGTTGCGCTGCGAGTCGGTGCGGGCGTAGATGCCCGCCAGATGACCGAGCGGAGGGAAGGTCACGGCGCGGTTGTCCTGGAGCGGGTCCGCGACTCGAACCCACGGCCAGTAGAGCGCTGCGTACTTCGAGTTTCTCAAAAGATCGAAGCGGATGAAGTCCACCGCCTCTTGAGCTGTCGAGCCCTGCGGGACCATCGAGATGATGAACCGATCGCCACCAGACGGGAGCGACTCTCGACTGTCCGCATAGTCGAAGAGGTCCTGCGTGATCTGAACGTCACCCGCGAAGTCGGGGATGGCGACCTGCATCAGCTCCTCGACCCGATCCAGCGCGTAGAGCCCCTGGTAGTTGGTCTGGAGAGTGCCCGGAGCCGAGAACTGGCTCCGGCCGTACTGGAGCGAGCTTGTGAAAGTCCCGTCCGTTCCATTCGAGAAGGTCGAGGTGTCCGTTGCGGAGGCCGTCTCGCGCCACGCTGCCGTGACGAGGTCGGTCGCGTTGATCGCGTCGGAGACCGTCACATCGACCGCACCGGACGTGTAGTCGATGGTGTTGGTTCCACCCGCGTCCACATCCCCGATGAGGTTGCCCGCGCCGTCGTCGGTGATGGTCCGAGCCACCGCACCGGAGTCGATATAGGTGATGGACACCGAGCGCGGCGCGATGCCCGCGGTGATCAGCGTGGTCGTGATCTGACGATTGGCCGCGTCCGCATCACCCCCCGCGATGACCTGAGACTGGGCGAGCCCATTCAGGTTCGAGGGCGCCTCGCCGGGCGTGACGAGCGGAGGCTCGACCACGTTGACGAGGTCGGAGAGGTCGTTGATGACCGACGGGAAGTACTGCGCGCTCGTGGAGTCGGTGAACTCCAACTCCTCGAACGTCTCCAGGATGTCGTGCAGGCCCGTGGCCGGATTCAACAGAAGCACGTTCATGTTGAAGCGGCTGTAGGTGTTCGTGGCCGCGTCGTAGAAGTCGGCGTTGCCCGAAAGCTGCACCCGCATGTCGTTGCCCCAGGTCCCGACCGAGATCGGGTCCAGGTCCCACGCGGTGACCGCGTAGCTGGCAACGATCGGCATCCCAGTTCCGGGAACCGACCCGGCCGCCGCCGTGAAGGTGTAGGCACCGGTCGCATAGGTGACCGTGCCAGCTCCCGTGAGGTCGGCCGTGGCGGGGATGACTCCCGAGCCGTCGTCGGCGATGGAGATCAACGCCGTACCCGGGGTGAAGTCGAGCGTGATGGCGGTGCCATCGCCACCAGCCACCGGGACCTCGACCCCTGCAAACTCGACCGAGAGGAAGCCCGTGACGAGATCGAGGGTGGCCACCGTGCCGGCGGCGGAAGTGCCGGAGGCGACGAGAGTCGACCCCACCTGGAGTAGCGTGAGAGTGGTCGGGGACGACCCGTTGGGATCCCAGTGGAGCGTGATCGTGGCTCCGGGAGCGATGCTCGGGTGGTCGAGGTCGACGGTCGGAAGCGAGGTCGGATCGACTCTCCCCTCCACCGTTGCGATGCTCGCCTGCACGAGCGCAGTCGTCCCGTCCCGCTCGACGAGAGGGTCGGTCATGAGCGGCGTCCCATCCGCTCGCCACGCCCAGGTGACTCCAGCGGTACCAGCGACGGACTCGACCGGAGTTTCCAGGGCCGTGCCCGAGAGCACTGCCTCAGTCACCGCCGCCGTGGAACCGTCACCCGTGTTGGTGATGAAGCCCTCACGAGCGGACGAGACAAACCCAGATGCCACTACGGCGTCCCCGGGCATGACCCGAACGACGTAGGCTCGTCGACCACCGTTCGCGTAAAACGCGCCCATCGAGAGAGCCATGCGACTCTCCGCGATCTGCGGTCCAAACAGGCGCTCGAACTGAGGGAACGAAGTCACCAGGGTGGCCACGTTCGTCGGTCCGCGCTGAGTAGCCCCGATGATGCCCAAGTTGCTGGTGGAAACCGGCTGGACCACCTGAACGCTGGACGGGACTTCCTCGATGAAGACGCCGGGGGACAGGATTTCGGCCATTGTCTAGCTCCTCCTCTGTCGGCGACCACGCCGGGAGTTTTCGTTGCTAATCGTCATGAGGCACCTTCGAGGGCTTCGAGGATCTCCGCTTTAGTCATCCCGGAAACACTCAGACCCGTACCCTCCGCGTATGCCACGAGATCGCCCTTCCGCCAATCCATGCTCGGCAGATCTTCCACCTCCTCGGGCCCTGAATCGGGTACGAGAGCGGGAGCGGGGGTGGCTGGCGAAATGTTGAGCACGGGTGCGGACTGGGGATCTTCGCGCCGAACCAGGAAGCCTTTGGCGACCTTCCGTTGAAGATCTGAGGAGCCATCCTGCTCGGGAGCCACCGGAAGCCACTGCTTCGAGGGCACCACCGTTGCCGACCCGTCCTTCAGGGTGACGGTGATCAGGCCTGAAGTTTTGTTGTAGTAGCGAGCCATCTGATCTTCCTTACAGGACCTCGGTGCTGAGAGTCAACGGCCGCCCCACTGCCTGCGCCGTTTCCGGATCCTTCAGATCCAGTTCTGCTTCGACCCTGAGGGTCAAGGCAAACCCTAGCACACGCTCGGTAATCTCGGGTACCTCATCCAACGGGGAGACGGCCTCCATGAACGTCGAATAGAGCCTCGTGTCCCCCAGGCTGTCGAGCACCCTCACCTGAGAGAAGGGCGCGTAGATCCGCAACAGGTAGTCGAGGATCTGGTTCACCTGGTTCCGTGGCGACCCCGAAGCCCCCTCAAAACCGGTCGGAACAGCCTTTCGGAGATCCGCCCCCTTAC
>Ga0114931_10000806_pt1 | contig 39121 bp, 29 predicted proteins | sample 2SBtaG_FD_89579 | JGI IMG/M metagenome (GOLD analysis project Ga0114931, IMG submission 89579) | Deep subsurface microbial communities from Kolumbo volcano to uncover new lineages of life (NeLLi) - 2SBTROV14_V59a metaG | ecosystem: Environmental > Aquatic > Marine > Volcanic | place: Kolumbo... | reverse complement strand
TCACGGCGAAGCCGATCAGGAAGCGTCGCCCCAGACGCCTGGCGAGCGCGGGAAGTGCGGCGGCCGGCGCGAACTTGGTCAGCGTCGAGAGAGCTCCCGCCACCCCGGCGGTCAGCGGCGCCCGGGCCAGCAGGAGCATCAGAACCAGGCCGAAGATTCCCAGGGGTTCCAGGTGCCCGCTCCACGCCACCTCGACGATCAACAGGGGCGACCAGAGGTACAGGAGCTGGGTCAGGCGCCGACTGCGCCCGGTGATCCGGGCCAGCCGGCCCAGTAACCATCCCGTGCCGAGATCGAAGCCGAGCCAGAGGAGCTTCGCCTGGAAGATGGTACCTCCAACCAGCGCGATGAAAAGGAACGCCATCTGCGCGAAGGGCGGGTAGATTGTCGGCACGGTGGGGTTGTTGATAAGCGCGTGCCAGGGGGTGCGGATGGCGACGAGCGCCGGATCGGCCGGGGCGTAGCGGAACGGGTTGATCCCCGAGAGTTGGACGTGCCCGTCCCACAGGTACCGGTAGATATCGTCGGAAAGATGCGGCGCAAGGGGCACGAGCACCAGCCGCATCAGGACGGCGAAGATCCAGATCGGAAGCTCTCCGCCCTCGGACTCCACGATGCGGCGGGCTGCGAAGCCGTAGATTATGAAGGCGGCCCAGAAGACAAGGATGCCGGGCCACGGAAAGCGTTGGCCCGGCCACCACCCCAGCCCGGCCAGCAGCGCCAGCTCGGCGATGCCGGCCGGTACGAGGAACCGCCAGGCGAGCGGACGGACTGGGTGTGACGATGAAGCCGAATGAGCGGTCATGGCACGAAGCGCCCCTGCGGGCGGTGCGCACCGCGGTGTTGATTCCTGCGTTGAACGAGGAAGATGCGTTGCCGGGCGTTCTGCGGCGCGTTCCCGCGAATACACTGCGGATCGTCGCGGACAACGGCTCGACGGACGCGACCCCCGCCGTGGCGGAGTCGCTCGGCGCCGTGGTGGTCCACGAGCCCGAGCGCGGCTACGGGGCCGCGTGTCTCGCCGGTATCCGGTATCTGGCCGGTCAAGCCGTGCCTCCTACGGTGTTGGTGTTTCTCGATGCGGACGGGAGCGAGAACCCGGAGGACATCCCGAAGCTCGTCGAGCCGATCGTCGCCGGCAGCGCCGACCTCGTGCTCGGCGTGCGGCGGGGCGCCGGCGGTGACGTAGGCACGATCCTACCTCACGCGCGATTCGGCAACCGTCTCGTTCTCGCGCTGGTTCGCATCCTCTTCCGCCAGCGCTACCAAGATCTGCCGCCATTCAGGGCCATCCGCTTCGACAGCCTTCAGGACCTGGGTATGGACGACCGCAACTGGGGGTGGACGCTTCAGATGCAGATCCGGGCCGGTCTGCGGGGCCTGCGCGTGACGGAGGTTTCCGTGGAACACCGCCGCCGGAGCGAGGGCGTCTCGAAGATCTCGGGATCGCTCCCGGCTTCGTTCCGGGTCGGGCTGAAGATGTTCTACACGCTGGCCCGGGAGCGGTGGAGGGCGGCGCGCACCCGCAGGGGTACGGCGGCGCAACGGCCCGTCGTGGCGGGAAGCGACGCCCACGAATAAGGGTAGGCCGGCCGCCTCACGTTTCGTCCAGAAATCGCTCTACCGCGGCCCACGATTCGTCCGGCCGCTCCTCCGGCGGGAGGTGCCCGCACGCTTCGAGGATCACGAGTCGCGCAGAGGGCAGCTCGCTCTCGAGACGGTGCGCAACCGACAGCGGCACGACCCGATCCTCCCGGCCCCACAGAAGGAGCACGGGTGCGCGGATCTCACGGTAGCCGGCGGCGATCTGGTCCATGTTCCGGGGCACGATCCGGAGGGCCGTATCCACGAGAGCCCTGCGGGCCTCGGGGCTGGCGAGCGGCTCGGCGTAGCCCTCGACCTGCGCGTCGGTCACCGTGTTGCGGTCGTACACGATGCTGCGCAGGACCACGCGTACGACACGCCTGGCGCCGGCGATGCGGAGGAGTGCCCGGGCCAGCCAGCCGAGACGCGCAAGCGCCACGAAGGGCGGAAGCTTCTGGCGGTACGCCGCGCCCGCGACGATGACGAGCCGTGCCAGACGGTCCGGGTCGGATCGACTCAGGCGCTCGGCCACGAGGAGCGCCACACCGCCGCCCAGCGAATGACCCACCAGGGTGAGGTTGCGGAACCCGCGTTGCCGGATCAGCAGGTAGACGAGGTCGGCCAGCTCGCCGGGCCCGTAGCGGCCGTCGGCGGGCTTGGGTGCCGCGCCGAATCCCTTCAGGTCAATGAGTACCACGTGGCCCCGCAGTCCCAGGCGGTGGACCCAGTACCGCCAGGTGAAGGAGCTACCGCCGAACCCGTGCAGGAGGACGAAGGTGTCGACCTCCGGGCCCGCGTCGAGGCCGGTGCAATCGACATGGAGGGGGAGCGTGAGGTGTGTGGGAGACGCCGGAGACGCAGCCGCTTCAGCCGCAGCGGCCTGACTCGGCTTCATCTCGGCGGCTCCATTTCGATGATCCGGCCGCCCAGCGCCTCCAGCGCCCGGGCCACCTCGGTGTGGCACGTGAAGACGAAGAGCTGCCGATGCTCCGCCACCGCCGCCACCTCGGAGAGTCCGAAGCCTATGCGCTCCTCATCCCAGTTGACGAATACCTCGTCGACGAAGAGGGGCAACCGCTCGCCGGCGCGGTCTAGGTGATCGACCATCCCCAGGCGGATCGCCAGGTACGCCTGCTCCAGCGTTCCGGTCGAGATGGGGTGCGAGAGGGGCACGACCGAGTCCGTCGCCGGCCCCGCCACTCCGAACACGTCTCCCTCCCCGGCCTCGTCCACGACGAGCCGGTCATAGCGCCCGGCGGTCAGTCTCTCCAGATGGCGGCTGGCTCGCCGGACCATGTCCGGTTGATGGGCGTCGCGGAAGCGTCGATCGGCGTCACGGATCAGTTGGGCCAGTACCCAGCGTCGGTCGCGCTCGGCAATCCACCGGGATTCCTCGGCCTTCAGCGCCTCGATCTCGCTGTCGATGACGTCGACGGTGGCCTCTCCGCCGAGGTGCTCGATGTCCTTCGCGAGCGCCTCGGTGGACCGGGTCAACGTCTCGATGTCTCGGTCGAGCTCCGCGATGCGCGCCCGTTTCGCCGCGAGTGCCTCATCGTCCAGCGTCCACGACTCCTCCGCCTGCTCGGCCTCGCGAATACGCACGCGGATCTCGTCGAGGTCGGGGTGGTTGTGCTCCAACTCCGCCTGGAGCCGCCGAGCCCCCTCCAGCGCTTCGAGTCGGGCTTCCGCCGTGGCGATGCCGAGCCTCAGGTCGCCCCCTGCCAGTGCGGCGATGCGCGTCTCGAGGGTGTGGACGGCATCGCGGGCGTCGCGCACGTCGGATTCCGCTTGCTCGATCCGGCGGTCCAACCGCGCCAGCTCCACGTCGGCGGCGCGAGCGAACCGCTCGTGCTCGATGGCCTCGTCGCACGCGGCTTGCAGGACGTAGACGGCCTCGGGCACGGCCGCGACTCCGGTATCGTCGAGTCCCCCATCTTCCGCCGGCTGCGGCAGCTCGAGCTCGGCGCAGAGCCTCAGCGCCTCGGAACGGACCTCGTCGACCCGGCGGCGGAACGCCTCCAGGGTGTTTATCCGCTGGTGGCGGTCCAGGGCAAGCTGCTGCAGGCGCTCCACGTCCGCCACGAGCAGGCTGTCCGGATCAGCGAGGCGCACGGGAGATACGGGAAGCCCTCCGAGCGCGTCGACGAGCCGCTCCCGGGCCACATCGCATGCGTTCGCCGCGGCCGCGGTCCGGTTCGCGACCCGCTCCTCGATCGTGTCTCCGGCGCCCCGCCCGCCCGCGCCGGCGAACCTGCGGCGGTGATACAGCCACAGCGCGAGGAAGGCGACCCCGGCCGTGGATACGGCCGCCCCGGCGGCGATGACCCACGTGGTGCCGTCGTCGAGCCCGAGCCAGAGCAACGCCATCCCCGAGAGCAGCACGATCAGGCTGCCGGTGAGGGAGGCGGGGGGCGTCTCCTCGCCGACCTCCGCCTCACGCCTGTGAGCTTCGGCCTCGGCGGCCCGCAGCGCGCCCCGCGCACTCTCGAAGGCGCGCACGGCTTCGCGGACCTCTCCGGGGCGGAGCCGAGCCAGCCGCTCGGTCTCCAGGTCGCGCCACGACATGGACAGGAGCTGCTCCGACGTGGCGTCGAGCCGGCGCTGCAGGTCGTCGGCCTCCCGCGCGCTGGCCTGCGCGTGCGTGCGCTCCTGCTCCAGGCGGGGTGCGATGGCCGAGAGTGCCCGGATCTCTTCCCGGCGCGCGAGCACCGCTCGATCGCGCTCGGTAAAGGCTTCCTTGCGGGCGCGCGGATCGCCGGCCTCGGCACGCAGCTCTTCGAGTCGTTGCTCGGCCTCCTGTAAGCGTGTCCGCCGCCGCTCGAGTTCCTCGGCCGGATGGGGCGGGAGGCCGCGCAGCTCCTCCTCGGGGCCGGCGTCCTCGAGCAGCTCCTGGACGCGCCGGAGCTGGCTCCGGATCGGCACCAGGAGCTGCGCGCGCTCGACCGCGAGTCGCTCGCGCTCGCGCTCGGTCTTCGCCGCTCTGAGCCGCTCGACCTCTTCGGCATGGGTTCGTACGAGCTCACGCAGGTGCCGGTCACGGTCCACCGCCTCGCGACGACGCCGATGCAACTCCCGGATCTCTGCCCGTATCGCGCGCACCTTCGGTTTGCCGCGCCGGTCGGGCCGCCACAGCTCGCTGGCGGCGCGCTCGAGCTCGGCGGCCACCTGTCTCGGTGGTCTGAGGTCGGAAGCACCCATCGAGCCGACCAGCCGGTCCTGCACGCCCGCCCACGTCTCGGCATCCAGGCCGGCGAGGTCGCGCAGCGTCAGGGCGAAGATCCGTCTGAAGACCGGCTCCGGCACATGCTCGACCCACGGCACCGGCCGGTTCCTGATGTCCTCCGTCGTGTCGTCACCCACGATTCGCCCGATCGGTCGGGAGCGGAGACGCCGCTCGACGGCCATGACCACGCCGCCGTCGAGCGCGAAGTCGCCCGAGCCGCCGGGGTCCTCGCCCGTCCAGGGCGTGTACGGGTGCGTCTCCCGCTTCGCGGGCCGGAAGCCGAACAGAAGTGTGGTCAGGAAGTGGAAGAGCGTGGATTTTCCCGCCTCGTTGGGGCCGAGGACCACGACCAGATTCCCGAGTGGACTCTCGCCCGTGTCCACGTCGCGCAGAGGCCCGAAGGCGTCGATCCGGATGCGGGTGACCCTCACGGGCCGGCCCCCTCCAGCTTCGCGAGGAGGCGGGTAGCCACCTCTCCGTCGGCATCGGCCAGCAGGGTCCTCACATAGTTGGCCACCACATCCGGGTCGGCCGACTTCAATCCGGCGAGCGCATCGGGTTCGAGGCCCTCGAGTCGCAACTCGCCTCTGCGGATGGCCTCGACCATGCGCAGGGCCTCGCCGAGAACATCCGGGCGCTGCCGGTGCTCCGCGAGATTCACCGGTGGGTGGAGGCCGTCCGCGACCACGTCGACGTCCAGCGCGTCGAGCGATGCGGTCAGTTCCTCGGCCAGCTCGTTCCGGTTCTCTTCGCTCTCCAACTCTCGCCACAGCGGCGTGGCTCCCTGGAGGACCACCCGCACCATCCATTCGGTACCGGGGGCACCCGGATCGGCGGCGCGAGCCGCCCGCCATGCGGCCACGGCCACGTGTTCGAGGCGGTCGAGCGTGCCCGCCTCATCGATCTCCTCCAGAACGAGGGTCTCCCAGCGCACCGGCGCCAGCTCGTGGAAGTCGATCCGGGGCCGCGCCGGGTCGCCCAGATCGACCAGCAGACCGCCGCGGGGCCCGGTGTCGATCGGGGTGCGTCCCTGGATGTTTCCCGGGTATGCCACCGGGGGATCGTCAGACAGCGTTTGGCGAACGTGGACATGGCCGAGCGCCCAGTAGTCGAAGCCCGCCCGGATCAGGCGGGCCAGATCGGACGGCGCGTAGGGATCGTGCCTCTCCGAGCCCGGCGAGGTCCGGACCTGCGTGTGCAGGAGCGCGACCTCCGGCAGGTGTCCCTCGGGCGGCGGGAACAGCCGGGACAGATCGTCCGTGATGGCGCTAGTCGCGTGGCCGACGGCCGTCACGTATCCCACGGTGCGCTCGCCGGGGCTTCCGTTGCTCGCCGGCCCGCCTCCCGGGATGGGGGCCCGGACCGGCCTGGCGTCGTCGGCTACCACGACGTGGGCGGGCCACTCGATGCGGCGGTGTCTCCCCCCGCCCCGTCCGGGATCGTGATTGCCGGTGGCGTACACCATTGTGATGCCGGCCTGGCCGAGGCGAGCCGCCTGCTCGAGCAGGAACCGCTCGGTCTGAAACGACAGGCGGTCTCCATCGAAGAGGTCTCCCGCCACGAGCAGGGCGTGCACCTGCTCGCGAACCGCGAGATCCACGGCAGCCGCGAAGGCCTCCCGAGAAGCCTGGCGAAGGCGCCGCCGGACGCGCTCAGAGCGGCTCGCGAAGGAAGTATCCAGATGGACGTCGGCGATATGGACGAAACGCATGACGCAAAGTAGCGCACGTGCGGGTGTGTGGTATAGTCTCGGCGATCCGCGGTCTTGGTCGACGGCCGTGCGGTGCCTATCATCCCGACATGGACGCGAGCCCCCACGCAGGCGGCCGGCGGGGTACGGTTGGAGACACCTGTCCGTTCTGTGGACTGAGCCATTCGGGAAGCCCCAACCAGTGCCCCCGCTGCGGGACGTTGCTGGGCGAAGCGGCGCACGACCTTCGCCGGCTGGGCGCGAGCGAGCGCGATCTCCTCCGAACACGCAGGGCGCGGGCCGACCTCTTCTTTCTGCTCGGCCTCCTCCTGGGCGGTCCGATGATTTCCCTCGGCGGAGAGATGGAACTCGGGCTGTTCATCGTTCTCGCGGGCGGCTTCGCCTCCGTGCTTCGCCGCTACTCGTCGTGGTCGTCGGTCGGCACGGTCGTGGTCGGCGGATGCGGTGCGGCCGTCGTGGCGGCACTCCTCCTCGACGTCACGGTGCCTGCGGTGGAGTCCTGGGATGCCGGAGAGGAGGCTCGGATGGCGTACGTGAGCGCGCTGGCGCGGGCGGACCGCGACGTTCTGATCGAAGCGAGAGGCCCCGGGGCGGTGACGGTCTGGTTCACCGTGCCGGGTGGCGGGACCGGTGACTGCGGGTCGTACCCCGACGAGAGCGTCCGGCGTCACCTGGCCGACCTCGGGTTCGTTCGTGTCATCGTCGCCGCCCGGAACCGCTCCGGAGGGCCGTGCTCGTTCCGGCCATGAGGCTTCACAGGGCCGGCCGAACGGCCGACACTTCACGGGTACCATGGATCACCTATCTTTACGCGACCCTCCGGAATGGTCCGCCGCGGAGCCGACGTACGGTGCCCGGGAGCCCCTTCCGTGAGTCCGATACTCCCGACAGCTCAGCGGACCGATCCAATGAGTGACACGACCGACGCGGTGGTCCACCGCCTCCGGCAGGAGTCCGCCCTCGTGGACGCGGTGTGCCGTCACCTGGAGGGCGCACTCTCCGGGATCGAGATGGCGCAGGCGGTCACGTTCGCCGAGATCTTCCTGTCGAAGGCGCCGCCCGCGTTGCTGAGGGAACGACGCACCGAGGCTCTGGCGCATACCGTGCTGGGTGCGTATCGCTTTCTGCAGGTTAGCCGCCCCGACCGAGTGGACGTCGCGGTCTTCAATCCGGACGAAGCGGGCGAGGGGTGGGACGCGCCGGTTACGGTCATCCGCACGAACCTCTCCGAGCGTCCGTTCATCGTCGACACGATCCGAGAGACGCTGCACGCGCGTGATCTCGCGGTCGAGCACATGATGCACCCGGTGCTGCGGGTGGTGCGCGACGACTCGGGCGCGATCACCGAGCTCGGTCAGTCGGCGGAGGGCGGTACCCGGGAGTCTCTGGTGCATTGCGAGATCCGTCAGGTGCGCGCCGAGGGCGAGTTGGAGTCTCTCGCGAAGGTTCTGAACCGCCACCTCGTCGACGTCGTCCGCGCCACCGACGACTTCAACCCCATGATCGACGCCGTCAACGACGTCGTCGCGGAACTCGCCGAGCGCACGCGCGGGCTGGAGGAGCACCGCGAGCAGGTGGAGGAGATCCAGGCCTTTCTGCGGTGGCTCAGAGACGGTGCCTTCGTCTTCCTCGGATACCGGGGCTACGGGGTGGTCGAGTCCGGAGAAGGCCAGGGGCGAGTCGTTCGCGTCGAGGCCGGCTCGGGCTTGGGGATCCTGCGCGACGAGGGCCGCTCACGGTTCTCTCGTGGCGTGCCGCTGGCGGAGATGCGAGACGAGATGCGGGCGCTCGTCGAGCGCGGGCCGCTCCTCATCATCTCGAAGACGAATGCCGAGTCCACGGTGCACCGCCGTGCCCGCATGGACTATATCGGCGTCAAGAAGATCGGGCCGACTGGCGAGATGCTCGGAGAACATCGCTTCGTCGGCCTGTTCACGTCGCGGGCCTACTCCGAGGACGCGGCGCACATCCCCATTCTCCGCCTCAAGCTTCGCCAGGTCCTCGATTCTTCCAGCGTACCGGAGGGTTCGCATGACTACAAGGAGATCATCACGATCTTCAACTCCCTTCCGAAGGAGGAGCTGTTCCTGGCTTCGGTGGAGGAGGTCCGAGCCGAGGTCGAAACCGTGCTCACGGCATACAACACGGCCGAAGTTCGGGTTACGCTGCGGGAGGACGCCCTGCGGCGGGGCTTTTCCGTGATGGTCATCCTGCCTCGAGATCGGTTCTCCGGCGAGGTGCGGCGGGCGCTGGCCGCGGCGCTGGTGGAGCGATTCGGGGGCGAGGTGCTCAATTATCACCTGGCTCTGGGCGAGGGGGATCAGGCCCGGCTCCACTTCTTCGTAGCCGCATCCCCGGAGCGGCGCGGTGCCGTGACCGCCGACGAGTTGGAGGATGTGGTCCGGGAGATCATCCGGAGTTGGTCGGACCGCCTCAGGGAGGAGCTCGAGCGCGTGCGTCCCCCGGGCGAAGCCCGCAGGCTCGCGCAGCGGTACGGCGAGGCGCTCACGGCCGAGTACCGCGCCGTGGTGGATCCCGACGAGGCCGCGGCCGACGTGCTCGAGATCGAGGCGATGCGAGCCGACGGCCGTTCGATCTCCATCTCGATGCGCAATCGGGAGACCTCGGTGGCCGCACCGGGCGCACGTGGCGTCACCGAGCTCAAGGTCCTGCTCACCGACGAGCGCCTCGTCCTGTCGGACTTCATGCCCGTGCTCGAGCACACCGGGCTCAGAGTCATCGGCGTGAACCCCTTCGAGGTCCGGGAGGGCGGTGTCGGCGACGCGGTCATCTATCTGTTCGGGGTACAGGACACCGACGGGCGGCCAATCGACATCGAACGACGGGGCGCGCTCCTTGCCGAGACCATTCTGGCGGTTCGCTGTGGCGACGCGCTGAGTGACGACCTGAATCGACTGGTGCTCTCCGCAGGATTGCATTGGCGTGAAGCGGATATACTGCGGGCGTACTCCGGCTATGCGTTCCAGCTCGGCGCGATCCCGAGCCGGGCGTCCTTGCCCTCCGCTCTGGTCAAGTATCCGGGGGTCGCGCGCGAGCTGCTCGACCTCTTCCGGACGCTCTTCGATCCGTCGGCGGAGGAGAGCCGGGAAGAGCGGCGACGGGTGGCCGCCGACATCCGTACGGCGATTCAGGGCTCTCTCCGGGGTGTGGAGCTGCTTGCGGATGACCGTGCATTGAGGCGTCTCGAGGTGCTCATCTCGGCGACCGTGCGTACGAACTACTACCGCAACGGCGGAACGGCTCCGAACCGCCGGTCCGGAGGAGCACCGTATACCTCCTTCAAGTTCGCGTGCGATCGGCTGCAGGATATCGCCCGCAGCAGGCTGCTCTACGAGGTATGGGTACATTCGGCGCGTATGGAAGGCGTGCACCTGCGCGGCGCGCGCGTGGCGCGTGGCGGGATCCGGTGGAGCGACCGCCCCGATGACTTCCGCACCGAGGTGCTCGGGCTCGTCAACACCCAGATGGTCAAGAATGCGGTGATCGTTCCGGGCGGATCCAAGGGGGGCTTCGTTCCGCGGCATTCGCCGCCGGAGCCCGAGGCCCGCTACGAGGAGGGGAAGGACCAGTACCGCACCCTGATGAGAGGCCTCCTCGATCTTACGGATAACCTCGCCGCCGGGGGCGACACGGTGCCTCCCGTGGGCGTGGTCTGTCATGACGGTCCCGATCCTTATCTGGTGGTCGCGGCCGACAAGGGCACCGCCGCGTTCTCCGATGTGGCCAACGAGATCTCGGCGGAGTACGGGTTCTGGCTGGGCGACGCCTTCGCCTCCGGCGGCTCGCACGGCTACGACCACAAGGCCGTGGGCATCACGGCCCGTGGAGCGTGGGAGTCCGTGAAGCGGCACTTCCGGGAGCGGGGTAAGGACATCCAGAACGAGCCGTTCACGGTCATGGGCATCGGCGACATGAGCGGCGACGTCTTCGGCAACGGGATGTTGCTTTCGCGCCAGATCCGACTTGTGGGCGCCTTCGATCACCGGCACATCTTCATCGATCCCGATCCCGATCCGGCGGCGAGCTACGCCGAGCGGGAGCGACTCTTCCACCTTGGCCGGTCGAGCTGGGACGAGTACGACCGCGCCGTGCTCAGCGAGGGCGGCATGATCGTGCCCCGGGGCGCCAAGGAAGTGACGCTCACGCCACAGGCGCGGCGTGCCCTCGGAGTTTCCGAGGACGTAGCCTCGCTCGAAGGTGAGGCGCTCGTGCGGGCGCTGCTCAGGGCCCCGGTCGAGCTGCTGTGGAACGGCGGGATCGGCACGTACGTCAAGTCGAGCACGTAGAGTCACGCCGACGCCGGCGATCCGGCCAACGACGCTGTGCGCGTGGATGCGCCGGAGTTGCGGTGCCAGGTTGTCGGTGAAGGCGGCAACCTCGGCTTCACGCAGCTCGCGCGCGTCGAGTTCGCGCTTGCGGGTGGTGCGATCAATACCGACGCGCTCGACAACTCGGGCGGCGTGGACATGTCGGATCACGAGGTCAACCTGAAGATCCTCCTGGCTCCGGCCGTGGCGTCCGGCCGCATGACGGAAGACGACCGCAATCGGCTGCTCGAAGATCTGACCGACGAGGTGGCCGATCTCGTACTCGAGAACAACAGAACGCAGAGTTTGGCGGTGTCGCTCGATGAGCGCAGGGCGCGCGAGTCGGGCGATGATTTCCGGGATCTCATTTACACGCTCGAGAAGTCGGGTCTCCTGGACCGCGCCGCGGAGCGCCTCCCCTCACTGGATACCCTGCTGGAAAGGCGCGAAGCGGGGCAACCACTGACGCGTCCGGAGCTCTGCGTTCTCCTTGCGTATGGCAAGATGTCGCTCGCCGGTCATCTCCTCGAGAGCGATCTGCTCGACGACCCCGTGACCGAGAGCTACCTGTTGGGGTACTTTCCGCCGGCCGCGGCGCTGGCCGCCGGCAGGGATACGCTACACGCACACCGCCTTAGGCGCGAGATCGTGGCCAGTCAGGTGACCAACGACCTGGTGGACCTCATGGGAGCCACGTTCGTGGCGAGGGTGGCGCGCGACACGGGGCGCCGGCCGGACGAGGTCGTGAGGGGCTGGCTCGTGGCGTCTCGGCTGGCGGACCATCGCGTACTTCTCCGGCAGATGGCGGAACAGAGCACGCTGGACGCGCGTGTCGCGTATCGGTGGCTGCTCGGTCTTTCCCGGGTGCTCGAGCGGACGACGCGGTGGGTACTGCGTAACGTGGACCCCGACGCGTCGCCTGCGCGCGTCATCGACCAGAACCTGGAAGGGCTGGCTACGCTACGTGAGGGCTTCGCCGACGTCGTGGCGGGAGAGGAAGCCGCGCTCTTCGAGGCCAGGGTACGCGAGATCCAGGATGTGGGCGCCACGGGGGGATTCGCTCGAGGGCTGATCACGCTTCGTTTTCTCGACCAGCTTCTCGAGGTGCTCGATATCGCGCGGAGCACTGGCTCGGACGAGATGGAGGCCGCGCGGGGCTACTACCAGGTATCCGGTGCGTTCGACGTTCCATGGCTCCAACGAGCGGTGGCCGCCGCGGCCGGAGACGACCTCTGGGAGCAGCGGGCCGCTCAGGCGCTGCTGGACGACGTGTCGGCAGCGCACCGTACGCTGGCCACCGCCGTTATGCAGCGTGTACGCGACGGTCGCTCCGTGGACGATGCGCTGAGTGAGACGCTGACCGCCCGTCGCCGGGCGGTCAGCCGTTTCCGCGACCTGGTCGAGGAACTCAAGACCGACGATGAGCTCGGGCTCGCCGCGCTTTCGGTCGCGGCGCGCGAGCTGGCGGGCGTGGCCCGCTCCGCGGCCCCCTGAGCGGAGCGCGGCGGAGGAGCGGGCGCGCTATTTCGCCGCGACCGCCTTCACGACCTCGTCCACGTAGCGATCCACGCCTGCAAGGACCTTCACGAGGTCCTTGCGTGCCTCCGCGCCCGTGAGGTCGGAGGCGAAGCGTAGGAAGGTCTTTCGGATGGCGTCGCGGTCGAGCTGGGGCGCCGGCGCGGCGGGTGCGGCCGCACCCGCGCGAGCCTTACGGCGGAGCAGCTTCTTGCGTCCGGCAGCGCCTCTCTTCGCCGGCGCGGCCTTGCCGGAGGCGGCCCTGGCCTTCCTGGCGGCCGCGGTGGTCTTCCGGGCGGCTGCCTTCGCCTTCTTCGTAACGGCCTTCTTCCTCGCCACCCCGGCCTTCTTCACCGCGGCTTTGCCGCCGGTGGCCGCCCTCTTCTTCCGGGCCACCTTCGCCTTCGGTTTGGCGCCGGTCGCCTTTCTGGCGGCTATCTTCGCCTTGCGTTTGATCTGCAGGGGATAGCGCGCGTGGAACTGGCGCTTGTTCATCTTGGCGACGCTGCGGCTGATGCTCTTACCGAGGTGTAGAGCTCGTCCACGGTCGCTTGCGGGTTCTTCTTGAGTGCCGCTGCGACGGCAGCACGGATCTTCTCGTCCACAGTGGCCACGGGGTGCCTCGTTCTGGGGGTTGATGAGCGACTGCAATGTCCGGGATGATCACAATAGGTGCATTATCCGCCGCCACGTCAAGCTTGACGATTAACTATGCATAGTCACAGTCGATCAAGCAGCCGCATGACCGGAATGACCATCCACGGAGCAGGGTCTCCCCGATAGTCGTCACAGCGTGGATACCGACCCGTGGATGCGGATCAGAAAGGCCCGGCGGAGACGCGGAACGCAAGGGCGAATCCAGCGAGGTCGCTTCGTCGCACGCCCGGGAGATCCTCAACGCCGTCTACATAACGAAACGAGGTGCCGAGGCCGACACCCAGCCAACGCATGACCCGCACCTGTGCGGTGATCTCCGGTTCCAGTACGAAGAAATTATCGGAGGCTATGCGGGATCCCACCACGGGCAGAGCAATGTGCGCCGTGCCGGCCCCGATCAGGATCCGCCCGCCGATGCGCGTGGCCCCTTCGTGAGCGAGTACGCGACGGACGACCAGACCACCGTAGCCCATCTGAAGGCGGAGATCGGTGCTGCGATTGCCGTCGACGGACACGTCGCCCGGTAGAATCCAGCCCGCACCGCCGAAACGGGTCGCGCCCCCGAAGGAGATCATGGCGCCCACGCCGAGCAACGATGTCACCTGATGGCGGAGCGAGGTGACCCGGAGTCCGGCATGGAGGGACACCCGGGCGGTCCGGGGCGCTACCCTTGAAGGCTGCTGCTGGGCCCGCGCGGCCGCGGGCCCGCCCAGAAGCGTGGCCAGGAGAAGGCCGAACGGGAGCGTCCTCAGCGAGATCTCCTGGCGCCGTCACGGCATGTCGGCCAGACCATTTGCTTGCCGGTGCGGGGGTTGTCGGGCAGCACCCGGCGGTCCCTGGGCAGCCGCGTGGAATCCTCGGAGGCCAGGTAAGCCAGCATGGCGGTGAGAATGGCGTTGTTGCGCAGATCTCCCGGGACGATCTTGTCGAACGTGTCGCGGTTGGTGTGCCAGGTATACGGCCCGTAATCCCACGACAGCGAGCTGAGGCTGAAGGCCGGCGCTCCCGCGCAGATGAACGACGCATAGTCGGAGCCCCCTCCTCCCGGCCGACCGGGAATGTCGAGCCGGATTCGCTGGGTGAGCTCGGTCGGGATCCTTGCGAACCAGTCCGCGAAATGGGGCGCCACTTCGGTCAGACCCTGCATGGAGATCCTCGTCACGCGACCCGTGCCGTTGTCCTGGTTGAAGAGGGCCTGCAGCCCCTCGACCACCTCGGGGTGATCGTGCGCAAAGGCGCGCGAGCCGTTGAGGCCCTGCTCCTCGCCGTTCCAGTGCCCGACCAGAATGGTCCGGCGCGGCCTGGGGTAGGTGGCGTGCAGGATACGCATCGCCTCCATCATCGTGATCGTGCCGGTACCGTTGTCGGTCGCACCCGAGCCGCCGTCCCACGAATCGAAGTGCGCGGAGAGGACCACGTACTCGTCCGGCAGCTCCGTCCCGCGCATCTCGGCGATCGTGTTGAACACCGGAACCTCTCCCAGATCCTCGGCCTGAGCGTCCACGCGCACGACGGGGCCCTGCCTGTGCCGGGCCAGGCGGAAGACGAGACCGTAGTCCTCGCAGCTCAGGTCGAGCGTGGGCACCTTGAGCGTCCACGAGCTGAAGATCTTCTGTACGCCCCACCCGCGCGACCAGCGAGAGGTCAGGATCGCCGCCGCGCCGGCGTCCTCCAGCTTGCGGGCCAGCTCGCGGCTGGTCAGCCCGGTTGCCCGGATGCGTTCCGTCCAGGCGTTGCGGGCGGCGGCCCTGGATTCCTTCATATGCTCGAACGACGCGGGAGTCGCGTACTCTTCCCAGTTGTCGTCCGGGCGACAGGTGGGCTCGGGTGCCGAGAGCAGAACCATCTTGCCCGCAACCGTGCCCAGGAATGTCGCCAGTCCGTCCTCTCCGGACACCCCGGGGAAGATGACGGCGGGCCCCTCCACAGGGCCGCTCGTGCCCGGGCTCCACGCCAGCATCGTGGCCTCGAGCGAGCGGACCCGAGGCTGGATCAGGTCGACGTGCGTGGTTCCGCGGCGCCAGCCGTGCCAGGTGCCGTACCGCTCCCTCCGGGCGTCGATGCTCCACGAGCGGTACGTCCTGACCACCCACTCCGACGCCCTGTCCGATGCGGGCGAGCCGGTCAGGCGTGGCCCCAGCGAATCGAGGAGCACTTGCGCCAGTTCTTCGGCCCGGGAACCTTCCGTGCCCTCCACCCACATCGCTTCGATCACGGAATCCGGCACGGGCGCTTGCTGAGCGTCGAGCGCCGCGGTCGAGACGAGCACGCTGGAAAGGGCGATGAGGGCGCCGCGTGGAGCGTTCATGGATCCTCCTGGGACGTCGGCTTCAGGGATGGACAGGCGCTACGCTCGGATGGGGGATAAGATAGATGGTCGGGCAGGGGTGCGGCCACCGGCGAGAGGCGCGCGACGGACGGGTGGAACGCGTGAGCCACGGGGCGTACGGAAACGGAAACGTTGAGTCGGGCGCGAAACCGATGGATCTTTAGGAACATGGACCAACATTGAAGCCCCACGATCGGTGGAACGGGCTCGGGGTCATACGGCGGCCGTTCTCGAGGCATGAGGGCGGTTTTACGCTACTGGAAGTGGCCGTGGTGTTGATCATCGCCGCGGTAACGCTGGCGCTGACGGCGGTGTCTTTCAGCGGATACTTTCAGCGGACCTCGGCCGAACGGGCGGCCCGGGTGTTCGCTCGGGACCTGGTGTTGGCCCGGGCCGCGGCCGTGCGGGGCCAGGAGAATGTCGTGATCCGGTTCTACGAAACCAGTAAGTGGTACTCCGTTACCGGAGTGGATTCGGGGCGGGAGTTCGCCCGTCGCCGTTTCGGCGTCAATGCGGACATCTCTCTCAGCGCCATCGACCTGGCGCTGAGCGGAGATTCCCTCGTGTTTAATTCCCGGGGGATCGCAGACCTGAGCGGGACCGGCTCCTCGCTCGGTACCGCGACGTTTACGTCTGGCCCGGCGACGTTCCAGGTATCCTTCAACAGTCTGGGAGCCTCGAAGGTCGAGGAGATTTGACCGGAGATCAATGTCCCGCACGGCGCTACTCGACCGGCTTCACGCTGATCGAGGTCATCGGAGCCCTCGTCATCTTCTCGGTGGGCGTGCTGATGGTCATCCAACTCAGCGGCGCGCTCTCGGAGCAGATGACGAGGGCGGCCATCTCCTCGGAGATCGTGGCGCTGGCCCACGAGCGCCTGGACAGCCTGGAAGCGTTGGATTTCGATTCCCTGACCGTCGGCACCGTCGCCGACACGGTGGTCGTGCAGGGGCGGTCCTACAGCCGATCGGTGTCCGTCACCAAGATGACGGGGCTGCTCATCGAGATCGATGTGACCCTCGCGCCGGCCGACTCGCTCTCCGGCCCCGATTATACGGCCACATCATACGCGGCCTCGACCTGGTAAGCGGGCGTCCGCCACCGGGCAGGGGGGGCTTCACGCTGATCGAAGCCCTCGTCGCCGCTACGCTGGCGTCGGTGCTCGTGGTGCTGGTCAGCGGCGTCTTCCTCGTCCAGAACCAGTACTACGCGCTGCAACTCAAGCGAGCGATTGTACAGGACAATGCCCGCTCGGTCACCGCCATGATGGCGAGCGACCTCCGTTCGGTCGCGAAGGGGGGCGTCATCGTTGCCGAGTCGGCACGGGTGGTGGTGCGGACCCCTCTGGCCCTTTCCGTGATCTGTGCCACGCAGGGACCCGACGTCTTCGTGTACCTGGACGGGGGCGAGGCCGCCCTGGACACGACGAACGTCGCGGGCTTCGCGGTGCGCGACAGCGCCGGGGCATGGAGCTACTACAACGTGACGTGGCGGAAACTGGTGACACCGGGCGGCAACCCGGCCGCGTCCTGCGCGGCTCAGGGCGCGGACACGGTGGGTGCGTCGTCGGACTTCATCAAGCTCAAGCGTCTGGGATCGTATCACTCCCCGGCGCCGGGCATTGGCGACGTGTTGATGTTCTTCGCCGAGAGGGAGTACAGCTTCGCGGCCTCGGCACTGGATTCCACGAGCCGTGCGCTGTACCGGGGGCCCTATGGCGGCACGCTCGTGGAGTTCGTCACGGGAATGGATTCCACGGCCGGCTTCGCATACCGGACGGGGGGCTCGACATACTCGAGTTCGGTGAGCGGACCCGCGTTGCAGGACATCGACGCCATCCGGGTCGACGCCGAGGCCCGTACGCATGCGGAAACCGGTGGCCGGAGTGACGTGAGGTACGGGTGGTCGGTGAGCATCCCCCTGAGAAACGTCCGATGAGGGGGCAGCCGGCTGGAGGGCTCCCGTCGCTCGTGGCGGCGGCGTGGCGGCGGGCTGCGCCGGCGCGGCGGAGCCGACCCGGCAAGACACACACGTCCCGAGGCGGCTTTGCGCTGGCCCTCGTCGTCCTGATGCTGTTCGCGATCAGCGTGGCGGGAGTCACCGGCTACATGGTCATCGGCAACGAGTTCGACCTCGCCGATCAGAACGCGATGGGGTACAAGGCGCTGGCGGTGGCCCGGGGCGGTCTGGAGCGCTTCCTCGCGGAGCAGATCGGAGAGGTGGGAGATTCGGTCGCCTATGCCATCGGAGACGGGATTGCCACGCTCACGAGCCGGAAGGTGGTCGAGGAGGATTCCCTGAACCACATCTACTTCATCCGGTCGGAGGGTACCGTTACCGATGCTCGCTACCCGGGTAACCCCGCCCGGCGCGTCGTCGGGGCGTACGCGTATCGCCGCATCTCTCCGGTCAATCACGTGGCCGCGATCATGAGCACCGGCGATCGCCTCGATTTCCGCTACTGGGCCCGTGCGGATGGATACGACCAGGCCACCACGTCGGATTGTGCGGGAGGCGGAACCGCCGGCGTCGCCGGCGCCATCGCGGCGGAGCGCGTAAGGGCGAGAAACGGGAGCGTGGTACAGGGGAACCCCAACTCGGCCACGCTCGGCAGCTACCAGGCCATCTATGATACCGCAGGCGTGCGGTGGGACATCCTCTCGGACCCGGATTTCCCGGTGGAGTTCGACGGTTCTCCCCCGAACTTCGGCGCCCTTCCTCCCGATTCCTTTCCGGTGGTCCGGTACGTCGGCAACCTCAACGCCGGATCCTCCTGGTCGGGCCGGGGTGTTCTCATCGTCACCGGCCGGCTGAGGATGTACAGCGGCTTCTCGTGGAATGGCATCATCCTGGCGGGGGAGCTTCGTAGCACGTCGTTCCAATGGCCCGTCGTGGATGGAACGGTCATCGGCGGCCTGAACGTGAAGAATCCGAACATCACCTACTCGTGGGGAGGGCTGTTCCGCTATCACTCATGCAACGTCTACGCGGCCGACCGTTCGCTCTCCTATCTGGAGCCCATCAGCAATACCACGTGGGAAGAATACTGAGCCCTCCGGCGGTTCTTGCGAACACCGGCCTCCAGGGGCATGATTCCCGACTCCGTGCGGCGGGGCGCGCGCGCCGCCGCACGCGCCGGGGCCACATGCATCGGCGGGTGCGAGGGCCCCAGGCGGCTCGCGCACCGATCCCATTCGCCCGTTGACGGAGCACCCGATGCAACCCACCGACACCCGGAATCCCGCGTACTACCACCGGGTCGTGGACTGCCAGTGGGCCTGCCCGGCTCATACCAACGTTCCCGAGTACATCCGCCTGATTGCCCAGGGACGCTACACCGACGCCTACATGCTCAACCGGGCATCGAACGTTTTTCCCGGGATCCTCGGGCGGACGTGCGATCGCCCGTGCGAGCCCGCATGCCGCCGGACCCGGGTCGACGACAAGCCGGTTGCCATCTGCCGGCTGAAGAGGGTGGCCGCAGACCTTCGCGACGAGGTCAAGGATCTCATTCCTCGGGCGCCCGAGCGGAAGAATGGCAAGCGCGTGGCGCTCATCGGTGGAGGCCCCGCGTCCTTGACGGTCGCGAACGACCTGCTTCCCCTCGGCTACGAATGCGTGCTGTACGAGAAGCACGACAAGCTGGGCGGGTTGATGCTTACCAACATCCCTGCGTTCCGGCTACCACAGAAGGTGCTCGACGAAGAGATCGGCTACATCATCGACATGGGACTGGAGGTCCATCTCGAGACCCCGGTGACCAGCATGCGCGCGCTGGTCGAGGAGGGTGGCTTCGACGGGGTATTCGTGGGGGTGGGCGCGCCGAGGGGTAAGAACCTCGAGCTGCCGGGTCGATACGAGGCCGATCATATCTATATCGGTATCGACTGGCTCGAGGCCGTTGCGTTCGAGCACGTGACCTCGATCGAAGAGCGGGTCCTGGTCATCGGCGCAGGCAACACTGCCATGGACTGTTGTCGCACCGCCAAGCGCCTCGGCGGACGCGACGTAAAGGTCATGGCGCGCAAGCCCCGCAACCTCTTCAAGGCTTCGGACTGGGAGCTCGAGGATGCGGAAGCCGAGGGCATCGATGTGCTCGAGAACCACGCGCCCAAGGCGTTCGTCGTGGAAGACGGCGTACTCAAGGGAATGATGTTCGACGTGGTGGAGTGGTACGAGGGATCGGACGGCCGGCTCGAGTCGAATACGCTCGAGGAAAGGTTCATCCCCGCGGACGCGGTGATCCTGGCCATCGGGCAGAACAACGCCTTTCCCTGGATCGAGCGCGACATGGGCATTGACTTCAATCGGTGGGACATGCCGGTCGTGGACAGGGTGACGATGCAGAGTTCCTACCCGGGGGTTTTCTTCGGGGGTGACGCGGCGTGGGGCCCCGAGAACATCATCTGGGCGGTCGAGCACGGGCATCAGGCGGCGATCTCGATCCACCACCACTGTCAAGGTATCCCCCTGGACCAGCGCCCGCAGTGGGGCATGAACCTCCTCTCGCAGAAGATGGGCATCCACGAGTGGAGCTACGCCAACGACTACAATCCGGCGGGCCGGACGCAGATGAATTACGCAGACCTCGAAGAGCGCCTCCGGGGGATCGCCGTGGAGGCTGAGCTGGGCTTCAGCGTCGAGGACACGGCCCGCGAGGTCCAGCGGTGTCTCAACTGCGACATCCAGACGGACTTCGCAGCCCAACTCTGCATCGAGTGCGACGCGTGCATCGATGTCTGTCCGCTCCACTGCCTGACGATCACGCCCAACGGCGACGAGGAGGAGCTGCGTCACAGGCTGACCGCACCCGCGGAGAACCTGGAGCAGGCGCTGTTCGTTTCTGAAGAGCTGCCGCAGACCAGGCGCGTCATGATCAAGGACGAGGACCTCTGCGTGCACTGTGGCTTGTGCGCGGAGCGGTGTCCCACCGCGGCGTGGGACATGAAGAAGTTCGAGCTGCTCATCCCTTACGCAGGACACGAGTCTTGGCCCACGAAGCACAACCCGGCGTAAACGACTTCGCCTTCAAGATCGGGACGGTCAACGGCACCGGCTCGGCGAGCGCGAACAGCCTGATCCTGCAGGCGCTCTTCCGCATGGGCGTGCCCGTGTCGGGAAAGAACGTCTTTCCGTCGAATATCCAGGGGTTGCCCACCTGGTACGAAATCCGCGTGAACCGCGACGGATACACGGCGCGCAGCTCCCGATTCCACCTGATGGTGGCGATGAACGCGCAGAGCCTGGAGCGCGACATCGCCGAAGTCGAGGGTGGGGGATGGTTGCTCTATGACTCCACTCGAGCGCTCGATCCCGACCTGGTGAGGGACGATGTGAACTTCATGGGCATTCCGTTAGCGCGCATGTGTGCGGAGCGCTTCGAGGGCGCCCGGGTGCGCATCCTCATGAAGAACATCGGCTATGTGGGTGCTCTCGTGGCACTGCTGAATATCGACATGGCTATCGTCGACGGCATGCTGGAAGAGAAGTTCGGGGCAAGGAAGGGCCTCCTCGAGGCCAACCACACCGCCATCCGTATGGGGTACGACTACGCGCGCGAGCACTTCGAGTGTCCGTTGCCCGTCCGGGTCGAGCCGATGGGCGGCACGGAGGATCGCGTGATGGTCACCGGCAACTCCGCCGCAGCTTTGGGGTGCATGTACGCCGGCGCGACGGTCGGTGCCTGGTATCCCATCACGCCATCGACGTCGCTCATGGACGCCTTCAAGTCGTACTGCCGTCGCTTCCGGGTAGACCCTGAGACGGGAAAGCACAACTTCTGCATCCTGCAGGCTGAGGACGAGCTGGCCGCGGCGGGCATGGTGCTCGGAGCCGGTTGGGCGGGGGCGCGTGCGTTCACCCAGACCAGCGGGCCGGGCATCTCGCTGATGAGCGAGTTCGTCGGGCTGGCGTACTACGCGGAGATTCCGTCGGTCTTCTTCGATGTGCAGCGCACGGGGCCGTCGACGGGTATGCCCACGCGCACCCAGCAGGGAGACATCCTGCTGGCCGCATACGCCTCGCACGGCGACACCAAGCACATCGTGCTCTTTCCTGCGGATCCCCGCGAGTGCTTCGAGTGCGCCGTGGCCGCCTTCGACCTCGCGGAGCGATTCCAGACGCCCGTGTTCGTGCTGTCGGATCTGGACATCGGCATGAACGACTGGATGATCCCGAAGCTCGAGTGGGACGACGACTACCGGCCCGACCGGGGCAAGGTGCTGTCGGCCGAGGAGATCGAAGCGGTTGAACACTTCTATCGCTACCTCGACGTGGATGGAGACGGCATTCCGTACCGGACGCTGCCCGGTGTCCATCCCAGGGGTGCGTACTTCACGCGTGGCTCGGGTCACAACAAGTACGGCGGATACACCGAGGACGCGGACGAGTACATCGAGGTCGTGGATCGTATTGCGCGCAAGGTGCGCAGCGCGGCCGATCACGTGCTCGCGCCCGAGGTTCATGCGGTCGACGGGGGGGCGGACGTCGGCATCGTATCGCTGGGCGGGTGCCACTGGGCCGTTCTCGAGGCCCGGGACCACATGCTGGCCCGGGGCATGCCGCTGGACTATCTGCGGGTCAAAGGTTTTCCGTTCAACGACACGGTCGAGCGCTTCCTCGCGGCACACGACACCGTGTTCGTGGTGGAGCAGAACCGCGACGCCCAGCTCAGGACACTGCTCGCGATGGAGACCGCCGCGTCCAAGGACAAGCTGATCCCGGTGCTTCGGTATGGCGGGCAGCCCCTGTCGAGGGACGATGTGCTCGCGGGCATCCTTTCCGTCCTCGAGGGCGCGCCCGTCAAGGAGGTGAGCGCATGAGTTACATCACCAAGCCGGTGGCCCGTCACCCGGGGGTGCGGCCCAATGCGTTGGGTTTGACGCCGCGCGATTACGAAGGCGCCATGTCCACGCTGTGTGCGGGGTGCGGGCATGATTCGATCACGGCGGCTCTGGTACAGACGTTCTATGAGCTCGACGTGGAGCCGCACCGGGTGGCGAAGCTGTCGGGCATCGGGTGCTCCTCGAAAACACCCACCTACTTCGTGAGCCAGGCCCACGGTTTCAACTCGGTTCACGGACGCATGCCGTCGATCGCGGCCGGCGCCAATGCGGCCAACCGCGACCTCCTCCATGTGGGGATTTCCGGAGATGGAGACTCGCTCTCGATCGGGCTCGGGCAGATGTGCCACGCGATCCGACGCAACGTGAATATGGTCTACATCCTGGAAAACAACGGCGTGTACGGGCTGACCAAGGGGCAGTTTTCCGCTTCCGCGGACGTCGGTTCGGTCTCCAAGCGCGGCGAGGTCAACCGGCATGGGCCCATCGATCCGGTCGATTTGGCGCTGGCGCTGGGCGCGACGTTCGTGGCGCGTTCGTTCTCGGGCGACAAGCGGCAGTTGGTGCCGATCCTGAAGGCCGCGTGCCGCCACCACGGGCTGGCGTTCGTGGACGTCATCTCTCCGTGCGTGACGTTCAACGACCACGAGGGGTCCACAAAGAGTTATGCTCACACGAGGGCGCACGCGCACGAGGTCATCGAGACCGATTTCGTGCCTCTCCGGGCGGAGATTACCGCAGATTACGGAACCGGCGCGGTGCACGCCGTAACCATGCACGACGGCAGCGTCGTGCGGTTCCGCAAGGTCCACGAGGACTACGACCCGACGGACCGGGGGGCGGTGCTCGCCCACCTGCGAGAGGTTCGCAACCGGGGCGAGGTGGCCACGGGCCTCCTCTACCTCGAGGAGGCGGGCGAGGACCTGCACGAGTTCGAGAACACGGTGGACGTGCCGCTCGTCGATGTGCCGTACGAATCGCTGTGCCCTGGGAGCCAGGCGCTGGAGGAGATCCAGCAGGAGTGGCGGTGAGGCGGGGTCGTGCGGGCTGCTAAGCTGAAAAAACGAAGCGTACGGCTGACTTTCCGCGTTTTTCCGAGGTACGTCTCCATGACATACAGCAGCTTTCCACGCGCGCTCTCCGGGCTGGTGGGCGCGGCACTCCTCACGTTCGAGGCTCTGGCGGGTCAGGCCGCACCCGCCGCGCTCCGGCCCACCAACCAGGATCTCTTCGCTCCACTCCCATTACCGGAGGCAAGCGACGTACGTACGGGCGTGGGGGCGCCGGGCCCCGCGTACTGGCAGCAGCGCGCCGACTATGACATCCGTGCGTCGATCGACACCACGGAGCACCGGGTCACGGGCTCCGAGGTCATCCGCTACACCAACAACTCACCGGACTTCCTCGACGCCCTCTGGCTGCAGCTCGACCAGAATCTCTTTGCGAAGGACAGCCGGGGATCCGTCGTGAATCCCGGCAACCGGTGGAGGGGTTCGTTCGACGCGGGTGGCGTACGAATCGACCGCGTCGAGGTCGTGCAGGGCGGACGTCGTTACACGCCACGCACCTTCGTCAACGACACGCGGATGCGGGTCCAGCTGGACACGCCCGTCGCCGCCGCCGGCGACCGGGTGGATCTGGAGATCGACTGGTCGTTCGTGGTGCCGGAGTACGGCGCGGATCGGATGGGACGGCTCCAGACGAAACAGGGGTGGATCTACGAGATCGCCCAGTGGTACCCCCGCATGTATGTCTACGACGACGTCGCGGGGTGGAACCCCATGCCGTATCTGGGCCAGGGGGAGTTCTACCTCGAGTACGGCGACTTCAACGTCGAGATCACCGCACCACGCGACATGGTCGTGGTGGCCAGTGGCGAGCTTCTCAATGCGGATGAGGTGATGACCGCTGAGCAGCGGAAGCGGATCGCGCTGGCCAGGACGAGCGCGAAAACGGTTGCCATCGTATCGCGCAAGGAGGTCGGCACGCCGGCCAGCCGCCCCTCCGGGAGCGGACCGCTGACGTGGAAGTTCCGCATCGCGAACGCACGGGACTTCTCGTGGGCCGCATCGAAGGCGTTCATCTGGGACGCCGCCGGGTGGGAGGGTGTGCTGCTCCAGTCCGTGTATCCCCGGGAAGGTATCGGTGACGAGGAGAACCCCGGCTGGGAGCATGCCACCGAATACCTGCGGCACACTGTCTCGTACTACTCGAAGAGCTGGTTCCGGTATCCCTATTCTTCGGCGGTGAACGTCGCCGGCGTCGTCGGAGGAATGGAGTACCCGGGAATCGTGTTCTGCTCGGTGCGCGCCCGTGGTCAGGGGCTGTTCGGGGTCACGGACCACGAGTTCGGCCACACCTGGTTCCCGATGATCGTAGGCAGCGACGAGCGTCGCTACGCATGGATGGACGAGGGCTTCAACACCTTCATCAACCACTACTCGAACCTCGATTTCTACGGAGACCAGGCCACCCGCGCCGCGCGTGTCCGGCCCGCCTTCATTGCCCGGAGGATGCAGGAGCCGATCTCGGACCAACCGATCATGACGTATCCTGATGTGCTGCGCCGCGAAGGGCTCGGCTTCATGGGATACCGCAAGCCGGGGTTCGGCCTGATCCTGCTACGCGAGGTGATCCTGGGCCCGGAGCGTTTCGATGAAGCCTTCCGCACGTACGTGGCGGAGTGGGCGTTCAAGCATCCCAAGCCAGCGGACTTCTTCCGCACGATGGAGGCGGTCTCCGGCGAGGATCTGAGCTGGTTCTGGCGGGAGTGGTTCTACCGGACCGACCTCCTGGACCAGGCCGTCGACTCGGTGAGCACGGGTGACGCGGGGGTGCGGATCCATCTCTCGAACCGGGCGGCGGCGGTCATGCCGGTGGAGGTGGAGATGGAGTTCGAGGACGGCCACGTGGTCCGCAGGACGCTGCCCGTCGAGATCTGGATCCTGGGCAACTCGTTCACGCTTCCCCTGAACGGGCAGGACGCGCCCGTCCGCGTGACGGTCGATCCCGACGGCAAGCTTCCCGACATCAAAACCGCGAACAACACATGGTCCCGGCCGAGCGTGAGCTGAGCGCGGCCGCGCAAAGACCCTCGAACGCGACGGGCCGGGCCGGGCGGCCGTGATCCACTCGTTCGATGCGGTGGTCGTCGGCGCCGGCATCATGGGGTGCTCGACCGCGCTCCATCTGGCGGAGCGTGGCCTGGTTGTGGGCGTCATCGAGAAGAACGGGATCTGTACGGGGTCGACCGGCCGATCCTCCGCGATTGTACGTCAGCATTACAGCAACGAGCTGACGGCCCGTATGGCGAGGTACGGACTGGAGGTATTCCAGGACTTCCAGGAGCGGGTTGGAGGAACGTGCAGCTTCGTGCGGTGTGGCTTCGTCGTGCTCGTGCCCGAAGCGGACCGGGATGGGCTCGAGGCGAACGTGGCGCTCCAGCGAGGTGTCGGCGTGGAGACGGAGATCCTCCAGCCCGAGGCGCTGCGCGAGGTGATGCCCGGCCTCGATGCGGCGGATCTCGTGGCGGCCGCCTACGAGCCGGCCAGCGGGTACGCCGATCCGCACCTGACGACACATTCTTACGCGGACGCGGCCCGGCGCCACGGAACCCGATTCCTGCTCGGTCGCGAGGTGACAGGGGTGCGCTTCCGCGGCGGACGGGTGGTGGGAGTCGACACCTCGGACGGGCCGGTCGACGCCGGAATGGTGGTGAACTGCGCCGGGCCGTGGGGCGCGCGGGTGGCGCGGATGGCCGGACTCGACGTGCCGGTGTCCGCGTGCCGCATCCAGGTGGCGACGTTCCGGCGCCCGGACGAGGCCGGCACGCATCCGGTCGTGCTGGATTTCGTGCATGCGTCGTACTTCCGCCCGGAAACGGGAAACCTGACGCTGGTCGGGCTCATCGATCCGGCCGAAGCCGACGCGGTCGTGGATCCCGACGCGTATCCCGAATTCGTGGATGATGCGTTCATCGCGGATGTCGGCGCCCGTTGGACCCGCCGCTGTCCGGCGATGGCCGAGAGTGAGGCCAGAGGGGAATACTCCGGCCTCTACGGCGTGACGCCGGACTGGCACCCCGTGGTGGACGAGGTTCCGGAGGGCAGCGGACACTTCGTCTGCACCGGTTTCAGCGGCCACGGGTTCAAGCTGGGCCCGGCTGTGGGGCTGATGACGTCCCAGCTCATGCTTGGAGACGACGAGCCGAGGTTCGACCCACGGCTGTTCCGGTTGGCCAGGTTCCGGGAAGGGCGCCCGGTACGCGGCCGCTACGAGTACAGCATCACCGGATGAAGGTCTCACATCGGCGGTAGGGCTCCCGGGTGCCCCGCGTCGGGGTTGATCACGTCGGACCGGCGCGGGACCGCCGTCGCGGTGGCGCCCGCAACGAGGGGCATTTCCCTTTTTCAGCGACCTGCTAAATTCCCGGCTCACCCCCTCGCGCCCGCGGCGCGGTTCGCCTCGGGACGTGAAGCGATCTACAGGACGTCCATCTCGGAGGAGTCCGGTGAAACGCATCGTGAGCGTAGCGGCGCTCTGCCTGTTCGCATTGGCCTGCGGTCGTGGAGCGGAAGGCGGCGGCTCGCGCCTGGTGATCCAGAACAAGGGGTCCGACACGCTCGTCAACGTGGCGCAGGCGTGGGCGGAGGAATACAGCAAGATCAACCCGAACGTTGCGATCGCGGTCACGGGCGGCGGTTCGGGAACGGGCATCTCGGCGATGATCAACGGAACGGTCGACATCGCCAACGCCAGCCGCAAGATGAAACCGAGTGAGATCAAGGCGGCGGAGGCCAACGGTATCGAGCCGATCGAATTCGTCGTGGGGTACGACGCGCTGGCCGTTTTCCTCCATCCGAACAACCCCATTGACTCGATGACCCTCGCCCAGTTGGGCGGAATCTATGGCGAGGGTGGTACGATCGATCGCTGGGATCAGCTCGGCGTCGCGGTGCCCGGGTGCCCGTCGGGTGAGATCGTCCGCGTCAGCCGCCAGAACAACTCCGGAACGTTCGCGTACTTCCGTGAGGCGGTCCTGGGTCGGGATGGTGAGTACAAGCTCGGATCGCGCGACATGCACGGCTCGAAGGACGTCGTCGACCTGGTGCAGCACACGCCCTGCGCCATCGGGTACAGCGGGCTCACGTACGCCACCGATCAGGTCAAGATGCCATGTGTCGCGAGGGAGGAAGGCGCGCCTTGCGTCACCCCCTCCGAGCAGACCGCGCTGGACGGGAGCTATCCCATTGCCCGACCCCTCTTCATGTACACGCGCGGGCAGCCCGAGGGAGCGATCAAGGAGTACATGGACTGGATCCTGAGTGATGAGGGTCAGTGCATCATCATGAAAAAGGGGTACGCGCCCGCGAAGAACGTGACGTGTGACTGAGTGCGCGGTTGGCCTGACACGGCGGGCCGGGCCGGGCGCGCCACGCTGAGCGCCTTCGACCCCATTTCCCGGGAGGGATGATGCTGACATGACGTCGCACTACGAGGAACGGATGGAGGCGGATCTCACGGAGATCCGCGGAAAGGTCCGGAAGGCTTCGGCGCTGATCGAGGACCAGGTCCGCAAGGCCGTCCACGCGCTGTTGACGGACGACCGGGATCTCGCGAACGAGGTCATCCTCGGCGACCGGCGGGTCAATCGCAAGATCCGCGAGATCGACCACCTGTGCCATGCCTTCATCGTGCGGCACGCACCCAGCGCCGGGCATCTTCGCTTCGTGTCGGCCGTGCTCCGTCTCGACGTCGCGCTGGAGCGCATCGGCGACTATGCCGGCACGATCGGCCGGGAGGTCGTGCAGCTCTCCGGGCCACCGCCCGGGACGGTTGCGCGCGATATCGAGCTCATCAGTCATCAGGCGCGCCGTACCCTTCGGCAAGCGCTGACCGCGTTTCACGAGGCGGACGTGGAGCTCGCGCAGGCGACGCACGGTGCGGCGGATCAGACCGATTCCACGCTCCAGAAGGTATTCGCCGAGCTGCTCGACGTCGGCGAGAAGCGGGAGCTTCCGCTGCGCGACATCTTCGGCCTGCTCCGGATCATCAACCTGCTCAAGCGCGTCGCGGAGCAGGCCGAGAACATCTGCGAGCAAACGGTCTTTGCCATCACGGGCGACACGGGCGATGCCAAGGTCTACCGGATCCTCTTTCTGGACCGTAGGAACGACTGTGGGTCACTCATCGCGGAGGCATACGCTCGCAAGGCGTTTCCGCAGAGCGGGATCTACACGAGTTCCGGGTGGGATCCGGCCCCGGACGTCGACCCGAAACTCGTCCAGTTTCTCGACGCCAGCGGCATCGACATGAAGGGACTCAAGCCGTCGCTCCTGCGGCCGATCCAGGAGGAACCGCGGCACTTTCACGTGATCGTGGCGATGGATCCGGAGGCCAGAGCCCACATCGGAACCATCCCCTTCCGCACCGTGTGTCTCGAGTGGGACGTGGGCGACTGCGGAGATTTCAGTGAGGCGCGGCTCGATCAGCTTCTCAAGACGATCGCGATCCACGTGCAGGATCTGATGACCATCCTGCGGGGCTCCGATGCCCGCTGAACAGGACCTGGCCGGACCTCTTTCCCGGCCTTCCCCGCGGCCCGATCTGGACCGGCGGGGGCGCGACTGGTACGCGGACCGGGCGGTATCCGTCATCGTCTTCGCGGGTGGCGTGTCCGCCATCGTGTTCATCATCGGGATCTTCGTGTTCATCACGAAGGAGGGGATGGGCTTCATTCTGGGGCCCATGAACTTCCGTGAGTTCTTCTTCTCGACCGCGTGGCGGCCCACTTCGGAGCGTCAGCCGACGTACGGAATCCTGGCTTTGATCGCCGGGACCGCCAGCGTCACAGGTCTGGCGATGGTGGTGTCGGTCCCCTTTTCCCTGGGCGCGGCGATCTTCATCGGCGAGTTCTCGAGCGGCAAGCTGCGCGAGGCGCTCAAGGTTCTCGTCGAGCTGCTCGCGGCGATTCCCTCGGTGGTGTGGGGCTTCATCGGGCTGTCGATCATGAACCCGCTGATCATCCGCATCTTCCACGTGCCGGTGGGGCTCAACGTCTTGAACGCCGGGATCATTCTCGGGCTCATGGCGGCGCCGATCATGACCACGATCGCCGAGGACGCGCTCAAGGCGGTTCCCGACAGCTACCGGGAGGCCGCGGAGGCGATGGGAGCCACCAAGTGGCAGGTGATCCGCTCGGTCGCGTTCCCCGCCGCCAAGAACGGGTTGATGGCCGCAGTGCTTCTCGGCGTGGGAAGGGGATTCGGCGAGACGATGGCGGTGCTCATGGCCAGCGGCCATTCGGTCAACATTCCCACGAGCCCGTTCGATTCGGTGCGCGCACTCACCGCGACAATCGCGGCGGAGCTGGGCGAGACGGCCGTGGGGTCGGACCACTACCGCGTGCTGTTCACGATCGGCATCCTGCTCTTCGTAGTCACCTTCGTCATCAACCTCGCGGCCGACCTCGTCGTGAGGGGGATACGTCGGGCCTGAGGAAGCGGCGAAGATGTTCTCCGCGACGCGCCGGGACGCACGGAACCGCAGGGTCGAGCGACTCTTCCGAGCCGTCTTCCTCTTCATGACGTTGGTGCTCATCATTCCCGTTGTGCTGATTCTCGCGGTCCTGATCTACAAGGGCGCGCCGATCGTCTCGTTCGATTTCCTGTTCAAGCCACCGACCAACGGTATGACGGCGGGAGGCATCTTTCCCGCGCTGCTCGGAACGATCTGGCTCGTGGCCGTCGCGCTCATCGCGTCGGTGCCCGTCGCGGTCGCCGCCGCCATCTACCTGTCGGAGTACGCGCCGGATAACTGGCTGACGCGGGTGATCAACCTGGCGATCATCAACCTGGCCGGGGTGCCGTCGATCGTGCACGCGCTCTTCGGGGTGGGCGCGTTCGTCGTGTTCTTCCGTTTCGGCACCAGCATCCTGGCCGCGAGCCTGACGCTGGCGGTCATGACGCTGCCCGTCGTCATCGTGTCGACCCGGGAAGCGCTGCAGGGCGTACCCCACGCGTTTCGAGAGGCCTGCTGGAACATGGGGGCGACGCGCTGGCAGACCATCCGGAAGGTCGTGCTTCCCAACTCGATCAGCGGCATTCTCACGGGTGTGATCCTGGAGGTGTCGCGCACCGCGGGCGAGACGGCTCCGATCATGTTCACGGGCGCGGCGCTCTTCCTGCCGTTCCTGCCCCAGAGCGTGTTCGATCAGACCATGGCCATGTCGCTCCATCTCTTCGTGATCGCCACCCAGGTCCCGGGCGTGCCGGAGGACCTGCCCTATGGGGTCGCTCTCGTGCTGATCCTGATGGTGCTGACCATGAATATCACCTCTATCGCCTTCCGCATGTATCTCAGGGGAAAGAGGAAGTGGTAGCGCCCCCGAAAGTTCGCGTGGAGAATCTCCGTGTGAGCTACGGACAGCGGGAGGTGCTGCGGGGCGTCGATCTCGAGATCATGGAGAACGAGATCTTCGGGATCATCGGGCCCGCGAACAGCGGCAAGACGACCTTCCTGCGGGCGCTCAACCGCATGGAGGACTTCAACCCGACCATGCGGGTGGCGGGCTCGGTGTTCTTCAACGGGCGCGACATCCGTGAAATCCGCAACGTCTACGAACTCAGGCGCCGCATCGGGGTGGTGTTTCCCCTGCCGGTGGGCCTCCCGCTCAGCGTGTACGAGAACGTGGCGTTCGCGCCGCGGCTGGCGGGCATACGGCACCGGACCGATCTGGACGAGATCGTGGAGCGCTGCCTCCGCAGGGCCGCGCTGTGGGAGGAGGTGAAGGACCGGCTCGATGCGCTGGGTAGCCTGCTCTCCGGCGGCCAGCAGCAGCGGCTCACGATCGCCCGCGCACTTTCGCAGAATCCTGAGTTGCTCCTGCTCGACGAGTTCTCGATCGCGGTGGATCCCGTGACCACGATGCGTATCGAGGACGTGCTGCGCGAGCTGAGGAGCGAGGTCACGATCATCCTTGTCACGAACCTCGTGCAGCAAGCGCGCAGGCTGGCAGACCATACCGCCTTCTTCCTGAGCGGCGAGCTGGTCGAGGTGGGTGTTACCGAGGATTTCTTCACCGGGCCGGTCGAGGATCCCCGCACCCGCGCCTACGTGGAGGGACGCTTTGGTTGACGCGAAAGCCGCCGCCATCCGTATCCGGAAGCTCAATCTCTGGTACGGCACGTTCCAGGCGCTGTTCGATGTGGAGCTGGACGTCAAGCAGGGGACGATCACCGCGCTGATCGGGCCATCCGGATGCGGAAAGACCACACTGCTGCGGACGGTCAACCGGATCAACGAGCGGATGGGCTCCTACGTGCGCACCCGTGGCACCGTGGAGGTGCTGGGACACGACGTCTTCGCGCCGGATGTGGAGGTCGCGCGGCTGCGTAAGGAAGTGGGCATGGTGTTCCAGCGCCCCAACCCCCTGCCACTCTCGGTCCGGGACAACATTCTGTTCAGCCACAGGCTGCATCATGCCGGAAGGCGGCTCTCGAGGGCGCAGGAAGATGATATCGTCGAGGACGTGCTGCGTCAGGTGCTGCTCTGGGACGACGTGAAGGATCGACTGAAGCGCAAAGCCACGCTCCTGTCGCTGGAGGAGCAGCAGAAGCTGTGCATCGCCCGGCTGCTCCCCGTCAAGCCGTCCGTGCTCCTGATGGACGAGCCGACGTCCGCGTTGGATCCGGAAGCGACGGAAGCGCTCGAGGAGCTCATCTGGGAGCTGCGTGGCAAGTACACGATCTTCATCGTCACCCACAACATGGCGCAGGCGCGCCGCGCCAGTGAGGCATGCGCGTTCATGCTCATGGGCAGGATGATGGAGGCGGGCCCCACGGAAGAGCTCTTTCTGGCGCCTAAGCTGCAGGAGACGGCGGACTACATCGAGGGCCGCTACGGCTGAGGTCGGGAACCGACGAGGGATATGGGGAGTTTTGTAAGGATACACCCCCATCCGAGAGACTCCGTGCCACGCTCCTCTGAACGACCCCCACCTTCGCGCCGTCGGCGGGGCGTCCGCCGCCTCGCATCGGCCCTCGCGATCGTGCTCGGCGCCGCCTCGTGCGGGCAGGACGCCGTGCCGAACGGCACGAGGCTCAAGCCGGAGTTCGCCGACGCGTGTACGGGAGGAGGCCTCGACCTCACCTCGTCGAACGTCGCGAAGGACGGAATTCCCGCGCTCACGGATCCGCTCTTCGTCTCGCTCGACGCGCCCGGAGCCACATATCTGAAGGACGAGGACCGCGTCATCGGGCTCGTGATCTCCGGCGAGGCCCTGGCCGTGCCGCTGCCGATCATGAAGTGGCACGAGATCATGAACCTCGACCGCGTCGGCGCCCGCCTGGCCGTCACGTACTGCCCCCTTACGGGCACGAGCATCGTCTTCGACCGCGGGCCCCTGGACGGCGTCGCGTTCGGGGTCACGGGTCTGTTGCTGGACAACAACCTGGTCATGTACGACCGGTCGGAGAGCGAGTCGCTCTGGACGCAGATGACCGGCGGCGCCATCTGCGGGCCTGCGGCCGGAACCTCGCTGCCCAGGGCGCCCGTGGTCGAGACGACCCTGCTGGCCTGGCGTACGCTCCATCCCGACACGAAGGTCACCTCGTCCGAGACCGGGTACGACCGGAACTACCTCGTAAACCCGTACGAGGACTACGAGCGGCTCGACGCCCCGCCGCTGTACGATGTGAAGAACCGCGATAACCGGAGGCTGCCGAAGGAACGGGTCGTGGGCATTCCCGAAGGTGACGGCGGGCTGGCGGTGCCGTTCATGGTGCTCGACGCGACGCCGCGGGCGGCGCTGACGCTGAAGGTCGGCCCGCGAACGGTCGTCGTCTTCTGGGATCGGGCCTCGCAGTCCGCGGCGGTGTACCGGCCGGTACCGGTGTGGGCCGACGGGTACGAGCGCCCGGTGGAGGGCGCGTTGACGTTCGAGGCCGCGGGGGACGGATACGTGGACCGCGAGACCGGGACGGTGTGGAGCATCGAGGGAGTCGCGGTGGCGGGGCCGGCCCGGGGGTCGCGGTTGCCCTTCGTGGAGGACGCGCTGGTGGCGTACTGGTTCGCGTGGGCGGACTTCCATCCGGGGACGGAGGTGCTGAGCGGGCTGTGACCGCGGAGGGGTGCGGACTGCGTGCGTGTGGGGATGGAGGGTGGTGGGCCCGTCCCGCTCCGAAGAGCGCTCCGCCCGCGGCGCTGGAGATCCGCGCGCCGGGGTGGGGCTTCGCTTGGCTGCACCGGGCCGACCGGATCCCGGCGCAGACATCTTCTCCGGGGACGGGCCCGCCACCCTCCATCCTGCGCGCGCGGCGCCGCTGAGCGCGAGCCTTGGGGCGGGCCCGTCCCGCTAGGCGCGAACCGGTTGTCTCCGCCGGAGCTCCTCGTCGAACGCCACGACCTCGTAGTCGTCTTCGAATCCGATCCGATCGGGCGCGGGGAGATACGGGGTTAGGTCCAGCTCACGGTCCAGCGCGGCGAGATCTCGCGCGTCGGCTTCGGCCGGGGTGTCTGCGCTGGAGTACACGATGTCGCCCGGCCGGCGACCTTCGAGGTGCAGCGACTGGCGGAGCGCCTCACCGGCGGCGAACTGCTTGCGCACCTCCGGGAAGCGGAAGCGGAGTGTCCCGTCCGGGTCGGGGGAGACCTCGGCGTCGAACTCCGCGGCGAGCGCATGCAGCGCCGCCTCGACCGCCCGGCGCGTGACCTTCTGCTGCTCCAGCCGCGAGGCGACGTGCGCGTGGGCCGCTTCCAGCGTGACGCCTTCGCCGCCTTCCAGCGCGTCGCGGTAGACGAACCCGAGGAGCACCTTGCGCACGTTACGGCCGGCGCGGCGTCGGTTGTCGCGCTTGACCGAGAGCATCCGCAGGAGCGGCACGCCGAAGAACATCGCGCTGAACACCACGGGAACGATGACGAGGCCAACGAACGCGGCCGGCCCCCCGATTCCCAGTCGGGGAAAGATGAACCAGGGCGCGCTGGCGGCGGCCGCGAGGTTGAAGGCGTTGATGCCCACCACCGCGGCGTTGGCGCCCGGCGTGTTGCCGGTCAGCTCCAGGGGGTACTCCAGGCGCAGCCACGCCGGGTTGGGTTCCCGCACGGATACGGCCCCATGGGCGCTGACCATGAGCTCGGGGAAGGCGTAGACGAGCTCCCCTTCGGGAGAGATCCTCGGCTCACCTCCGTAGGCCCCGACCAGACGCGCCATCTCCTCCTCGGCCTCGGGCAGGGGCAGTCCGGTGTACTCGACGAGCTCGGCCGTGGTCAGGACGCCCTTACGGGCGCGGATCAGGCGCAGCGTGCCGCGGTCGAGCTGCTGGCGGGTGGGTCGGGGCCGATCCGGCCCGAACACGAAGGCGAACACCTTCTTGTAGAACGGAACGCGGTCGTCCTTGGGCAGGGTGCGCTCCCACCGGCGGCCGTAGTAGGGCCTTCCCAGCCGCCAACGTGGTCCCCAGATCCAGTACCACAGCCAGAAATTCGGGACCGGAAACACGCCCCCTCGCCGGTGTCCGCCGCGCCCCCAGCCTCCGCCACGCCGCGAGTCGCCGCCACGCTGGCTGGCGAGCAGCGCCGCGATCACGAGGACGACGAAGATGACGAAGTAGACGACAAGGGTGATGACGATCCACGCCTTGAACGCCCGGACGAAGGCGTTCCACGCCGCCCTCCTGACGCGGACCAGCGCCGGTTCGGTGCCGCGGCGGATGAGCTTGGGGTCGAAGGTGTACAGGATCTCTCCGGATTCCGAGACCGCGATGTGTCCACGGCGGTCCTCCAGGAGCACCTTCAGGCCGGCCTCCGCGTCGTTGCTGCCGAGCCCTGTGGCCGCGACCACGTCGCCCACCGTGGCGCGCCCGTCCATGCGGCGGAGCGCGGCCATGATATCCGCCTGGTGCTCCGCGACCGTGATCCGGGTCAATGCGCTGTCCATCTGTCCGTCCGTCAAGAGGGGTTCCGCCCGTCCATCGCCTCCCGGGCACGCTATGCTCGTACTACGGCAGGACCCCGAGAGATCCTTCAGGGAGCCATCGGTGTGGCGCGACCCCCTTGCCGCGCGCGGGTCCTCTCGGCTCCGGCGATCTTCCCTGATAACTTCTTTGCGTAGCCGCGGCAATCACCTGCCCACACGCTGCCGGCCCGCCCCACACCGCAGCCGATGACGGAACGCGATGAAGAACATCCTGGTTCTTGGCGCCGGACGGAGTAGCCCTTACCTGATCGACCGTCTCCTGCGCATGGCCGAAGCGCGGGACTGGCGCGTGACCGAGGGAGACGTCGACCCCGAGGTCGCGGAGGCGCGGATCGCCGGCCATCCGAGGGGAACGGCCATGCGCTTCGACGTCAATGACGAGGCCATCCGCTCGGGCGCGATCGAGGCCGCCGATGTCGTGATCAACATGCTCGCGCCGGGCTTCCAGGATCTCGTGGCCTGGGACTGTGTGGCCCACGGAAGGCACATGGTTTCGGTCTCCTACCGAGACCGGGCCGTGCGAGATCTCGATCGTGACGCCCGGCGCAAGGGTATACTCCTCCTGTGCGAGATGGGGCTCGACCCGGGAATCGATCACATGTCGGCGATGTCGGTGATCGAGCGTGTGCGCGCCGAGGGGGGGAGGATCACCGCGTTTCGCTCGTACGGAAGCGGCGTTCCCGCGCCCGACCAGGAGCAGAACCCGCTGCGCTACGTCATCACCTGGAACCCACGCAACGTGGTGATGGCCAGCGAACACGGTGCCCAGTATATGGAGGCCGGCAGGATCAAGCTGGTGCCATGGCACCATGTGTTTCACCACACCTGGCCCGTGGACGTGGCCGGCGTGGGGCGCTTCGAGGCCTATCCTAACCGGGATTCGCTCGCCTACATGAAGCTCTTCGGGTTGGACGACGTCCGCACGATGATCCGGGGCACGCTGCGCTATCCGGGGTGGAGCGAGACGTGGGCGCAGATCGTCCGCCTGGGATTACCCAATGAGAATCTACGGATCCCCGACCTTTGCCGTCGCAGCTATCGCGACGTCACCGAGATGTTCCTGCCGATGAGTGGGGTGCGCGGACGGACGGAGGAACGGCTCGCGCGCTTCCTCCACATCAGTCCCACAGGCAGGATCATGGAGAATCTCACCTGGCTGGGGCTCTTTTCCGACGAGCCGATCGGGTGCGCGGGCGACACCCCCGCGGCCATGCTGATCCACCTGCTGAAGAAGAGGCTTCCGCTGCTGCCGGGGATGCGCGATCTGGTGATCCTCCTCCACGAGCTCGATATCGAGTACGACGGTGCCCGCCCGCCCGAACGTGTCAGGTCGTCGCTGGTCGCCACGGGCGACGCCGACGGCTTTACCGCGATGGCCAGGACCGTGGGGCTGCCGGTGGCGGTGGCCACCCGGCTCATCCTGGACGTAGAGCTGGAGTTGGCGGGGAGCCGGATCCCCACGCAACCTTCCGTATACGCGCCCGTGCTCGGGGAGATCGCGCGGGAAGGACTGGTGTTCAGCGAGTCCGTGGAGCCTCTGACAAGGCCGTAGAAGTATGGAGCTGACGAGTCTCGGCGTGATCCGCCGCTCACGGAAGGAGAACGAGTGGAGGGTACCGATCCATCCGGACCACTTCGCTCGCGTTCCGGCGGACGCGGCGGACCGCCTGATCTTCGAGGAAGGGTACGGCGAACCGTTCGGCTTCTCCGACGACGAGCTGCGAGACCGCTTCGGCGGAGTGGTGCCCCGGAGCGTGCTGCTGGCGGAATGCGACGGCGTCATCCTGCCCAAGCCCGTACCGGAAGACCTCGAGGAGCTGCACGAGGGCGGCATCCTGTGGGGTTGGCCCCACTGCGTCCAGCAGGCCGGAATCACCCGCCTTGCCGTGGAGCGCTCGCTCACGTTGCTGGCGTTCGAGGCGATGTACGACTGGAACGACGGCGTGCGCGGCTCCCATCTCTTCTACCGGAACAACGAGATGGCGGGCTACTGCGGCGTGCTCCACTCCCTCTCGCTCCAGGGCGTCAGCGGTCGGTACGGACCGCCCCTGCGAGCTGTCGTGCTGAGCTTCGGCTACGTGAGCCGGGGGGCGATCCACGCCCTCAAGGGGCTGGGGGTCACCGACATCAGCGTGTACACGCAGAGGCCCCCCGTGGCGGTCCATCACCGCATAGGCGGATGCCGACATGGCCAGATCCTCCGTGGGACGGACGGACCCTCCCTGGCGTGGATGGACGGAGTGGAGCGGCCGCTCGTCGAGGCGCTCGCCGAGGCGGACATCATCGTCAACGGCATCCTGCAGGACACCGACAATCCGTTCATGTACCTGCGGGAAGGCGAAGAGGAGCGGTTGAAGCCGGGTGCGCTCATCGTCGACGTGAGTTGCGATCTGGGGATGGCCTTTCCCTTCGCGCGTCCCACGTCCTTCGAGCATCCCACGTTCCGGGTCGGCGAGGTCACGTACTACGCCGTGGATCATACGCCCAGCTATCTGTGGCGGAGCGCGTCGTGGGAGATCTCGCGCGTCGTGGTGGCGTACCTGGAGCGGGTGATGCGCGGCCCGGACGGCTGGCAGGACGACGAGACGCTCCGCCGGGCGGTGGAGATCCGCGACGGACAGATCGTCAACCCCAAGATCCTGAGGTTCCAGAGCGCGGGCGGCGAGGTGGGGGACGCCTGACCGCGCGTCCCCCGCGAGCTTCCGCGACACGCCTCGCTACCGCGGCAGCCGCCTCGGGTCCGGCTCGACCGTGAACGTCTGCGTGTAGCTGCGCCCCGCCACGGTGAGCTTCGCCGTGAACTCACCCGGGAGCTTCACGACCGGGCGCTCGGGCCCGCGTGGCCGGCCGAAGCCGCCGAAACCGCGGCGCCGCCCGGTGTTGGGCGTCCACACTACCCGGTGCATGCCCGCCGTGGTCGAGAAGCGCGCCGGCTCGGGCCGCCACAGCGGGGAGGTCCGGGGCAGGCGCTCCACCTGGCCGCCTCCGGGCGCCCGCCCGCCGGCGCCGCCACCGCCACCCCGACGGGGACCCGGCCGGTTCGTGAACGTCTCGAGGACCGTACCGTGCGCGTCGAGGATCTCGAGGGTGACCGGGTCCTGAACGTCGTGCTTCAGATAGTAGTGGACGTACGCTCCGTTCGGCGGGTTCTCGGCCTGGGGTTCGTCCTTCTGGACCGGCGTCCCGTTGTCCCGGCCCTGATCGAGGAAGACCGTGTCGGCGGGCTTGAAGAGGTGCGCTTCCTTTCCGGCCACCACGTCATCTACCTGGCGCAGCACGCTGATGTCGTCGATGACCCAGAAGCCACGACCGTGCGTCGCGAGGATCAGGTCGTTTTGGTAGATCTGCATGTCGCGCATCGACGTCACGGGCAGATTGAGCTGGAGCGACTGCCAGTGCCCGCCGTCGTCGAACGAGACGAAGACCCCGCGCTCCGTGCCCGCGAAGAGCAACCCCCGCCGCTCCGGATCTTCCTTGATCGTGTGGACGTAGACCCCGGCGGGCAGGCCGTCGGTGATCCTCTGCCACGTCCGCCCGCTGTCGCGCGTGCGATAGATGTGCGGATCGAAGTCCTCGAGTTGGTGGCGGTCGACACTGGCGTATGCCACGCGGAAGTCGAAGTGCGAGGCTTCCATCATCGTCACCCGGCTCCACGGAGTCAGCTCGGGCGGCGTCACGTCCTGCCAGTGCCCGCCCCCGTCCGTGGTCACGTGGATCAGCCCGTCGTCGGTGCCCGCCCACACCATCGGCACCAGGAGGGGCGAAGGCGCCAGCGTGTAGACCACGCCCCGGCGGCCGTTGCGGCCAACGTCGGCCGCAGCCGCCGCGTCGAGGTTCGGGGGCACGCCGGGATCGGGGCGCGTCAGGTCCGGGCTGATGCGCCGCCACGACCTCGCGCCGTCGGTGGAGCGGAAGACGAACTGGTTCGCGTAGTACAGCGACGGCGCGAGGTCGTG
>Ga0114931_10000805_pt1 | contig 39152 bp, 27 predicted proteins | sample 2SBtaG_FD_89579 | JGI IMG/M metagenome (GOLD analysis project Ga0114931, IMG submission 89579) | Deep subsurface microbial communities from Kolumbo volcano to uncover new lineages of life (NeLLi) - 2SBTROV14_V59a metaG | ecosystem: Environmental > Aquatic > Marine > Volcanic | place: Kolumbo... | reverse complement strand
CGCGGTGCTGCGGCGCGATGATAGCAACGTGAGCTCAGTGCTGCGGATTCCCATTTCCGGGCTGACTGGTACGCTCGGCGAAGCGCACAAAGGTGGCGCGTTCGGCGTCGCTGAGGTAGGTGTTGGGCAAGAGCACGTGCTCGCCGGGCCGCGGCATCGGAATCCGCGCGGTCTGGAGATCGCGTTCGAAGGCTTCGCAGTCGATCGGCAAAAAGCTGCCGAAGCCCCGGCAGGTAGCGACCAGTTGGCCGAGCCACCGCGACTCGATCGCCACCTCGAGCTGATCAGGCATCTCTTCGAAGGTGATGCGCCAGCCGCCGGCTTCCTCCGCCAGGCGGATGACGCCGGTGATCCGCAGCGTCTGGCGCGGCACGATGACATGGTCCTCGATCCGCTGCTTGATGCCCGCTTGAAGGTCTGCCACCAGCGTGCCCTCACCTTCGAGCTCGACCTCGAAATCGGCACCGACCCGGCCCCGGTCCAAGCGGCTCAGGCGCAACCGGTTGCGGTGGACCCGCACGCGATGATGCGGCGAGTGGATGGTGACCCGCAGCGGTCCGCGCTCGATGGGCGCCAGCGCAGGCGCCATGTCGACCCAATCGCCGTTGAGCTTGCCGAGTTCGAAGGTGGTGGTCCCCGCCGCCTGCGCGTCCGCGGTAACCGGCGCGGAAGCCATCAGCAGTGCGCTGGCGAGAAGCCCGGGCAGGAAGCGGATCATTGGTAGTAGCCCCGGATGGTTCGCGCCTTGAGCTTACGGCCGCGCGCGTCGCGAACCTCCACCGAGACCTCGCGGTAGGCGCCGTGCGCAGCGCCCTGGTCGGAGTTGTAGGCGACCAGGTATTGGCTGCGCAGCTCCTCCTCGATCTCGTCATACACGCCGTGCAAATCCTCGGCTTCCTTGATGTAAAACGTTCGCCCCCCCGTCTCGCCGGCGAGCCCTTCGAGCTTCTTGCGGACGCCGATCTGGGTCCTTCCGATGCGCAGGCCGATGGTGTAGATGGCGACGCCCGAGCGCTTGGCGTACTCCAGCGCCTCGGGGTAGGAAATGGTCGAGGAGGTGTCCTCACCATCGGAAAGCAAGACCAGCGCCCGCCGTCCCCGAATCCCTTTGAAGTAGTAGAGACTGGTGACGACGGCATCATGCAGGGCGGTGGAGCCGTTCGGCAGAAGGCTTTGTACGCGCTCGGCGATGGCACCGACGTCCGACGTGCGGGGCATGATCAACTCGGGACGATCAGAGAAGGCGATGGCAAAAGCGATATCTTTTGGTGTTATGATATTGTTGAGAAAATCGATGGCGGCGCGTTTGGCCGCGGCGATCGATTCGAACATCGAGCCGCTGGTGTCGAGCGTTATTCCGATGGTCAGGGGTAGGTTTTCGACCAGTTCGAACTTGGCGATCTTCTGGGGCCGGCCGTCTTCCGCGATCTTGAAGTGCTCGCGCGCGAGACCGCGCACCAAGCGACCGCTCTTGTCGGTGACCGTGGTGTAGAGCTCGATCAGGTTGACGTCGACCTCCTCGATGCCCGGTGGTGGGTTGAGGAAGCGCACGTCTTCAGCCACGGATCCGTCGTCGAGCTGTGCAGTCACGGTCAGGTAGTGGATGTCTCGGCTGCCGGCATACACCGGTGGGACCTCGATCTGGGCCTGCCAGGGCGGCTTCGAGAGCTCCGCGACCACGGCCTCGTCGACGCTGAACCGGACCCTCTCGACCTGGCGCTCCTCGGGCACCACCACCTCGGCCTCCGCGCGCACCTTGCCGGTCACCCGCACGCCCCGAGCAGGTTGCATGACCCGCACCTGGAGGGCGCCGCGCGGCTGGTTGAGCACCACCTCGTCGGAGGCCAGCAGCTCACCCTCGGCGTTGCGCCCCTCGGCGCGTACCACCTGTTCGACCGGCTGTGCGGGCAGGCGGAGCTCGGCGGAAAAGGGTGGTCTGCTGCGTTTGAAGACCTGCTTGTCGTCGAGGAAGAAGAGCACCTTGGTAATGCCCGTGCCGGTGACCAATGCGTCGGCGCGCCACAGCCCGAAGACGACGTCGGATTCCGGTGGGATCAAGACCAGGCTGTCATTGCCGGCGATCCGCTGCTGCTTGAGCTCGTTCCCGAGGGCGATGATCATGTCGTCTGACACCGCCAGAGCGGGCGTCTCGATCGGTGTCGGCTCGGCTGGCACGGTGAAGCCGATCGACAGCGGCAGGGACTTGCCGCTCACCTCGTCGGTGACGCGGAGGCGGGCGAGAAAGCTCTGGCCGGGGCGCAGGAGGCGCGGCGCGATCAGCGCGATCGCCGTCGGCTGCTCCGGTGGCGTGAGCAAGAAACGCATGCGAAAGCGGTCGAAAATCCGTCCTTCGTGCTCCAGGAGACCCTCGATGTTGAGTCGCAGCTCGGAGCGCTCCCGCTGGTTGGTCACCACCCCCAGCTCGGTTTCCGGAGCCAAAAGCACGCTCAGGTCCGTCTCCATGCGCGCGACGGCCTTCTCCGGGAAGGTGACCTCGAGTCGCGCGTTGTCCAAGCGTTTGCTCTCGATCGTCTGCTCGGCGGCGGCGGCTTTCGCCCACACCGCAAGGTCCGCGGGGGGTGCTAGGAACGGCGTGAGTTGGTTGTCGCGCGGGCGATCGTGTTGGAATCCGTAGAGACCTTCGATGCCGGTGGCCTGCTCGAGGTCCTTGAACTGACCGCAGATCTGCTTTTCGTAGCGCCGGCCGTCCGGGCGATGGCGCAGCTCCTCGAGCTGTTGCAGCAGGTACTCCATCTCGTCGATGTACAAGACGCGCTTGCCGTCGCTGGGCAGCCACAGCTTGTAGGGCAGGTCCGGTTTCGGGCGAAAGAGCACCAGCTTGCGTCCGCCCTCGATCTCCTCGCTGGGGTAGGTCCAGATCTCCACTGGCTTGAAGGCCGCGACGCAGTCGATCAGTGTGCGCTCGGTCGGCATGCCGTGGAGAAACAGCAGCCGGGCTCGGGCGTCGAGGAAGCTCAAAAAGACGCTGCCGACGAGTCGTGTCCGGCGGGTGATGCCGGTTCGAAGCTCGTTTTCCTCGGTCTCGGGGATCGGGTCGGCAAGGAAGTGCTCGATGAACGCGGCGCGCGCCACTTGGTCGCGGTCGATGAGGTCGCCAAGCTGGTCCTTGGACAGCAGCAAACCGGGGCCATCGAGCACGAAGGCGCGTTGCTCCTCGGGCCAGCTCAGGATCAGCGGGTAGAGGTCTGGTTTGAGGACGGCAGCCGGCAGACCGCCAGCGATCGCCAGCAACAACACCAACACCAGCATCTTGGGCAAACTCTGAAATCGTCCCATGGCGCGACCTAGGATGCACAGAGGATGCCACGATCCGTGCTGACGCGGCATGGCAGTGACGCGTGCGGCCGATCCGTGGCGCCGATGCGCGTTGCCGGGCGCTGGCGCCGCGTGCTCTATACTCGCCGCGCCCGGTGGCGGGGGGAGCAGCAGCCGGTCAGGGAGAAGCCATGCCGTTTGTCCGTGACAACGAGCCGATCAAGCAGTGGCAGGAAGGCGATTTCGCGCGCGGCTTCGCCTTGCTTTCGCGCAAAGACATGCGGGTCGACCGCAACGGTCGAGAGTACTTGGATCTCGAGCTTACCGATGCCAGCGGCGCGATCCCGGCCAAGGTGTGGCCCGAAACGGCCGCCGTTCGGGGCGACTACCAGGCGCGCGACTTCGTGGCCTTCAAGGGCACGGTCCACCTCTATCGCGACCAGCTTCAGCTCAATGTCGACCACTGTCGCCGGGTCGATCCGCGCGACAATGAGCAGGGCTTCGACCCCGGCCGTTTGATCCCGACCACCCCCGAAGGCATCGAGCCGCTGTGGCGACGCCTGGAAGCGATCTTCCCGCCCGCCCTGCGCCGTCCTGTGCTTCGCCGCGTGGTCGAGATCGCCCTCGAGCGGTTCGGCGAAGGGCTGCGCGAACACGCGGCCGCCAAAAGCATCCACCATGCCTACCGCGGCGGCCTGCTCGAGCATACGGTGACCATGGCGGAGCTCGGGATCGATGTTTGCGCCCGCTACCGCGACGTCGATCGAGACGTGGTCTTGGTCGGCGTGCTGTTTCATGACATCGGCAAACTCGAGGAGCTCGCGCCAGTGCCGTCGAGCGACTACACGCTGCGCGGACACCTGGTGGGGCATGTGGTGCTCGGCCGCGACATGCTGCTGGCCTGCTGCCAAGCGGCGGAGGTTCCCGCGGCGCTCGCGCTGCACCTCGAGCATCTCGTGTTGTCGCATCAGGGCCGGCGCGCCTACGGCAGCCCGGTGGAGCCAAACACCCCCGAAGCCTTCGTCTTGCACGCGATCGACGACCTCGACGCCAAGCTCAACCATCTCCGTGCCGCCCGCAGAGACGGTCCCGACACACAATTCCTGCGCGGCCTCGACCGCCATGTCTACGTCGCAGCCCCGCCCGATCGAGCGCTGGTCGAGCGACCCGATACGGATCTAGCGGTCGAGACGCCGGTGGCGGTCGAGGCCGTGGCAGCCGGCGACCGCCCGTGCTCCACCTAGGCCGATTTGTCCCCGGGGCTAGACACGGCCGGGCGCTGCACACACCGGGAACCCCGCCAAGCTGGGGTGCCCAGCGTCGTTTGTGATTTGATACCGGCAGCCACCGAGGTCCACCGCGCATGCCGCCGGCCGAGCCCGGTGGGTTGGGCGCGGATTGGGTTGCGCAAGTAGGAGCAGCGGATGAGTGCACAGGAGACGTTTACCGATCTGGTCGATGTGTTGGCCAAGTCCGTGGCCAAGAACAGGGACGCCAATCTCTTCGGCGTCAAGCAGGATGGTGTCTGGACGTGGACGACCTACGGCGCCTTCGCCCAGCAGGTCGATGCCCTGCGTGGCGGTCTGGCGAGCCTCGGCATCGGTCAAGGCGACACGGTCGCGATCATCGCCGGCAATCGTGTCGAATGGGCGGTCGCGGCCTATGCGACCTATGGCCTGGGTGCGCGTTTCTGCCCGATGTACGAGCATCAGCTCGACAGCGACCGGCGTTACATCATCGAGGACAGCGGCGCCAAGGTCGTGCTCACCTCGACCTACGCCATCTACGAGACGACCAAGTCCTGGCGCAGTGAGATCCCGCCGCTCGAGCACGTGCTCTCGATGTCGCTGCCAGCCGAGGACGCTGCCAGCTATGCATCCTTGCTGGAGATCGGCCGGCGCAATCCAGTGCCGGAGACCGCGATCGACCCGGATTGGGTGTGTGGCTTCATCTACACGTCTGGAACCACCGGTAGGCCAAAAGGTGTTCTTCTTACTCACAACAACATTGTATCGAATATAAACGGCGTGTCTCGCTTCTTTCCCATCGATACCCGCGACCTCTCGCTCTGCTTCTTGCCCTGGGCGCACTCTTTCGGTCAAACCTGCGAGCTTCATTTCCTGATCACCCGCGGTGCTGCCATGGCACTCGCCGAGTCGATGGACAAGCTGATCGACAACTTCAGTGAGATCAAGCCGACCATTCTCCTCGCGGTACCACGGATTTTCAACAAAATCTATGATGGTCTACTCAAGCGAATGGCCGAGGAAAATGTCGTCACGAAGTCCCTCTTCGCGTTCGCCATGGCCAACGCCGAACGGCGCGAAGCGCTGGCGGCCGCAGGCCGCTCATCCGGCTGGCTGGACCTCAAGCACACCTTCTTCGATGCCCTGGTGTTCTCCAAGGTGCGCGCGCGGTTCGGCGGCCGGCTGCGCTTCGCGCTCTCCGGCGGTGCGGCGCTATCGCCGGATGTGGCGCGCTTCATCGATCGGCTGGGGATCTTCGTCTGCGAAGGCTACGGCTTGACCGAGACCAGCCCGATCGTCGCCGCCAACCGTCCTGGCGCGCGCAAGATCGGTTCGGTGGGGCAGCCGATCCCCGGCGTTGAAGTGACCATCGACAAGGGCGAAACCGGCCCGGACGCGCCCGACGGCGAAGTGGTGGTCCAAGGTCCCAACGTCATGCGCGGCTACCACGCTCTTCCTGCTGAGACCGCTGACGTGCTGGACGCAGAAGGCCGTTTCCACACCGGCGATCTCGGCCGCCTGGACAGCGACGGCTATCTCTTCATCACCGGGCGCATCAAAGAGCAATACAAGCTCGAGAACGGCAAGTATGTAGTGCCAGCACCGCTTGAGGAAATGTTGCAGATCTCAGGATTCATCGTGCAGGCGTTTATCGACGGCGCCAACAAACCGTTCAATGTAGCCCTGATTGTCCCGGACCGCGCTGCGCTCGAGAAATGGGCCCATGGCGAAGGGATCGGCGACTCCTACGAAGCGATCCTCGCGCATGAGAAGACCCAGGCGTTGATGCAACGCGAGATCGAAGCCAAGAGCAAGGACTTCCGAGGCTATGAGCACGTGCGTCGCTTCACCCTCATCCCCGAGGAGTTCACGATCGAGAATGGCTTGCTCACCCCCAAGATGAGCGTCAAGCGGCGATTGGTCCTCGAGCGCTACAAAGACCAACTCGAAGAGCTTCACCGCTGAGCGCGGGGAGAGCGCCGGAGGTCGCGTTTCGGCCGTCTCCGGTCTTTTACACGAGCCTGACCGAAACCTGGCCCGAACAGGCCGCGCACGGCCCGGCGAGCGGTGCTGCTCGTGATAGACCTAGACCTCTTGATTGGCCCCAGCGAAGTACCGCAGCGAAGTACCCCAGCGACGGATCCCAGAGAAGTGGGATTCTCGGTGTCGACCTGCAAGGAGATCTTGGATGGCGATTTTTTTACAGCGTGCCGCCATTTACAGTGGATTGTTGTTCATGGCCGCCAGCAGTGTGCCCGGAGTACAGGCCCAGGACCGTCCGATGCCGCAGCCGCCAACGGACGCTCGCCTACGCGAGCAAGCCTGGCAGCGCCATCAAGCACTCGCTACCACATCGCCCCTCCGAGGCTTGCAATGGCGCAGCGTCGGACCGGTCCGCCAGGGCGGACGGGTGGTCGACGTCGCGGTCGTTCCCGGTGAACCCTACACGTTCTATGTCGCATACGCGTCTGGTGGAGTGTGGAAGACCACCAACAATGGTGGAAGCTTCGAGCCACTCTTGGACCAGCAGCCATCGATCATTGTCGGTGCGATCGCGCTCGACCCCAGCGATCCAGCGGTGATCTGGGTAGGCACCGGCGAGGAGAACTCGTCGCGCTCGTCCTACGGCGGCATGGGTATGCTGCGCTCCGCCGACGGCGGCGCCACTTGGGAACGAAAAGGCCTGGTCGAGGGCGACCGGGTGGCGGCGATCGTGATCGATCCACGCGATGGCGATCGGGTCCTGGTGGCGGTGCTCGGCAAGCTCTATACGCCTGGCGGTGCGCGTGGTGTGTACCGCACCAGGGATGGTGGCGATACCTGGGAGCAGGTGCTCGCGGGTGAGGGTCCATGGACCGGCTTCATCGATCTCGAGCAGGATCCGAGCGATCCGGACGTGCTCTATGCCGCGGCCTGGGAACGCTCACGGCGGCCATGGAACTTCGTAGAAGGCGGCGCCGGCAGCGGTATTTACAAGTCGCTCGATGGCGGTTCGAGCTGGACCCGTCTCGCTGGCGGTCTTCCCCAGGGAGAGCACGTTGGCCGGATCGGCCTGGCCATCGCGCGCAGCCATCCGCAGACGGTGTACGCATCGATCGACAACCAAGAGGAACTCCCCGCAGACCAGTGGGATCTCGGGGGCGATCCACTGTCGGTCAACCGTCTGCGCACCATGAGCCGCGAGCAGTTCCTGGAGCAGGATCCCGCGCAGGTCGAACGCTTCGTGCGCGGCAACGATCTCGATACCGAGATCGACGGCAAGAAGCTGACCCAGATGATCGATGATGGCACGCTGAGCATGGACGAGCTGCGCGAGGAGCTGGCGGACGCGAACGCCAACCTGTTCAACACCAACATCCGCGGTCTCGAGCTGTGGCGCTCGGACGACGGCGGAGGCCACTGGCGGCGCACCCACGAGCAGCCGATCCGCGACGTGGTTTACACCTACGGTTACTACTTCGGGGGCATCGCCGTGGACCCCGATGATCCCGAGCGCGTGTACCTGGCCGGGGTTCCGCTCATCGTTTCCACCGATGGTGGCGCCACCTGGGCCTCGGCCCAGGGTCCCGAGGTCCACGGTGATTACCATCCGCTGTGGATCGATCCCGAAAACCCCGAACGCATGATCGTCGGCAACGATGGCGGGGTCGATGTGAGCTACGACCGCGGCCAGACGTGGTTCGGTCTCGATGGACAGCCGGTCGGTCAATTCTACGCTATAACACTCGATAACGCAAAGCCTTATAACATCTATGGTGGCCTTCAGGACAACGGTAGTCTGAAAGGCTCATCGCGCACCCGCTGGAAGCTGGGCCAGACTTGGAACCGCATCGGTGGTGGTGACGGCATGTATGTGCAGGTCGATCCGCGCAACGACGACACGCTCTACACCGGTTTCCAGTTCGGTTTTTACCAGCGCGCCGGCAAGGGCGGCCGCGCCACCGTGCGCCCGCGCGACAAGATCAAACAGCCTGCCTTGCGCTACAACTGGACGACACCCATCCTGCTCTCGCCGCATAGCGCGGAGATTCTCTACTTCGGCACCAATATCCTCTTCCGGTCGATGGACCGTGGCGAGACCTGGTCCGCGATCAGCCCCGATCTCACACGCTCCGAGGAGCGCGGTGACGTGCCCTTCGCCACCGTCACCACCATCGCCGAGTCGCCCGAGAGCTTCGGCCTGCTGTGGGTGGGGACCGACGACGGCCTGGTTCAAGTGAGCGAAGACGGCGGCGTGCACTGGCGCGAAGCCACCGCCGGGCTGCCGCGCGATCGCTGGGTGAGCCGGGTCGAGGCTTCCGCGCACGCGCGCAACACCGCCTACGTCGCGCTCAACGGCTACCGCGATGACGATCAGAGCGCCTACCTATACCGCACCGACGATTTGGGCAAAAGCTTCAAGTCGATCGCCGCCGGCCTGCCCGCCGAGCCGATCAATGTCGTGCGCGAGGATCCGGTGGAGAAGGATGTGCTTTATGTCGGCACCGACCGAGGCGTCTATGTCTCGCTCGACGGCGGTGGATCTTGGCAGACGCTTGGCAGCGGTTTGCCCAATGTGCCGGTGCATGATCTCGCCGTGCATCGCCGTGACCGCGAGCTGGTCGCTGGCACCCATGGTCGCTCGGTGTGGGTGGTCGATGTGCTGCCGGTCCAGGAACTCGAGAATGTGCGCGCGGAGCCGGTGCATCTTTTCCCGGTCGAAGCGGTGCGCGCCGACCGAAGCTGGCGCGCTCGGCGCTCGCCGTGGTTCGATCGGGAAGCCTTCCACCCGGAGGTCAAGATCCCATTCTGGGCGGCGGAAGAAGGTGACGTCACCTTCGATGTGCTGGATGGCGATGAGCGTGTGTTGCACAGCGTCACATTGCAGGCCAACGCCGGCATCAACAGCCTGGCCTGGGATCTGCTGGTCGATCAGGTCCGGGCGCTGGCCGCGGAAGCTGCGCGCTCGGCAGAGAAAGCGAGCGACGGCGAGGGTGACAACGATGGCGACCGTGGAAAGCACAGAAAAAAGGGACGCAAAGGGAAGCCGCGACACCGCGGCGAGCACGCGGGCGACGACAGCGGCGCGCAGAGCGGGGAAGAAGATGCTGCCGACGCGAACCGCGGGCGGCGGGCCGACATCCCATACGCCGAGGCCGTACGCTTGGGTTGGCCGCTTTACATCACGCCGGGAAGCTACAGTCTGCGACTGACCACGGCGTCCGGCGAGGTGTCGGAAACCGATTTCAAGGTCAAGGCGTCTGAACCGCCGCGCCCGCGGATGAAGAAAGAAGAACCGATCCGCGGCACCGGAGACGACGACGAAAGCGACCACGGTAGCGATCATCGTCGCGGCCGCGGTGGCCCTTAGGAGTCTGGGGGGTCGGCGATGACGATCGGCCCAGTTTTAGGATCCGCGGCTTGGTCGGTGATCGGAATGCGGGCGACGATGATGGTGCCTTCGCCGGGCGCACAAAACACCGTCAGCTCACCTCCACAAAGATGCGCGCGCTCGCGCATGCCGGTCATACCGATCGAGCGGCCAGTGCCGAGCGCGGACTCGGCAATGCCCTTGCCATTGTCGGCGATGCGCAGCACCAGGCAACCGTCGCGCTCGCTGAGTTCGATCTCGACCGCCGTGGCCTGGGCGTGCCGCGCCACATTGGTCAGCGCTTCTTGCACGATGCGAAAGGTGTGGGTCTCGCGCTCGAGGCTGAGCTTGATCTTCTTGAGTTCGCTGTGGAAACGGCACTCGATGGCGATGTTGTGCGCGAAGTCCTTGGCGTGGAAGCGGATGGCCGGAATCAGGCCGAGGTGGGCGGTGGGGTTCGGCTGCAGGTCGCGGGCGATGCGACGCACCGTGTCGGTGGTGGCGTTGACCAGTCCGGCCGCGGTCTCCAGGCTCTCGGCGAAGGCGTTGTCGAGGTCGGGACGCGCCCGCTTGATCACCGACATGTGAAGCTTGAGCGCGGTGAGCTGCTGCCCGAGCTGGTCGTGGATCTCGCGTGCGATGTCGCCACGCTCTTCATCCCGAATGCTTTGCAGATGCTGCGCCAGCGAGCGAAGCTCCTCGCGCGAGGCGCGCAGCATCTCCTCGGCCTTGTCACGCTCGGTGATGTCTTCGACGATGCACAGCACCTGGCGCACGCTACCGTCGTGGTTGCGGGCGAACACGATGTGTCGGGCGAGGAGTACGCGCCCCTGGCGGTCACGATCGAGCATGCGGTGCTTGGTGGTGACCACACGCTCGCGTGCGAGACGCGTCACCAGCGCGGATCTTGCGTCCGGGTCTGCGTCCTCCAACAAGCAGCGCATGAGATCCGGCTGGTGATCGCGCTCGCCCGCCTGCCAGCCGAGCATCCGCTCCAGCTTGCCGTTTGAATAGATCTCCTGGTCGCGCTCGACGTCGAACAAGCAGATGTGCTCGGGGACGGTTTCAGTGATCTGTTCCTGAAGACGCTGGGCGTGGCGCAGGCGCTCCTCGAGTTCTTTGCGCGCGGTGATGTCTTGGCCGATGGCGACGATGCCCGCAACGCCGTCCGCGTTGTCCAGCCGTGCGACATTCCAGAGCATGGTTCGCGGCGGCCCTTGGCGCACCAAGGCTGGGTTTTCGAAGCCCTTCTTGGCTTTCCCGGCCAGCACTTCCTCGAGCGCAGCGCGGACCCGCGCGTGCACCTCGGGCGGTAGAAACATGTCCAGGTAGCTGCGGCCGAGCACCTCTGCCCGCTGGTAACCGTGCAGCTCCTCCGCAGCAGGATTCCAATCCTGGATGCGCAGGTCCGCGCCCAGATACACGATCACGCTGCTCGCGTTGCGCAGCAGCGTGGCGTAGCGATCGTCGCGGGTAACCAGCGCTTCCATCAGGCATTGCCCGAGCAGGCGGTGCAGCAAGATGACCAGCGCCTCGAGATCGTTCGCCGGTGCCACGTGCAGCCAGTTGCGCCGATCGCCCTGCGTTTCGCCAGCGATCGGCGCCAGCAGAATCAGCCGCAGGGTCGGTGTTGCGTGGCGCAGGATGTGGGCGGCCTCGAGCGCCAGGCCACCGCCAGGTGGCGGGCCGATGACCGCCACGCTCGAGCGGTGCCATTCGAGAATGATGAGCGCTTCGTCGATGTCGTTGCAGATGATCGCGTCGAGATCCTCGAGCGCCAGACGGTTCAAGATCTTCGCCCGGCGGTCTGGATCGGGCTCGACCAGCAAAACACTGAAAGGGATCGGAGTATGGGTGGGCAGCACGGCGATCTCGCATCATGACCCCGCTCGGGAGGGTTCGCTCCATGCCCGGCCGATGCGGCCGGATTCGAGAGGGCCTCTGCCCCGGAATGCTACTCGGTTCCAGTGGTCTCTGCGTCCCAGCTACCCGCCGCTGGCTCCTGCGCGGCTTCTCGTGCCATCGTTTCGCCGAATTTTGGTGCCACCAATCCCATCCTCGGATGTCAGCCTCGGTCGCATCATGCTGGTCATTTCCCACACCGCTGTCTTCGATGGCCGATATGCTCGCGCGGCACGGCCTGAGGCGCCGAGCCAACCCATGGACAAGCTGCACATTCACGGCCCTGCACGCCTTCGCGGGACCTTCCTCGCCAGCGGCGCCAAGAACGCGGCGTTGCCCGCCCTCGCTGCCACCCTGCTGGCGGACGAACCAGTGGTGCTCGCGCGGTTGCCGCGGGTACGCGACATCATCACCATGACCCGCTTGCTGGGCCACCTCGGCGTCGAAAGCGAGACCACCCCCACGGGCGCGCTGCGCTTGGTCGCCACCGGCAGAGGCCGGCCGGACGACGCACCCTACGAGTTGGTCAAGACCATGCGGGCAAGCTGCCTGGTGCTCGGTCCGCTGACCGCGCGACGCGGCCACGCGCGGGTGTCTTTGCCCGGTGGCTGCGCCATCGGTGTGCGTCCCATCGATCAGCACCTGGCTGGCCTCGAGGCCCTGGGCGCTGCGGTTCGGCTCGAGCATGGCTACGTGGAAACGCGGGCGCGCCGGCTGCGTGGGGCCCGCTTTCGTTTTTCGGTACCGACCGTCGGCGGCACCGAAAACCTGATGATGGCGGCGGTTCTGGCCCGCGGTACGACAGTGCTCGAGAACTGCGCGCGTGAGCCAGAGATCATCGACCTCGCGCGCCTGCTCGCAGCCATGGGCGGGCGCCTCCACGGTGCTGGAACGGCCACCATCGAGATCGAGGGCGTCGACCGCTTGGGCGGTGGCGAGCATACGGTGATCGCCGACCGCATCGAGACGGGGACCTACCTCATCGGTGCGGCCATGACCGGTGGCGAGGTGAGCGTCGAGGGCAGTGATCCTGCCGATCTGGCACCTTTGCTCGAAGCCCTGGACGAAATCGGCGTATCGGTCGTGACGCGCGTGCCGGGCACCTCGGACGCTGCTCCGGGGCGGATCCAAATCACCTGCGCGAATGGCTTGCGCGCACGCGACATGACGACCGCGCCGCATCCGGGTTTCCCGACCGATCTGCAGGCCCAGTATCTGGCCCTGATGACCCAGGCGGAGGGGACGAGCCGAGTGCGGGAAGCGGTGTTCGAGAACCGCTTTCAGCATGTCCCGGAGCTGGTGCGCATGGGCGCCAGGATCACCACCAAGGGCAGTGTGGCGCACATCGAGGGGCGTACCGCGCTCTCCGGCGCGACCGTGATGGCCACCGACCTGCGCGCCTCGGCCTGCCTGGTGCTCGCTGGCCTGGTCGCTTCGGGCACGACGGTGGTCGATCGCATCTACCACCTCGATCGTGGCTACGAAGGAATGGAACTGAAATTGCAGCAGTTGGGCGCGCGCGTCGAGCGTGTTTCATGAGCTGGATCCGAAAGCAGCCCGGCGTTGCGTGCGCTGCGGCCGGCGACCACAACCGCCGGCCAGCGAAGATGGCATGGCCGACGCCAATCCAGTGTGCCCCACAGCGACCGACCGGATGATCGATCGCATCCCGGCGCACCGTCGCGCCTGGGGGTCGCGCTGCCGGCTGCGGGCAGATGCCTGGCCCCGTGCCGTGGCGCTGGTGCTGGCCGCGGGACTTTCGGCAGGCGCGGCTGCGCAAGACGAAGGTCGCCAGTCGCTGGTCGACTTGCAGCTCGGCAGCGACCCGGAAAGCCTGCTGCGGGTGGTTGAGCAGGCGCGCCTCGAGCCGCTGGCTCCCCCCCGTGGATTGCAATACCTTCGCGGGCGCTTGTTGGTACAAGTCGATCGGCGTGAAGAAGCCCTGCAGGCCTATGTCAGCGTTATCTCCGAGACACCCTCGCTGGCAGCCTACAGTCGCTATCACCTGGCCGAAACCCAGGCCGCGCTCGGCCGTGCGGATGTCGCCGCCAGTCTGATCGCCGACCTGCTGGCCGGCGCTCCGCCTCGGTCGCTGGTCGCGCCGGCGCTGCGTTTGCTCCAGCGCTCGCTGCGAGATGGCGGCGATTGCCGTGTGCTGCGCGGTATCGCCGGCAGCCGGATCGGACAAGCGGGGCGCCGGTACTTGGATCTGATGCGCGCGGTGTGTGCGGCGCGGACTGGCGACCGGAAGACGGCCGAGGCCGGGTTGCTGGCGTTGCTCGCGAGCAACCCCCGCGACGACATCGCACGCCAGGCGGCCGCGGCGATGGTCGAGGGAGCGGTCATCGATCAAGAAAGCGCCCGCGTCCACATGCTGCTCGGCCTGGCATTTCAGGCCCACAGCGAGCTCGATCTGGCGATCCAGCATCTGTCGCGCGCCATCGCACGCTTGCCCGAGGCCACCGACATCTCGCCGCTCGAGGCCCACGACCTGCGCTACGCGCTGGCCCGAAGTCATTTCCGCCAGGGCCGCTTCCACGTCGCCGCGGCGCTTTTCGGGGCCCTTGCCCGCGACGCCCATCGGCCAGCACTGCGCGCGCAGGATCTTTACCAGCAGGCACGGTGCCTCGAGCTCGATGGCCGCTTCGACCAGGCCATCGCCGGCTTCCAGCGTGCCCACCAGGCGGAACCGGAGGGCGGCTGGTCGAGCTCCGCCCTGCTCTCCATGCTGCGGCTCGATTGGCGCCGCGGTCGAGAAGGCGAAGCACTCGCGGTCTTGCGCACGCTCGAGGCTCGCCGTCGCTCGCCAGCGCTGCTGCGGGCTCTGCTGTTCATGGCCAGCTCGGATCTGGTGCAGGGCCGTGCGCAGCGCAGTGGCCCATGGCTGACTACCGCCGCCCGCATGGCCTCGGACGCTGCCGGTGAGGTCGCCTATTGGCAGGGGCGTCACCGAGAGCTGGAGGGCGACCAGGTGGCCGCTGTGGCTGCCTACCGCATGGTGCTCGAGCGCGACCCCTACGATCCGTTCGCTGGTCAGGCGCGATCGCGTCTGGCTCAGCCACGGTTGCAGCCCATCGCGGCACGGCTCGGGTATCGACTTGCGCGTTCCAATCGGCTCCGCGATCTATATGCCGCCTGGCTGCTGCTCGGCGACGGCGACGCGGTCGGTCGTGCCGCGCGCGAGACGTTGCGCACGCGCCTCGAAGGCGATGCCAGCGCATCGCGTTTTCTCCATCTCAGCCTGGTGCCACCGGCCTCCTGGCCGCTCTTGCGCCAACCCTTGCTCCGACCCGAGGAGGTGCTGTTGGCCCTCGGCCTGTGGCACGAGGGCGCGCCAGCGGTCATGCGCCATTTCCCGGTCAGCGAACCGCGCTTGGCCTTTACCGGCAGCCTGATGCTGGCGCGAGCGGGCGAGACCAGGCGCTCGCTGTACATCGCCGAGATCCTCGACAAACGCAAACCCGCGCGGTTGCCGGCAGGCCTGGTTCCCGATACCTTCCGCCGCTTGCTCTATCCCTTCCGTTTCGGTTACCTCATCCTGCGCGAAGCCCAGCGTCAGGACATCGATCCCTACCTGCTGTCGGCGATCATCCGGGAGGAGAGCCGATTCGATCCGCGCGCGCTGTCGGCGGCTGCGGCACGGGGCCTGACCCAATTCGTCCTGCCGACCGCCCGCCGGTTGGCGGGCGAGCTGGGACGCGAGACCACCTTGCCCGAAGATCTCGAGCAGCCGGAGGTCGCGATCGCTCTCGGTGCCCGCTACCTGCACGACCTCGCCGCGCACTTTGGCGGCGACACCGCGCAAATGATCGCGGCCTACAATGCGGGCGAGCCGCAGACCGAGGCGTGGAAGCGCTCCTGCTTCAGCAATGATCCGGCCGAGTTCTACACCAAGGTCACCTTCCGGGAGACCCGTGGCTACCTCGAGAAGGTCCTCACCAGCTTGGCCCACTACCGCGAGCTCTATGCCCGCAGCGGCGCCTGAAGCCTTGTCGGACCGTGTTGCCTCCCCGGCCCGACGCAGTGGCAGGGCCGTGGAATCATGGCGGGTGGGGATGGTCCTGACGCTCATCGAGTGGCGGCAGGGTGCGGGTTTCTTGCCCCAACAAGATGACCACATCGGCTCGTTTGCGCAGCTCCATAGTCCAGCGCGTAATCTCCTGGTCGAGACCGCGTTCGACCAGCAATGTGCGGATGGCATCGCGAACCTCGTCGAGCGGCGGCGGGGACGCGCCGCGGGCCGTGGCCTCGGCCTCGATCTCCTGGTGGTAGTAGTGGCTGATCTCTTCGGCGCTGACGAACACCCGCGCACGCAGGCGCTCATCGATGTAGCGCAAGACCAGAAGCTGGTCCGCAATTCGGCGTTCGAGAGCGGCTTGGTCCATGCCGGTGGCCTCGAGCTGGGCGGCGAAGGCGGCCGCATCGGGGAGGCGCGCGCGCAATGCCGCCACCTGCTCGCGCACGGCTTGTGGATCGACGGGTTCGGTGGCGAAGCGCCGGGCGTCATCGAGGCGCAGACGGCGATCGATCAGCGCTTCGAGCACGCGACGATCCCGTTCATCCTCACTGCCGCCATCCGGCACACGGATCGTCGCGAAGGCGATCGCGCGTTCGATATCGGAACGGAAAATCAGCGACTCGCCGACCACCGCCACGATGCGATCGACCAGGATCGGGGGCTGTTCGGCGGCGCCGATCGGGACGGTCCACAGCAGCCACAGCGGTGTCAGGCAACAAGTCAGGCGCCACACCTGGTGCCCTGCCGGCGTCCGCTCGGTGGCCGGCCATCTGCCGATTCCTGGCCTGATCCCGCGTTGCATGGCGCCAGCAGCCTACCCCGCGGCGGGCCCGCGGTGCCCACGATCCACCCGGCCGAGCGCCCGTGGGGCCATTGCGACCGAGGCATCGCCAGTCCATGAGCCGTGGTGAATCGCAGGCCAAAGGCACGGTCCATCTCGTCAGCTCGCCGATCGGCAACCTCGGTGACATCTCGACGCGAGCCCGTGAGGTGCTGGCCGCTGCGGACATCGTGGTCTGCGAAGACACCCGGCGCAGCGGCCGGCTGCTCCAGCATCTCGGGCTTTCCAAGCGTCTGCTCTCGATGCACGACCACAACGAACGGCGCCGTTTGCCGGGCCTGCGTGCCGCGCTCGAGGCCGGACACAACCTGGCCGTTCTCTGCGACGCGGGGACACCGCTGGTATGTGATCCGGGCTTCGTGTTGGCGCGCGAGGCGATCGCCCTCGGTGCGCGGGTCGAGGCCGTGCCCGGACCGTCGGCGGTGATCTCCGCGCTGGTGGTCTCCGGTCTGCCGCCCCATCCCTTCACCTTCCTCGGCTTTGCGCCGCCCAAGTCCGGTCGTCGCCAGCGTTTCTTCCGCCGTTTCGCCGCCTTGGATCACACCCTGCTGTTTTTCGAGGGGCCCCACCGTCTGCTCGCCAGCCTGCAAGACGCGGCGAAGGTGTTTGGCAACCGTCCGGCCGCGGTCTGCCGCGAGCTGACCAAGCTGCATGAGGACGTGGTGCGCGGTGCACTCGGTGAGGTGCACGAGATCCTTGCCCGGCGACCGGCGATCCGAGGCGAGATCGTGGTGGTGGTGGGCCCCGAAGGATAGGCGCTGGTCCGGACTTCTAGATCAAACCGACCATCTGGAGCGCGCGGCGGGCGAGGCGTGCGGGCGCGGAGACGCGAACCTCGAGGTCCTGGAGGTCGACCGCGACGCGGAAGCGGCTTCTCACCTTGCTCACCAGCACCCGCTCGCCAGCGGTTTGAACGCGCACCAGCGTGCCGCTCGGACAGTCTTCGATCGCCTCGACCATGCTCGCCAGACCCTTGCGGTAGGGCGCTGCTTCGCGACGCAGGTCGTCGAGCGCGTCGTCGGGGATGAAGCGCGGCACGAGCAAGGCGGCCAGGTCGACCAACAAAGCGGGCACGGGCACTACCAGGTGCATGCCGTGCGTGCTGCGCTCGTGGATCCGCACGGTCACGGTGCCGGTGTCGGCGATCGTGGTGGCCACCAAGACGAAGGGCATCAGCGCGACCAACAGGGCGATCAGCATGATGCGCGGCCAGCGCCGGCGCGCTGCGGGTTGAACGGGTCTCGGTCCAGTGGCGCTCATCGGGTACCTCCAAGCAGTCCTACGGTCCTCGCCCGGTGTGTGTTCCAAGTGTTCGTTTCAAGTGCTTGCTCGAACACCGCAGGCGAGGACCGCAGGGCCAGTTCCCCTAGCAATCCGCGGCGATCAATGGCCGCTCGATTCGTTCTGGTCATCCACCCACACGTGCACGGTCTGCTCACCGTTCTTGACCGACACCAGATTGCCGGGCCCGTAGTCAGCGAGCGCCTGCAGCGCGGCGCCGATATCGAGGCGGTTTTCAGGGCCCGAGAACAAGGCGTCGACCACTGCCAGCGGGAAGTGGACATCGATCTCGGTGCCGTCACCGCCCGTGCCCTCGTTGCCGCCGACGCGCAGGTAGTCGCCTTCCTTCCACACCCGTAGGTTCTGGCCTTCGGACTCGAGCGTCATGTAGGTGGCGTCCGGCGAGTCTCGGATCTGATCCCACAGGTTTTGCAGGTCCGTCCAGCTCATCTCGACGTCATCGAGTGCCACCTGGGCCTCGTGGTGGGCGTTCTCGAGCACTTCTGCGGGAATCATCTGGGCGGCGGCGGAGAGCAGGGCCAGCGGTAGGTTGACGGTGACGATGTCACCTTCGTTGTCACCGTTCTCTACGCGGACGTGGATCCAGTAGTCATCGGCGGCTGCGGCGCTGGTCGCGGCGAGGCTGCCGAGCAGCAGGGCCACAGCGGCGATGACGGCGAAGCGAAAGAGCGAATGGCGAGAGTTCTTCATCAGGCGTTCTCCAGTAGGTCGGTTCACGTCCAAGAAACGCTCCGGGGGTGGGGATTGTTACAGGCGGAGAACCGTAGGCGCTGCCGCCCCCGTATGGGCAAGTGCGGTGCCGAGGCCGTTTCGTGAAGCCGCCCGGCAGCCGCATCCCGAACAACCGGCGAGGACCGACGGACATGAGCGTCGAAGAATCCCTGAAACGCTGGGCGCCGAAGCTGCGGCTGGTATCGATCCTCGCCGCGCTGGTGGCGTTCCTGATCATCGCCCGCGCCTTGCCGCTCAAAGCGCTCTCGGAGAGCTTCGGAACGTGGGTCGAGAGCCTCGGGGTATGGGGCCCGGTGATCTACGGTGCGGTATATGTGCTCGCCACGGTGCTCATGATTCCAGCCTCGGTGCTGACCCTGGCCGCTGGCGCGGTCTTCGGCCTCGGCTTGGGAACGGTGGTGGTGTCTCTGGCTTCGACCACCGGTGCGGCCTGCGCCTTCTTGCTCGGCCGCTACTTGCTGCGCGACAAGGTCGCCCGCACCATCGAGGCTCGGCCCAAGCTCAAGGCGGTGGACGACGCGATCGCCGAAGGCGGATACAAGATCGTGGCGCTGCTGCGGCTATCGCCAGCGGTCCCCTTCAATCTCCAGAATTACCTCTATGGGCTGACGCCGGTCGGGTTTTGGCCTTGTGTATTGGCGAGCTGGCTGGCGATGCTTCCTGGGACCTTCCTCTACGTCTACCTGGGCTATACCGCAGGGCAGGTGGTGGCGGGCGATGCCGGTGGATCGATCGGCAAGAAGGTGGCCCTTGGGGTCGGCCTGTTGGCCACCGTGGTGGTCACCGTCTACGTCACCAAGCTCGCCAAGCGCAAGCTCGACGAGCGCACGCGGGTCGAGGCGTCCGCTGGCGCTGTAGCGCAAGCCGCCGAGCCCGAGGCGTCCAGCCCGCAGGGCTGGCCGGTCGGTGCGTTGGTGACCGCTGGCATCGCGGCGGTCTTGGTGGCCACCGCGGCGTATGTGAATCTTCATCCCGAGGCGGTCGAGGCGCTCTTTGCCGGTGTCCTACCGGCCGCAGCAGGGGGTTAAGCCGGCCGGTGCAAGGAACCGGTACAAGGATTCGTCGGGCTCAGTTCGTGACCAGTGCCTTGAGCGCCGCGAGCAGCGCGTCGACTTCTTCGGTGCTGTTGGTCATGCCGAAGCTGATGCGCAGCGATGCCAGGGCTTCCGCTCGCGAAACCCCCATGGCGAGCAGCGCTGTGCTCGGCTGCGGCCGGCCTGAGTGGCAGGCTGCGCCGATCGAAACCGCCATGCCGCGGGCGTCGAGCGCCATCATCAGGTCGTAGCCGCTGTGGCCGAGGAATGCGACGTGCGAGGTGTGGGGGAGACGGGGTGACGCTGCGCAGTGGACCACGGCACAGGGAATCGCCGACAGCCCGGACTCGAAGCGATCGCGCAGCGTGCGCAGCAAGGCCTGGCGCTGGTCGAGCTCGCGGCGCGCCAGGGCCGCCGCTTCGCCCAGGCCGACGATCGCCGGCACGTTCTCGGTCGAGGCGCGCCGTCCACCTTCTTGATCGCCGCCGATCAGCAGGGGTGAAAACGGCGCGTCCGCGCGCAACCACAGCGCTGCGGCGCCGAATGGGCCGTGGAATTTGTGGCCCCCGAGCACGGCATAGTCGGCGCCCAGTGTGCCGACATCGACCGCGATCTTGCCCACCGCCTGCACCGCATCCGAGAGCAGCGGCACCCCGCGCGCGTGGCAGATCGCAGCGATCGCGGCGACCGGTTGGAGGGTTCCGAGCTCGTTGTTCGCGGTCATGGCACAAACCAGGCGCGTGTCGTCGCGCAGCGCCGCGGCCACCGCCCCGGCACCGATCGTGCCGTCGGCCTCCGGCACGAGCTCGGTGACCTGCGTGCCGGCCGCGGCCGCGCGAGCCGCAGCGGCGCGCACCGACGGATGCTCGAGGCGCGAGATCACCAGGTGTCCGCGCTGCGCGTGGCCGGAGGTCAGCGCTGCGATCACCGCATTGTTGGCCTCGCTGCCCGAAGCGGTGAAGACGATCTCCTCGGCGCTCGCGCCGAGCAAGGCCGCGACTTCGAGACGTGCTTGTTGGACGGCTTCCCCAGCGGCGCGCCCGAAGCGGTGCGCGGAGGAAGGATTGCCGTGCCTGGCGCCCAGCCACGGCAGCATGGCGTCGCGCACGCGCGGGTCGAGCGGCGTGGTGGCGTTGTGATCGAAGTAAGCAGCCATGGTGCGACATGGTACCGCCGCGTGATCGGCCGCACCGCGTGAACCCGGGCGCCGGCCCATCGCGGCCCTGGACCGCCTGAACGTCGCCGAGCGGGGATTCGTCCCGGCGGATTTGCCGGGCACGCTGCCCGGAGCGTACGATGAGGCATGCTGCTCGGTCCATCTGATTCCGCGTTTCGCCGGTGGTGGCGCCCGCGACGCGTGGCCGTGGTGGTGGTCACGTTGCTGCTGGTCGCTGTCGCCGCGGGCGCCAAGAAGGATCGGCCCGAGGACAAGCTTCCCGAGCGTTTTCGGCAGTGGCTGGCGAGTGTCGAGAAACTGATCAGCAAGGAGGAACGGATCGTCTTTCTCGAACTCGAGAAGGACTACCAGCGCGACGCCTTCATCGAGCGCTTCTGGAAGGCGCGTGATCCATATCCCAAGACCGGTCGCAACGAGGCCCGCGAAACCTGGGAGGCACGGCAGCGCCAGGTGGTCGAGCTGTTTGGCGACGCGAACGACGAGCGCTCGCAGATCTTCTTGCTGCACGGCGAGCCCACCGCGCGCGTGGTGCCCCGTTGCTCGGACCTCTATCCCACGGAGGTCTGGTTCTACAGCAGCCAGGTGTTCCATGGTGGCGACACATTGATCCTTTTTTACCGACCCTTCGGCCTTGGTAAATGGCGCATGTGGCATCCCCTCGATGGGATCGACGATCTGGCGGTCAGCGGGCGAAGCTCGATTCAGGAGATCTACAACGGCTGTGTCGACGGCGATGCGGTGGCCAGCGCCCTGCGCTTTCTCCAGCAGCTCGGTCCCAATGGGGTGGCCACCTTGCAGGCCCAGTTGGCCCGCACCGCCGAGCGGCCCAAGGGGGAGTGGGTGGCTTCCTTCCAGGCCTACTCGACCGATCTTCCCGCGGGCATCGAGACCTTCGATGCGGTGGTCGAGCTGGCGTTTCCCGGTCGCTACCAGGCACGGACGGTGATGCAAGTCGCGGTGCTGGCGCCGGTGGGCGCACTCGAGCCGGAGATGGTGGGCGCCTTTCGCGCCTATGACCTGCTGGTGACCGGCGAACTGCTCAAGGACGAGGCCCTGCACGACAGCTTCAGGGTCCAGTACAAGTTCCCAAGCACCGAAGTGGAGACACAGATCGCCGCGGCCGCGGCGGGGGCTGGTGCGCGCGACGGCGCCGGGCTGTCGCTGGTGTTCGAGCGGCGGCTGCGCGCTGGCAGCTACCGCATGGTGCTGCGGGTCGAAGACCTGGGCAGCGGACGGATGTTCCGCGACGAGCGCGCCATCGAGGTGCCGCGGGTCGACGCGACGCCGCCACCCCCGGTCGATGCCGAGACCGCGCGCATCCTCGAGGAAGCCAACGCCGCGATCCGCAACGGCGAGAACACCGTGGCGATCGCGCCGCTGGCCGGCGAGTGGCAGACCGGTCTGGTGCGCATCGACGCCATGACCACGGGTAAGGACATCGAGACGGTCTCTTTCATGCTCGATGGCCAGGCCATACTCACCAAGCGCTCGCCACCCTTCAGCGTCGAGCTCGATCTCGGCCAGGTACCCGAGGCGCGCACGTTGCGGGTCGAGGCGCGCGATGCCTCCGGCGAGGAGGTGGCCGCGGACCAGGTGCTGCTCAACGGTGGCCGCCACCGCTTCGCTGTGCACATGGTCGAGCCACGACGCGGCAAGCACTACACCGGCAGCCTGCGGGCCGAAGCACAGGTGCAAGCCCCCGAAGGCGAGGGCATCGCCAAGGTCGAGTTTTACCTCAATGAGACGCTGGTCGCGACCCTCTTCCAGCCGCCCTACGACCAGCCGATCGTGCTTCCCGAGCACGACATGGTGGCCTACGTGCGCGCGGTGGCCTACACCCCGGACGGCAACTCCACCGAAGACCTGGTGTTTGTCAACGCGCCGGAGAATGTCGAATCGTTGGATATCGACTACGTCGAGCTATATGCGGCGGTCCTCGATGGCGACAAACGACCGGTGGAGGGTCTGACCGAGGCCGATTTCACGGTTTTCGAGGATGGCGTGCAACAGGAGATCGCGCGTTTCGAGCAGGTCCGCAACCTGCCGATCCACGCCGCGGTCATGCTCGATGTCTCCGCCTCCATGCAGACCCGACTGGAAGCCGCCCGCAGCGCAGCGCTGACGTTTTTCGAGCAAGCGATCACGCCCAAGGATCGCGCCACAGTGATCACCTTCAATGACCATCCCAACCTCGCCGTCACCTTTACCAACGACACCACCACGCTCGCGTCGGGTCTAGCCGGGCTCAAAGCGGAGCGCGGCACGGCGCTTTGGGATAGCTTGGTTTTTACCCTCTACTACTTCAACGGTGTCAAGGGTCAGCGGGCGGTGCTGCTGCTCTCGGACGGCAAGGACGAGTCGAGCAAGTTCGCCTGGGACGATGCCCTCGAGTATGCGCGCCGCGCTGGCGTCACTCTTTACGCCATCGGTCTCGACCTGCCCAAGCACGGGCTCGACGCGCGCCGCAAGTTGGGCAAGCTGGCGGCCGAGACGGGCGGGCGCGCCTTCTTCATCCAGGATGTCAGCGAGCTGGGCCAGGTCTACGAAGCGATCCAACGAGAGCTACGCTCGCGCTACCTGATCACCTACCAGTCGACCAACGTCACCGGCTCGAAGGCCTTCCGGAGCATCGAGCTGATGACCGCGAAGCGCCATCTCGAGGTCAAGTCGCTTCGCGGCTACTACCCCTGATCCGGTGCGCCGCCCCGTGAGCAGGCCTGGCTCCAGACGAGATCCCTGTGCCGGGCTGGTGACCGCGATCCTCCGGCCTCCGCCGGGGCGGGCGCTGCGGCGCGGTCTGCTGATCCTCGCTGTGACGATGTCATCGCCGTGGTTGGCCGCAGGGGCTGCGGCCGGGCGTCCGCGGGCCAAGAAGCCTCCGGCGACAGCGGACAGGGCGGTGGTGGCCGCGACGGGTGATGCCGCGACGGGTGATGGCGCGCGGGCCGCGTTCGCGCCGCGACATCGTCGCTTCTTGCGCGATGTCGCGCCGTTGATCACCCCAGTCGAGCGCCAGGTCTTCCTCAGTCTCAGCGCCGATTACCAGCGCGACCACTTCATCCGTCGCTTCTGGCGCGTGCGCGATCCATTCCCCCAGAGCGGCAGGAACGAACTCCAAGAGCCGTGGATGGCGCGTGTGCAACAGGCCCGCGAGCGCTACGGCGACCTGACCGGGGAACGGGCGAAAGCCCTGTTGCTGCTCGGCGAAGCACCGCAGGTGGTGCGCTCGGGGTGCGCCGACGTATTGCGACCGCTCGAGATCTGGCGCTACCCGCAAGGTGCTGCGGGCTTCACGCGCCGCATGGCACTGATCTTCGTCGGCCGCCAGCCGCTCGGCCGTGGCCCGCATCGCCTGTGGCATCCGGCCGAGGGTCTGCGCGCCTTGACCTCGCTCGGCGTGCTGACCGGTATCTTCGACGATGGCATGATCGCAGAGGCCATCGACCAAGGTTGCGCGCGCGGCAGCTTGATCCTCGACGGCATCGCAAGCTCCTTGGCGATCGACAGCATCGACGCCCTGCTGCCGCCGTCGCCGAGCGACGAGTGGGCGCTGGCGTTTCGCGATCGCTCGACCGACGTCGACGCGGACGCCGGACGTCTCGAGGCTTCGCTGGCCACCAGCTTCCCGGGCCGGCACCAGAGCCGCACGGTGGTCCAGGGGATCATCCGCGTGCCGCGTACCTCGGCCGAGCCCGCTGTGCGCGGCGCCTACCGGGCCTATGGCCTGATGGTCGATGGCGAGGTGGTGGCCCGTGGCCAGCTCTTCGAACGCTTTCGCTATCGCTTCGACATGCCCTTGGCCGGTCTCGGCCCGGGCGATGATCTGCCACTGATCGTCCAACGCTACCTGCGTCCCGGGCCCTATACCCTGGTGCTCAAGGTCGAAGACCTCACCTCGGGGCGCGCCCGCCGCATCGAACGTACGATCGAGGTGCCACGCATCGAACGCCAGCCAGCGCTACCGCGCGAAGCCGTGAACCCTGTGGTGGCGGCTCAGGCCGCGGTCGGCGAAGCGGTCGGCGAAGCCGTCGACGTGTCGTGGCTCGGCGAGCGTTTGCGCGAGGCGAACGCTGCCTTGGGCACGGGGGAGCATGCGGTGCAGCTCATTCGGCCGCCGCGGGCGCTGGTCGTTGGCAAGCTACGGGTGGTGGCGCGGACCCACGGCGTGGGCATCGCGCGCGTGGCCTTCGCGGTCGATGGCCAAGAGGTACTCGCCAAGTCGCGCCCGCCGTTCAGCGTCGAGCTCGACATGGGCCCCGTGCCTCGCCCCCATGTGGTGCGCGCGCGCGCCTTGGACGCCGATGGTGAGGAGCTGGCGAGCGATGAGGTGGCGGTCAACGTCGGCCCCCACCGCTTCGCTGTGCGGCTGATCGAGCCGCCGCCGGGACGCCGCTACCAGACCAGCCTGCACCTGCATGCGGTGGTCGAGGTGCCCGAAGATGAGCGGCTCGACCGCGTCGAGCTGTTCCTCGATGACCAGCGTCTCGCCACGCTGTACCAACCCCCTTTCGAGCAGCCGATCTTGCTCGATGGCAGCGGCGATCTCGCTTGGCTACGCGCGGCTGCCTACCTCGAAACCGGTGCCATGGCCGAAGACACCGTGTTGATCAATGCACCGGACATGCAAGAGGAGATCGACGTTCGGCTGGTGGAGCTCTTCACCTCGGTAGTGGGCAAGCGTGGCATCTTTGCCGACGGCTTGACCCGGGCGGATTTCGAGGTGCGCGAAGACGGCGAGCCGCAAGAGATCAGTCGTTTCGAGCAGGTACGTGACCTGCCGATTCATGCCGCGTTACTGCTCGACACTTCGTTGTCGATGCTCGAAGAGCTTCGCGAAACCGAAAAAGCAGCATATCGCTTCCTCGAAGATGTGATCACCGAGCGGGACCGCGCTGCGATTATTCTTTTCAACGACGCACCCACGCTCCAGGTCCGTTTTACCAACGATCGCAGCGTGCTCGCCGGTGGCCTCGCCAACCTCAAGGCCGAAGGCGAGACCGCCTTGTTCGACACCCTGATCTTCGGCCTGCACTACATGAGTGGCCTGACCGGCAAACGCACCATGGTCATGCTCACGGACGGCGAGGATTCGACCAGCGAGTATGACTTCGAGGACGTCCAGACCTTCGCGCGCCATGCGGGCGTTTCGCTTTACATCGTCGCCCTCTCGCTACCCCCGGGCGCCCGCAGTACCCGCATGCTCTTACGCAAGCTCGCGATCGAGACCGGTGGCGGCTTCTTCGCCATCGAGCACGCATCCCAGCTCGGCGCGGTCTACCAGGCGATCGAACAAGAGGTGCGCTCGCAGTACCTGCTCGCCTATCCCTCGGCCAGCACCCGAAGCGGTTTTCGCCGGGTGAGCGTGAAGGTGCTCAGGAAGGGGCTGGAGGCAAAAACGGTGGCAGGCTACTTCCCGTAGCCTCGAGGTGCGGCGACCGGCGCCTCGCCACAGCGTGCAACCCGTGCTGTCATCAACGGCTGGCGCCGGTCTCTGGCGCTGGCAGATCCGCAGCCTGGGCAAAGGCGCTGAGCTTTGCTTGCAAACGGCGGACGTTGGCCGCACCCATGCGCAGGAGGTGTTTTTGGGCCGGGCTGAGGGCCTCGAGACGGGGATCTCGGTAGCGGTAGCCCTCGAGTGTGGCCTCGAGCTCGGGCGACTCGATGGCGGGAACTGCTAGCAGCTCCGCGATGGCGCGCGCCAATGCCTGGTCGAAGCGGCTGCCGGGTGGCGCGATCTCGCCATAGGCCTCGCCGAGCAGCGGCCGCAGACGCTGGTAGGCAAGCGCCGCCGACTCGGTGTCGAGGGCGTTCACGATGTCGGCGATCGGGTCGTAGCGGGTGAAGCTAGGGCCGGCTGGAACCAGGTGGCCCCGGTCATCGGTGGTGGCTTGGAAGCTTCCTTCGGGCGCCAGGGCGGCCAGTTGCCGGCGCGGGCTCGCGCCGTGCGCTACGCGATCGGTGGCCGCCACCATCACCCGGATCAGATCCGGTTCAGAAGCCACCCAGGCCAAGAGGCGCGGGTGCGACGACAGCTCCGCGACCACGCCGTGGACCCAAGGATCGCTTTCGTCAAGCGCAGGCAGCAGCTCCTGGGGCGCGGTGTCGACCACGCGGTCCGCGTCGGTGCGGGGTGGAGGCGGCGAGACCAGGGCGGTTGGCGCCGCCGGTGCCGGTCGCCACCACCAGTAGTAGGCCCCGGCGGTCAAGCCGAGCAGCAAGAAGACCGCCGAAGAGAGGATGAGAGAGACGCGCTTGATCGCCATGTGATTTCCTGGATCGGCCATCGTATCGGCCGCGTAGAGTCCCTGCTGGGGGAACGCCCCTGATCGCTAGGTACGGATCGCAGCGCACGGGCGTTGCACGCGAGCAAAGAAAACGGGCTACAGCGCGGGCACGGTCTCGAGCTGGCTGATCTCGGCCTCGAGTGTCTCCCACTCGGCCATGCGCGTCTCGACCGTTTCGCCCAGTCTCTTCTGCTCCTTTTCCAGGCGCCGAACCTCGGCGGCATCGGCACGGTCGAAAAAGCCTGGATCACAAAACAGCTCGTTGATCTCGCCGATGCGCTTTTCGGCGGCCTCGATCTCGCCGGTCACCGCGTCGCGCCGCTTGCGCAGCCGATCGCGCTGGCGCCGCCTTGCCTGCTGGTCACCGCCTGGCGCCTTGCCACGCACCTTGTCTCGGCGCCGATCCTTGCGCGCGCGCAGCAATGCCTGTTTGACATCGAGGTGGTCGTCGCCGCAGCGCGCCACATACTCTTCGTAGCTTCCCTGGTAGTCCCGGATGCCTGCGGGTGTGATCTCGATGATGCGGTCGGCGAGCTGCTGCACGAACCAACGGTCGTGGGAAATAAAGATCAACGAGCCATCGAAGGCGCGCAGACCTTCGACCAGCGACCCGATCGCTTCGAGATCGAGATGGTTGGTCGGCTCGTCGAGCACCAGCACGTTGGCCGCAGCACACCGAGCTTGGCGAACACCAGCCGCGCGGCCTCGCCGCCCGAGAGGCTGCCGACCTTTTTCTCAGCCTCGTCCCCGGAAAAGAGCGCCCAGCCCAAGCGGCCGCGAACGAAACCGATGGGTTCGCCAGGACATACATTCCACAGCCAGCTTTCGACCGAGGCTCTGGGATTTCCGAGCTTCGCCTTATGATCCTGGGCGAAGTAGCCCAGGTGGGTTTCATAGCCCCATTCGACCGTGCCGGCATCCGCCGGGAGTTCGCCCATGGCGATCTTGAGCAGTGTTGATTTGCCGATGCCATTGGGCCCGATGATCGCCAGGCGATCGCCCCGGCGTACCGAAAGCGATACATCTTCGAGCACGGGCTTGCCACCGAAGGCTTTGCGCAAGCCATCGATCGACAGTACCTCCTTGCCACTGGGCCGGCAGGCTTCGAAGCGGAACGTGGGGTAGCGCCGCGAGGACTGCGGCAAGCGGTCGATCCGGATCTTCGCGATCATCTTCACGCGGCTCTGCGCCTGGCGCGCCTTGGTTGCCTTGGCGCGGAAGCGCTCGACAAAAGCTTTGTGGTCCGCGATCACCTTTTCTCGTTTGCCGATCTCTGTTTCCTTGCGCGCTCGCTCGGCAGCCTTGGCCTGCGTAAAGGCGCGATAGTTGCCCGGATAGAGGGTAATTCTCTCATAGTCAACGTCGACAATGTGGGTGCAAACATTGTCGAGAAAGCGGTGATCATGCGAGATCACCAGTACCATTCCCTTGAAATCAACCAGGAAGGTCTCGAGCCAGTGAATCGACAGGATGTCGAGGTGGTTGGTCGGCTCGTCGAGCAGCAAGGCGTCGGGATCGGCGGCCAGGGTCTGGGCGAGCAGCACGCGCAGCTTGAAGCCACCCGAGAGCGTCCGGAGCGGCTGGCGATGGCTGTCGGCTGGGATGCCGAGGCCCTCGAGGATCTCGGCCGCTCGTGCCTCGAGGGCATAGCCGTCGAAGCGCAGGATGGTTTCCTCGACCTCGGCGTAGCGCTCGGCATCGAAGTCGGTATCGGCCTTGGCGAGAATCGCCTCCTTCTCGACCATCGCCGCCCACACCGCCTGGTGCCCCATCATCGCAACCTCGATGATCGGCGTCTCTTCGTAGCGGAAGTGGTCCTGCTGAAGCACGCCGATATGCAGGCGTTTGGGCATCGAGATCACGCCGTCGCTGGGCGGTTCATCGCCGATCAGCATGCGCAGAAAGGTGGTCTTGCCCGATCCGTTGGCCCCCACCAGCCCATAGCGGTTGCCGGGATCGAATTGCATCGAGACCCCCTCGAAGAGGGTCTGCTGGGCGAAGGACTTGGCGAGGTTGGAGACCGAGATCATGGCGCCGCCGAGGATATCAGCGGCGTGACCTCGGTCTCCCTCGCGCCGAAAGCGCAGTGCGAGGCTGGTTACGGCACGGTGTTCGACCAGCGAGAGGTGTCGCCGGTCTCGAAGCCATCGGCGAAGATCGCCTCCAGCCGGATGCGCCAAATGCCGCGACCCTGGGTACCGACGTAGACCACCGGGGTCGTACCCGGCTCGGTGTCAAAGTAGGCGAAGTGGGGACGCGGCAGGTGCGGTGTGCCGGAGACATCCGACGTTCGCGGATCGGAGATCAGACTCCAGGTCGTTCCGCTGTCGGCGCTCAGGAAAATGCCGGCATCGGCCGCGCCCGCGATCTCGAAGTTGCTGTTCGGGTCGAAGGCCACCATGCTCGGCTGCCAGTAGCCCGAGAAGCCGGTGAAAAATACCGGTCCGCGCAGGTTCTTGAAGGGGAAATCGCCACCGCCGTCCATCAGCGCGTCGAGCACCGTGAGCGCCGTCCAAGTGGCACCGCCGTCGCTCGAAGCGAACATGCCGCCGCCAGCGGTGGTGAGGCCCGAGGCCAGCAGTCGGTTGGGATCGCTCGGGTGCACCGCCACCACCCCGAAGCCGCCGCTGGGCAAGAAGACTTCGGTCCACAGGCCCGCCGGATTGGTGCCGGTAAAGCGGAACAGGCGGTCGGCGGTCGAGGTGCTGTTGCAGCTTCCGGTCTGGGCAAAGAAGGTCGGTGTGCCTCCCGCATTGACCGATACATAAACACCGCAGAGGAGGTTCGACGGAGGCTCGGTCGCGTTGCCGAGTTCGGTCCATACCGGCGGTGCCGCATCGATGTTGGTGGTCAGGAAAACGCCGCCGTCGGCCGCAGGACAGCCACCGGCGCCGGGGGTACAGTTGCGTGTGATCAGCACGTAGCTCGGACCCGTGACGTTGACGATCGACTCGGGGAAGTGGAATGTCGGCAGCAGGCCGCCGGCAGGATAGGCCGTGATCTCCACGGCGCTGACAAAGCCTGGCTGCGTGCGAAACAGCCGCGCCGAGCGGCCGCCGCCACCGAAGCAGCAGACCGTGAACAGGCCGCCGTTGGTGTCGCCAGCGGTATCGAAACCATCGCAGCAGATCTCATTGTGCCAGGTCGGTGCCAGGCTGCTGATGTCGATCGTGCCGTAGAGACCATTGTCCTGGTTCCCGAAGTATAGATCCTCGCTGACTCCGGCACGATCGACGCCCGACATGGTGAACGGCCACAGGCCGTGCGGTGTCACGTTCGGTTGCTCCCAGTTCGGGTTGTGGCAGTCGGGTGTGGTGTCGGTGTTGTAGAACACGCCGCCGTCGGAGGACAGCAGCACCGGGCAGGCGTCGATCGCCGCTTCGCTGTCGAACAACAGCGCGCCGGTGTCGTCGTGGGCCCCGGTCGTGCGGGTGAAAGGGCCCAGCCAGGGTGGAATGTTGCCGGTGCCGCAGCGTGGGCTGCCGCCGGGCGCGGGAGCCGCTGGCGTCGTGCAGCTCACACGGTACAGCGACACGTCACCAAACCACAGATCGAAGACGTTGTCCGCGGCGACGTTCGAACGCTGGTTGGTCTCGACGAAGGGGATGCGGCCTTGGGGGCTGAGATTCTGGCGGGTCGAGGTCCAGGTGGCGCCGGCGACCGCGTTGCCGTTGTCGGTCTCATAGATCGAGGTGCCGACTGCGGCGAACAGCACGTAGCTCTCATCCGGCGAGATCGCCAGCGAGCAGCGCCCCGAGGGCAGGCCGGTGCTCGCCACCCAGGTGGCGCCACCGTTGTTTGAGCGCAGGTGACCATCGTCGCCGCAGACGTGGACGATGCCGCCCGGCAGCGCGATGACGTCCCAGATCCGGCTCGCCGTGCCGGTGCCCGGGGTGGGATCGATGTAGCTCCAGGTGAGGCCCGAGTCGGTGCTCTTGGCCAGCCCGCAGCTTGTGCCAATGTACACGATGGCGTTGTTCGCAGGGTGAATCGAGATGCCGAAGGCGGTCAGCTCGACCTCGTCCGCGGCATTCTGGCAAAAGCCGACCGGTGGCTTGGCCGAGGCTGGGTGGGTCCAGGTCGTTCCCGCGTCGTTGCTGACGTTGATTCCCGAGACCGAAGCGGCTTTGCCATCGTAAAACGAGCTCGCATACACCCTGGATGGCGTGCCCGGGTCGACCTCGACATCCCACATCGCGACCGGCAGATGGCCGTCGAGACGGCCCCAGGTCAAGCCGGCGTCGGTGGTCTTGTAAAGGCCACCCCACTCGCTGGCGGCGTACATCACCGAGCTGTTCCCAGCCTCGATGGCGAGCCCGTTGACGCGGCCGCCACTGGCGCCGTCGGGGTCGCTGGCGTCGGTGTCGGATTGATTCGGATTGACATCCACGAAGGTGAATTGGGCGCTCGCTGGCGCGGCCAGGATCACGGCCAGCAGGGCCAGCGCGAGCAGTGTGCTCGAGGGTACGCGGTGGCGCATCATCGACCTCCTTGTCCGAGGCCCGGAACCCTGGGCGGATCCGACGGACACACCGGCGCTTCGAAGCGCTCGACTGTGCTCGCCCGCCAGCCGTCGCCGCGGGCTGTCAGCACCCGCCAGTAGTAACGAATGCCCGGCTCCGGAGCGTTGACGGCAACGGTTGCGGTCTGGGGCGACAGCGTGCCGGTGGTCTCGAACGGTCCGCGCTCGAATCCTTCATGGAACTTGGAGATCTCCACGCGCTGGCCGCTCACCGCTTCGCCGTTCGCCGGGGTCCAAGCGAGGCTGACGATCGATGCGCGCGGCGTCTCCTGATCGCAGCGGCCCGCGGCTCGGAGCCCGGCGGCCGAGCTCAGTCCCGCGCCCGGTGCGGGGGTCTCGCCAGGAACGATCGTACGTGCCAGATCCTCGGCTGTGGCAGGGCGAAAGTCGGTCGCCGCGCGCGGCCCTTGGGCGAGGGCGGTGCCTGCCAGCCCGCTGCTTGCGAGCATGGCTGCGAGCACCAGCCCGATGGTCTGTGTATTGCGAAACATCGCCGTCTCCTTCATCTTCTTGCTGTGGTTCGAAGAGGTACCCCAGCCAGCCTACCACGCCGGGCGTTGCACATCGAGGCGGCGCCGGTGTGCTCGACGGCGTCTGCGGCGCCACAATGCCAGCAGGTGGCCGCCGTAGCCGAGCAACCAGAGACCCGCAGTGATCAGGTGAACAGCGATCCAAGCACGCCGCCAAGGGTCGGAGATGGCGGTCTGGATCCAGTAGCCGGAGAGGGTCATGGGCCCCAGCGTCAGTGCCAGGCTCAGCCCGCTGCGGCGTCCCGAGCGCACCCCCTCGCTCCAATGCTTCCACACGTGGCTGCGCCAGATCAGGCCGCCGGCGAAAACCAGCAAGGGCGCTGTCCACAGGTGAAGATGTTGCACCTGCGGCTGCCACGGGTGGTTGACCACGGCGAAGGGATCAGAGGCTCTTGCCAGGTAGCGCATCCAGGCGTAGACCAGGCCCGTGCCGCTGACCAGCAGGTTCGATCCATGCAGGCACCAGGCCTCGAAGCGCTTCATGGCGGTGATTCCTGGGTCGCATCGTTGGCCGCGCGCAGCACGCGATCGATGGCCAGCACGCGGCGCACCGCATCGGTGGTCGCGCGCGCGGTGAGCGTGGCGCCGGTGACGCCGCGGATACCGCGCTTGAGCTCGAGATCCGGATCGAGCGACCGCGTGTCGAATTGGCGATACCAGGCATCGCGCGGGATGTACTCGGTGGGCTCGCGGAAGGCGAGAAGCTCGATGCGCCGCACCCGACCTTCGGGGTCGACCACCACCATCAAGGTTTCTGCCCGGGTGCGCACTCGGTGGGTGTCGAGGTAGGCGCTGCCCGCAGGCTTGCCATCGCAGCGCGCTTGCATCGGATGCACCACGGCGCTCTCGATTGCCCCCTGCGCCTCGCCGCGTGCCCGGTCGAGTTGGGCCTTTGTGAGGAAGACAGTGCGCTGCTCGACCTCGCAGCCGGGAAAGGCCAGCGCCAGGGCGTCCTCGACGCTCAGCAGCACCTTGGCGCCTGCTGCGGGCCCGATCGCGGCGCACAGGCACAGACCGAGCGCCACCCGCGCAGCAACGCGCCGTGCGGGTGTGCGCCGTGGCCCGCGGGGCCAGCGCTCAAAACAGGTAGCCGAGCGCAAGGTTGAATTGGTCGACGCCGGTTCCCGCGTCGTTGTCGAAGTTTTGATAGTCACCCTTGATCACCATTTGGTCAAAGGGTTTGAATGCGATGCCAAAGGTCAGGATGTCGATGTTGCGTGCCGGATTGCGGGAGAACCCAGTTGGCACCTCGTGTTGGGTGTCGAAGCCTTCCACCCGCACAAAGGGCGTCAGCGAACGCTGGCTGCGGCCACGGCGCGCGAGCAGATCGTAGCCGACCTGCAAGTAGTATCCCTCGAAGGTCTCTGCGATCGAGGCGCTGCCGCGCAGGCCGAGCGCGGCGTTGAGCCGCGCCGTATCGTCGATCTCACCGCGGGCACCGAGCACACGCAGCTCCAGGCCGCGGTGCTTCCACTCGATGTGGGCATCGTAGAGCGTGGTGCGGGCGCCGATCGTGCGACCCTCGGCGTCGCGCAGTCCCTGGCCGGAATCACCCACGTAAAAGGACACGCCCGCCAGCAGACCGAGCTGACCGGTGTAGTCGATGCGGCCGGTCCAGGCCAGATCCTCGGCATCGGCCTTGGAGCCATTCTGGCGACCTCCACGGATGCCATGGGAGGAGAAGCCGCGGGCGTCGAGACCGTTGAGCAAGTAGGTGCGGTAGCGAAACGGACCGATGTCACCGAAAATGCCGACGCCATTCTCGCGCCAGGTGGCGGGGATGATCCGTCGCTCGACGTCGGGCCGGCGTGCACCGAGGAAAAGTGGCGGTTCGTGCAGCTCGTTGATAAAGCCCATCGGTACCAGCACGAGACCGGCCCGCACGTTGAGGCGCGGTCGCCACAGGTAGTCGACGTAGGCGAACTCGAGTGAAATCTCGCCGTTGTCGTCCGAAGCGCCGGCATGCTCGAATTCGATCTCGGAGTTAAAGAGCCAGTGGTCGTTCCATTTGTAGCCGAAGTAAAAGACCCCGCGTTCGAGGTCGAGTTGGTCGGTGGCATCAGACGCGGTACCGTCGTCGCGTGCGGAGTCGAAGCTTTGGTAGAGCGCCTCTCCGTAGCCGCCGAGCGAGATGCCTTGTTCGACCTGGTACACCTTGGAGGCGGCGACGCCAAGGCCATGCTCGCTTTTCTCTGCCGGGAGAAAGAGGCTCTCGCCGACCTTTTCCCGCTCGATCTCTTGGGCCAGGATGTCGATTCGCCGCATGATCTCGGCGAAACGGTCGTCCTCACCCTCTGGCGCGCTCGCTGCCGGCGGTGCTGATTCTTCGGCATCGGCCGCTTTCATGCGCGCAATCTCCGCGCGGATCGCCGCCAGCTCGCGCTCGAGCTGGTCGATGCGTGCCGCCTCGGACGACTCCTGGGCTGGTTCTAGCGTTGGGTCGTGGGCGGGGCCTTCCGCCGCTCGGATCAGCGACGGGATGGCGAGGGCGAAAAAAACTGCGGTCCATCCGACGATGAACGAACCGCGAATGGTTCGCAAGGCGTGTGACATGTATGCTCTCCTTGAAGGCGGTCCGGACACAAGTCCGTACCAGTCTGGTGAGGGCGGCGGGGCACAGCCTTGTGGAGAGGAAGCCCCTCCGCCCTCCCGTTGGTTTCCAGCTCGATCCCATCGGCCAGCAAGCGAATGCGGCTGCCAAGACCCGGCGTCGCCCGCGAGCGCAAGCTACCGTCCTCGGTGATCAGCGCCAGCGCTTCGATGCCCGGATGCGCGGCGGCCCAGGCGAGCGCGGCGTCTGGACCCATGACATAGAGCCCGGTCGACAGGCAGTCGGCGAGCAGCGGATCCGAAGCCCACACCGTCAAGCTGCCGAAATCCGTTGCGGGCCGGCCGGAGCGCGGGTCGAGCAGATGGGGGATCCGGCGGCCAGCTCGGACCACCGCCCGTTCACTGTTGCCCGAGGTGGCGAACGATGCACGAGCCGGCGCAGCCGCTTTGCCCGCGCCCAGGCCCGGCGTTGGATCGCCGAGCCTCAATGTGAGCACGGCATGTCCGCGGTCCCGTGGATCGGCCACCTCAACGGTCCACGGGACACCCGGAGGGGTTGTTCCCAACATTGCTACCTGACCACCGAAGTCGAGCAATGCCCACGACACCTGCGGATCGTGGGCCAAGGCGGCGAGCGCGTCTTTGAGGCACGCGCCCTTGCCGAAGCCGCCCTCCTCGAGCCGCAAGCCAGCGCGCTTGCGCATCGCCATGCGGCCGTCGAGCTCGAGATACGCCATGCCGGTGTCTCGGCGCGCTCGCTGCAGCATGGTTGCGGACGGCCACCGGCCTTCGTGCCGCAGTCCCCACGCATCGACCAGCGCGCCGAGGGTGGGGTCGAAGGCACCGGCGGTCATCGCGAAGCAGTCACGGGCCTGGCTGAGATCGTCGGCCAGGCGCGGTGTGAGGCGAACGGCCGTGCCCGCTGGCGCCTGGTTGAGGGCGGCCAGCTCACTGTCGTTGCGCCAGGTGGAAAGCCGCACCTCCGCCGCCTCGATCGCGGCCACCGCACGCTCGCTTGCCGCGAGCGCTGTGGCGCGCTCGGGCGCCGCGACCTCGATGCGAAGCATGGTGCCCATGGCCAAGACCGAGCGCTCGATGCGCGCATCGGCCCAGGCTTGGCGGGTAGCCACCACGCTGCCGAGGCCGATGGCAGCAAGCAGCGCCAGGGGCAGGAGGCGCCGTGCGCAAGGGGCGGTGGCGGTGTTCGTGCGCGGGATGTTCATGGCCGGTGGAACCGTCTTATTGAGACTAAGTCTCAAGAAGTGCTCGAGATTCTGGACCACACCGGTACGCTTTGTCAACGCCTGCGGTCGAAAGACCGGGCGGAAAGACTGGGGTGGGAGCAGACGCCCGTCAGCGGCCCGCGTTCGGGTCGCTCGCCAGCGCGGGCTTGGCGTGCTCGAGCAAGATCTCGCGGAGGGCGTCGGGGTGGCCGTCGTTCGGTGCCGGGGCGATCCCGAGCAGGGCGGCCAGCAAGTTGTAGACCTCGATGCTCTCGAAGCGCTCGATCACGCGGCCCGCGCGCAGCGCTGGACCGGCAGCGACGAAGATGCCATGCATGCGGGGATCGGCCGGGTCTTGACCGTGATCGCCCGCCAGCTTCCAGTGTGCGAGATGGCGCTGGGTCATGGCCTCCCAGCCGACCTCCGGAATCGCCACGATGGGCGCAACATGGTCGCTGCCCGCGAGGTGAAAGCGCGCCGGAATCGCCTCGCGACGGTAGACCGCAAGGTGGGGATTCAGTCCCTGGAGCGCCTGGTAGATCTTCTTCTCGCGACCAGCGTTGGGGGCGATCTGCACAAAGGCACCCTGTTCCACGAGTTCGTCTGGAGCGAATCGGATGGTCTCGTCGAGCACGATGACGCGATCCCTGCTGACCTCGGCCATGCCGTGGTCCGAGGTGATGACCAGGTTGACACGGTCGTTGAGCTTGCGCCGCGCAATGCCCTCGAGCAGGTCCTCGAGGCGGGCATCGACCTCGCGTACCGCCTTGCGCGTTTCCGGTGCTTGCGGCCCCGACGCATGACTGGTGTCGTTGGGGTCTTGGAAATACAGAGTGATCAAGCGCGGTCGTTGGGCATCTTCCAGGTCCAGCCAGGCCAGCACCTGCTCGACCCGTTTGCGGTACCGAAAGTGTGCGTCAAAGCGGTGCCAGTAGGTGGGCCGTACGCCGCGGATCGCGGTCTCGGTTCCCGGCCAAAACATGGCTGCGGTCACCAGGCCGGCTCGTTCCGCCGTCACCCAGATCGGCTCCCCGCCCCACCAGCGCGGATACTCGACGCTCGCCCGGTCGTGGAGATCGAAGGTCCCGAGCGCGGGGGTGCGCATATGGTTCGAGATGATGCCGTGATGTCCGGGATAAAGACCGGTCGCGAGGGTGTAATGGCAAGGGAAGGTCTTGCTGGGAAAGGCTGGGATCAAGCCTTCGGCCCGCACGCCGCGCGCGGCCAGCCGCCGCAGGTTGCGGGCTTCGGGCCAATCCAGGTAGTCCCAGCGAAAACCATCGAGCGACACCAGGACCACAGTGCTCATGGCCTGGCTGCTGGCGGCAGTGTCTCGGGCAGGATGGGGCGCCGCGACTTCTTGTGCCAGACCCGCGATGCTCGCCAGCAGCAGTACCAGCGTCGCCGCGATCAGGATGCGATGGTTTCGGCCGCCCATGATGGTCCTGATGGTAGCGGATCTTTCGGGTCCTAGAACTGGAAGCCGATCGATCCCAAAAGTCCCTGGAAATTGCCTCGCTGCAGTGTCCGATGGGTGGCTTCGCTATCTTCGTAGTCGAGCTTTAGCACCCACTGGCGGCTCGGCCGGTAGTTGATCCCGAGAGTCAGGCGACGCTCGCGGTTGTGCTCGAAGATGCCGTCCACCGGACCTTCGAGCCGCGCGGAGTCGTATTGTCCGACCAGCTCCACGCGCGCTGTGGGAAAGAGCGCGCCAGCTCGTCCCCGCCGCAGCGCGCCCGGCGTGATATCGAGCACGAAGCGCACGTAGTAGCCCTTGAGAACGGCATCACGTCCCACCTGCTGCTTGGCCGTCAGGTGGTTGTACTCGCCGGTAAGTTTCACCCGTCCCAGGTGCAGCAGGGAATCGATCGCCAACCCATCGAGCTGCAAGGCTCCGAGATCATCGTAGGCGCCGGAGTAGCCCGAGAGCCCGATCCCAAACTGGTCGAGACGGTGCCAGGCGAAGCGGCCGACGATCGCCTTGTTGTTGTTGTTGTCCTGACCGAAGGCTTGGCGCGCTGCGCGGGTGCCCACGCCGGTGATGTTGGAATCGAGCCCAGAGACCAGGTAGGTCTCATAGTCGAAGCTCCAGATGTCTCCCAGCAAGCTTCCGCCTTCGATGCCAAAGCCGTTGTCGGTCCAGTCGGACGGTGCGATGACGAAGGAGACCAGGGGTTTGGAGATCACATCCCGGTTGGGTGCGAAGTGGTCAATGTTGAAGTTTCCGAAGGGGACCAGAAGAACACCGGCGCGCAGGTTGAGCCATTTGGCCAGCGAGAAACTGGCATAGGCCTGCTCCAGCACCACCTCGCCGCCGCGCCTGCCGCCGACCCCCGCAGCGCGTTCGAATTCGATCTCGGCAAAAAAACCGAGCCGGTCGTGCGGCCGGCCGCTGAGCACCAGCTCGAATGCTTCCGCGTCAAAGACCGAGTTTTCTCCCTGGGCGTCAATGGCATTGAACGTCCCGTAGACGGTGAGATTGGTGCGCCGCCGCTCGTCCTCGGACATGGAATCGAGGGTTGATGTCGTGTCCTCGACAGCGCTGCTCAGCTTGGCTTGCTCGGCGGACAGTCCTTCGGTCGCAGCTTCGATCGAGTCAATCCGGGCATCGATCTGTCTCGTCGCTTCTTCTTCCGTGCTGCCGGCTGTCAACGTCTCGAGCAGGGCGCGCAAGGCGGTGACATCTTCGCGCAGTGCGCCGAGCCCCTCCTCGAGTTGACCGACCCGCTGTTCGATCGGTGATTCATGCTCGGTGGATGCCGCGCTGGGTCCGGCCAGGAGCCACAGCGTCAGTACCAAGCCTGGCCAGCGTGCGGGTGATCTCATAGGCCAACCTCCAACGGTAGACGATTACTTTCTTGCCCTTCAGCATTGATGACAACAACATGGTACGAACCCAGCGGGACGCTTCGCTCGACGAAAAGTGTGATTCGAAGCTTCTCGGGTCCCTGGTAGATGAACTTGTAGACGCGAAGATTCTCGAGCACCCGGGTGCCGCGTCGCACTTCGACCCGCACGCTCCGCACAAAGCCGTCTCCCTCGATCTGCATCTGCACGCGCGCGCCGCGACGAACGAACGCAGGGCGGATGCGTCGCAACGACGGTTTGGCGGCTGCGTGCTGGCCTTGCGAGGGTTCGCTCTTGTGGCGGTCGGTCTCGGCTGG